>Ga0137308_100388_pt1 | contig 77147 bp, 72 predicted proteins | sample Inofrocosms_June_FD_97181 | JGI IMG/M metagenome (GOLD analysis project Ga0137308, IMG submission 97181) | Mouse cecal microbial communities from Vienna, Austria - N-Acetylneuraminic and N-Acetylglucosamine D2O microcosms_June | ecosystem: Host-associated > Mammals > Digestive system > Large... | reverse complement strand
AGATAGCGGCGGCGGTGCCGCCGTCGGTGAGAAAAAATTCGTCGGGGCAGGTGCTGGCGCACAGGCCGCAGCCGATGCAGTTGCCGTTGACATGGACTTGCATATGGGATACCTCCTTTAAATATTGGTCCCCATACTATGCCCATACCGGTGAAATTTATTCATAGGTCCCCAAAAACAGGGGCACGCCGGTGTAAAGGTCTACAATGCCGTAGAGGAAGGGGCGGTCCAGAATCAGGGTGATCCCCTCCTGGGGGGGCGCCGCTGCCCCAGATTCTGCTGCCACCACCGTGGCGGCAGCGGCCTCGGTGCCCTTCTCGTTGACCTCAATTTTTGTGGCGTGAATCACCTGGGAGATGTAGTAGCCCTCCGGGCTGTCCCCCAGGCTGGAGAAATCGGCGGCGCCGGGAACAAAGGCGTCCTCCAGTCCCAGCAGGGGCAGGGTGTCCTCCAGATTGCCCTTCCACTCCGCTGAGAATTTCGGCATGGCAAAGCTCAAAAAGATAGCGTCCTCTCTGTTGTTAATAAGCTGGGATAAGCTGTTTCCCTCCAGATTGTTCAGCCACTGACCAAAATCTGGGGAGTCCGGGTACAAATCGGGCAAAATTGCCACGAAGGCCAACCGCCCGTCGTCGTAGGGCAGGACCACACCCTGGGCCCCCTTGCCCTGAAGATAGGACAGCTGAGTGTCAAACTTCCGCAGGTATTCCACCTGGCTGTCGGGTCCGCCGGCGTGGTGGAAGTCCATCGTATGGGTGGACAGGGGGTCGAACTCGCTGAGCCAGCTGTTTTTCAGATAGAGGGCGTTCACCAGCAGGCAGGCGGTCTCCTCCGGGAAGGGCTGGTTGATGATCTCGGGAATCATCTTGTTGGTGTGCTGGGACACCCAGCTGTTCAGGTCCTTAACGATGCCCGGCTCAGACAGCTGGGCGGAAAAGACCTGGGCGTCGTAGATGCCCCGGCACTGGCCGATGAACTCATCTTTGATCTGGCCCTCCGGGTCCACCCACAGGCTGTTGGCGATGGCGCATTTGGTGGAGCCGCCCAGCCCCTGATAGTCCGCCATCAGCTGGGCGCAGGCGGTGTTCAGCTCCACCAGGTCCACGCCTCCCCCCAGCACGTCCTGGAACTGGGCCAGGGTATTGCCGGCCGCTCCGTTGGCGGTCATGGACAGAGCCAGGGCCACGGAGAGTGGGGAGACCAGGGTGGAGAAGGGCACATGGTCCATGTCGCTGTTCATGGCAGTTTCGCCGTTGGCGTCCCGGGTCTTTTTCAGCAGCTCCAGGCCAAAGCCGGCCAGGGCCCCGTTGACCTCCTCGCTGTTGGAGGGGGTTACGGACAGTTTGGGGGCGGTGAGCTCCTTGGCGGCGGAGGCCTGGGCGCAGCCGGACAGCAGGCCGAGGCCCAGGGCGCAGGCCAGGAGAAGGGAAAGGGTTCGTTTCATAAAAATTCCTCCTATTTTGTGGTTCTGCCTATATAGACGAAAACAGCCGGGACGGGTTGCGCTTTTTTGAAGATTTTTTTGGGAATTTTCCGTGGAAATGTCCTTGACGCGAGGACAGCGAAATGGTATAATACCGTTTCGTGGCGGTAGGGGCATTGCGCCCTTTTACCCGATGAAATTCCCCGAAAGGGGAGGGAGGGAGCGCCGAAATGATTCAGGAATTATCCGGCCCCAACAAGGTTGTGGGGGCCAAGCAGGCCAAACGGGCCCTGCGGGACGGCCGGGCCGCCCGGCTGTATATCGCCGTGGACGCCGACCCCCGTCTGCTCCAGCCCCTGGTGCAGGAGGCGGTGAACCGGCAGGTGCCGGTGGTCCAGGTGCCCTCCATGAAGGAGCTGGGCACGTCCTGCGGCATCGCCGTGGGGGCTGCGGTAGCGGTGCTGCTGAAATGATGTTGGCCCGGAAAAAAGGCCCCTTTTGAAAGGGGCTGTCAGCCGCAGGCTGACTGAGGATTGCGTTTTGCGAAGCAAAACATACGAAGTAAATCAGGTTTATGCAAACCTTGCTTGCTTCGCACATTTCGCCTACGGCGAAATCAATCCTCCGCCCCAGTTTGCGAACTGGGGCACCTCCTTTCAAAAGGAGGCTGGCCGCCTGCGGGCGGGACGAAGGTTTTCGGTTTTAACAAAAGAGGGATAAAAATTCCCAAATTTGTTAAAATATAGATTACGCCCCAAAACGGGGCAGAATTGAGGAAAGGAGGAAACCCATTCATGCCTACTTTTAACCAGCTGGTGCGCAAGGGCCGCACGATGGCGGCGTACAAGTCCACCTCCCCCGCTCTTCAGCACGGTCTGAACACCCTGAAGAACCGGAGCACCGACCTGCCCTCCCCCCAGAAGAGAGGCGTCTGCACCGCCGTGCGTACTTCCACCCCCAAGAAGCCCAACTCGGCCCTTCGTAAGATCGCCCGTGTGAAGCTGACCAACGGGATGGAGGTCACCGCCTATATTCCCGGCGTGGGCCACAATCTTCAGGAGCACAGCGTGGTGATGATCCGCGGCGGCCGTGTGAAGGACCTGCCCGGCGTGCGTTACCACATCATCCGCGGCACTCTGGACACCCAGGGCGTCTCCGGCCGTATGCAGGCCCGCTCCAAGTACGGCGCCAAGCGCCCCAAGGCCGGCAAGAAGTGATCCCCGCCGGTCCGATGAATTTGCATTGTGCGTTTGCGCAAGGCAGACAAGCCTTGCCGGGCGTTTACCATATATGGGTAGACCTCGGACAGGCATTACACGCAGTCCAAACGGCGCGCCGTTTGGGGTACGAGTACCTATGATTTCTATTATTTAAGAAGGAGGGAAGCAAAGTGCCCAGAAGAGGAAATGTACCCAAGCGGGAGATTTTACCCGACCCGCTTTACAACTCCGTCCTGGTTACCAAGCTCACCAACAGCATCATGCTGGATGGCAAGAAGGGCGTGGCGCAGAAGGTTGTCTACGGCGCCTTCGAGATCATCAAGGACAAGACTGGCAAGGAACCCATGGAGGTTTACACCCAGGCTCTTGAGAACATCATGCCTTCCCTGGAGGTCAAGGCCCGCCGCGTGGGCGGCGCCACCTATCAGGTGCCTATCGAGGTCCGGCCCGAGCGCCGGCAGACCCTGGGTCTGCGCTGGCTGACCACCTACGCCCGCAACCGGGGCGAGAAGACCATGAAGGAGCGGCTGGCCGGCGAGATTATGGACGCGGCCAACAACACCGGCTCCGCCGTGAAGAAGCGCGAGGACACCCACAAGATGGCTGAGTCCAACAAGGCGTTTGCTCACTACCGCTGGTAACGAAGGAGCACAAACAGTATGCCTAGAAAAGTATCTCTGGAGAATACCCGGAACATTGGCATCATGGCCCACATTGACGCGGGCAAGACGACCACCACCGAGCGTATTCTTTATTACACCGGCGTCAACTACAAGATCGGCGAGACCCACGAGGGCACCGCCACCATGGACTGGATGGCCCAGGAGCAGGAGCGCGGCATTACCATCACCTCCGCCGCCACCACCTGCTATTGGACGGGCACCAAGACCCAGTTCCCCCAGACCCGGATCAACATTATCGACACCCCGGGCCACGTGGACTTCACCGTTGAGGTGGAGCGCTCCCTGCGCGTGCTGGACGGCTCTGTTACCGTTATGTGCGCCAAGGGCGGCGTGGAGCCCCAGTCCGAGACCGTCTGGCGTCAGGCCGACCACTACAAGGTCCCCCGGATGATCTATGTCAACAAGATGGACATTATGGGCGCCGACTTCTACCACGTGCTGGATATGATCCACGACCGGCTGAAGTGCAACGCTGTGCCCATCCAGCTGCCCATCGGCTCTGAGGAGACCTTTAAGGGAATCATCGACCTGGTGGAGATGAAGGCCGATATCTACTATGACGACCTGGGCAAGGACATGCGGGTGGAGGAGATCCCCGCCGACATGGCCGAGAAGGCCCAGGAGTACCGCACCAAGCTGCTGGACGCAGTCTCCGACATTGACGAGGAGATCATGATGATGGTGCTGGACGAGCAGCCTGTCCCAGAGGAAATGATCCGCAAGGCCCTGCGCAAGGGCACCATCGACAACCTGCTGGTTCCGGTGGTGTGTGGCACGTCCTATAAGAACAAGGGGGTCCAGAAGCTGCTGGACGCCATTGTGGACTATATGCCCTCCCCCCTGGATATCCCCGCCATTCAGGGTGTCAACCCCGACACCGAGGAGGAGGACGAGCGTCCCGCTGACGACAATGCCCCCTTCTCCGCCCTGGCCTTTAAGATCGCTACCGACCCCTATGTGGGCCGTCTGTCCTTCGTCCGGGTCTACTCCGGTATGCTGAACACCGGCACCTCCGTGCTGAACAGCACCAAGAAGCAGAAGGAGCGCATCGGCCGCATCCTCCAGATGCACGCCAACCACCGGGAGGACATCGAGACCGTCTACTCCGGCGACATCGCCGCCGTTATCGGTCTGAAGAACTCCACCACAGGCGACACCCTCTGCGACGAGAAGCACCCCATCATCCTGGAGTCCATGGAGTTCCCCGAGCCGGTTATCCGGGTGGCCATTGAGCCCAAGACCAAGGCCGGCCAGGAGAAGATGGGCATTGCCCTGATGAAGCTGGCCGAGGAGGACCCCACCTTCAAGACCTACACCGACGAGGAGACCGGCCAGACCATCATCGCCGGCATGGGCGAGCTCCATCTGGAGATCATCGTGGACCGTCTGCTCCGCGAGTACAAGGTGGAGGCCAACGTAGGCGCGCCCCAGGTGGCCTACAAGGAGACCATCACCAAGCAGGTGGAGCAGGACACCAAGTACGCCCGCCAGTCCGGCGGTAAGGGCCAGTACGGCCATGTCAAGATTCGTGTGGAGCCCAACGAGTCCGGCGCGGGCTATGTGTTTGAGAACGCCATCGTGGGCGGCGCGATTCCCAAGGAGTATATCCCCGCCGTGGACCAGGGCATTCAGGGAGCCATGCAGGCCGGCGTGCTGGCCGGCTACCCCGTGGTAGACGTGAAGGTCACCCTGTACGACGGCTCCTTCCACGAGGTGGACTCCTCTGAAATGGCGTTCAAGATCGCCGGTTCCATGGCCTTCAAGGAGGCCTGCCGCAAGGCCGGTCCCGTGTTGCTGGAGCCCATTATGAAGGTGAGCGTTACCGTACCCGACGACTACCTGGGCAACGTCATCGGCGACCTGAACAGCCGCCGCGGACAGATCCAGGGTCAGGAGAACCGCACCGGCGCCACCCAGGTGGACAGCCTGGTGCCTCTGGCCAACATGTTTGGCTACGCCACCGACCTGCGGTCCTCCACTCAGGGCCGGGGCCAGTATTCCATGGAGCCCCACAGCTACGTGCAGATTCCCAAGAACATCGCCGAGAAGATCGTGGCCGAGCGGGGCCGCAATCAGGACTAAAAAATAGGGTTGCAATTATGGACAAAATAGGATAGAATATCCACAATACGTCCGCAGCCCATCCGACCCCCAAAAGTATAACTGTAATATAAGGAGGAAATATCCAATGGCTAAGGCAAAATTCGAGCGTACCAAGCCCCATGTAAACATCGGCACCATCGGTCACGTTGACCACGGCAAGACCACCCTGACCGCCGCCATCACCAAGTATCTGGCCCTGAAGGGCCAGGCCCAGTACGAGGACTACTCCAGCATCGACAAGGCTCCCGAGGAGCGCGAGCGCGGCATCACCATCAACACCGCCCACGTGGAGTATGAGACCGACGCCCGGCACTATGCCCACGTCGACTGCCCGGGCCACGCCGACTATATTAAGAACATGATCACCGGTGCTGCTCAGATGGACGGCGCTATCCTGGTTATCTCCGCCACCGACGGCGTTATGGCCCAGACCAAGGAGCACATCCTGCTGGCCCGCCAGGTGGGCGTGCCCGCCATCGTGGTCTTCCTGAACAAGTGCGACCAGATGGACGACGAGGAGCTGCTGGAGCTGGTGGAGATGGACGTGCGCGAGATCCTGTCCTTCTATGAGTTCCCCGGCGACGACATTCCCATCATCAAGGGTTCCGCTCTGAACGCCCTGACCTGCGAGTCCGGCGACGTGAACGACCCCGACTTCGCCTGCATCAAGGAGCTGATGGATTCCGTCGACAGCTATATCCCCAATCCCCCCCGCGACGACTCTATGCCCTTCCTTATGCCTGTTGAGGACGTGTTCACCATTTCCGGCCGCGGCACCGTGGCTACCGGCCGTGTGGAGCGTGGCCAGCTGAAGGCCGGCGAGACCGTCGACATCGTGGGCCTGCAGGAGGAGAAGAAGTCCACCGTCGTCACCTCCATGGAGATGTTCCGCAAGACTCTGGACTTCATCGAGGCCGGTGACAACGCCGGCTGCCTGCTGCGCGGTATCGCCAAGACCGACATCGAGCGCGGCCAGGTGCTGTGCAAGCCCGGCTCCATTCACCCCCACACCAAGTTCAAGGGCCAGGTTTACGTCCTGTCCAAGGACGAGGGCGGCCGTCACACCCCCTTCTTCAACAACTACCGGCCCCAGTTCTACTTCCGTACCACCGACGTGACCGGCATCATCACTCTGCCCGAGGGCACCGAGATGTGCATGCCCGGCGACAACGTGGACATGGACGTGGAGCTGATCACCCCCATCGCCATCGAGAACGGCCTGCGTTTCGCCATCCGTGAGGGCGGCCGCACCGTCGGCTCCGGCGTGGTTATCGGCATCAACGAGTAAGATATAACGCCATAAAAGGACGGGCTCCGGCCCGTCCTTTTTCTGAATTTTTGAAATGCGGGAGGGAATACTTTGAGCGATACGAGAAAAATCAGCGAGGGCCTGAACCTGATGTATGTGGGTAATATCATTATCATTGCTGCTGCTCTGTGCACGCTGCTTGCCTTGCTGATGCCCTTTCTGGTAATTTTGACATCACTTATGATAATCATTGGAGGTGTTGTCTGCCTGGTGGGGCTGGTGAAGCTGCGCAATGAGCACGGGGACTACATGAATGCTCTGATTGCCTGCGTGCTTGGAATTGTATTCCACCTGTTTTCCCGCGGAGACTCCGCGTTTGCCAACTTTATGTCTCTGGCCAATATGATATGCACCCTGTTTGAGACGTATTTTGTCATTCGCGGGACCAACAGCTTCCTGCGGGAGCGTGGGTGCCTGATAGAGGTGGCTATGGGCGATAAGGCCTGGAGGTGGCAGCTGATTTCCGCCGTCGCCGGCGTGGTTGCCGGGATACTGACCGCAGTGACGCTTTTTGCGGCGCCAGGGCTGAGCATTGTGCTGGTGCTGGGCAATCTTGTTGTGAGTATTGCCGCGCTGGTATTTTATCTGTCCTATTTGAGGGCGGGCGTTGCGGCGTTGAGCTGAAGCAAATACAATAACCCAGGTGCGCTTGACGTACCTGGGTTATTGATTTCCAGCAGAAAACTGCTGCAAAAGCTGGGAGGGTTGCCAAACGGGGAGCTTGGACTCTTTATAGTCGCCGGGATTTCTTGTTACAAGTCCATCCATCTCGTTGGTAAAAGCGACAGAATATTGAACACAATCTTCAAAATCACCCCAGGCCAGCTCCAAGGCATGAAAAATCTCGCGCTGGGAAACTGCTGCGACCGACACTACCATAAGGAGCTTCTGCAAAAGTGCTCTGACAGCTGCGCTGTCCCGAAGCATTTTGTGGGCGATGTAGTAAATATCTGTGATGGCAGAAGCGGAAACGTATTCCTGAATCCCGTCCCGCTGAGCCAGCTTTAGGACTTCTGCCGCCTCCTGATAAAATGGCTCGCGTTTCAGGAGAAGGTCCAGTACAACATTGGTATCAATTAGCAGTTTCATATTTTCCAAGCCGCTCCTCTCGAAGCTCCGCCAAGGTTAAATCGGTGTGGGGAATGGAGCCAATCAGGGATTGCACAATGAGGGAAATGTCTTGTTTTTGTGTATCAGGGGCCTGTTCTTCTACCGGGTGGATAATGATTTCCAGCTTTCGGTTTCGGAAGGTTTCGGGCAGGGAAAGAATGGACATCAGATTTTGTGAATCAACATATTTTCGGACTACCTCCATAAATTTACCTCCGTTTCTGCACTTTTATATCTGTATTATATACGATTTCAGGCGGCTTTACAAGGCAGATATTTTTGGAGAAAAATAGTGTTCGTGATTATTTACAAAAACAGCTGGACAGATCGGAAAAAATATGGTATATTTAAGAAGAACCAGATGACCCATGTAAGAAGGAAAAGGAGGAATAGCGATGGAGCCCAGATTTTTTAAGATTCCTGTCTGCGTAGGCGATGTGTCGCTGAATGTGGCCAAGGGCCATTTTGCCACCCGCAACAGCCATACAAATTACTTTGTGGATGTGACCAGCCAGCAGTCCTGCATCCGCGACGCCGAGGCGGCAGCCCAGCAGCTGGCCCAGCGCCTGACCCAGCACCTGATGGTGGACACCATCCTCTGCATGGACGGCACCCGGGTGATCGGCACCTGTCTGGCCCAGAAGCTGACCCAGGGCGGTTTCCGCTCCATCAACGCGGGCCGGGAGATTTACGTCCTGCGGGAGCACCTGGGCACCAATGGCAAGCTGATTTTCCGGGACAACGCCCGGCCCATGCTGGAGGGGAAAAATATCCTGCTGCTGCTGGCCTCCGTCACCACCGGCGGCACGGTGCGCAAGGGCATCGAGTGCATCGAGTACTACAGGGGCAGCGTGGTGGGCATCGCCGCCATTTACAGCCACCTGAAGGAGATTGACGGCATCTCGATCACCTCCCTGTTCGACACCAACGACCTGCCCGGCTACGCCAGCTACCTGCCGGAGGAGTGTCCCATGTGCAGGGATAAGCAGGAGCTGGACGCGGTGGTGGACAAATTCGGGTATTCCGCACTCTAAAAATCCGTCAGGGCCTGCCGTCCCAGGCAGGCCCTGAAAAATTTTCTTTAGCGGATTAAAATTTGGGGGTTGACAAGCGGGGGAGGAGCCGCTATAATAACCACAACAACCAAACAGCAGTAAACCTTTGAGAAAGAGTAGTAGCCGGCACAGCAAACCTTTCAGAGAGCTCCGGGTGGTGGAATCGGAGCGGGGCGCGGCCGGGCGAATGGACTTTCGAGGGCGGCTTGAACGGGAAACCAAGTAGATGCCGACGGGGACCCACCCGTTATCCATCGGGCACGCGTGATGGCGCGTGAAGCGAGCGGACGTTTTCCAAGACGTCAATTTGGGTGGTATCGCAGGAGTGCAGCTCTTGTCCCATGTGGGATAAGGGGCTGTTTTTTTATACTCCAACAAAAGGGGCCCTGGCACGGTCTCCACATCTGCCGCCTAAATCTAAAAATTTGGAGGAACCCAACATGAAAAAGACCAATACTATGAAGAAGCTGATGACCCTGGCCCTGTCTCTGGCCATGACACTCTCCCTGGCCGCCTGCGGCGGCGGGAACGGCTCCCAGTCCTCCGGCGGCTCCGTTTCTCAGCCCAAGGGCGGCGGCTCCAGCGCCCAGCAGCCCGTTCACGAGAAGGCCTACAAGGTGGGCATCGTGAAGTTTATGGACCACGCCTCCCTGAACCAGATTGAGGACAGCCTCCAGGCCGAGCTGGACCGGCTGGGCGGAGAGCTGGGCGTCACCTTCTACTATGCGGACTACACCGCCTGCGGCCAGGGGGATGGTTCCACCCTTCAGGCCATCGCCGCCCAGATGGTAGCTGACCAGGTGGACGTGATTGTCCCCATCGCCACCCCCGCCGTTCAGACTACCATGGCTACCACTGAGGACGCCGGCATCCCCATCATCTTCTCCGCTGTCTCCGATCCCATCAACGACGGTATTGTGGCCGATATGAATGCCCCCGGCGGCAAGGTCACCGGTACCAGCGACGCGCTGAACACCGAGATGGTGATGGAGCTGATGCTGGCCGCCAACCCCAACCTGAAAAAGGTGGGTCTGCTGTATTCCAAGTCGGAGGGGGCCTCCACCAAGCCCATTCAGGAGGCCAAGGACTACCTGACCTCCAAGGGCATCGCCTTTGAGGAGAAGACGGGCACCAATACCAACGAGATCACCTCCGCAGTGGATGCCCTGGTGGCCGCCAAGGTGGACGCCATCTTCACCCCCACCGACAACACCGTCCAGAGCGCCGAGCTGGCCATCTTTGAGAAGCTCCAGGACGCGAAGATCCCCCACTACGGCGGCGCCGACTCCTTCGCCCTCAACGGCGCCTTCTGCGGCTACGGTGTGGACTATGTCCAGCTGGGCCAGGAAACCGCTCAGATGGTGGCCGACCTGCTGGTCGACGGCGCCGACCCCGCTTCCACCCCTGTGCGCATCATGACCGCCGAGAGCGCTTTCATCAACACCGAGACCTGCGAGGCCATCGGCATGGACCTGGACCAGCTCAAGTCCGCCTTCTCCACGCTGGGCATCAATGTCATCGAAACGACGACCAAGCAGGGCTTCTGATTCCCGCCCCCCTCCGTCATTTGCTCCGCAAATGCCACCTCCCCCATAAAGGGGGAGGCTTTGGGGTGCTCTCCCCTGGCTCCCCCTTCATGGGGGAGCTGTCAGCCGCAGGCTGACTGAGGGGGGCTCCAGCAAAACTTTCTAGGAGGCAATACCATGCTGTTATCCGTCGTAACCCTGCGGACCGCCCTGGAGATGGGGGCCATCTACTCCCTGGTGGCCCTGGCCCTGTTCATCAGCTTCTCCATCCTGAACATTGCCGACCTGTCCACCGACGGCTGCTATACCCTGGGCTTTGCCGTGGGGGCCACCGTCACCCTGGCGGGGCACCCCTTCCTGGCCCTCCCCGCCGCCATGCTGGCTGGGGTGCTGTCCGGCTTTGTGACCGCCTTCCTCCAGACCAAGCTGGGGGTGGAGAGCATCCTGGCCGGTATTATCGTCAACACGGGGCTGTATACCGTCAATCTGGCGGTGATGGGCTGGTCCTCCAACCTGTCCATCTTTGGAACGGACACCCTTCTGTCCCTGACCAAGGGACTGAGCGGGAATGAGTTCTGGACGGGATGGAGTACCCTGATCGTGCTGTCGGCCATCCTGGCGGTTGTGGCGGTGCTGACGGCCCTGTTCTTCCGCACCCGGCTGGGCCTGTCCATCCGGGCCACCGGGGACAACGCCGACATGGTCCGGGCCTCCTCCATCAACCCCGCCTTCACCATCACCGTGGGGCTGTGCGTGGCCAACTCCCTTACCGGGCTGGCCGGCTGTCTCACCGGACTGGTGAACAAGAGCTGTGACATCAACCTGGGCACCGGCATGGTGACGGTGGCCCTGGCCTCCCTCATTATTGGAGAGACCATGTTCGGCCGGTTCTCCATCGGCCTGCGCATTGTGGGCGTGATTGCGGGCTCCTGCATCTACCGCATCATCATCGCCGTGGCCCTGGCGGCCAATGTGCCCACCGAGTGCTTTAAGCTGGTGTCCGCCCTCATTGTGGCGGTAGCCATTGCCATGCCTCAGGGCCGGAAGCTCATCGCCATCCAGCGGCAGAAGCTGGCCCGGCGGAAGGAGGGCGCGAAATGCTGAAGCTGAACGGTATTACCAAGACCTTCAATCCAGGCACCGTCAACGAGAAAAAGGCGCTGGACGGGGTTTCCCTCCACCTGGCCCCCGGGGACTTCGTCACCGTGGTGGGCTCCAACGGCGCGGGTAAGTCCACCCTGTTCCACGCCATCGCCGGGGTGTTTTTCCCGGACCGGGGGTCCATTGTGCTGGACGGGGAGGATATCACCTTTAAGCCCGAGTACCGGCGCAGCCGGGAGCTGGGGCGGCTCTTTCAGGACCCTATGAAGGGCACCGCCCCCCACATGACCATTGAGGAAAATCTGGCCCTGGCCTATCTGCGCACCGCCAAGCACCAGCACGCCTATTTCAGCCGCACCGGCAAGTCGGACCGGACCTTTTTCCGGGACCAGCTGGCCCGGCTGGACATGGGACTGGAGGACCGGATGGGGCAGCCTGTGGGGCTGCTGTCCGGCGGGCAGCGCCAGGCCCTCACCCTGCTCATGTCCACTATGGTGCCCCCGAAAATCCTCCTGCTGGACGAGCACACCGCCGCCCTGGACCCGGGCACGGCGGAGAAGGTGCTGAAAATCACCCGGGAGGTGGTGGCGGAGCACAAAATCACCACCATGATGGTCACCCACAACATGCACCAGGCCCTGGAACTGGGCAGCCGCACCCTGATGATGGACAGCGGGCGGATCGTTCTGGACGTCCAGGGGGAGGAGCGGAAGAATATGACCGTCAACGACCTGTTGGAACGGTTCAAGGCCCGGGTGGGCGAGGATCTGGACAACGACCGGATTTTGCTGTCGTAAGCCTAAAAAAGAAGTCTCCCTTGTCTGAACCGCCCCATATTGTGCGGACAGCACAAAAAGAGCCCTGGGTAAGAAAAAGAAGTTTAAGCGGAGTGGCGCCGTTCAAGCGGCGCCACTCCAGTTTTTAACTGGATGCGCTCATGGTTGCAGAAATAAATGAAATCGTCAATGAGATGGTTAGCCTGCTGGAAAGTCTTGATTTTTTGGCGGTAGATACATTCTGTTTTGAGGATAGAGAAGAAATTCTCGGCCATGGCGTTATCAGAGCAATCGCTCATAAGATTCAGTCATTCATGCGTAAATTACAGTATTGTCCACCTCTCGTTTCCAGCTTTTTCTTCCATCCAACGCTTTCCTGACTTCATATGCAGAAGTAATATGTCCCCGCTCAACTTGAACGTTCTGCGTAAAGCTGCTCTGGCTCTTTGCGAAAATGCTGACTTTGGCCGCAGGGTCAGCATCCAGAAAAAGCGCTTTGCTCTCCGCTTTTCCTTGATTGCTGGTATCTGCAACTTTGACCGCTTTGCTTAATTTCGCAAAAGATCTATTGTATCTGAATGCAACTATCATTTTCCACCCTACGGTATTATCCAACATGCGATTGATGATAGACTTTTGGAGGAATATTGCCTTGCCCTGCAAAACGAACTGCTTGCCGCAATGAAATCAGATATATAAAACTAAACTTAAAGTGTTCTTAAATCGTTGTAGAAAACGTGTGGTTCTGCTATAATCATTCCATCCTTATTCGACGGGAGACATGCGGAATGACTTTAGAAGAACACCTGAAGAAAATGCGGGAAATAGATGTACGGGATATTGATCCCTCAACACTGGTGGATATTAAAGATATCCACATTGATCTCTCGCAGCCTCCAGAACAGCGGTTGGCCAGTCTGATTCAGTAGATGAATGGTAATCCGTATTTCTTTCGCAGTGAGGGATTAGTCGTCAAATGCTCCTTCAGGGGAGAGGGACGGCTGCAAGAAATTTTGGAGGATATATTAGAGCATCTTTGAGATCATGGAGGAAAATACATTGAATCTGCTTGAACGGCCAGAGTACAATTTTTTAAAAACTGACCCGTGTCTCGGGAAGAATATTATTTTCCTCACCTATGGGGGCAGCCACGCCTATGGCACCAACGTGGAGGGATCCGACATCGACATCCGGGGCTGTACTTTGAACAGCAAAGCAGACCTGCTGGGTATGGGTCAATTTGAGCAGGTGGTGGATACAGAGACGGATACCACGGTGTACGCCTTCAACAAGCTGCTCACGTTGCTGATCAGCTGCAACCCCAATACCATTGAGCTGCTGGGCTGCAAGCCGGAGCACTATCTGGTGCTGACGCCCGTCGGAAAACAACTCATTGACCAGCGGAAGATGTTCCTCTCCCGCCGGGCGGCTGTCTCTTTCGGCGGCTACGCCAACCAGCAGCTGCGCCGCCTGGAGAACGCACTGGCCCACGATGCCTACCCCGCCGAGGCCAAGGAGCGGCACATCATGGGCTCCTGCGAGAATACTATTTTTACTTTTCCGGAGCGCTACCGCAGCTTCACCCCGGAGCAGATCAGGCTGTCCGTGGCCGATGTGGAGGGCAGCCCCCAGGTGGTGGCGGATATCCGCATGGAGCAGGTGCCCCTGCGCACCCTCACCGGTATGGTCAGCGAGCTGGTGGAGATCACCCGAAACTATGATAAAATCCACCACAGAAATAAGAAAAAGGACGACGTCCACCTGAACAAGCACGCCATGCATCTGGTGCGGCTCTATCTCATGTGCCTGGATATTCTGGAGAAGGAGGAGATCGTCACCTGCCGGGCGGCGGACCACGACCTGCTGATGGATATCCGGAACGGGCGTTACCAGAAAGAGAATCATACCTTTAACTCCGCCTTTTATGATCTGCTCAATGGCTTGGAAAAGCGGCTGGACTACGCCAGAGAACATACATCCCTTCCGGAGGCGCCCGATCTGGCCCGGATCGAGGCGTTCCAGATGGAGGTCAACGAGAGGGTGGTGCGGGATGAAATTTGAGATTCCCACTGGAGCGCAGAAAATCCTCCAAACGCTTACCGATGCCGGCCATGAGGCATACCTGGTGGGCGGCTGCGTGCGGGATCTGCTCCGGAGGGTGGAACCCCACGACTGGGATATCTGCACCTCCGCCCGTCCGGAGGAAACAGAGAAGTGCTTTGCCGGACGCCGGATCATTGAGACCGGGCTGAAGCACGGCACTGTCACTGTTCTGGAGGACGGCGAGCCTTATGAGATCACCACCTACCGCACCGAGGGGCCATACTCCGACAGCCGCCGGCCGGATTATGTGGAATTTGTTTCCAGCCTGGAGGCCGACCTGGCCCGCCGGGATTTTACCATGAACGCCATCGCCATGGGGCTGGACGGCAGTCTGCGGGACCCCTTCGGCGGCGGGGCGGATATTGAGGCTGGGTTGATTCGTTGTGTGGGGGAGTCTGCCCACCGCTTCCGGGAGGACGGCCTGCGAGTTATGCGGGCGCTGCGGTTTGCCGCTGTGCTTGGTTATGGGATTGAGAAAAGGACCGCCCAGGCCATCCACGAAAACCGCCGCATGCTGGAGCACGTGGCGGCGGAGCGGATCAATGTGGAGTTGTGCAAGCTGCTGGTGGGAGCGAATGTAAGCGAAATTCTGCGGCAGTATCCGGATGTATTCTGCCAGTTCTGGCCTCAGCTGGAACCGCTGGTTACCCTGGAGCAGAACAACCCCTGGCACTGCTGGGGCGGCTGGGAGCACACCATCCACGCGGTGGAGGCCACTCCCGCTGATTTGATCCTGCGGCTGACCATGCTCCTCCATGACATCGGCAAGCCGAGCTGCAAATCTACTGATGAGAAGGGGATTGACCACTTTTATGGTCATCCAGCTGTTAGTGCCAAACTGGCTGATGAGATGCTCCGGGGGCTGAAATTTGACAACAGAACCCGGGAGCGGGTGGTTACTCTGGCGGAGTACCACGACGTCCAGATTCCAAACCGGGAGCGGTCCATCCGCAAATGGCTGAGCCGCCTGGGGCCGGAGACATTTTTTCAGCTCCTGGAGGTCAAACGGGCGGATGGTATGGGACAGGCTTATGAACTGGTGAAGAATCGACTTACCGAACTGGAGGATATGAAGGCCAAGGCGGAGGAGATTGTCGACCAGGGACAGTGTTTCAGCTTAAAAGATTTAGCGGTAAATGGCCGGGACGTGATCGCCGCCGGTGTTGCCCCAGGTCCGGAGGTCGGGAGAGTACTGAACGGACTTTTGGAGCAAGTCATAAGCGGCGAGGTTCCAAATGAACAAAAAGCTCTTCTGAATCTTATTTGCCGTGAATGGTTGTGAAGAGGGATAACACCAAGTGTGTTGTCCCTCTTCACTTTGAAAATATTTTTGGTATGTTTGAGGGATCGGGTTCATAAATCTTGCTGGAGGCGATTTTGATGAAAGACCCGATTTTGATTTTGAGCGAGCATCACATGGCGATAACCAAAGCAGACGAACAATTGATTTATCGAACGATTACTACATGGCTCACAAAAGAACTCCACAAATGATGCCTTTGTCGTTTTATCGGCAAAGGCATTTAAAATAATTTTTTGCCTTGTAGCTGCCCATGAGGTATCATGATACCGAGCAGTTACACCTTGAAGGAGGTGTAACAAATCCTTTGCGCGATCTATACACGACTGAGCAAGGAGGACGAGGACAAGCAGCAGCCTGAATCCGAGAGCATCCAGAACCAGAAGTCGCTGCTGACCCGCTATGCCATCGACCACGGGTGGGACATCTACTCGATTTTTTGCGACGAGGACTATTCCGGAGTAGACAGTCTGCGCCCCGACTTCAACCGCATGATCGAGGCCGCCAGACAAAAGAAATTCCAGATCATCCTCTGCAAGAGCCAATCCCGCTTTACCCGGGATATGGAGCTGGTAGAGAAATACATCCACGGCCTGTTCCCTATCTGGGGCATCCGGTTCATCGCGGTGGCAGACAACGCCGACACGGAGGTCAAGGGCAACAAGAAGGCCCGGCAGATCAACGGCCTGGTGAACGAGTGGTATCTGGAGGACCTGTCGGAAAACGTCCGCATGGTCTTCGACCTGAAGCGGCGGGAGGGCAAGTACATCGGCGGTTTCCCCATCTACGGCTACCGGAAGGACCCGGCGGACAAAAACCACATCATCCCCGACCCGGAGGCGGCGGAGGTGGTGCGGCAAATCTATCAATGGTCCCTGGAGGGCCACGGGCGGCAGAACATCGCCCATCTGCTGAACCAGCGGGGCATCCCCAACCCCACCCGCTACAAGGCGGAGCGGGGCTGGACCTGCAACCACCCCATCAAAAACGACTTCGGCCTGTGGAACAAGGTGACGGTGGGGCGGATTTTGACCAACGAGATGTACACCGGCGTGATGATCCAGGGGCGGCGGCGGAAGGTCAGCTACAAATCCAAGGTAGTCATCGACACGCCGGAAAGCGAGTGGTACCGGGTGGAGGGCACCCACGAGGCCATCATCGACCGGGCGACCTTTGAGGCGGTCCAACGGGGGTTGAAGCTGCGGACGAGGACGGATGGAACTGGAGAAACGCATCTGTTGGCCGGACTGGTAAAGTGCGCCGACTGCGGCTCCACCATGAGCAAGTGCTCCAACGGCAAGCGGGCCTATCTGCGATGCAGGCTGTACGCCGACAGCGGCAAAGAAAAGCTGTGTACCCGCCACTCCGTCCGGCTGGACCGGCTCGTCAATCTAATCTCTGACCGCATCCGGTACTATGTCCAGACCTATTACCGGCTGGACCCCGCGGACCTCCGGCCCCGGAAGGACACCCGCCGGGAGGCGCTGGAGCAGGAACAAAAGAGCCTGTCCGTCCAGCTGGAGAAGCGCAGTCAGGCGCTGAAAACCCTGTATCTGGACAAGGTGGCCGGAATCCTCAGCGAGGAGCAGTTCGTGGAGCTGAACCAGTCTTTTCTGCAAGAAAAAAGCCGCCTGGAACGGCGGCTGGCGGTCATCGGCGAGGAGCTGGCGGAGCGGGACTGTTCCGAGGACCGGAACGACCTGATGGAGCGGGCGCGGGAGCTTTTGAAGCTGGAGACCGTTCCACGGGAGCTGGTTGTCGGACTGGTGGAGCAAATTGAAATCGGAGAGAAAAATCCAGCGACGGGCCAGCAGGAGGTCAAAGTTTTCTGGAAGTTCTAAAATAAAACTGGAAGAAAAACGAAGTTTTTCGCCAAAGTTCTTTTCGGTTCCTTTTCTTTCAAGAAAAGGAACAAAGCCCCCGTTGTGTCCTTGCGGAACCACCCCCTGGGGCGCGGTCCCATCCACAATAGCGGCGGCCTTGTCAGGGAAGACGACGGCGTCCAGGGAATCCGGGTCGCCGGAGCATAAAATGTACTCGGTCTCCAGCCCGGCCTCCTGGGCCCAGGAGGCCACCTTACGCATCAGGGTGGACTTGCCGCAGCCGGGTCCGCCCTTTAAAATGTATATAGCCCTGGCCTGTTCCGGGGGGAGCAGGTGGTCATACAGGGAGTAAAAGCCGGTGGGGGAGTTGGCCCCCAGGAAATATTCAATATGTGGCAAAGCAGTCATAAGCGACCCTCCATATTAACAATTTTACGCCTCAGCCTATGTCCAGACAGGCGGTTTTGTGCAAAAAACGGCTGTCAAAAATATATCTCGGGGATTGTATCCCGGTTTTGCTTTTGGTATAATGAGGAAAACTAATCTATAATCCGCCGGGGGGATCCCGGGGAATCACAGACTAAATTAGGGAAAGGCTGGAAAACCATATGAACAAGCAGTGGACCGATACCTTGCGCGGAGAGATTGAGGACTTCAAGGAGACTATCCGCGCCTTCGACCAGGGGGAGATCGACCGGAAGGCCTACAAGGGCGTGTCCGGCGGCCTGGGCTCCTACGCCCAGCGGGACGCCTCCAAACACATGCTCCGCCTGCGCCTGCCCGGCGGGCGGCTGACCCTGGAGCGGCTGAAATTCCTCACCGAGGTGGTGGAGCGGGAGCAGGTGGGCCGGATGAAGCTGACCACCTGCGAGACCATCCAGCTCCACGACCTGAATGCCAATCAGGTGCCCGCCCTCATGGCCGAGGCGGTGGGCTGTGAGATCTACACCAAGGGGGGCGGCGGCGACAACCCCCGGAACGTGATGTCCAGCCCCCTCAGCGGCGTCCAGCCCGGCGAGGCCTTCGACGTAATCCCTTACGCCGAGGCGGTGACCAAATATCTGCTGTCCATCTGCCGGGACATCAGGATGCCCCGCAAGCTGAAAATCGCCTTCTGCAACGGGGTGGACGACTGCGTCCACAGCGCCTTCCGGGACATGGGCTTCCTGGCCCAGCCCGACGGAACCTTCGCCCTGCGGATCGCCGGCGGCCTGGGGGCGGCCCGGCCCTCTATGGGCGTGCTGGTGGAGGAGCATGTGAACCCCAGGGAGGTCCTCTACTACGTCCGGGCCATGGTGGACACCTTCTGCGCTCACGGAAACTACGAGAACCGGGCCAAGGCCCGCACCCGCTATATGCAGGACACCCTGGGCCCTGACGGCCTGAAGGAGGCCTTCCTGAAAAACGTGGCCGCCCGGAAGGCGGAGGGCGGCCTGGAGCTGAAAGACCTGGAGGCCCCCGCCAGCATTGCCCGGGACAACAGCGGCACGGTGGACCACCCCCGGGCCATCCCCCAGAAGCAGGTTGGCATGTACGCCGTGAAGTATCACCCCGTCGGGGGACTGCTGCCGGTGGAGAAGCCCCGCCAGCTCTATGAGCTGCTGAAAAATATCCCCGGGGCCGAGATTCGCATCGCCCCTAATGAGACCCTGTATATTATCAATCTCACCGCCGCGGAGGCGGAGAAGGTAATTGCCGCTACCAGCGACAGCGCCGCCACTGAGTTTGAACACAGCGTGGCCTGCGTCGGGGCAGCCACCTGCCAGCAGGGGGTCCGGGACAGCCAGAGCGTCCTCCAAACGGTGGTGAAGGCTGTCCGGGAGGCTGGTATCCCTGACGGGGCCCTGCCCAAAATCTGCATCTCCGGCTGTCCCTCCAGCTGCGCCGCCCACCAGGCGGGGGCCATGGGCTTCCAGGGGGGCGTGAAGCTGGTGGACAAGAAGCCTCAGCCCGCCTTCAAGATGTTCCTCAACGGCACGGACCAGCTGGGCCAGGCCCGCTTCGGCCAGGAGGTGGGCACCGTTCTGGAGGCCGACCTGTCCGCCCTGCTGGTGGAGCTGGGCCAAGCGGCGGCGTCCGCCGGACAGCGCTGGGAGCGGTGGTCGGCGGACCACGCCGCTGAGCGGGACGCCATCATTGCCAAATACGTGTAAGCACAAAAACCGCGGGGCGGCCCGGCCGGGCCGCCCTGTTTTAAGGAGGAACGCTTGTGGATATAAAAAAGATCGACCCCTGGCTGCTGAAGGCCATCGAGGATGCGGTGGGGTTTCCCGACAAGCCTTACGACCTGACGAAAGTAAAAGCCATCACGAAGTGGCGCAATAAGTGCGACCCTCAGCTTCAGCTCTGGCGCGGCGGTATGCTGGCCCGGGACTGGCTGGAAATTGAGGCGGGGGCCTTCGACATTCTTGGCGAACTGCCCAACCTGCACACCCTGATTTTCCCCTGGGGCTTTAGCCATAAGGATTATGCGTTTCTGAAAAGCTGTAAATTGTTGAAAAAATTGGACGCGGGGGAAACGAACTTTTGGGACTGTTCTCTGCTGAGCGAGCTGCCCAAGCTGCGGTATGTGCGTCTGCCGCAGAAAAAACAGCTGATCCATACGGAACTGCTGGATGGGCTGAGCGCTAAGATGGACTTTTCCCCCTACCTCGCTGAGGAGCACAACCCGGTCCAATCCGCCCGGCCGGTGTCCCGGAAGAAGCCCTACCAGGGGGCCGTCCCTCTGGAGGCCCTGCTGGAGGACATCCAGGCCCGGACCAAAGTCCCCGCCTACCGCTTGCGGGTCCAGCGGGGGAAGACCCCCGGCCTGACCGACAGCAAAATCGGCGGACTGCCCTACTGGGACCTGAGCCAGCCCTACCCGGCGGACGAGAAGGGCCAGCCCATGCAGCTGCTGGCTCAGATCAACTTCGGGGCGGAGGACATGGACAAGCCCTTCCCCAAAACCGGCCTGCTCCAGTTTTTCATCGGGCTGGACGAGATGTTCGGCTGTAATTTCGCCTACGCCCCGGACCAGAAGAATTACCGGGTGGTCTACCACCCCGAAATTGACGGAAGCGTCACCCCGGACCAGGTGTCCGCACTGGGCGTTCCCGGCCTGGTGAACGACTACAGGGTCAGTCCCCTGGAGGAGGAGCTGGCCATCTATGCGGAGCGGGAGGACAGCTTCGCCAACGACCGTTCCTTTGTCTTTGAGGACGCCTTCCGGGCGGCGGTCCAGGCGGTGATGGGGGTGGACATGGGGGAGAAGGAATCCTACGAGTTTCTGGACGAGGACGCCTATGACGAGCTGTTCGAGTTCTTCCAGGAGACTGACGACGGCTGCATGAACGGCGGCCACTGGATGCTGGGCTACCCCAGCTTTACTCAGGAGGACCCCCGGACCGAGGACAGCCCCTTTGACACCCTGCTGCTCCAGATCGACTCCATGCGGGACGAGGAGAACAACTACTCTATCCTCTGGGGGGACTGTGGCGTGTGCAATTTCTTCATTGCCCGGACGGATTTGGAGAAGCTGGACTTCAGCCGGGTGCTCTACAACTGGGACTGCTGCTGAACGCCCTGTAGGGGCGGGTATTACCCGCCCGCGATAACGGGACCTGCCCTGAAACAAAACGGCGCGCTCATGTAGGGGCGGCCTTTGGCCGCCCGCGGGCGCATAATATGCGCCCCTACACACGCCATTTACGAAAAGGATATCGAGGCTATGAAACGACGCGTTTTTATTTCCCTTCTGCTCCTCTCCCTTCTGCTGGCCTCCTGCGGGCAGACGGCCCAGCCCCCCGCTCAGTCTGAGCTGGCGGCCACACCCTCGGAGTCGGGAAAAATCACCTTCACCGACGCCCTGGGTCAGGACTTCTCCATCGACCCGCCCCAACGGGCGGCGGTGATGATCGGCAGCTTTGCCGACGTGTGGGCGCTGGCCGGGGGAGAGGACACCCTGGCCGCCACAGCCAACGACGCCTGGGAGTCCTACGGCCTGGAGCTGGGGGAGAAGGTGGTCAACATCGGCTCCCCTATGAAGCCCAATGTGGAGCTGGTGCTGGGGGCGGAGCCTGATTTGATTATCGCCAGCAGCCTGTCCCCCTCCAACCTGGAGCTGAAGGAGACCTTCGACAACGCCGGCATCCCCGCCGCCTACTTCGACGTGTCCTCCTTCCAGGACTACCTGGACCTTTTGGCGCTGTTTACTCAGCTCACCGGACACCCGGAGAATTATGAGACCTACGGGACCGCCGTCCAGGAACAGGTGGACGGGGCCATACTGCGCAGGGCTGCCTATAGCTTCGCCCCTTCGGTACTGACCATCCAGGTGTCGGGGAGCAGCGTGAAGGTGAAAAACAGCGAGGACAACGTACTGGGCCCCATGCTGAAGGAGCTGGGCTGTGTCAACATCGCGGACCAGGACGGCGCTCTGCTGGAGGAGCTGAGCCTGGAGGCCATCCTCCAGGCCGATCCGGACTATATCTTTGCCGTCTACCACGGCACCGACGAGGCGGCGGCCCAGGCCAACCTGGAGGAGACCCTCCTGTCCAACCCCGCCTGGGCCTCCCTCAGCGCGGTGGAGGGGGGGCGGTTCCACACCCTGGAGCGGCGGATGTTCAGCCTGAAGCCCAACGCCCTGTGGGGGGACGCCTATGAGCAGCTTGCGGACATCCTCTGTGGGGAATAAGGGCCGGGCCGGGCTGATCGCCCTGCTGGCCGGACTGCTGGCTCTGTCCGGCGTGGCCAGTCTGGCCTTCGGAGCGGTGTCCATCCCGCCTGGGGAGGTCATCGCCGCCCTGTTGGGCCGGGGGAGCGGCACAACGGCCTCCATCGTCCTCTATGCCCGCCTGCCCCGGCTGTGCGGCTGTCTGCTGGCGGGGGCGGCTCTGGCCTGCGCCGGGGTCATCATCCAGGGCGTGCTGAACAACCCCCTGGCCGCCCCCAACGTGATTGGGGTCAACTCCGGGGCGGGGCTGGCCACCGCCCTGTGCTGCGCCCTGGCCCCCGGCGCGGTGCGGTGGACCCCCTTGGCCGCCTTTCTGGGGGCGCTGGTTGGGGTGCTGCTGGTGCTGTTCATCGCCGAGCGGGCGGGGGCCGCCCGAATCACTCTGGTGCTGGCGGGAGTAGCTATGTCCAGCATGTTCGGCGCGGGCATTGACGCGGTGGTCACCTTTGTGCCCGACGCCCTCAGCGGCTACACCGATTTCCGGGTGGGCGGGGTGAAAAACCTGTCCATGGCCCGGCTGGCCCCGGCCTTCTGGGTCATTTTGATTGCCCTGCTGATCGCGCTGTCCCTGTCCAACGAGCTGGACCTGCTCCTCCTGGGCCGGGAGACCGCCCAGAGCCTGGGCCTGCCCGCCAAATGGCTGCGGCTGGCCCTGCTCATGGTGGCGGCCGCCCTGGCGGGGGCGGCGGTGAGCTTTGCCGGACTGCTGGGCTTTGTGGGCCTGCTGGTGCCCCACATCATGCGCCGGCTGCTGGGGGAGGACAGCTTCCCCCTGCTCCTGTCCTCCGCCCTGGGGGGCGGGCTGCTGCTGACGGTCTGCGACCTGGCCTCCCGGCTCATCTTCGCCCCCTTTGAGCTGCCCCTGGGGGTGGTGCTGTCCCTGACAGGGGGGCCCTTCTTTATCTGGCTGCTGCTGAAGCAGCGGAGAGGGGGCGGCGGGCTGTGATTGAGCTGAAAAACCTCCGGGCGGGCTATCCCGGCCGCCCGGTGCTGGAGGATATCAGTCTGGACTTCCGCCCCGGCGAGGTGCTGGCAGTGATCGGCCCCAACGGCTGCGGAAAGTCCACCCTTCTTCGTGCGGCCAACGGCCTGCTGCCTCGTACCGGCGGGGATGTTCTGCTGGACGGCGTGCCCCTGGAACGCCTGCCCGCCAAAGAGATTGCCCAGAAAATTGCCTACCTGCCCCAGTCCCGGACCACCCCAAACATCACCGCCGGACGGATGGTTCTCCACGGCCGGTTTCCCTACCTGTCCTACCCCCGGCGCTACCGGCGGGAGGACCATGAAATGGTGAAGCGGGCCCTGGCGTGGGTGGGGGCCTCCGGCTTGGCCAGCCGGCCCCTGGCTGAGCTGTCGGGAGGCCAGCGGCAGAAGGTCTACCTGGCCATGGCCCTGGCCCAGGACACGGAAACCATCCTCATGGACGAGCCCACCACCTATCTGGACGTGGGCTGTCAGCTGGAGGTGATGGCCCTGGCCCGCCGGCTGGCGGAGGAGGGGCGGGCGGTGGTGATGGTCCTCCACGACCTGACCCTGGCCCTGCGCTGCGCCCACCGGGCTGCCCTGCTGCATGAGGGCCGGGTCCGCCAGCTTGGGACCCCGGAGGAGCTGTACCGGGGGGAGGCCCTGGAACAGGTGATGGGCGTCACCCTGGGCCGGGTGGAGACGGCGGAAGGCTGGCGGTATTTTTACCGGTGAGGACCCCCTACTGTAATAAACGCTAAAAGGGGCTGGTCAAAGGGGGCGGAATGGTGTAAAATGTCTCTTGACAGAGCGTTGTCCCCGGAGTAGAATGGGGGGCGAAATGAAAGAAATCCTGCATTTTGCAGGAAAAACCTCCATAAACTGCAAGAAATACCGCCGTAACGGATATTGAGGAAGGAGCGTACCCATGCACACTTTTGAAACAAAAATTCAAGAGCTGAAAACCTCTGTTCTCACCGAGGTGGCCCGTCTGACCTGGGAGGACAAGCTCCAGACCGGCATTCTGGACGTGCCCGAAAAGATCATCCCCGGCCCCGAGGCCAGCCTGCGCTGCTGTATCTACAAGGAGCGGGCCATCATCAACAGCCGGGTGAAGATGGCCATGGGGGGCGACAAGACCAATCCCAGCGTGGTGGAGGTGCTGCCCATCGCCTGCGACGAGTGCCCTGTCACCGAGATGACGGTGAGCGCCTCCTGCCGTGGCTGTCTGGCCACCCGCTGCGTCCACGCCTGCCCCAAGGACGCCATCAGCATTGTCAACCACCGGGCCAGCATCGACCACAGCAAATGTATCACCTGCGGCAAGTGTGTCAGCGCCTGCCAGTACAGCGCCATTGTGAAGAACCAGCGCCCCTGTGAGAAGGGCTGCCCCGCCAAGGCCATCTCCATGGGCCCGGACAAGAAGGCGTCCATCGACATTAACGAGTGTATCTCCTGCGGCAACTGCGTGTACCAGTGCCCCTTCGGCGCCATTCAGGACAAGTCCTGGATTGTGGACGCCATCCAGATGGTCCAGGGCGGCGCCCACTGGGGCTATAAGACCTACGCGGTAATCGCCCCCTCCATTGCCGGCCAGTTCGCCCCCGCTACTTACGGCCAGGTGGTGGCCGGCATCAAGCAGCTGGGCTTCTCCGGCGTGGCCGAGGTGGCCCTGGGCGCCGATATGGTGGCCGACCGGGAGTCTGAGGAGCTGGTGGAGAAGGGCGTGCTCACCTCCTCCTGCTGCCCCGGCTTTGTGGGCTACGTGAAGAAGAAGCACCCCGAGCTGAACCAGTACGTCTCCCACACCCCCTCCCCCATGGTGATGATCGGCCTGCACCTGAAGGAGAAGGAGCCCGACGCCAAGGTGGTCTTCATCGGCCCCTGCGTGGCCAAAAAGAAGGAATTCCAGCTGGGCCGCACCATGAACGCCATCGACTGCGTCCTCACCTATGAGGAGCTGTTCGCCCTGTTCCAGTCCCGGAACATCGACCTGGAAAAGCTGGCGGAGGCCGAGCTGGACGAGGCCAGCGGCTACGGCCGCAACTTCGCCCGCAGCGGCGGCGTGGCCGAGGCCGTGGTCCAGACCCTTAAGGAGAAGGGCTCCAGCTTCGAGGTGAAGGCCGTCCCCTGCAGCGGCACCGCCGCCTGCGAGGTGGCCCTGATGAAGCTGAAGGTGGGCCGCCTGGAGGGCAACTTTATCGAGGGCATGGCCTGCGAGGGCGGCTGCGTCCAGGGCGCGGGCTGTCTGGTGCGCAGTCCCAGGAACAAGCTGGATGTGGAGAAGCACGCCAAGGAGGCCAAGGACCGGGGCGTGGTCCAGGCCGTCAACACAGCCAAGGGGGTGGAATCCCCCGCCAAGGCCGCGGCAAAAACCGAGAGCAAGGCCGGGAAGGCGTAACGGAAACAAGATCGAAACCTCTGGTGAAAACCGGAGGTTTCGTTTTTTTACGCCCAAGGTGAAATGACAATTGCATTTTTTTCGGGCTTTTGATATAATGTAACATCTATCATTGTAATTGACGCAAATTGGAAGCAGAGAAAATGACCAACTTGGTTATTTTCGGATACGAGGTGGCCTGATTGTATTTAAAAGCATTGGAAATCCAGGGCTTCAAGTCCTTCCCGGACAAGACGGTGCTCACCTTTGGTGAGGACATCACTGCCATCGTGGGCCCCAACGGCTCGGGCAAGTCCAACATCTCCGACGCCATCCGCTGGGTGATGGGGGAGCAGTCCACCCGGGCCCTGCGGGGGGGCAAGATGGAGGACGTCATCTTCGGCGGCACCGCCAAGCGCAAGCAGACGGGCTACGCCGAGGTCTCCCTGGTGCTGGACAACACCACCCACCTGTTCGACCGGGAGGAGTCCGAGGTGATGGTCACCCGGCGGTATTACCGCTCCGGCGAGAGCGAGTACTATATCAACCGCCGTTCCGTCCGGCTCAAGGACGTGAATGAGCTGTTTATGGACACCGGCCTGGGCCGGGAGGGCTACTCCATCATCGGCCAGGGCCGCATCGACGAGATCCTGTCGGTGAAGTCCGCCGACCGCCGGGAGGTCTTTGAGGAGGCCGCCGGTATTTCACGCTTTCGCCACCGGAAGGAGGAGGCGGAGCGCAAGCTGGAGCGCACCGACGAGAACCTGGTCCGAATCAATGACAAAATCTCAGAGCTGGAGCTCCAGGTGGAGCCCCTCCGGGAGCAGAGCGAGAAGGCGAAAAAGTTCCTGGTCCTCCGGGACGAGCTGCGGGGGCTGGAGATTTCCGTCTGGCTGGACACCCTGGAGCGCATCCGGGCCAACAATATTAAGCTGGAGGCCGACTATCAGGAGGCCGTCCGCCGCCGGGAGGAGGTCAGGGTGGCCCAGGAGAAGGCCTACGCCGCCGCCGAGCAGTTTTCCGAGGAGATGCGGAGCAAGGACGTGGAGGCCGACCGCCTCCGCTTCGAGATGCAGGGCCGTCAGGCCAAGACCAACGAGCTGGAGTCGGCCATCGCCGTGTTAAAGAGCAGCATCCAGCACAACCTGGAGTCGGCCCAGCGCATCCGGGCCGACCTGGAGCAGCAGGAGGGCCGGGAGGGCTCCCTGTCGGAGCAGATTGACCAGCGGAAAGCGCGCCTGGCCGAGATCGAGGCCCAGCTGGAGGAGGGGCGCGCCGCCCTCACCGCCAAGGGCCGGGAGGCGGAGGAGGCCGCCCGCTCGGCGGGGACCCTGGCCAAGGAGCTGGAGGAGCTGCGCAGTCAGGCCGACCTGGGCACCGCCGGGGCCGCTGAGGCCAAGGCCCTGCTGTCCGCCCTGGCCGCCGCCGCCCAGGAGGTTATGGACCGGGACGGCGCGGTCCGCAGGGAGGCCAACGAGCTGGAGGGCCGGCTGGAGGAGGCTAAGAAAGAGTCCCGTGCCGCCCAACGGAACTATGACGACGCCGTGGAGGAGCGGGACGCGGTTAAAAACGTGATCCAGGGCTACCAGCTGCGGATGGACGCCCGAAAGAAGAAGTGGGACCAGACCAGGGATGCCCACATGAAGCTGCAAATGGAGGAGAACGCCCTCACCTCCAGAATAAAGCTCCTCACCGAGATGGAGAAGGAGCACGAGGGCTACACCAGGGCAGTCAAGCTGGTGATGGGCGAGGCCCAGCGGGGAGCGCTCCACGGTATCCACGGCCCGGTGGCCGACCTGTTAAAGGTGCCCGACCGGTACACCGTGGCCATCGAGACCGCTCTGGGCGGGGCCATGCAGAACCTGGTGGTGGACCGGGAGGAGGACGGCAAGGCGGTCATCCAGTACCTGAAGCGCCGGGACGGGGGCCGGGCCACCATCCTGCCCCTCAGCTCCATCCGCCCGGGCTTTCTCAAGGAGGGGGACGCCCTGGAAAAGGAGCCCGGCTTCGTGGGGGTGGCCAACAGGCTCATCTCTTTCGACCCCAGATATCAAAACGTCTTTTCCAACCTGCTGGGCCGGGTGGCCGTTATGGAGAATCTGGACGCCGCCATCGCCGCCGCCCGGAAGTATGGCTATAAGTTCCGCATCGTCACCCTGGACGGCCAGGTGCTCAACCCTGGCGGCTCCATGACCGGCGGCTCGGCCAGCCGCAGCGCCGGAATTTTGAGCCGGGCCAACGAGCTGGAGCGGCTGAACAGCCAGCTGGGGGATATTCGCACACGGGTGGCCGAGGGGACAAAGGCCCTGGCCGAGGCGGAGCGGGAGTCCACCGCCGCCGCCTACGAGCTGGAGACCGCCCAGGCACAGCTGCGCCAGTGGGAGGACGCCATCCTCAAGGCGGAGGGCGAGCTGTCCCAGCGGCGCACCGTGGCCGCCGAGCTGGAGCGCCAGGGGGAGAGCCATCGGGAGGAGCTGGAGCAGCTGAAAAGCCGTTCCGCCCAGATCGAGGCCGACACCCAGGCGGCCCGGGCCCGCATCCAGACCCTGGAGGGGGAGACCGCCGCCCTGCGCAGCGAGGCCGAGGGCAAGGCCCAGGGCCAGAGCGAGGTTCAGGACCGGTCCGCCCGCATCGCCCAGGAGGTTGCCGCCCTCACCGCCGCCCAGGCCGCCCTGGAGGCGGAGCGGGAGGCCACCCGCTCCGGCCTGTCTGAACTGGAACACCTCAAGGCCAGCATGGCCGGCGACCGGGACCAGAGCCGGGCCCTCATGGCCGATTATGAGGAGAAAAACGCCGGTCTCACCCAGGAAATTGCCCAAAAGGAGGAGGCCCTGACCGCCCTGAAGGGGGAGAACGAACAGCAGAACGAAGCCATCGCCCGGCTGAACCAGGAGAAGCTCGACCTGGAGGGCCAGCGGATCAAGGCCACCAAGGAGAGCCAGTCCCTGAATGAGGAGCTGCTGCGCACCGAGGGGGAGGTCTCCCGGCTGGACCAGCGGCGGGTGTCCGCCTCCATGGAGGAGAAGCAGCTGCTGGACAAGCTGTGGGAGACCTACGAGCTGAGCCACGAGGCCGCCCGCCAGCAGCGGGTGGAGATCGAGTCGGTCCAGAAGGCCAGCCGCCGGATTTCTGAGCTGAAGCGGTCCATCTCCGGGCTGGGCAATGTGAACGTGGGGGCCATCGAGGAGTTCCAGCGGGTCAACGAGCGATATACCTACCTCACCGACCAGCGGGACGACGTGGACAAGGCCAAAAAGGAGCTGGAGGAGATCATCGCCGGCATCACCAACGAGATGAAGACCATCTTCCAGCGGGAGTTCACCACCATCAACGAGGCCTTCGGCCAGACCTTTTTGGAGCTGTTTGGGGGCGGCAAGGCCACCCTGGAGCTGGAGGACCCCGACGATATCCTCAACTGCGGCATCGAGATCAAGGTTCAGCCCCCGGGCAAAGCGCTGAAAATCATCACCCTGCTGTCCGGCGGCGAAAAGGCCTTTGTGGCCATTGCCCTGTACTTTGCCATCTTAAAGGTGCGCCCCACCCCCTTCGTGGTGATGGACGAGATCGAGGCCGCTCTGGACGACAGCAACGTGGTGCGCTTCGCCCACTATATGCGCAACATGTCAGCCAGAACACAGTTTATTGTCATCACCCACCGCCGGGGCACCATGGAGGAGGCCGACGTTCTCTACGGCGTCACCATGCAGGAGCAGGGGGTGAGCCGGATGCTCACCATCAATTTGAATGACGTGGAGAAGGAGCTGAATATCCGCTGAGGCGGAATCCCCCAGTCACGGCTTCGCCGTGCCAGCCCCCCTTGGCAAGGGGGCCTTTGGAGGAGAACAACAGCCTTACGCATACAAAGCCCCCCTGCTAAAAGGGGCCTTTAGAGGAGAACAACAACCTTACGCAAAAAAAGCCCCCCTTGCTAAAGGGGGGAGGGCCACGAAGTGGCGGGGGGATTCCATTGGAGGAGAACGACAGACTTTTGCATAGAAAGGTCCCCTGCTAAGAGGTGCTGGACGGGGAGGGGAAGGCGTTTCGTTGAATGGAATCCCCCAGTCACGGCTTCGCCGTGCCAGCCCCCTTTGGCAAGGGGGCCTTTGGAGGAGACCAGCAACGTTCCACATAAAAAAGCCCCCCTTGCTAAAGGGGGGAGGGCCGCCGGACGCAGTCCGGTGGCGGGGGGATTCCGTTTATACGCAGGAGGGAAAACCGTGAACGAAAACGAGAAAAAATCCGTCGACTGGAAAATGATAGTCGGCGGCATTGTCCTGATTATCGTGCTGTTTGTGGGGGTGAAGCTCGTCTTCTGGGGCCTTGGGGAGGTTGTCGGGCCGCGGAACCCGCCCCAGAACGGGCAGAGCGTCTCCGCCAGCCAGAGCGCCCCGGCGGGGAGCGGGGAAACGGACGCCCCCGGCTTCTGCGTCCACTGCGGCAAAGAGTTGCCGGACAGCTTCCAGTGGGGACAGTTCTGCCCCTGGTGCGGGGAGAAAATTGAACAATAAGGAGAACTGACATGGGCTTTTTTGACAAGCTGAAAAAGATCAACATTTTCGCCGGCTTCGGCTCGGAGCTCACCGACGACTTCTATGACGAGCTGGAGGAGTCCCTGATTCTGGCGGACACCGGCATGGACGTGACTCTGGAGCTGGTGGAGGAGCTGCGCCGCCGGGTACGTTCGGAGGGGGTCAAGACCGTGGAGGGGGCCCGGGAGGTAATGGTCCGGGTCATCGCCGACGCCCTCAGCGCCGGGGAGCTGTCCCTGGACCTGTCCACCAAGCCCTCGGTGGTGCTGTTTATCGGGGTGAACGGGGTGGGCAAAACCACCACCATCGGCAAGATCGGCCATCAGCTGCGGGACCAGCGGAAAAAGGTCCTGTTCTGCGCCGCCGACACCTTCCGGGCCGCCGCTGCCGACCAGCTCACCATCTGGGCCGACCGGGCCGGGGTGGACATCATCAAGCAGCAGGAGGGGGCCGACCCCGCCGCCGTGGTTTTCGACGCCATGTCTGCCGCCAAGGCCCGGAATTCCGATGTGGTCCTGGTGGACACCGCCGGCCGGCTCCACAACAAGCAGAATCTCATGAACGAGCTGAACAAAATTTCCCGGGTCATTGACCGGGAGCTGCCCGGCTGCGCCCGGGAGACCCTCCTCGTCCTGGACGCCACCACCGGCCAGAACGGCCTGATCCAGGCCAAGCAGTTCAAGGAGGCGGCGGGCATCACCGGCATTGTCCTCACCAAGCTGGACGGCACCGCCAAGGGCGGCATCGCCATCGCCATCGCCAGGGAGCTGGGGGTGCCGGTGAAGTACGCCGGCGTGGGCGAGGGCATCGACGATTTGAAGCCCTTTGACGCCCAGGAGTTTGCCCAGGCGCTGATTTAAAAAGCCTCCCTCCTTGAGGGAGGTGGCACGGGCGGAGCCCGTGACGGAGGGAGTCCGTCTGCGGAAAACTCCCTCAGTCAGCCCTTTCGGGCTGACAGCTCCCTCAGAGAGGGAGCCTATGCACAAATCCAAAAATTTAACACAATATCAATAGACAGAAAGAGAAAATATGGTAGAATAAGGGGGAAGCCTGTATGAAGCTGGTACTGGCCAGCAAGAACCAGAAGAAGCTGGTGGAGATGAACGATATCCTGTCCCATCTGGGAATCGAGGTCTGCTCGGAGGCGGAGGCCGGGGTGGACCTGGAGGTGGAGGAGACCGGAACCACCTTTGAGGAGAACTCCCTGCTCAAGGCGAAGGCGGTGATGGAGGCCAGCGGCCTGCCCGCTATCGCTGACGACTCGGGCCTGTGCGTGGACTGTCTCAACGGAGCCCCGGGGGTGTACTCCGCCCGGTACGGCGGCGAGGGCCTGAGCGACGAGGACCGCTACCGGATGCTGCTGGAGAACATGCGGGGGCAGATGACAAGAGCGGCGAAATTCGTCAGCGTCATCACCTGCTGCTTCCCCAACGGGGATGTGCTCACCGCCCGGGGGGAGTGCCCCGGCACCATCGCCTACGCCCCCATGGGGGAGGGCGGCTTCGGCTACGACCCGGTGTTCTTCGTCCCGGAGCTGAAAAAGACCTTCGCCCAGCTCACCGCCGAGGAGAAAAACGCCATCTCCCACCGGGGAACCGCCTTGAAGCTGTTCCGGGAACAGTTGGAACGGTATCTGTCGGGGACTGATAGTTACCCGGTTAAGAGCGTTGGCGTGACAGGAATTGTAAGCGGCGTTGATAAGCCGTAGGGCGCGACGACCCGGCGCGCCGCCTGTGATTGCAAAACGGCGTGCCCAGTGGTCACGCCCTACAAAATAGCCGAAAACGAGGGTAGAATATGGATTTAACAAGCAAACAGCGTGCCCAACTGCGGGGTCTGGCCAACAGCATCGACACCATCCTGATTGTGGGCAAGGACGGCATTGGGGACAACCTGGTGAAGCAGGCCAACGACGCCCTGGAGGCCCGGGAGCTGATTAAGGGGAAAGTTTTGGAAAACTCCCTCCTCTCCCCCCGGGAGGCGGCGGAGGAGCTGGCCCCCCTCACCCGGAGTGAAATTGTCCAGGTAATTGGAACAAAATTCGTGTTATTTCGTCCAAGCCATAAGAAGGACAAAAAGGATAAGATTGTGCTGGTACAGGAGAAGAAGCGGCCCCGGATTTAGGAAAAAGGCTTCCACCCTCAGGGGGGAAGCTGTCAGCCGAAGGCTGACTGATGAGGGGGCGGGGCGGGAACGCAGTACTTCTAACGCCGGCACCCTCATCCGTCATTTGCTTCGCAAATGCCACCTTCCCCCTGGAGGGGGGAAGGCTTTGGAGAAAATCTGCAAAGGCGGTGTTTCCATTGAAAATCGGTATTTTTGGCGGAACCTTCAACCCGCCCCACTTGGGGCATCTGGCGGCGGCCCGGACAGCGGTAGCCGTGCTGGGTCTGGATAAGCTGCTTATCATCCCGGCGGCCATCCCGCCCCACAAGGAGCTGCCGGAGGGCACCCCGGAGCCGGAGCGCCGGCTGGCCATGGCAGCCAAGCTGGCCGACGCCCTGCTGCTGCCTGAGAAAGTGGAGGTCTCCTCCCTTGAGCTGGACCGGACGGGCAAGAGCTACACCTCCGACACCCTGGCCCAGCTGAAAGAGGCGTATCCCGGCGCGGAGCTGTGGCTGCTCATGGGGACGGACATGTTTCTCACGCTCCACCTGTGGCATGAGCCGGGGCGCGTTCTGGAGCTGGCGGGAATTTGCGCCTTCGGCCGGACGGAGCAGGATGGAGAAGCGGTCTTCGCCCCCCAGCGGGAACACCTGGAAAAGACCTTCCCCGGCGCGAGGATTACCACCGTCACCCTGCCCGGCCTGGTGGACATCTCCTCCACCCGCCTGCGGGAGCTGCTGGCGGAGGAGAAGGGGGCGGAGTACCTCCCCCCCTCAGTTTACGGGTATATTCTGATGAACGGCCTCTACGGAACCCGCGCCGATTTGAAGAGGCTGAACATCCCCGAGCTGCGGGCCTGCTCCTACTCCATGGTGCTGGAGAAGCGGGTGCGGCACATCCGGGGCACCGAGGAGGAGGCGGTCCGTCTGGCCCGCCGCTGGGGGGCGGACGAGGACATGGCCCGCCGGGCGGGCATCCTCCACGACTGCACCAAGTATCTGTCCGGGGAGGAGCACATCGCCATCTGTGAACAGTACGGCGTCCCTCTGGACGAGTTGGAGCGCACCGCCCCCAAACTGCTCCACTCCAAGACGGGGGCGTGCATGGCCCGCTATGTTTTTGGAGAACCTGATGAGGTGTATGAGGCCATTTTCTGGCACACCACCGCCAAGGCGGATATGACTACCTTAGAAAAAATTTTGTACGTGGCCGACTACATGGAGCCCAACCGGGACTTTGACGGGGTGGAGCGCCTGCGGGAGCTGGCCTACAGCGATCTGGACCGGGCTCTGCTCCTGGGGGTGGAGACCACCGTTCAGGAGATGAAGGAGCGGGACCTGCCCGTACACAAAAATACCCTCCAGGCCCAAGCCTGGCTGCGGGAGCACGGCGTTACAACAGAAGGGTGATACTATGAGCGAAAATCAGAACCATCGGGGCCGGCGGGAGGCCCCGGGCAATACCTTCCCGCTGGTCCTCTGGTGGCGGCAGCACCGGTCCTGGGTGGCCGGGCTGGACCGGAAAGGAAAGCTGCGCTACCGCCTGTTTCAGGCGCTGGTGATCCTGTCCATTCTTATCATCGCCGTCACCCTGTTCCTGCGCTCCTGGATTCAGCTGCCCGAGGTGCCCGACCCGCCGGGGATGAACCTGACCCCGGGGGGCAGCACCTCCCAGCTCCAGCCGGGGCAGACGGGGGACGTGTCCTACGAGGGGGCGGAGCTGCCCGACGTGGCCAAAAGCGGCCGGAAACCGGGCTACTACACCTTCCTGCTGGTGGGCAAGGACACCACCAGCGGCCTGACCGACACCATGATGCTGGTCACCTACGACACCCAGGGCAAGAAGATTAACGCCATCAGCCTGCTGCGGGACACCATGGTGAACACCTCAGGTAAGAGCGGCGGCCAGAAGCGGCTGAACGTGGTCTATAACCGCAACCGGGGCGATAAGAAGCTCAGCGAGAAGGAGCGCATCGAAAACGGCATGACCGCTCTGAAGAAGGAGGTCAGCCGCCTTACCGGCATCTACCCCGACTTCTACGTCATGGTGGAGTGGGAGGCCATCGGCCGCCTGGTGGACGCCGTGGACGGCGTGGAGTTCGAGGTCCCCTTCGATATGAACTACGACGACCCCTATCAGGACCTGCACATCCACCAGAAAAAGGGCCTGCGGGTGCTGGACGGCCGGGACGCCATGGAGGTTATCCGCTTCCGGAAGAACAACGACGGCAGCCACTCCTTGGGCGACGTGGGCCGCACCGAGATCCAGCGGGACTTTCTCACCGCCGTGCTGAAAAAGTGCCTCACCCCGGAGATTCTGCTCAAGCTGCCCACCCTGGTGGACATCTTCGTGGACAACGTGGACACCGACCTCGCCGTGGGCAATATTCTGGCCTTCGCCCAGCTGGCCATCGGCATGGACGTGGAAAACGGGGTGAAATTCGTTCCCATGCCCTGCTACGGGGTGTCCTATGGCGGTGCATCGCTGGTGTGCGTCCAGGAGAAGGAGCTGTTGGCACTGCTCAACGACGGCATCAACCCCTATCTGGACGGGATCAAGTCCAGCGATTTGCAGCTAATGTATAAAAAGAGTGGGGGCGGCTTCGGCGTGACCAACGGCACCCTGGCCGACCCGGCGGTGGCCAATCCCCCCGCGCCCAAGCCGGCGGAGCCCGACGAACCCGATGAGCCCGACGAACCCGATGAGCCCGACGAGAATCCCGATGCCTCCACCGACCCGGGAACCACCACCGACCCCGGCACAACCACTGACCCGGGAAGCAGCGCCAATCCCGGCGCCACCGACCCCGGCGGGGCCACCGACCCGGGCGCCTCGACCAACCCGGGCACGGACCCCGGAACCACCACCAGTCCCGGGGATATCGGAACCATCGACCCCGGCGACATCTTCCCCGATCCCTCTCCGGACATTCAGGGCGGGGAGATCGAGGACACGACCCAGGCGGCGGCGTAAATTTGAGCCTACCGCCCGCGGGGCGGAGGCCAAAAATAAACGAGAGGAGCAATGGAATGGAATCCTATGAACTGGCGGTCCTGCTGGCCAGAGCACTGGACAGCAAAAAGGGCGGCGATATCAAGGTGCTGAAGACGGAGGGGGTCACCACCCTGGCCGACTACTTCGTCATCTGCACCGCCACCTCCAACACCCAGGTAAAGGCCATGTCCGACGCCTGTGAGGAGGCGGCGGAAAAGAACGGCGAGCGGGCCCACCACATCGAGGGCCACCGGGGGGGCACCTGGCTGCTGATGGACTTTTCCGCAGTGGTGGTCCACGTCTTCACCGACGAGGCCCGGAAATTCTACGACCTGGAGCGGCTTTGGAGCGACGCCGAGGAGCTCGACATTGCCAAGGTGCTGGGCGAGTAAGTAAACCCCCGTCCCCCCGCAGGGCAAGCCTTCCACCCTCCGGGGGGAAGGTGCCCCAGTGCGCACACTGGGGCGGATGAGGGGGCGGGGCGGGCAAGCTGTCCTTGCGATAAGAGGCAAAACCTGCCGCGCACCCTCATCCGTCATCCGCTTCGCGGATGCCACCTTCCCCCTGGAAGGGGGAAGGCTTTTTGGACGCATTCTGTCACAGTGTGCTTTTTGACCGCCAGAGAGCCGCCCCACCAGGCGGCTCAGTTTGTCAAAGAAGTAGCTGCGAGACGCAGGGCGCCAAAAGGAGCCTACCCCCTCTGTCGGCTTCGCCGACATCTCCCCCTGTTAGGGGGAGTCGGCCCTGTGGGAGACGGAGATTTTTCGACAGTTGAAATGGCTCCCCACACAGGGGAGCCATTCTCTATTGCACATGTGTGTGGTTGTTGATATGGTTGGCGCAGTAGCAGTAGTAGCCGTTGCACTTGGAGCAGTAGCGGAACTCCATATTGGGGTCGTCCTGGTCGGTAACGCCGCAGACAGCACACTTGTGGAGGTACCCCCGCCGCTGGCGCAGCTCCTTCTGGGCCTTTTTAAAGTTGATGGTCTGGGCGGAGGTCCGGTGCTTCACCTGAGCGCTTTTTCGCCCCAGCGCGTCCATCATGTCCTCCCAGAAGAAGATGAAGAAGTTCAGGATGGCCACCAGGGGCAGCAGGGCATACAGCCAGAGCCCCATCAGCAGGCTGTTGAGCACCTGCCAGGCAAAGAAGGCGGCGTCGATCCAGGCCAGCCACTTCACCTTCACCGGCAGAATGAACATAAACAGCACCTGCATATTGGGAAAGAGGACGGCAAAGGCGAAAAACATGGACATATTGACATAGGCGATGGAGGACACTCCCATAATCATGCCAAAGATGATGTTGAGCACCACGCCGGAGAAATAGAAGCAGTTAAACTTGGCGGTGCCCCACTCCCGCTCCAGCAGACTGCCAATCCAGTAGTAGAAATAGGCGGACAGGACGGTCATGAAAAAGGAGGTGCCGGGGACTGTAAAGTTGAGGATGCCGAAGTCTCCGGTAATGGGGACAAAAATGAAGGAGATCAGCCGCCAGATTTCCCCGTGAAGGATAGCGGGGCGGAAAAAGAACAGGGCGCTGGAGAGGGGGTAGGCGCTGAAATTGTCAATCAGCCCGATGGTCACATTCCCCACCGCAATGTACATCATCAAATTGGGGATGCCGAAATTCGGGTGCTTGTAGCAAAACTGAGAAATCCAGTGAGAAAGCGTTTTCAAGGACGGGCCCTCCTCCGGTTAAATTCATAACGTCCATTCTACCCGCTTTTTGGGAAAAAGTCTACATCTAAAGTGTAAACAAATTTTTTAGCCCTTTCCCTAAAACCAAAAATGTGCTAAGATAAGGACGACAAAAATCCCGATACCAACGGGATAACACAGGAGGATCACCATGAGCATCGTAAAAGACATGTCCCTGGCCCCCTCGGGCCACCAGAAAATCCAGTGGGTGCGGGATTTCATGCCCGCCCTCAGCGGCATCGAGGAGCGGTTCCGCCGGGAAAAGCCCTTTGCCGGCCTGACCATCGCCGTATCCGTCCACCTGGAGGCCAAGACCGCCAATCTGGGGCTGGTCCTCCGGGAGGGGGGCGCCGAGGTCCACCTCACCGGCTGCAACCCCCTGTCCACCCAGGACGATGTGGCCGCCGCCGTGGCCGACTCCGGCGTGGCCACCTACGGCGTCCACGGTGTGAGTATGGAGGAGTACGAAAATCTCCTTGTCGAGACCCTGAAGTGCCGCCCCCACCTCATTGTGGACGACGGCGGCGACCTCATCAACCTTCTCGGCGGCAAGTGCGCCCAGTACGGCGACCGGCTCATCGGCGGCTGTGAGGAGACCACCACTGGCATCCACCGGCTCTACGCCCGGGAGCGGGAGGGCATCCTGCCCTGTCCCATGATGGCGGTGAACGACGCCAAGGCCAAGCACTACTACGACAACAAGTACGGCACCGGCCAGTCCACCTGGGACGCCATCATGCACACCACCAACCTGATCGTGGCGGGCAAGACCGTTGTGGTCGCGGGTTACGGCTGGTGCGGCAAGGGTATCGCCATGCGGGCCAAGGGGATGGGGGCCAACGTGGTGGTCTGCGAGGTGGACCCCTTCAAGGCCCTGGACGCCACCATGGAGAATTTCCGGGTGATGTCTATGGACGAGGCCGCCAAAATCGGCGACATTTTCGTCACCGCCACCGGCTGCAAGGACGTGATTGTCCAGCGGCACTTTGAGGTGATGAAGAACAACGCCGTCCTGTGCAACTCGGGCCACTTCGACTGCGAGGTGGACGTGGCCGCCCTGCGGAGCATGTCCACGGAGACCTTCCCCCGCCGCCAGAATATCGAGGGCTTCCGCCTGTCCGACGGCCGGGTGCTGAATGTGCTGGCCGAGGGCCGGCTGGTCAACCTGGCTGGCGGCAACGGCCACCCCGCCGAAATCATGGACATGTCCTTTGCCGTCCAGGCCCTGTCTCTGGAGTGGCTGGCCAAGCACCGGGAGGGACTGGAAAAGAAGGTGTACATCGTCCCCGACGAGATCGACGACCAGATCGCCCGGGTAAAGCTGGCCGCCATGGGTCTCACGATTGACACCCTCACAGCGGACCAGAAGGCCTATCTGTCCGGCTGGGAGGCGTAACGTGCATAACGAGCTCACAGCCATCGACCTGCAAAAGATGCAGGAGGAGCTGAACTACCGGCGCATCACCCTCCGGCCCCAGCTGCTGGAGGAGGTGAAGGTGGCCCGGGGCTTCGGCGACCTGAGCGAAAATTTTGAGTACAAGGCGGCCAAGCAGGAGAAGAACAAAAACGAGAGCCGCATCCGCTATCTGGAGAACATGATCAAAACCGCCATTGTGATTGAGGACCGCTCCGCCGACGACACGGTGGGCCTGTATGACAAGGTGACCATCTGGCTGGAGGAGGACGAGGAGGAGGAGACCTGGCAAGTGGTAACCACCGTGCGCCAGGACGTCTCCCACGGTCTGATCAGCAAGGAGAGCCCCATGGGCTCCGCCCTGATGGGGAAGAAGGTGGGGGAGCGGTTTTATGTCCAGGTAAACAAGGACTTTGGCTACTATGCGGTGGTCCGTGCCATCGAGAAGGGCCAGGACGACGGAACCGCGGAGCTGAACCGGTTTTGAACGACAGAGTGAAGACTTTTGGAGTGTACCTGGACATGGTGAGCAAGGCAAGGGTAGAACCCTTGCCCTACATGACGCACCTAGGCGCATGATCGCGCAAAAAGGCTCCCCCCTTGTGGGGGAGCTGTCACGCGAAGCGTGACTGAGGGGGGCAGGTAAGCTGTCCTTTCATTTTGCCGATAAGCTGATGTACTGAAGTATATAAGCAGTCCCCCGCAGGGCCAGCCTTCCACCCTCCGGGGGGAAGGTGCCCCAGTGCGCACACTGGGGCGGATGAGGGGGCGGGGCGGGCAAGCAGTTCTTACGGTAAGAAGCAAAAACCTGCCGCGCACCCTCATCCGTCACGGCCTACGGCCGTGCCACCTTCCCCCTGGAAGGGGGAAGGCTTTTAATCGCTCTCTTTTTGCAGCACTTTGCCGATAAGCTAATGTACTAAAGTAAGTGTATAAGCAGTAGGTCAACATTTGCAACATTTAGGCCCATTTACGCGGAGACCTGCGGCGGTTGATATGCTAAGATAGGCCCATCCGGGTGCCGTAGCTGGAAGGGCGGTGCCCCAAATCCGAAAAAGGAAAGAAAAGGGGTCAAAACTATGGCTATCCAGAATATTTTTGTAGTAGGCGCCGGCCTGATGGGCAGCGGCATTGCTCAGAACGCCATCACCAGCGGCTACACCGTCACCATCAACGACCAGCGGCAGGAGGCCCTGGACCGGGCCAAAGCGGGCATCGAGAAGGCGCTGAACCGGGACGTGGAGAAGGGCCGCATGGCGGCGGAGGACCGGGACGCCGCCCTGGCCCGCCTCACCCTGGACTCCACCCTGGAGGGGGCCAGACAGGCCGACCTGGTCATCGAGGCCATCATTGAGGACCTGAAGGCCAAGCAAGCCGTCTTCGCCTCCCTGGAGGACATCTGCCCTGAGCACACCATCTTCGCCTCCAACACCTCCTCCATCTCCCTCACCGCCCTGGCCGCCGCCACCAAGCGGCCTTCCCGTGTGGTGGGCATGCACTTCTTCTCCCCCGTGCCCCGGATGCGGCTGTGCGAGGTCATTTTCGGCCTGCTCACCACCCAGGACGTGCTGGACGCGGTGAAGGAGGTGGCCGAGAAGATGGGCAAGACCATCATCCAGGCCGACGACAAGCCGGGCTTCATCGTCAACCGGGCCCTGCTGCCCATGCTCAACGAGGCCTGCGTCATCGTGGGCTCCTACATCGGCTCGGTGGAGGAGATGGACAACGGCATGAAGCTGGGCTGCAACCACCCCATGGGCCCCCTGGAGCTGGCCGACATGATCGGCCTGGATGTCCTCCTCAACGTAATGACCGTAATGGAGAAGGAGATCGGCTCCAAGTACGCCCCCTCCCTGCTGCTGCGCAAGCTGGTGGTGTCCGGCTTCCTGGGCCGGAAGAGCGGCGCCGGCTTCTATACTTACGAGAACGGTAAAAAGACGGGCGTCAACCCTGTCCTCACCCACTTCCAGAGCCTGGCACGGTAAAAAACATTTTCAGGGCCGCCCACGGGCGGCCCTTGCTTTTTTCCCCAAACCGTTATAATATAGGAGAAGGACAACAAGGGGGAGAGGCACATGCTGAAGGTACGGCAGGCGGTCCCGGCGGATATGGTAGCAGTTCTGGCGCTGTACGACGGGGTGATCGATCTGTTTCAGGCCCAGACCGGAAACCTGGGCTGGCGGCGGGGGGTATACCCCACCCAGGCGGATTTCCACAGAGCCATCCAGGCCGGCACGCTGTACCTTGGGGAGCTGGAGGGCCGGCTGGCCGCCGGGATGATCCTCACCCAGGGGACGGACAAGACCTACGGCGAGCCCCCCTGGCGGGTGGACGCCCCGGACGAAGAGACTGCGGTAATCCACACCCTGGGGGTGTCCCCGGCGTTTTCCGGCCGGGGCCTGGCCCTCCGGATGATAGAGGGGGCCGCCGCCCTGGCCCGGGAGAAGGGCTGGAAGGCCCTGCGGCTGGACGTGCTGGAGGACAACGTCCCCGCCCAGCGCCTCTACCGGCGCGCGGGCTTTGTGTACATCGAGACGAAACAAATCTGGTACGAGAGCACCGGCCTGGCCAACTTCCTGCTGTACGAATACGCGGTATAAGCCGGAACGTCCTGCCGGGCAGGGGGTCTGCCCCCGCCTGTCCTTGAAGGAGGGAACGGAATCCCCCCGCCATCGGACTTTGTCCGGCGGCCCTCCCCCCTTTAGCAAGGGGGGCTTTTCGGCGCTGGCTGGTCCGTTCCTGCTCCAAAGGCCCCCTTGCTAAAGGGGGCTGGCATTTGCGAAGCAAATGACTGGGGGATTCTAAAATACCGCTTGACAAGCCCCTCATACCCGCGCTATAATAATCCTAACAACTGAATAGCCTTATCAAGAGCGGTGGAGGGAACGGCCCGATGAAGCCCGGCAACCTGCGGATACAAAGTCAGTGTGTATGCGCAAGGTGCTAAATCCGGCGGTAGTGTATCGAAAGATGAGGGTGCAACCAAACATAACGCTCCGCCGTCCGGCGGGGCGTTTTTGCGCTCCCAAACCACGTTTCTCCCTGTAGGGGCCGGCCCCCTGGCCGGCCCGGTTCCCCGGCATAGCGCGGGCCGCCGAGGGCGGCGGCCCCTACAGGAAGAACGGCCAAAAGAAAGGAGAAAAAATCATGGCAAAGAGACTTTTTACATCCGAATCCGTCACCGAGGGACATCCCGACAAAATCTGCGACCAGATCTCCGACGCGGTGCTGGACGCCATCATCGCCAAGGACCCCCAGGCCCGTGTAGCCTGCGAGACCACCGCCACCACCGGCCTGATCCACGTAATGGGGGAGATCACCACCTCCTGCTACGTGGATATCCCCAAGGTGGCCCGCCAGGTGGTGAAGGACATCGGCTATGACCGGGCCAAGTTCGGTTTTGACTGCGGCACCTGCGCGGTGATCACCTCCATCGACGAGCAGTCCGGCGACATCGCCATGGGCGTGGACAAGTGCCTGGAGGCCAAGGAGGGCGAGCAGAACGACGGCCTGGACAACGGAGCCGGCGACCAGGGCATGATGTTCGGCTACGCCTGCGACGAGACCCCGGAGCTTATGCCCCTGCCCATCTCCCTGGCCCAGAAGCTGGCCATGCAGCTGACGAAGGTGCGCAAGGAGGGCAAGGTGGACTACCTGCGGCCTGACGGCAAGACCCAGGTGACGGTGGAGTACGACGAGGACAACCGGCCCATCCGTGTGGATGCGGTGGTGGTCTCCACCCAGCACGGCCCCGAGGCGGAGCTGGAGCAGATTCGGAAGGACATGATCGAGCTGGTCATCAAGCCCATCATCCCCGCCAACCTGCTGGACGGGAACACCAAGATTTATGTCAATCCCACCGGCCGCTTCGTCATTGGCGGTCCCCAGGGGGACTCCGGCCTCACCGGGCGGAAGATCATTGTGGACACCTACGGCGGCTCCGCCCCCCACGGCGGCGGCGCCTTCTCGGGCAAGGACCCCACCAAGGTGGACCGCTCCGCCGCCTACGCCGCCCGCTGGGTGGCCAAGAACGTGGTGGCCGCCGGCCTGGCCTCCCGCTGCCAGGTGCAGCTGGCCTACGCCATCGGCGTGGCCCGGCCCGTCTCCGTCCGGGTGGACACCTTCGGCACCGGCACGGTGGCCGATGCCAAACTGGAGGAGGCGGTAGAGAAGGTCTTCGACCTGCGCCCCGCCGCCATCATCCGGGACCTGGATCTGCGCAGGCCCATCTACCGCCAGCTGGCCGCCTACGGCCACTTCGGCCGGGAGGACCTGGGCGTGGCCTGGGAGAAGACCGACCGGGTGGACGCTCTGAAGTCCGCCCTGTAAAAGGGAAATAAAATACCGCTCCGGCTGTCGAAAAGCCAAAAAAGTGCTTTTTGACAGCCGGATTTTTTCACTTTCCACAAATAGACAATTGGGGGCATGTGGGGTAGAATAATACGGCAAAAATGATAACCCGCCGGAAAAACCGGGATAATTCCACCGAAATGGCGGGGAAAGGAGCAAGCATGATGGAACAGAACGAAATTTTAAGCCGGGTAGACCACACCCTCCTCACCCCCACGGCCACCTGGGAACAGGTCCGGGCGCTCTGTGACGAGGGGAAGCAGTTCGGCGTGGCCAGCGTGTGTATCCCGCCCCGCTATGTAAAGCGGGCCAACGACTACGCCGGCGGCCTGAAGATATGCACCGTAATCGGCTTTCCCAACGGCTACGCCACCCCCGAGGTGAAGGTCTTCGAGACAGAGGACGCCATCCGGGACGGCGCGGACGAGATCGACATGGTCATCAACCAGGGCCTGGCCAAGGCGGGGGACTGGGAGGGTGTGCTCACCGAGATCAAGGCGGTAAAGGAGTCCTGCAAGGGCCGCATCCTGAAGGTTATCATCGAGGCCTGCAACTTTACCCAAGAGGAGAAGATCACCCTGTGCCGGGTGGTGTCCATGTCCGGGGCGGAGTTTATCAAGACCTCCACCGGCTTCGCCGCCGGCGGGGCCACGGTAGAGGATGTGCGGCTCTTTCGGGAGCATATCAGCCCCGACATGCGGATTAAGGCCGCCGGCGGCATCCGCACCTTCGAGCAGGCCCAGGCCATGCTGGAGGCGGGAGCAGACCGCATCGGCGCCAGCGCCCTGGTGGCCCTGGCCCAATAAACCGGCGTACAGAACAACACAGCCGCGGCCCGCATGGATGGGCCGCGGCTGTATTCTGTCTGGCCCAATTAGGCATTTTAGATCCCTTGCCTATCCCCGTAAGGAGATAAAACGGGATAGGAGAGGCAAGGGCAGAGGAATGGGTTACCTGGAATCCCCCCGCCACCGGACTTTGTCCGGCGGCCCTCCCCCCTTTGGCAAGGGGGGCTTTTCGGCGCTGGCTGGTTCGTCCCCGCTCCAAAGGCCCCCTTGCCAAAGGGGGCTGGCACCGCCGCAGGCGGTGACTGGGGGATTCCGCCCCCCCCCTGACCGAAAAGGCCCGCCCCCTCAGGGGGCGGATGAGGGGGCGGGCAGGCAGTTCTTAGGGCAAGGGGGGCTTTTCGGCGCTGGCTGGTCCGTCTCCGCTCCAAAGGCCCCCTTGCCAAAGGGGGCTGGCACCGCCGCAGGCGGTGACTGGGGGATTCTGCCCCCCCTGACCGAAAAGGCCCGCCCCCGCAGGGAGCGGATGAGGGGGCGGGCAGGCAGTTCTTAGGGCAAGGGGGGCTTTTCGGCGCTGGCTGGTCCGTCCCCGCTCCAAAGGCCCCCTTGTGAAAGGGGGCTGGCAGCGCCGCAGGCGGTGACTGGGGGATTCCGCCCCCCCTGACCGAAAAGGCCCGCCCCCGCAGGGGGCGGATGAGGGGGTGGGCAGGCAGTTCTTAGGGCAAGGGGGGCTTTTCGGCGCTGGCTGGTCCGTCTCCGCTCCAAAGGCCCCCTTGCCAAAGGGGGCTGTCACCGCCGGAGGCGGTGACTGGGGGATTCCGCCCCCCTGACCGAAAAGGCCCGCCCCCTCAGGGGGCGGATGAGGGGGCGGGCAGGCAGTTCTTAGGGCAAGGGGACTTTTCGGCGCTGGCTGGTCCGTCCCCGCTCCAAAGGCCCCCTTGCCAAAGGGGGCTGGCACCGCCGGAGGCGGTGACTGGGGGATTCCGCCCCTCCTGACCGAAAAGGCCCGCCCCCTCACCCCTCCTTACACAGCAAAATATCGTGATAAAACTTATCCAGCTTCTTCTGTGTGGGGAAGGTAGCCACATACATTTGGTTGCCCATGGCGTCGGACAGCACGTCAGGAATACGGTCCACCAGCTTCATCTGCTGGCCGTACTTCTTCATAATGGCCTCGTGGTCATAGACAAAGGGCTTGCCGTCCCGGCGGCCGGCGAAAGCGCAGAAGGCGTGGGGCCCGCCCTCCACGGTGGAGTGGTCAAAGGCGATCATATCGGCCCAGATTTTATACACATTGGTGGAGTTGGCAAAGTTCATCATGTCCGGGCTGAAGCCGCCGCAGGGCCGCATATTCACCTCCAGGGCCACCACGTCCCCCGCTTTTCCCATCCCCTCCTGGTCCCGGGTCAGGCGGAAAAACTCAAAGTGGACGAACCGGCTCTTAACCCCGAAGCTCTTTACCGTGGCCCGCCCGGCCTTCCGGGTGTCGGCGGGCAGGTCCTTGACGATGTAATAGACGGAGTTGTCCGCTTCGTTGACAATATCCATAATGGAGATGGGGGTAACGTTGCCCGTCTCAAAGATGGGGTTGCCCTGGGAGTCGATAATGGCGTCGTAGGAGTTGACCTCGGCGTAGATAAACTCCTCCATAATGTAGGCCACGTCGGGGTTTCTGGTCTTCAAAAACTGGTCCAGATCCTTGGCGTCAGACAGCTTGTGGGTGTCGGAGGCCCCCACGCCGTTGTCGGGCTTGACCACCACCGGCCAGCCCACCTCCTTGATGAAGGCCATGCAGTTTTTCCGGTTGTCCACCATGTGATACCGGGCAGTGGGGATGCCGGCGGCCTGGTAAAACTCCTTCATCCGGGACTTGTACTTGATCCGGGGCATGTCCTCCTCCTGGAAGCCGCTGGTAATGCGGAAGTCGGAGCGCAGACGGGCGTCCCGCTCCAGCCAGTACTCGTTGTTGCTCTCCAGCCAGTCGATCCGGCCGTACTTGTGGATGAAGAAGGCCACCGCCCGATACACCCCGTCGTAGTCCTCCAGGGTGTCCACCTTGTAGTACTCATTGAGGCTGGCCTTCAGTTCCCCGGACAGCTGGTCATAGGGCTGGTCGCCGATGCCCAGCACGTTCATCCCGTTGTTCTTCAGCTCCCGGCAGAACTGCCAGTAATTGGTAGGGAAGTTGGGCGAAATAAAAATGACGTTTGACATGGTACCCTCTCCTTCTATGTTGTCTCACACACATCCCATACAGGGCCCAAGCCCCGGAAATACTGTCCGCCAGCGGTGGACGGTACCATTTGGGGACCGTTTAGGGCCCTTTTTTGCCCTTTAAAGGACCAAAAAGGGGCAAAAACAGGTGTATTATTTTGAGTAAAAATTACGAAGCGTATAAAGTCCACTGCTGGCGGACACTATTGTCCCGGCTCGCCCCCCAGCAGCCAGGGGAAGAAATAGGCGGCCTGCTTATACCACCAGGGCCAGTCGTGGGCGCAGTCGTGGCCCCAGAAGTCCACCCAGGTGTGGATACCCTTCCGGTAAAAGATGTCGGCCAGCTGCCTGGTGGTGTCGGGAAGCTCCCAGGGCCCCAGCCCCACGCAGATGGCGGCCCGCTGTTTGTTAAAAATGTCGATATAGTAGTGGTTTTCCGGTAAATTGGCCATATAATGCACCGGGGAGTTCTGATAAACCACCTCGTCCATATAGCCGTCAAAGCCGTAATCTGCGTTATAAATGCCGCTGAGCGCCAACATGCCGTTGAACAGATCGGGCCGGCGCAGGTAGAGGTTGGCGGCGTGGGTAGCCCCCAGGCTGCACCCAAAGGAGAGAATCCCGTCCTGCCCGGTCCGGTCGAGCATACGGGGAGCCATCTCCTTGGTAAGGTAATCCATCCACTGCTCATGCCGCCGCGCCCGCCAGTAGGGGTCCCCGCCCTTGTCCGACCAGGTCTCCCTGTCGATGGTGTCCACCGAAAAGACGATAATCTGGCCGGATTCGATCCAGGGGGCCAGGGTTTCGGCCATGTGGAAGTCGCCAAAGTCGAAGAAGCGGCCGTCCTGACAGGGGATATACAGCACCGGCCGGCCGGCGTGGCCGTAGACCATGCACTCCATATCCCGCCCCAGGGCGGGGCTGTAATCGGTGAGATACTCCGTTTTCATAGAAAAACCTCCGTTTTGCAGGGGCGGACATGGTCCGCCCCCAGGATAGTTAGGGGCAGGCGGGCGCACAGTGTGCGCCCCCGCCGTCAGACCTCCAATTCATACATCAGGGTTTCGATGAAGAAGGGGATCTGCTTCTCCCAGCTGGCCTCGCAGTGGTCGCCGCCGGGGACGATGCGGCAGGTGAGCCGGACCCCCCGGGTAAGCAGCTGGCCCGCGATCCGGGCAAACTGCCCCTGCATCAGCTCGTGATTGCCCAGCTCCCGGGAGCCGTAGTCCATATAAAGCACCGTGTCTGACCGCACCTCCGCCCCCCGCACCAGCCGGGCCAGCCGGTCCGGGGCCACCCACAGGGAGGGGGACAGGGCCGCCGCCCGGGAGAAGACCTGGTTATACTCCAGCAGGGCGAACAGGCTCATCAGCCCGCCCATGGAGCTGCCGGCGATGAAGGTGTGGGGCCGGTCGGACAGGGTGCGGTACTTCCGGTCGATGGAGGGCTTGAAGGTGTGGACAAACCAGTCCATTGTGACCCTGCCGTGGCCCGTCACATGGCCGAAATCGGGCTCGTAGAAGGTATAGGGGGAGTACTCCGACAACCGCCCGTTGTCCGGGTGGTGGTTGCACTCCACCGCCGCCACAATGAGAGGCACCTGGAAGGCGTCCAGATACTCCCCCAGCCCCCAGCTCTTGCCGTAGGTGGCGTCGGAGTCGAAAAAGACGTTGTGGCCGTCGAACATGTACAGCACCGGATAGTGCCGCTCCGGTGACCAGTCGTAGTCCGCCGGCAGATAGAGATAGACCCCCCGGGGCTCGTTCCCGGTCAGCTCGGGGATGGTCACATTCCATTTTTGAATCATTTCGCTTCCCTCCCGTTGGTTCTTTGACAGTTTACCACAGTGAAGTCCGGATTTCAATTCTTCCGAAGGGATTTTTCCGTATTTCCCGATTCCCGCCGGGGAGCGGACAGGAATTTGTGGGATATAACAAGGATATTGCGGCGGGCCGGGCTGTGTGGTAAAATACAGGAAACAGTATGAGCCGCTCGCCGCAGCAGGCGAGGGTGACAGGGAGGAGGAAACACTGTGGCAGAGCTGACATCCATGCGGAATATCGGCCGGGAGATGGCCCGGAAGCTGGCGGCGGTGGGCATCGAATCCCCAGAGCAGCTGGCGGAGGCGGGGGCCAAGGAGGCCTTTTTCAGTCTGAAGAAGACCTTCCCCCAGGTGTGCCTGGTGCATCTGTATGCCCTGGAGGGGGCGGTCACCGGCCAGGAGTATAACCAGCTCCCGGAGGAGACAAAGCGGGAGCTGAAGGCTTTCAGCGATTTTTTGAAGAATGGGAGCGTTTAAAGGGCGGGGCTCTTTGGCGGGTTTTCCGGTAGGGGCGGCCTTTGGCCGCCCGCAAAAGGTTGCTGTTGTTTCACCTCTTGCCGAAACGACAGCAGCCCTTTTCGTCCCTTTTTCCGCCCCGGTAGCGGGCCCTACAGGCGCCGTTTTATCGGACATGCAGGGGCAGAAGCCCTGCCCTGCGAGGGTATCCCTGCTTGCCGGCGGCCGGGATGGGATGTTATGATGGGGCATGGGGCTGAAAAAATTAAGGGCTTCTTAATATTTTCCCACTTGCGATTTAAACTGTCTGTGCTATGCTAGGTTCGGAAATAAACAGGGAGAGGAGCGGCGAGATGTATACCATCCTGATTTGTGACGACGACAGAGACATTGTATCCGCGCTGGATATCTACCTTACCAGCGAGGGTTACCAGACGGTGAAGGCCTACGACGGCCAGGAGGCTATCCGGGCGGCGGAGACCCACGAGGTCCACCTCATCCTTATGGATATCATGATGCCTGAGCTGGACGGTATCCGGGCCACCGCCAGGCTGCGGGAGGGGAGCAACGTGCCCATCATCCTGCTGACCGCCAAGAGCGAGGACACCGACAAGATTCTGGGCCTGAACATCGGGGCGGACGACTACATTACCAAGCCCTTCAACCCCCTGGAGGTTATTGCCCGGGTGAAGTCCCAGCTGCGGCGGTACACCGCCCTGGGCGGGGCGGAGAAGGGCCCCGGCCTGATTACCGCCGGGCCCATCTCCATGGACGATGGGGCCAAGGTGGTCACTGTGGACGGCGAGCCCATCAGCCTCACCCCCATCGAGTACAACATTCTCAAGCTGCTGCTGTCCCACCCGGGGCAGGTCTTTTCCTCCACCCAGATCTATGAGCAGGTGTGGAACGACCCGGCCTACGGCTCGGAGAATACGGTGGCCGTCCACATCCGGCATCTGCGGGAAAAAATCGAGATTAACCCCGCCGAGCCCCGGTATTTAAAAGTGGTATGGGGGCTGGGCTATAAGATTGAGAAGGGGGCTTAGCCGTGAAAAAGCTGCAATGCAGCGCCGCTGCAAAAATCTGCGCGGTGCTTGTCCTGCTGGCCGCCGCCTTCGGCGCGGGCGTGTTCGGGGTGCGGGCGCTGGTCAGCTCTGTTTCCATTACCAGAAGCAGCTGGCAGGACAGCTCCCGCTTCTACAGCGCCATTGACGAACGCCGCCAGGGCCTGGTGGAGGGGATCGAGCTGTCCCAGACACTGGAGGAGCTGGAGAAGCAGATTGCCGAGGGGGCCGCCAACCCCCTGGCCTATGCCGACGCGGAGGCCCTGCGGGAGGAGAAGGCCCGGGTGGAGGAGCAGTTTTCCCGGCAAAATACCTGGTTCCGCTTCCGGCTGCTCACCGACGACGGGCAGACCCTGCTGGGGACCAACCTCAAAGACGACGAGGCCATAAGCCGGACGGTGAAGGAGATGCACTACTTCTCCTTTGAGCTCTGGGAAGGGAGCGTCAACTATGACCCAGAAACGGGCGACCTGGGTCTATCCCCCTCAGACGCCAACCCCGAGGGGGAAACCGCCCCGTCGATGAAGCTGGTGCTGGAGTACGGCGTGCCCGAGAAGGTTGACGATTCCATCCAGGACGAGTTCAGCCAGATCTGGAGGCTGTGGGACATGGACCGGGCCTCCTTTGACCAGTACCTCACCGGCTTTTTGAATCTGGGGGCGCTCACCCTGCTGGCACTCATTTGGATTCTATGGACCGCCGGGCATAAATCCGGTGCGGAGGAAATCGTCCTCACCTGGCAGGAGCGTATCTTCTTCGACGTGTACGCGGTTGTCATGATTGCCGGGATAGCGTGGCTGGCTTTCGGCACTGTCTGGGCGGCGGAACAGCTCTACTGGGGGCAGTCCTACGCCGTCCGGGGGGAGGACTTTGATACCTTCTTTAACCTGGGTGTCACCGGGGCCGGGGCACTGTTTGCCGCCGGGGTGGGGTGCGCTGTCCTGCTGCTGCGCACTCTGGCCGTCCGGGTGAAGGCCCGGTGTCTGGGGAAAACCACCCTGCTGTGCAGGGTGGCCGCATGGATGGCAGGGACCATCCATGACTTTGTTCGATTCCTGCCCTTTACCTGGAAGATAGTGCTGGGCTTTGGAGCCTATGTGATAGTGACCTTCTTCCTGATTATGGGGGGAGTCTATAACGGTGCGTTTATGTTTATGTATCTCTGCTTACAGCTGGCCCTGGTGCTGTTTCTGTCCTGGTGGGCCTACGGCTACTACCGCCTGCGCCAGGGCACCAAGACCATTGCCAGGGGCGACCTGGAGTATCAGATCGACACCCGGCACATGCCCTACGACCTGCGCCTCCAGGCGGAGGATTTGAACAACATCTCGGTGGGCCTGGCCGGGGCGGTGGACGAGAAGATGAAAAGCGAGCGGTTTAAGGCGGAGCTGATTACCAACGTCTCCCACGATTTGAAAACGCCCCTCACCTCCATTATCAACTACGTCAACCTGCTGAAATCCACCCAGCAGACCGACCCCAAGGCCATCGACTATATCGAGGTGCTGGACCGGAAGTCCCAGCGGCTGAAGAAGCTCACCGAGGACCTGGTGGAGGCGTCGAAGGCCTCCACGGGGGTGCTGTCGGTGACTCGGGAGAAGATCGGCATGGGCCAGCTTATCGACCAGGCGACGGCGGAGTGGGAGGAGAAGCTGTCTGACCGCAGGCTCACCCTGGTGACCACCCTCCCGGAAGGGGAGACCTGGGTGTATGCCGACGGCCGCCACCTGTGGCGGGTCATCGACAACCTGCTGTCCAACTGCGCCAAATACGCCATGGAGGGCACCCGCATCTATCTGGACCTGGAGCGGGGGAAGGGACAGGTGGCCCTGTCGGTGAAAAATATCTCCCGGGACCCCCTGAACGTCCCGGCCGAGCGGCTGATGGAGCGGTTTGTCCGGGGGGAGGAGTCCCGGTCCACCGAGGGCTCCGGGCTGGGGCTGTCCATCGCCCGGTCCCTCACCGAGCTGCAGGGGGGCGCCTTCGACCTGGCCGTGGACGGCGACCTGTTCAAGGCCATCGTCACCCTGCCTCAGGCCAATTGAATACGGTGCCTAAACCGTCTATCCTGTTTTCCGGGATGGGCGGTTTTTTCCATGGGATAAAAATTACAAAAAGCTATGGATTTTTTCGGGAATTGTGGTATGATGATAAATACCGCCATTATGTGGTGAATTTGTGTGGAAAGGGGGGTGGACGCCGTGGGGAAAAAGAGGATGGCCCTGGCCCTGACGCTGGCTGTGCTTCTTACACTGAGCGGCTGCCTGTTCCGCTCCCCGGATGACCTGTACCGCCAGCCCGAGAAGTCGCCGGGCTATGAGCAGCTCAACGCCGCCATCCGGGCGGTGCGCACCGGCCTGGAGGCCGAGTTCAACACCCGGGTGGAGGACGTGACCATCATGGCGGGGGACAATACCGCCAGCATCCAGCTTCAGGACCTGGACGGGGACGGCCTGCGGGAGAGCGCGGTCACCTTTTTCCGGGTGCCCGGTATTGAGAAGCCCATTAAAATCTACATCTTTACCCAGATCGGGGAGGAATATGTCCCCACCGGCGTGGTGGAGGGCGAGGGCAGCGCCATCTACGCCATCACCTACGCCCAGATCAACGGCGAGGGCCGGGAGGAGCTGGCGGTCAACTGGCAAATCAGCTCCGGGGCCTACCAGCTGGGGGTGTACACCCTGGACGAGGTGGAGCTGCCCGGCGGGGATATGGACGTGGAGGAGGCCCTGGCCGCCGTCCGGGCCATGTCCCGGACCGACCTGATGGGCAGCGAGCGGCTCCTCACCCGGTGCAGCGTGGCCAGCGACGGCTCCAGCGGCTGCCGCCTGCTGGACATGGACCAGGACAGCCGCATCGAGGTGCTTGTTACCCGGATGGACGCCGGCGGGGCCAGCAGCCAGGTGGAGGTCTACGGCTGGGAGGACGGGGCCGTCGCCTCGCTGGGGGTTACCGAGCTGTCCGCCGGCGTAAGCGGCATCAACCGCATCCGCACCAACTACCTGGCCGGAGGCTACAACCAGCCCGCCCTCTATGTCACCAGCACCCTGGCCGAGGGGGGCAAGGTGATTGACGTGGTGTCCTGGCTCAGCGGCCAGCTCACCAATGTCTCCATGGGGCCCGAGGGAGTCAGCCGGGAGCTGATTCTGGGCTATACCGAGATCAACCCCACCGACATCAACCAGGACGGGGTGGCCGAGCTGCCCTCCCCCTTCCAGCTGCCCAGCTACGGGGAGAGCGCCTCCAGCAACTTCTGGCTTATCGACTGGGCCCAGTACGACCAGCGGGGCAAGCGCAACCACGTGCTTACCACCTACCACAATGTGAGCGACGGCTGGTACCTGACCATCCCGGAGAGCTGGCGGGACCAGATTACCATTTCCCGCAACGACCAGGTGACGGGCCGGCGGGAAGTGGTCTTCTCCCACTGGCTGGGGGAGGAGCGGGAGCCGGTGCCCTTCCTGTCTGTCTACCGCATGGCCAGCAGCCGCACTGCCGACCTGGAGGAGGAGGGCTGGACCATCCTCCGGGAGGAGGAGAACATCACCTATGCCGCCCGCTTCCACGAGGACGGCTGGAACTGCGGCCTGGACGAGATGGACCTGCTGGAGCGGTTCGACACCATACGGAGAAGCTGGTATAACGAATAAGCCGCCTCCCTCTTAGAGGGAGGTGGCACAGCCGAAGGCTGTGACGGAGGGAGTCCGTTAAAAGAAACTCCCTCAGTCAGCCCTATGGGCTGACAGCTCCCTCAAAGAGGGAGCCTTTGGAGAGAAAGGAGGAACAATATGCGCAAGGTACTGGTACTGGAGGACGAGGAAAATATCCGCAGCTTTGTGGTTATCAACCTGAAGCGGGCGGGCTATCAGACGGTGGAGGCGGGCACCGGGGAGGAGGCCCTGGAGGCCGTCCGGGACAACCCGGATATCAAGGTGGCCCTGCTGGATATCATGCTGCCCGGCATCGACGGCTTTGAGGTCTGCCGCCGCCTGCGGGCCATGGACAACAAAATCGGTATTATCATGCTCACCGCCCGCACCCAGGAGATGGATAAGGTCACCGGCCTGATGACCGGGGCGGACGACTATGTGACCAAGCCCTTCTCCCCGGCGGAGCTCACCGCCCGGGTGGACGCCCTGTTCCGCCGCACCGGCGGGGACGAGGTCGCTGTTTCCCCCGACGAGATCAGCGACCCGCCCTTTTTGCTGAACACCCGCAACCGCACCCTGGAGAAGAACGGCCAGCGGGTGAAGCTCACCCAGGTGGAATACTCCATTGTCAAGCTGTTTATGGAGAATCCGGGCAAGGCCCTGTCCCGGGAGGAGATTCTGGACACCGTATGGGGCAAGGACTACTTCGGCGAGCTGAAGATTGTGGACGTGAATATCCGCCGCCTGCGCATCAAAATCGAGGACAACGCCCAAAAACCCACCTTTGTCAACACCGTGTGGGGCTATGGGTATAAGTGGGGGAGCTGAGGGCTCCCATGTCCCCCGCAGGGCCAGCCTCCTTTTGAAAGGAGGTGCCCCAGTGGGCACACTGGGGCGGAGGATTGTATTTTGGCGAAGCCAAAATGTGCGAAGCAAATAAGATTTTGTAAACTTGGGTTTACTCCGTATGTTTTGCTTCGCAAAACGCAATCCTCAGTCAGCCTTCGGCTGACAGCTCCTTTCACTGCGCAGCCGTTGGCGGCTCTGCCGCCTTACGGATGCGGCGTCCCCCTTGCGGGGAAAAGGAGCCTTGCCGCCTGCGGGCGGGACGAAAGAGCCTCTGTATAGGCGGAGCAGGAAAGGCAGGTGAACACAATGGCCAAAACTACAAAGGTACAGGACCAGGTAAAGATCCGGGGCATCCGGCGGCGGTGGCTGCTGAACAGCGTGGCCATTGTGCTGCTGATTCTCACGCTGGCGGTGGGCGCCTTTGCAGCAATGCTCTGGAGCTACTACTACGGCGGCACGGCGGACGACCTGATGCGGAAGGCCACCTCCTCCGCCAACGGCTTTCGTATGTACACCCGCTCGGACTACCGGGCGGCGGCCCAGCAGACGGTGAACAGCTACGAGGACAAGAGCAGCCTGGAGCTGCAGTTTCTGGATACCGGCGGGGCGGTGATTTTCTCGGGGAACGACCTCACCGCCGGCAGCACGCCGGGGACGCCCGATATCCAGCAGGCCATGAGCGAGCTGAGCACCCGGTACTGGCGGGGCCGGGACCCGGCCACCGGTGAGCGCATTCTGGCCGCCTCCAGCCCGGTGATCTACCAGGGGGAGGTGGTGGGGGTGATTCGCTATGTCACCTCCCTGTCGGGCATCGACCGGCAGTTTCTCTTTGCCATGACGGTGATTGCCGCCATCGCCCTGGGGATTTTTGCCATGGTCTACTTCTCCAACCTCTACTTTGTGCGCTCCATCGTGGAGCCCCTGGCCGGCATCACCGAGATTACCCGGGTGATTGCCGACGGCAGCTACGGGGTGCAGATTGAAAAGAAGTTTGACGACGAGATCGGCGAGCTTACAAATGCCATCAACGATATGTCTATGAAAATCGCCCAGGCGGAGAAGACCCAGAGCGAGTTTATCTCCTCGGTGTCCCATGAGCTGCGCACCCCCCTGACCGCCATTACCGGCTGGGCGGAGACCATCCAGAACGGCGAGGCCCGCTCCGCCGACGACATCCGCAAGGGCATGGGCATCATCGTGTCCGAGTCCAAGCGGCTGGGCAACATGGTGGAGGAGCTGCTGGAGTTTTCCCGTATGGAGGACGGCCGGTTTACCCTGTCGGTGGAACCCCTGGACCTGAAGGCCGAGCTGGAGGACGCGGTGTATACCTACACCGAGTTTTTCCGCAAGGAGGGCATCGCCCTGGAGTATTTCGACGGTCCGGAGGAGGAGCTGCCCATCTCCGGCGACCCGGAGCGGCTGCGTCAGGTGTTCTGCAACCTGCTGGACAACGCCGCCAAGCACGGAGGGGCGGGCAAGCGCATCGACGTGACCGTCCGCCAGGAGGGGGAGGAGGCGGTGATCGCCATTCGGGACTACGGCCCCGGCGCCCCCGAGGGGGAGCTGCCCTTCCTGAAGAACAAATTTTATAAAGGCAGCTCCAAGGCCCGGGGCTCGGGCATCGGCCTGGCGGTGTGCGAGGAGATTGTCACCCGCCACGAGGGGCGCATGGATGTGAGCAACGCCGAGGGCGGGGGATTCCAGGTGACCATCCGCCTGCCCATTGAAAATTAGGGCCGGGTCTGGTAGAATGAATATTAGGCCTCCCTCTTTGAGGGAGGTGGCACGGCGAAGCCGTGACGGAGGGAGTCCGTTATTCGGAAAACTCCCTCAGTCAGCCCTTTGGGCTGACAGCTCCCTCTTAGAGGGAGCCTTTGGAGCGGCTAAATGAAAAACCAAAGGAGAACCCAAATGTCCAAGCAAGAGAAGCCCAAATTTAAGACCATGTGCGGCGGACAGGCCCTCATTGAGGGCATTATGATGCGCGGCCCCAAAAAACAGGCGGTGGTGGTCCGCAAGCCAGACGGCGAGTTGGAGGTCCAGGAGAAGGAACTCAAATTTATCAAGGACCGGTATCCCGTTCTGGGCTGGCCCCTGATCCGGGGGGTGGTCAACTTCGCCGACTCTATGTACAACGGCGTTACCGCCCTGATGTTTTCCGCCGAATTTTTCCCCGAGGACGGGGAGGAGGACGAGGAGCCCTCTAAATTTGAGGCCTGGCTCAACAATAAGCTGGGCAGTGAGCGGTTTACCGCCCTGATTACCACCCTGGCGGTGGTGCTGGGGCTGGCCATGTCCATCGGGCTGTTTTTCTTCCTGCCCACCCTGCTGGGCACGGCGGTGACGGTCCTCACCGACTCCATGCTGGCCCGGAACCTGGCGGAGAGCGTGTTGAAGGTGCTCATTTTTGTGACCTACCTGGCCCTGTGCTCCCGGATGGGGGAGATGAAGCGGGTCTTCTCCTACCACGGGGCGGAGCACAAGACCATCTTCTGCTATGAGGCCGGACTGCCCCTTACGGTGGAGAACGTGCGGGTGCAGCCCCGGCACCATCCCCGGTGCGGGACAAGCTTTCTGTTTATGGTGATTGCCATTTCCATCATTGTGTCCACCGCGGTCTTCGCCATCTGGCCGGTGCACAACCCCTTTTTGCGTTTTCTGGCCCACCTGGCCATGCTGCCGGTGATTGTGGGGGTCAGCTATGAGTTCAACCGCTGGGCCGGCCGCCACGACGGGCCCGTTACCCGGTTTTTTACTGCCCCCGGCCTGTGGCTGCAAAACTTTACCACCTTCGAGCCCGACGACTCCATGATTGAGGTGGGCATCAAGGCGCTGGAGCTGGTATTGCCCGAGGAGAAGGGGACGGACGCGTGGTAGGAATCCCCCAGTCACCGCCTTCGGCGGTGCCAGCCCCCTTTAGCAAGGGGGCCTTTGGGAAAGAACGAAAGTATATGGCGCGAAAAGCCCCCTTGCTAAAGGGGGGCGGGCCACGAAGTGGCGGGGGGATTTCTCCCAAAAACATCAGGAAGGTGATTTCATGGCCACCACCTATAACAATCTGTTTCTGGACACCCGGGCCCGGCTGAAGCGGGCTGGGGTGGAGTCGGCACAGCTGGAGGCCCGGGAGATCATCTGCTTTGCCGCCGACAAGAGCCGGGAGCAGTTCTACCGGGATATGTCCCTCTATGTCTCCGGGTCCATGGAGCAGCGGGTGGAGGAGCTGGTCCGCCGCCGTCTGGCGGGGGAGCCGGTGGCCTACATCATCGGAGAGTGGGAATTTTACGGCCTGTCCCTGGACGTGTCCCGGGATGTGCTGATTCCCCGGCTGGACACTGAGCTGCTGGCCGAGCGGGGCATCCTCAAGGCCCGGGAGTCGGGGGAGGGGGCCCGCATCCTGGACCTGTGCGCCGGCAGCGGCTGCGTGGGGCTGGCCATTGCCGCCAACGCCCCCGAGTGTCGGGTGGTGCTGGGGGAGCTGTCCGAGGGGGCGCTGCGGGTTTGCAAGCAGAATGTCCGCCGCAACGAGCTGAACGCCCGGGTCACCTGCCTGTCGGTGGATGCCCTGGAGGCCCCCAGCTCCACCCTGTGGGACTTCGACGCCATCGTGTGCAATCCGCCCTATATCCCCTCCGGGGACATTTGGGGGCTGGACGTGTCGGTGAAGGACTACGAGCCCCACATGGCCCTGGACGGCGGGGACGACGGCCTGGACTACTACCACGCTATCGCCGCCAAGTGGAAGTCCGCCCTGCGGCTGGGAGGCACCCTTATTTTTGAGGTGGGCCTGGGCCAGGCCGCCGCCGTGGAGGACATTCTGGAGAAGAACGGCTATGAGGACGTGAAGGTCCTGCCCGATACCCAGAACATCCTGCGGGTGGTGGAGGGGACCATCAATAATTAAAATTGGAGGCGTATACGATGAGTAATTGGGTGGAGCGCAGAGAGTTTATCCCTGTAAGTGAGACCCCGGCGGAGATGCCGGAGGGCATCGCCGCGAAGTATTATGTGCGCTGGCCCGGAAGTTTTCATGAGATCACCCGGGACAATGTAAAACGAATCATGAAGAATCTGCGCAGCGGAAATTGGATGGACATTTATCTTTATCACGAGGAGGACGAGGAGGGCGACTACCTGGACCTGGAGACAGACGGGACCCTCTACAACCTGAGTTACGGGGAGGATATGGGGCAAATCTGGTGGTCCACCTACGACCCGGAATATGTAGACTCCGATGAGGAGACGGATATCCCTCATTCTGACGGACAGTCCATTATTTACCGGGAGACTACCACCGCCGACAAGGAAGCGGTGATGACCGCCATCGAGTACTTCATCCGCGCCGGCAAGCTGTGGGACGGTATCCCCTGGATGAAGCGGTGGGAGGAGAAGGTGGAGGAGTAGGGGCGGCCTGTGGCCGCCCGCCTCATCCGTCACGGCCCGTTGGGCCGCGCCACCTTCCCCTAAAGGGGAAGGCATAGGAGAGCGCCCAAAAGCCTTCCCCTAAAGGGGAAGGCATGGGAGAGCGACTAAAAGCCTTCCCCTAAAGGGGAAGGCATAGGAGAGCGCCCAAAAGCCTTCCCCTAAAGGGAAAGGCATAGGAGAGCGCCAAAAAGCCTTCCCCTTTAGGGGAAGGTGCCCCCGAAGGGGGCGGATGAGGCAAAAGTCCGTTTTATGGGACTGATAAAAGAGTAAGATATGGGACAGAACAAGACCGGCGGAGAGGCCGCCGGCGGGAAAGGATGATGGACATGGCACAGAAGAAACCCATGATCGAGTCGGCCGCGCCGGCTGCGGATAAGAAGAAGGCGCTGGAGACCTGCCTGGCCCAGTTGGACAAGACCTACGGCAAGGGCACCGTCATGCGTCTGGGAGAGAACGCCGGCGTGGTGGTGGACTCCATCCCCACCGGCTCCCTGTCTCTGGACATCGCCCTGGGCATCGGCGGCGTGCCCAAGGGCCGCATTATCGAGGTCTACGGCCCGGAGTCCTCCGGCAAGACCACCCTGGCCCTCCACATTGTGGCCGAGGCCCAGAAGCGGGGGGGCGAGGTGGCCTTCATCGACGCGGAACACGCTCTGGACCCCAGCTACGCCCGGGCGTTGGGTGTGGATATCGACTCCATGTTAATCTCCCAGCCCGATACCGGTGAGCAGGGCCTGGAGATCTGCGAGGCCCTGGTGCGTTCCGGGGCTATCGACGTGGTGGTGGTGGACTCGGTGGCGGCGTTGACCCCCCGGGCTGAGATTGAGGGCGACATGGGCGACAGCCATGTGGGCCTGCTGGCCCGGCTGATGAGCCAGGCCCTGCGGAAGCTGGCGGGCTCCATCGCCAAGACCAACTGCATTGTCATCTTCATCAACCAGCTTCGGGAGAAGGTGGGCGTGATGTACGGAAACCCGGAGGTGACCACCGGCGGCCGGGCGCTGAAATTCTATGCCTCCGTCCGCATCGACGTGCGCCGGGTGGAGGCCATTAAAAACGGCACTGAGCTGATCGGCAACCGGACGCGGGCCAAAATTGTCAAAAATAAGGTGGCCCCCCCCTTCCGCGAGGCGGAGTTCGATATCCTCTACGGCGAGGGTATCTCCAAGTGGGGTGAGATGGTGGACCTGGCCGTCAAGCTGGACATCATCCAGAAGTCGGGATCCTGGTTCTCCATGGGCGAGACCCGCATCGGTCAGGGCCGGGACGCCGCCAAGCAGTTTTTGAAGGAAAACCCCGAGGCGGCCGCCAGCGTGGAGGAGCAGGTCCGGGCCAACGCATTCAAGCTGATGAGCAAGCAGTCCCAGGTGGCCGCCAAGGCCGCCGGCCGGGCGGTGGACGTCTCTGCCGACGATTTCGACGATGGCGCTCCGGCGGACGAGGCGTAAATGGTTATTGAGGAATTAAAGCCCTCCAAGCGGGTCCGGGGCCGCTGGTTGGCGGTGCTGGAGGACGGGTCCATTTTGCGGCTGAGCAGAAATCAGATCGCGGATTTTGCCCTCTACGCCGGCCGGGAGCTGTCGGACGAGGAGGCGGACAGGCTCACGCAGGCCATCGAGAACGAAAATTTCCGCGCCCATGCCCTGCGCATGATTACGGATACCCCCCGTTCCCGGAAAGAGTTTGTAAAGCTGCTGGAGAAAATGGACTGTCCGCCGGAGAAAGCCCAGGAGATTGCCGACTGGCTGGAGGACCTGGGCTATCTGGACGACGCCGCCTATGCCCGTGAGGTGGCGGAGCTCTACACCCGGAAGGGCTACGGAAAACGGAAGATCCGGGATAAGTTCTACCGCCGGGGTGTCCCCCGGGAGCTGTGGGACGAGGCCCTGGAGCAAATTGAGGAGGAGGACAACGCCTCCGCCATCGACGCCTTTCTGGAGAAAAAGCTGAAGGGCAGCCATGACCCGAAGGATGTGAAACGGGCCTCCGACGCCCTGGCCCGCCGGGGCTTCGCCTGGCCGGAGATCAGCGACGCCCTGCGGCGGTATGGGATGGAGGTTTGGGATTAGAGAGGTGGAGGGCAGAAGTGGGAGACTGGACAAACCTGATTCCTGGCAGCATTGCTGGTAAGTATGAATTTTATAATTTCAACAGCGCACTGGAGATTTTAACTCAGAGCTACCCGGAGGAGTTTGCGGAGCTTGTGCAGACGTTGGAGCGGTTTGAAATCCGACTGGACGATATTCTGGAAAAGGGCGGAAATGAATCCAATATCCCGAAAAAGCTGAGTGAGCTGCTTCGGCCGCTGGATTGGAGAGAAATGGAGATTTCCGGGGATTTGGTTGTCAGACTTCTGGAAGGAAAAAAGAGGAAGGAAGTTTACCGGGAATTTGCGTTGAAGGAGTTCATCAGCGGGCACAAGATTGATTATGTCAAGGGCAACGTAGCGATTGACATGGAGTGGAACAGCAAGGATCAGACCTTTGACCGGGACCTGTATGCCTTTCGGACCTTCTATGAGTGCGGCGTGATTACCTGCGGCGTGATTATAACCCGCAGCGAAGGGATGAATCAGATTTTTTCCTGTTTAGGCAGTGACGTTAAGAAGAAATATGGCGCAAGCACTACCTGGATGGGAAAGCTGCTGCCGCGCATCCATGCCCGGAGGCACGGGGGATGTCCCCTGCTGGTTGTGGGATTGACGCCTGATACAGTTTCTGACTGGGCGGGAGGAATATCATAATGGAAAAAGATTGCCTGTATCACAAAAAGTATGATTTGCTCCAGTTTTGTGCCGGGGAGACGTTTAAAACTATTTTGGCGGATCCCCCCTGGCAGTTTCAGAACAGGACGGGCAAAATGGCGCCGGAGCATAAGCGGCTCAACCGCTATCCCACCATGAGGCTGGAAGAAATCAAGGCGCTGCCTGTAAACGAGGTTGCGCAGGAGAACAGTCATTTGTATCTGTGGGTCCCCAATGCTTTGCTGCCGGAGGGCCTGGAGGTTATGAAGGCTTGGGGCTTCCAGTATAAGACCAATATCATATGGGAAAAGGTCCGCAAGGACGGCGGCCCTGACGGGCGCGGCGTGGGGTTTTATTTCCGAAATGTAACAGAAATGCTTCTGTTTGGCGTAAAAGGAGCCAATATCAGAACATTGTCCCCGGCCCGGACACAGGTGAATTTAATCCGTTCCCAAAAGAGAGAGCACTCCAGAAAACCGGATGAAATGATTAAGCTGATAGAGGCGTGCAGCCCGGGGCCCTACCTGGAGCTGTTTGCCAGAGGGGAGCGGGAGGGGTGGACGCTGTGGGGCAATCAGGCAAATGAGAGCTATGCCCCGGACTGGCCAACCTATTCAAGCGCCGAAGCGCAGGCGATTGCGCTGTAAAATAGAATGAATATTAACTGGAGCGATACCATGCCTTATAAAATTGCCTTTATCTCCCTTGGCTGCGCCAAGAACCTGGTGAACACCGAGCAGATGATGGCCCTAACCCGGGCGGCGGGGCACACCGTCACCGGCGACCCGGAGGGGGCCGACGTGGCGGTGCTGAATACCTGCGGCTTCATCGAAAGCGCCAAAAGCGAGGCCATTGACCACATCATCCAGCTGGGTGAGCTGAAAAAGGCCGGCAAGCTGAAAAAGCTGCTGGTTGCGGGCTGTCTCAGCCAGCGCTACCCCGGCGATATCCGCGCCGAGCTGCCCGAGGTGGATGGCCTGCTGGGCACCGGCAGCTACACCGATGTGGTGCGTGCCGTTGAGGCGCTGATGGCGGGGGAGAGACCGGAATATTTTTCCGACATCCACCGTACCTATGAGGACGGGGAGCGTCTTGTTACCACCCCGCCCTACACCGCCTACCTGAAAATCGCCGAGGGCTGCTCCAACGGCTGCGCCTTCTGTATTATTCCCAAACTCCGGGGAAAGTACCGCAGCCGGTCCATGGAGGCCCTGCTGGCCGAGGCGGAGAAGCTGGCCGCCTCCGGGGTGAAGGAGCTTATTGTCATTGCCCAGGACATCACCCGCTATGGGCTGGATTTGCCGGAGAAAACCTCCCTGGCCGCGCTGCTGCGGGAGCTGTGTAAACTGGATTTTCACTGGATACGTCTCCACTACCTCTATCCCGAGGCCATCACCGGCGAGCTGATCGACGTGATTGCCTCGGAGCCCAAGGTGCTCCACTATCTGGATATCCCCATCCAGCACTGCAACGACGGGATTTTGAAGGCCATGCGCCGCCGGAATACCAGGGCGGAGCTGGAGGAGCTGTTCGCCAGGCTCCGGGCGGCCATGCCCGATGTGGTCATCCGCACGTCCCTGATCTGCGGCCTGCCCGGCGAGGGGGAGGCGGAATTCGAGGAGCTGTGTGGATTTCTCCGGGAGCAGAAGCTCCAGCGGGTGGGGGTGTTCCAGTTCTCCCCGGAGGAGGGAACTCTGGCCGCCGCCATGGAGGACCAGGTGGACCCGGACACCGCCGCCCGGCGGGTGGAGCTGGTGGTGGACCTCCAGTCCCGGATTATGGACGGGTACAACGAGGAGCGGCTGGGCACGGTGATGGAGGTCCTGTGTGAGGGCTTTGACGGGGAGGCGGGCTGCTACGCCGGCCGCGCCTATGCCGACTCGGTGGACATCGACGGCCGGGTGCTGTTCACCGCCGCCGGGGTGGTCCCGGCGGGGGAGTTTGTCAATGTGCGCATCACCGGGGTCTCCGACGGGGATTTGACCGGCGAAATAGAACTGTAGGGGCCGCCCTAGGCGGCCCGCAGCGGGCCTGATACACGGGCCGCCGAAGGCGGCGGCCCCTACAGAGCAATGAGGAGAAGATATGCCATGCCAATGAATACCGCCAATAAGCTGACCATCCTGCGGGTGGTGATGATACCCGCCTTCCTGCTGGTGCTGTACTTAAACGTGCCATATGCCAACTATTGGGCGTTGGCCATTTTCGCCGCCGCCAGTATTACTGACACTTTGGACGGCTACATCGCCCGGCATTACAACCAGATTACCGATTTTGGCAAGTTTATGGACCCCCTGGCCGACAAGTGCCTGGTGACCGCCGCCATGCTGTGGTTTGTGGAGGTGGGCCAGATGCCCGCCTGGGCCCTGCTCATCGTGATTGTCCGGGAGTTCGGCGTCTCCGGGCTGCGGATGGTGGCGGCGGACAAGGGCCGGGTGATCGCCGCCGGCTGGTCGGGCAAGGTGAAGACCGCCGCCACCATGGTGTGCATTATCCTGATGCTGCTGCCCCTGCCTGAGATTGTCAATCAGATCGGCACGGCGGTGATTGTGCTGACCACCATCTACTCCGGGGTGGAGTACTTTATGAAGAACGCGGATGTCCTGGCTGAGGCCAGGTGAATAGGAGGCCTCCATGACAACTGCCAACCAACAGGCCAGGCTGAAGGAGTTCATTACCCGGGTGGGGATGATTGCCCTGTCCTCCCTGATTGTGGCCATCAACCTGAAAAGCTTTGTGGCGGCGGGGGACCTGTTTCCCGGCGGCTTTACCGGCATTACCCGTCTTATTCAGCGGTGCGCCCTGGAGTTTGCCGAGGTGGAGCTGCCCTTCGCCCCCATCAACCTGACCCTGAACGCCATCCCGGCAGCCATCAGCTTTAAGCTGGTGGGCAAGCGGTTTACCCTCTACTCCTGCCTGACCATTGTGCTCACCAGTATCTTTACCGACCTGATTCCCGCCTTTGCCATCACCGAGGACAAGCTGCTCATCTGCATCTTCGGTGGGATTATCAACGGCTTTGCCGGCTGCCTGTGCCTGTGGGTGCGGGTGACCAGCGGGGGCACCGACTTCATCGCCATCTCCCTGTCGGAGCGGAAAAATGTGGACGCATGGAACTACATCCTGTGTGGCAACGTGATTATGCTGATGATTGCCGGCGCCCTGTTCGGCTGGGAAAAGGCGCTGTACTCCATGCTGTTCCAGTACGCCACCACCCAGGTTATCAGGATGCTGGACCCGGACGGCCGGCGGGCCACCCTGCTTATCATCACCGGACGGGAGAGCGCCGGAGGGGTCTGTGCCCAGATTCAGGACACCAACCACACCGCCACCCTTATCGAGGGGGTGGGGCTGTATAACGGCGACCCCTGCGTGATGATCTACTCGGTGGTGTCCGACAGCGAGGTGCGGGTGCTGGCCCGGAAGATTCGCCAGTCCGACCCCAAGGCCTTTGTCAACGTGCTGCGCACCGAGCGGGTGGTGGGCAAGTTCTACCGAAGACCCAGAGATTAAAAAAGGACCTCTGTCCGGGACAGCCGGGCGGAGGTCCTTTTGTGCAAGATACGCAACGGGGGCGGGGAGAGCGATTGGCGGATATTGACATGAAATTGCCTGTTCAATGCCCCGGCTCCCCCGGAATCAGCACCTGGTCGCCGGTCTGATACTCCTTGGCGTACTTCCCGGGGGTGAGGCCGGTGAGGTGGCCGAAGGTGCGGATGAAGTGGGAGTTGTCCGAAAAACCGGACAGCTCCCCCGCCTGCTGGACGCTGACCCCCTCCTGGAGCAGCTGCCGGGCCCGGAGCACCCGGCTGTATATAATATATTCCATCACCGAGAAGCCGGTGGCCGCCTTGAAGATGCGGCACAGATAGTGCTTGCTGATGTAGAACTGCCCGGCGATCTGGTCCAGGGTGAGGGGCTCCGACAGGTTGTCCCGGATGTAGTCCAGGATGGGGGAGACCCGAAGGAAGTCCTTGTTCTGGATGGACTCGCCGGCGTCGGCCACGTTGAGGGTGGGGGCCAGCCGAATCAGCAGGTTGAGCAGGGCCACCAGCTGCCGGGTGTCGCTGCCGAAGGAACCGTCGTTTTTGTTGCGCTCCAGGGCCTGGAACAGCTCGATGATCTCGGTCATCTCCCCGCCGGACAGCTCGGCCCGGCGGAAGGAGGCCCCACAGAGCTGGGTCAGGTCGGTCTGGGGGGTGGACAGCTGGGCCAGGGCCTTTTTGCTGATGTGGAGCACATACCGGGCATGAAAGCCCTCCGACATGGTGCGGTGGAGGGTGTTCTCTCCAATCAGATACAGCGTGCCCCGGCGCAGGGGGTAGACCTGGTCGCTGACGAAAATATTCCCCGGGCTGACCAGGGGGAGCAGCAGCTCGCAGTGGTCGTGGAAGTGCAGCCGGCTCATGTTCCAGGTCTCGTTGTGGTTCAGTTGCAGATGAAATTCCACGTTTGTCATGAAAACTGCCTCCTTTGTGAGAAGGTGGGTAGGGGCCGGCCTCTGTGCCGCCCTGCGCGCCCGGTTTTTCAGATTTTTCCCATTATACCACGCCAGTTCAAGATATGCAAACTTTATGCTAAATTACAGGCTAGACCAATTGTGATATATGTGGTAAAATGGCTACCGTAGAAAAGCGCGTTGCGGCACCTTGACAACCAGCGAAAGAAAGAGAAAACCCAAAAATATTTTGTAATGGGGGTATTACTATGAACAAAGTATATTCCATGCATGACGCCGTGGCGAAATTCGTCGAGAGCGGAGACTGCGTCTGCTTCGGCGGCTTCACCACCAACCGCAAGCCCTATGCCGTAGTTAACGAGATTCTGCGCCAGGGCCAGAAGGACTTCACCGTCTGGGCCGGTCCCGCCGGCGGCGACTGGGACATGATGATTGGCGAGGGCCGGGTGAAGGCGTACATCAACTGCTACACCGCCAATTCCGGCTATACCAACGTCTCCCGCCGCTTCCGCGCCGCCATCGAGAAGGGGGAGCTGGTCTATGAGGACTACTCCCAGGATGTGCTCATGCTCCAGCTCCACGCCGCCTCTCTGGGCCTGCCCTTCCTGCCGGTGCGCCTGATGCAGGGCTCCGGCCTGATGAAGTACTGGGGCATCAGCGAGGAGCAGCGCAAGGCCCTGGAGAAGGTGGACGACCTGAAGTGCGTGGAGATCGAGAACCCCTTCAACCCCGGCGAGAAGGTGGTGGCCGTTCCCACCCCCAAGCTGGACCTGGCCGTTATCCATGTGCAGAAGGCCAGCCCCGACGGCACCTGCATCATCGAGGGCGACGAGTTCCATGACGTGGACGTGGCCGTGGCCGCCCGCAAGGTGATCGTCACCTGCGAGGAGCTGGTGAGCGACGAGTACATCCGCCGCGACCCCACCCTGACCCGCATCTTCGGCGAGTGCGTCTCCGCCGTGGTCCACGCTCCCTACGGCGCGTGGCCCTCTCAGTGCTACAACTATTACGACAACGACTCCCATGCCCTGATCGAGTACGACAAGGCCTCCAAGTATCAGGACGCCGAGGATGCCAAGGCCCAGCTGGCCAAGGCCGCCGCCAAGGCTCAGAAGGCCGCCGAGGCCAAGCCCGGCGACGAGAAGGCCGCTGCCGCCGCCGCCAGGGCCCAGAAGGCCGCCGACGACGCCGCGGCCGGAACCGCCATCCCCGAGACCTTCAAGGACTACATGGAGAAGTGGGTCTACAGCGTGAAGGACCATGACGAGCTTCTGGATAAAATCGGCGGTTCCCGCCTGATGCGGCTGAAGAACGAGCCCCACCTGGGTTATTCCACCCGGCACTAAGTATAGGGAGGTACATAGAAATGGCTGAATATAAGATTACCAAGCAGGAGCGTCAGGCTTACGCCATCGCCAAGAACATCAAAGAGAACCAGATCGTTATTGTGGGCACCGGCCTTCCTCTGATCGGCGCCTCCCTGGCCAAGCGGGTGGTCTGCCCCTCCTGCCATCCCATCGTGGAGAGCGGCCTGATGGACTGCTCCCCCGTGGAGGTCCCCCGCTCCGTGGGCGACAACCGCTTTATGGCTCACTGCGCCGTCCAGTGGCCCAACATCCGCTTCATCGGCTTTGAGGCCAACGAGTGGCTCCACAACGAGGACCGGCTCATCGCCTTCATCGGCGGCGCCCAGATTGACCCCTACGGCAACGTGAACTCCACCTGCATTTTCGGCAAGGGCGACTACCTCCAGCCCACCACCCGCTTCACCGGCTCCGGCGGCGCCAACGGCATCGCCACCTACTGCAACACCATCATCATGATGCAGCACCAGAAGCGCCGCTTTATGGAGAAGGTGGACTACATCACCTCCTGCGGCTGGATGGACGGCCCCGGCGGACGCGAGAAGGTGGGCCTGCCCGGCAACCGGGGCCCCCAGATGGTGGTCACCGACTTGGGCATTATGAAGTTCGACGAGCAGACCAAGCGCATGTACTGCGCCTACATGTTCCCCGGCGTCACCCCCGAGATCGTCCAGGAGAACACCGGCTTCGAGATCGACTGCTCCAAGGCCGAGATCTTCCCCGACCCCGACCAGGAGATCCTGCGCATCATCCGGGAGGAGATCGACCCCGGCCAGGCCTTTATCAAGATTCCCAAGGAGTAATGAAAAAGCCTCCCTCTTTGAGGGAGGTGGCACGGCGAAGCCGTGACGGAGGGAGTTCGACAAACAGAGCATTTTCAGAAAACGAACTCCCTCAGTCACCGCCTGCGGCGGCGACAGCTCCCTCAGAGAGGGAGCCTGTGGATGTGCGTCCAGGCGAATCAGATAATATTTAGGAGGAGTTTACATTGGGTAATTATTCCATGCCCCGGTATTTCCAGAACATGCCCGTGGTGGGCAAGCCCGTGAAGGCCAACGCCGAGAACGTCAACGAGCTGCGGGCCATTGAGGACGACATCCACGCTCATATTGTAGACGCCCTGTCCAGCGGCAAGGCCGACGAGGACATGAACGCCAAGGGCCAGCTTACCGCCATGCAGCGGGTGGCTCTGCTGGTGGACCAGGGCACCTGGTGCCCCCTGAACAGCCTGTATAACCCCGAGCACAACAAGAACGGTTCCACCTCCATCGTCAAGGGCCTGGGCCGGGTGAACGGCAAGTGGTGCTGCATCATCGCCTCTGACAACAAGAAGCACGCCGGCACCTGGGTGCCCGGTCAGGCCGACAACCTGCTCCGGGGCAGCGACACCGCCAAGCGGCTGCGCATCCCCCTGATCTACCTGCTGGAGTGCGCCGGCGTGGAGCTGGACAAGCAGGAGAAGGTCTACCCCAACCGCCGGGGCGGCGGCACCCCCTTCTACCGCAACTCTGAGCTGAACCAGATGGGCATCCCCGTCATCGTGGGCATCCACGGCACCAACCCCGCCGGCGGCGGCTACCACTCCATCTCCCCCACCGTGCTGGTGGCCCACCAGAAGGCCAACATGGCCGTGGGCGGCGCTGGCATCGTGGGCGGCATGAACCCCAAGCCCCACGTGGACATGGAGGCCGCTCTGGCCCAGATCGAGGCCACCAAGGGCCTGCGGGCCGACCCTCCCGGGTCCGTCTCCATCCACTACGGCGAGACCGGCTTCTTCCGCGAGGTGTACACCGAGCAGGAGGGGGTCATCGCCGGCATCAAGAAGTATGTTGACATGCTGCCCACCTTCGACCTGGAGTTCTTCCGGGTGGACACCCCCCAGTCTCCCGCCATGTCCGACGTGGAGCTGTATGACCTGGTGCTGAACAACAAGAACCGCCCCTACGACATGTACTCCGTCCTGGGCCGCCTGTTCGACGGCAGCCAGTTCATGGAGTACAAGAAGGGCTACGGCCCCGAGATGATCACCGGCATCGCCAAGGTGGACGGCCTTCTGGTGGGCGTGGTGGCCAACCAGCAGGGCATTTTCCCCAACTACCCCGAGTATAAGATGGCCAAGTACGGCCAGGCTATGGGCGCGGGCGGCAAGCTGTACCGCCAGGGCCTGATTAAGATGAACGAGTTCGTCACCCTCTGCGCCCGTGACCGCCTGCCCATGATCTGGATTCAGGACACCACCGGCATCGACGTGGGCGACGACGCCGAGGTCGCCGAGCTGCTGGGCCTGGGCCAGTCCCTGATCTACTCCATCCAGTCCTCCGGCCTGCCCATGATGGAGATCACCCTCCGCCGGGGCACCGCCGCCGCCCACTACGTGCTGGGCGGCCCCCAGGGCAACGACAACAACGCCTTCTCCCTGGGCACCGCAGCCACCGAGATCAACGTGATGAACGGCAAGACCGCCGCCAACGCCATGTACACCGGCCGGCTGGCCAAGGACCAGAAGGCGGGCAAGGACCTCCAGCCCACCATCGACAAGATGAACGCCCTCATCGACGACTACAACGTGAAGTCCCAGCCCCTGTTCTGCGCCCAGGCCGGCCTGGTGGACGAGGTTGTCGACATGCCTATGATGCGCAATTACATCGTGGCCTTTGCCGACTCCTGCTACCAGAACCCCGCCTCCATCTGCCCCTTCCACCAGATGCTGCTGCCCCGCACCATCAAGGACTACGAGGACGGGCACAAATAATTTAGGAGAAGAAACCTATGAGTATCTACACCCTGGGAATCGACATCGGTTCCACCGCGTCCAAGTGCATCATGCTGGCCGACGGCAAGGAGATTGTGGCCAAGTCCCTCATTGCGGTGGGGGCGGGCACCAGCGGGCCCCAGCGGGCCATCGACCAGGTGCTTCAGGAGGCCGGCAAGACCCGGGAGGAGATGGCCTTTATCCTGGCCACCGGCTACGGCCGCAATTCCCTGGAGGAGTTCGCTGACAGCCAGATGAGCGAGCTGAGCTGCCACGGCAAGGGCGCGGCCTTCCTCTTTCCGGAGGTCAAAACCGTCATTGACATCGGCGGCCAGGACGTGAAGGTCATGCGGGTGGAAAACGGCGTGATGACCAACTTCCAGATGAACGACAAGTGCGCCGCCGGCACCGGCCGGTTCCTGGACGTGATGGCTCGGGTGCTGGAGGTGGACGTGGAGGACCTGGGCTCCCTGGGGGCCCAGTCCACCAAGTATGTGGGCATCAGCTCCACCTGCACCGTCTTCGCCGAAAGCGAGGTCATCAGCCAGCTTTCCATGGGCACCGACAAGCGGGATATCATCAACGGCATCCACCAGTCGGTGGCAAGCCGGGTGGCCGGGCTGGCCCACCGCATCGGCGTGCAGGACCAGGTGGTGATGACCGGCGGCGTGGCCCAGAACACCGGGGTGGTCAACGCCCTCCAGGAGGCCCTGGGCCGGGAAATCCATACCTCGCCCCTCACCCAGTACAACGGCGCCCTGGGTGCCGCCCTGTTCGCCTATCAGAAGTATCAGAAAGCGCAGAAGTAAGGAGGTGCTGGGAAATGGACCGTTTTCAAAAGGTTTACCGCCAGGGTGGGGGCTTTTCCAGCACGACTGAAATCTGGGTGGATACCCAGACCGGTGTAAACTACCTCTGGCATAAGGATGGATATGGGGCCGGCCTGACGCCCCTTTTGGACGAGAACGGGAAGCCCGTTGTAACGAAAAACTAGTTAGGAGGAATTTACCATGGCAAAAGAAGTGAGCCCCGGCGTACTGGCGCTGCGCAAGGTGGTGGAGGACGTCTATGCCGACGCCCGTGAGGCCAAGAAGCAGGGCAAGCTGGTGGGCTGGTCCAGCTCCAAGTTTCCCTGCGAGCTGGCCGAGGCCTTTGGCCTGAATGTAATGTACCCTGAGAACCAGGCCGCCGGCATCGCCGCCAACCGGGACGGCGAGATCATGTGCAAGGCCGCCGAGGACCTGGGCTTTGACAACGATATCTGCGGCTACGCCCGTATCTCCCTGGCCTACGCCGCCGGCAAACGGGCCAGCCGGAAGTTTGACCCCGAGACCCTGGAGTATGTCATCAACCCCGCCAGCGGCCGTCCCCTGAAGGACGAGAACGGCAAGGTGGTCATGGGGGAGGACGGCAAGCCCGTGAAGGACCCCAAGACCATGCAGCCCTACACCGTGCTGGACGACATCCATGAGATCGAGGCCCTGCCCGAAACCACTGAGAAGGAGATCGCCTACAAGAATTTCCGCCGGGAGGCCATCAAGCCCTACCGTCAGATGCGCATGCCCCAGCCCGATTTTGTGCTGTGCTGCAACAACATCTGCAACTGCATGACCAAGTGGTATGAGAACATCGCCCGTATGTGCAACGTGCCCCTGATTATGATCGACATCCCCTACAACAACACCGTGGAGGTTCACGACTCCAACGTGGCCTATGTCCGGGGGCAGTTCGACCTGGCCATCAAGCAGCTGGAGGAGCTCACCGGCAAGAAGTTTGACGAGGAGAAGTTCAACGAGGCCTGCAAGAACGCCAACCGCACCGCCAGCGCCTGGCTGCGGGTGTGCGACTACCTCCAGTACAAGCCCGCCCCCTACTCCGGCTTCGACCTGTTCAACCACATGGCCGACGTGGTTACTGCCCGTGGCCGTGTCCAGGCCGCCGAGGCCTTCGAGCAGCTGGAGAAGGATCTGGCCGAGGCCGTGAAGGTGGGCAAGTCCACCACCCCCTTCCCCGAGCAGTACCGGGTCATGTTCGAGGGTATCCCCTGCTGGCCCAAGCTGCCCAACCTGTTCAAGCCCCTGAAGGAGCACGGTGTCAACGTCACCGCCGTGGTGTACGCCCCCGCCTTCGGCTTTGTGTACAACAACATGGACGAGATGGTCCGCGCCTACTATAAGGCCCCCAACTCCGTGTGCATCGAGCAGGGCGTGGCCTGGCGTGAGGGTATCTGCAAGGACAACAAGGTGGACGGCGTTCTGGTCCACTACAACCGCTCCTGCAAGCCCTGGTCGGGCTACATGGCTGAGATGCAGCGCCGCTTCACCGCCGACCTGGGCATCCCCTGCGCCGGTTTCGACGGCGACCAGGCCGACCCCCGTAACTTCAACGAGGCCCAGTATGAGACCCGGGTCCAGGGACTGGTGGAGGCCATGGAGGCCAACGCCGACAAGAAGGAGGGCTGAGCGATGAGCATGGAAAAGATTGAAACTCTGCTGAAGGAATTTGCCGAGGTCTCCGAGCACCCCCGCCGCCAGATCCAGGCCTTCAAGGCCGAGGGCAAGAAGGTAATCGGCGTTCTGCCCTACTACGCCCCCGAGGAGCTGGTGTACGCCGCCGGCATGGTGCCTATGGGCATCTGGGGCAGCAACAAGAAGACTATCTCCATGGCCAAGGAGTACTGTGCCACCTTCTACTGCACCATCGCCCAGCTGGCCCTGGAGATGCTGCTGGACGGCACTCTGGACGACCTGGACGGCCTGATTACCCCCACCATCTGCGACACCCTGCGCCCCATGAGCCAGAACTTCCGGGTGGCCATGAAGGATAAGCTGCCCTGCATCTTCCTGGCCCACCCCCAGCAGCGCAAGCCCGCCTTCGGGCTCCAGTTCACCATGGACCAGTACCAGCATGTGAAGGGTGAGCTGGAGAAGATCTCCGGCAACACCATCACCGACGAGGCCCTGCGGGAGGCCATTAAGGTCTATAACCGCAGCCGGGCCGCCCGCCGGGAGTTTGTCAAGCTGGCCGGCCAGCACCCCGACGTAATCTCTGCCGTCAACCGCTCCGCCGTGCTCCGCTCCGCCTGGTTCATGATCAAGGACGACCACACCGCCAAGGTGGAGGCCCTGAATGCCGAGCTGAAGGCCCTGCCCCCCTGCGACTGGAAGGGCAAGAAGATTGTCACCTCCGGCATCATCTGCGACAACCCCAAGCTGCTCCAGATTTTCGACGACAACAAGATCGCCATTGTGGCCGACGACGTGGCCCACGAGAGCCGCATGATCCGGGTGGACGCCGCCGAGACCGGCGACCCCATGATGGCCCTGGCCCAGCAGTTTGCCGATCAGGACTACGACATCCTGCTCTACGACGAGTTCTCCAACCAGAACCGCCGGGCCGACTTTGTGGTCAAGCAGGTGAAGGACGCGGGCGCCCAGGGACTGGTGCTGTTCATGCAGCAGTTCTGTGACCCCGAGGAGATGGAGTACCCCTACTTCAAGAAGGCGCTGGACGCTGCCGGCATTCCCCACATCAAGCTGGGTGTGGACCAGCAGATGCGGGACTTCGGCCAGGCCAGCACCGCCATTCAGGCCTTTGCCGACGTGCTGTAAGGTGTGACACTGTAGGGCGTGACGACTCGGCACGCCGTTCCGGTTATTCCGGGCAGAGCCTGGAAGAACGGGCCGCCGGGGTCGTCGGCCCCTACAAATGTACAGTCCAGCACACGGGGCATTACCGTGGTTGTGCTGTAAAAAAAGCGTTCAGTTGCAAGAAGCCTGTCTAATGTTATATTGACACTTCTCACAGAAAAATGGTATAATGTTCCCAATTTCGGCCCTCCTTCCGCCTGAACGGCGGGAGGAGGACCGCAATGCGCGTCCCGCCGCCGGATATGCCGGCTGGACCAAAATAATGTAAAGGGGAAAAAGAAGCTATGAATTACAATGTGACTGTCAACGGCAAGGTCTACAACGTCTCCGTTGAGAGAACCGGCGCCGCTGCCCCCGCCGCCCCTGCTGCTCCCGCGCCTGTGGCTGCCGCTCCTGTTGCCGCCCCCGTGGCAGCTCCCGCCGCCGCCCCGGCTCCCGCGCCCGCTCCGGCCCCCGCCGCTGCTCCCGCTGCCGTCGGCGCCGGCGAGACCGCCGTGAAGAGCCCCATGCCCGGCAACATCTTTAAGGTGGAGTGCTCCGTGGGCCAGTCCGTCAACGCCGGCGATGTGCTGGTGGTGCTGGAGGCCATGAAGATGGAGATTGAGGTCTCCGCCCCTGTGGCCGGCACCGTCAAGGCCGTGTCTGCCGCTGTGGGCACCGCTGTCAACACCGACGACCTGCTGGTTACCCTGGGCTGATAAGGGGGAATTACGACTATGCCTAATGAAGCAAAAGCGATACTGCCCCCTAACAGTCCGCTGACTGTGCCTGAGGCGCTGCTGACCGCTGTCTGCGGCCTGCTGGTGGTGTTCATGATGCTGGCCATCCTGATGGCAGTCATTATCGTCATCTCCAAAGTGGTGGCATCCATCGACGCGAAGAAAAAGCCTGTGGCTGCGCCAGCCAAGAAGGCGGCACCCGCACCCAAGCCGGCGGCACCGGCAGCTCCCGCTGCCCCTGCCCAGGATGAGGGCGAGCTGGTGGCCGTGATGATGGCCGCTGTGGCTGAGGAGTCCGGCATGCCCATGGGCTCCTTCCAGATCACCAACATCGCTCCCGCCGCTGCGGCTCCCACCCCCGCGCCTGTGGCCGCCGCTCCTGCTGCCGCCCCCGTGGCAGCTCCCGCGCCTGCCCCGGCTCCCGCGCCCGCTGCGGCTCCTGCCGCTGCCCCCGCCGCCGGTGAGACTGCCGTCCGCAGCCCCATGCCGGGCAACATCTTCAAGGTAGAGTGCTCCGTGGGCCAGTCCGTCAACGCCGGCGACGTCCTGGTGGTTCTGGAGGCCATGAAGATGGAGATCGAGGTGTCCGCCCCCGTGGCCGGCACTGTCAAGGCTGTGGCCGCTTCTGTGGGCACTGCCGTCAACACCGATGACCTGCTGGTCACCATCGGTTGAAAGGAGGGGTAAAGTATGGAATTTTTCACTCGAGTAATCTCTGAGATCGCTGGTGGATCTGGCTTTGCCTACCTTCCCGAGGACTGGCGTCAGGTTCTTATGATTGGTATTGCCTGTATTCTGCTGTATATGGGCATTGGCAAGGGCTACGAGCCCCTGCTGATGGTGCCCATCGCCTTTGGTATGCTGCTGGCCAACCTGGCCCTGCCCCTGTCCGGCCTGATGGCTGAGCCTGACACCGCTAATCACACAGTTGGCTTTATGTGGGTGCTCTATCAGGGCGTGGCCTACGCCATCTATCCGTCCATTATCTTTATGGGCATCGGCGCCATGACGGATTTTGGTCCTCTGCTGGCCAACCCCACCTCCCTGCTGCTGGGCGCTGCTGCTCAGCTGGGCATCTTCGCCGCCTTCCTGATGGCCCTGTGCGTAGGCCCCATCACCAGCGCCTTGAATGGTGTAATGCCCTTTATCCCTGTCATTAACTTTACCCCTGCGGATGCAGCTGCCATTGGCGTCATTGGTGGTGCAGATGGTCCGACAGCCATTCTGACGGCCTCCAAGCTGGCCAATAAGCTGATGCCTGCCATTGCCATTGCGGCCTACTCCTACATGGCTCTGATTCCCATGATTCAGCCGCCTCTGATGAAGGCCCTTACCAGTAAGGAGGCCCGTCAGGTCAAGATGAGCCAGTTGCGTCAGGTGTCCAAGACCGAGAAGATTATCTTCCCCATTGCGGTCACCATCTTCGTCATCCTGCTCATCCCCGACACCGCCCCCCTGATCGGTATGCTCATGCTGGGCAACCTGTTCCGTGAGAGCGGCGTCACCGAGCGTCTGTCCGACACCGCTCAGAACGCCCTCATCAATATCGTCACCATCCCCCTGGGCCTGTCCGTGGGCTTCAAGGCCACCTATGACAGCTTCCTGACCGGCGAGACCCTGTTCATTGTTGTCCTAGGTCTGACTGCCTTCCTGCTGTCCACTGCCGGCGGTCTGATTCTGGGCAACGTGATGTACGCTGTCACCGGCGGCAAGGTCAATCCTCTGATCGGCTCTGCCGGCGTGTCCGCCGTGCCCATGGCCGCCCGTGTGTCCCAGACCGTGGGCCAGAAGGAGAACCCCTCCAACTTCCTGCTCATGCACGCTATGGGTCCCAACGTGGCCGGCGTGATCGGCTCCGCCTGTGCGGCCGGTTTCATGATTAAGGTGTTCGGCGGTTGATCTCCGCGGACCGTTTCTTCTGCACAAACCGGCGCGTCAGTCTGGCGCGCCGGTTTTCTCAGGCAAAAAAAGTTGAAAAAATGGAAAAAACCTCTTGCATTCTTCGATGGGCTGTGCTATACTAATCAAGCTGTTAAGAGGAAAACCTCTTTGCGGTATGCGGCTGTAGCTCAGTTGGATAGAGTGACTGGCTACGAACCAGTAGGTCGGGGGTTCGAATCCCTTCAGCCGTACCATAGAGGAAAGCCCCGTAACCGCTGGTATTCCAAGGGTTACGGGGCTTTTTCTATCTGTTTATGTCCCGTCTCTCTCCTTAAAAATCAGGACAAATTGGGCCTGTTTTTCAAAAGCGTACAGGTCAGGCGTTGACTTACCGCAGCAGATCAAGGGTCCCCCCGCGCAAAGTATGACGAATCCGATAGAAACAGGAAGGGGAAACGTCATGCTTGCAAAAGACTATGTGTCCTTACGACTTCAAGAATACAAGGACAATGAAAAGATATCGCTGGAAGCTATGGCAAAACGGTTTGACTTCCCGAAGTCCTCCCTCCATGAATATCTCAAAGGGCGGGGCAACCTCCGGTCAGACACGATCGACCTGATTGTGGAAAAGCTAGGAATTACAGTCCCTGAGATGTTTTCTGAGCCATCCTTGGGACATAGGCAGACGGTGTATATGCTCCAGGCTGCCAAGGAATTGGGAGGCCTACCAGCGGAACAGCAACAACAAGGAATCCAGCTATTTTTAGGATAAGGTACAATAAGTTGCGCAAAAAAAGACAAGGTTTGCGGCCCTCTGGTAGAATAAAGTAGCGACACACCATTCTGAGAGGAGACAACAAACCATGTCAGAGAAGATTGTACAGCTAAATGAAGAAGTAATCAAGAGTCAACTTAAGGAACTGGTACGCGGGAGCGTGGAAGAAACGCTGAATGCGCTGCTGGAGCAGGAGGCGGAGAAGCTGACTCAGGCAGCCCGGTATGAGCGAAATGAGGCTCGCCAGGGGTACCGTAGTGGTCACTACAGCCGAAACCTTACCACCACCTCCGGCGATGTTACGCTCCATGTGCCCCGCCTGAAGGGAGTCTCGTTTGAAACGGCCATTATAGAGCGGTATCGCCGGCGTGAAAGCAGTGTGGAAGAAGCTCTCATTGAAATGTACCCGGCTGGTGTCTCGGTGCGCAGAGTAGAGGACATCACGGAGGCGCTGTGGGGCAGCAAAGTGTCCCCAGCGACCATTAGCGAGCTGAACAAAAAAGCGTATGTCCACATTGAGGATTGGCGCAACCGGCCTTTACAAGGCGGACGCTATCCGTACGTCTATGTGGACGGGATCTATCTGCGGCGGAACCGGGGCGGAGAGTATGAGAATGTAGCCGTTCTGGTGGCGATTGCGGTAAATGAGGACGGATACCGTGAAGTTCTCGGCGCCGCTGAGGGTATGAAAGAGGACAAGGCCAGTTGGGTCAGCTTCTTCCAGTGGCTGCGAGGCCGTGGCCTGGACGGAGTCAAGCTGGTGGTTGGGGACAAGTGTCTTGGTATGCTGGAGGCTGTGGGAGAAGTGTTCCCAGAGGCCAAATACCAGCGGTGTACCGTCCATTTCTACCGCAATGTCTTT
>Ga0137308_100387_pt1 | contig 77234 bp, 74 predicted proteins | sample Inofrocosms_June_FD_97181 | JGI IMG/M metagenome (GOLD analysis project Ga0137308, IMG submission 97181) | Mouse cecal microbial communities from Vienna, Austria - N-Acetylneuraminic and N-Acetylglucosamine D2O microcosms_June | ecosystem: Host-associated > Mammals > Digestive system > Large... | reverse complement strand
TTTGTGCGGCGGATGTTTCAATATTTTCGGAGATCTGTATTTTGCGTTTGGGCTGGACATGGGTATGTTTGGCGCAGGACTTGCGACTGCTATTGGCGTAACACTGACGATTGCTGTCATGGCCTCCCATTTTTTCAGCAGGAAAAATGCACTCAGGCTGTCCCGTGTCCATGGTTATATCCAAAAGGCAAAAGAGCTGGTGTTCAACGGTTGTTCTACCTTTGTCTCGGGAATAGCGATGGGAATTATTGCAATGCTATTTAACCGTCAGATTATGAATTATTTTGGTGCAGACGCATTGGCGGTATTTGGGGTTATTGTCCAGGTATCCGGGCTTGTCCAATGCTTTACTTACGCTGTCGGGCAGGCCGCGCAGCCAATTATCTCCGAAAACTACAGTGTGCATAATTGGGAGCGCATCAAAGAAACGCGGAAATATTCCTTGTGGACAGTTGCAGTCTTTGGCGTTTTATGGACAGTTGCGGTACTTTTGTTTCCGAATACGTTTGTGAAAGTATTCATGTCCCCAACAGACAATGTATTGCGGATTGCTCCCGGTATTATGCAGGTTTATGGTCTTGCGTATCTGCTTTTGCCGCTGAACATTTTCGCAACCTATTATTTCCAGTCTGTGATGCAGCCGAAAACAGCATTGATTGTTTCTATATGAGATTATAGGAGATGTCGGTGAAAAAGAACTACAACGCTATCGAAGAAGCGTTCGTCTCCTATAAGTAAAAGTATCATCAAAATAGAAGAATACCTTGAAAATTCTGCCTGGAGTGATAAAATGGAAGAAAAAGGAAAAAGGGGATGGGGTGGTGTTATCAAAAGCCAATTAAGAATGGAGTGGAAAAAAGGAATCGCGTTTCTGGTAAGCATAGTGCTGCTGGTTATTGTGGCAGGTGCGTTTACACCGCAAGGGATTCAGGCGTCAGGAAGGCGGACGGTAAAGGTGGCTTTCTTTCCAATGGACGGCTACCACATCAAGGAAGGCAAAAGTTTTGACGGCATGGACGTCCAATACTTAAACGCATTATGCGAGTATGTAGACTGGAAAGTGGAGTATGTAGAGTGTACAAGCTGGGATGAAGCGTTGAAATTGTTGGCGGGACAAGAAGTAGATTTGGTTGGGTCTGCACAGTTTTCAGAAGAACGTGCAAAGATTTATCAGTATGCTTCGCTGCCGAGCGGTTATACTTTCGGAGCCATAGCAGCCCGGGCAGACAGCACACTGGCATATGAAGATTTTGAAGCCATGAAGAAGGTTACGTTCGGTATGGTGAAGACTTATGTGCGCAAGAATGAGTTCCAGCAATATATGAGAGATAATGGCATGGACAGTCCCAGAATTAAGGAATATGATACCACTGCTGAACTTCTAAAAGCGTTGGATGACGGAGAAATTGACGCTTATATACACACTTTTACTGAGGTTCGGGAAGGGCATCGGCTGATAGGCCGTTTTGCGCCCATGCCGTTTTACTATATTACATATCAAGGTAATGATGACGTTTTGCGTGAATTGAACCAGGCAGTTGCCGATTTAAAAATCAGCCGTCCAGAGCTGGAGACGGAGCTGATGAATAAATTTTATCAGAGCAGGCTGGATAAGACGGTTGTATTTACCACGGAAGAAAAAGCGTATATCGCCAACAAGAAGAGGATTACGGTAGGCTATCTCGACGGTTATTACCCATTTTCTTATGAGGAGGACGGGCAATGCCAGGGACTTGCGCGTGAATTGCTGGATGCAGAGCTGGGATTTGCAGGTCTGGAGGTTCAATATAAAAAATACAACAATCCACAGGCGGCCAGAGATGCGCTGGCCGACAGAAGTGTCGATATCCTTTCCTATTGTACGGATACCAAGGAAGAACTGAGCAATTATGGTTTCCATATGATTAAGGAATACGCTCAGATTCCGCTTGTTGTTGCTATGAAAGAAGATAAGATGCTCAGCGAGGTGGAAAACCTTGTGACAGTGTCTTACCTGGAAAAGGAGGCGGCAGCGTCGTTTGATCTGAAAAAGGTCAGTCTTGAATTCTGTGATACTCAGCAGGAATGCCTTGACGCTGTGGCAAAAGGTTCGGCGGACGCCGTGCTATGTGATGGCTATTTGTCAGAATACCTGATGGGAACGGAGTTTTCCTACAGTAAAATGAAAATAAAAAGTGTTCTAAACAGGGAACACAATATTTCCATAGCCGTAAGGCAGGATACCGTACATCTGGCCGGCATATTGAGCAAAACAATAGAAGTTGTGGATGCCAGGGCAGTCAACGAACATATGCTCAAAAGCAATGTCTACGCACAGATGAGTTTTGAACGCTTCCTGCGCAACCACAGTATAGGAATTATCATATTTTTGGTGGCGGTGATGGTAATTGTAGTACTAGTGGCTTGTCATATCATTAAGGACAGCAGGAAAATTCAGAAGCTGATGTATAAAGATACCGGTATGGATATTTGGAATTTGAATTATCTCATTTACCAAGGAGAGGCCAAGATTTTGCCGGAGCGCAGAATGCAGAAATATGCCGTTGCCATCCTCAATATATCACAGTTTCGCCGTTACAATATTATTTACGGCTGGAACGCAGGGCACAAGCTTTTGGAAGCGGTTGCCAGTAATTTGCAGAAGAATATCCTGGGGAAGGATGAAATTTGTGCCAGGAACCAGGGAGACCGCTTTGTGCTGTTGTTGAGCTATCAGTCGCAAGAAGCGTTTCTTGAGAGGCTCAGGAAGATTGAACAGGAGACAGAAGAAGATATATACCGGAAAACAGAGAATCATATGACATTTCAGATGGGAGTTTACTTGATTCCCCAGGACAGCTCAGATATGCGCCTGGCAGTTGATTACGCGACCCAGGCAATTGAATTTATGAAAGACAGCCGTTTGAGCGATGTCATGTTCTATGACGAAAATATAGAGCAGGCGTTAAAGCAGCGGCATGAGCGGGAAAAGTTGTTGGAATCCGTGGATATAGAAGAAAATTTTGTTGCGTATTACCAGGCAAAAGTAGATATTCGCAGTGAGAAAGTTGTTGGCGCGGAGGCGCTCGTGCGGTTTTTAGATCCTACGGCTGGCGGTATGGTACGGTCTCCAGGGTTTTTCATACCATATTACGAACAGACGGGAAGAGTCACGGATATTGATTTCTTCGTGCTGCGCAGTGTCTGCCAGATGTTGCAGCGGAGACTGAAGGCGGGTAAGCCGGTTGTCACTATTTCCTGTAACTTCTCCAGGATGCATTTTATCAAGCCGGATTTCCCGGAGCGGTTTGAGGAGGTCCTCGCAAGATACCAGATACCGAAAGAGCTGATAGAGGTGGAGATGACGGAGACGATTGTTGTGGAAGAGTTGCAGCAGCAGATTGTGAAACAGACAATTGACGAGCTGCGCAGCAAAGGAGTGCGCCTTTCCATTGATGATTTCGGCTCGGGCTATTCCTCGCTCGGTATTTTTGAACAGATTCCGGCGTCTGTCATCAAGCTTGACCGTTCCTTCCTTCTGAACCGTCAGGACAGGAGCCGTCAGGTTAAGATAATGAAAGGGATCGTCAATCTTGCCCAGGAATTGGAGGCGCAGATTGTCTGTGAAGGCGTTGAGACGGACAATGATGTGGAACTGATGCAGGAAATCGGGGCTTATGTAGCACAAGGATACCGTTACGCTAAACCGGTGCCGGAAAAGGAATTTGAGGAAAGGTTGGATTGTGACGGTTAAAGGCAGATCATGCGAAACTGTATGTAGTTGATGCGCACAAGGCTGGGTATTGAAACTCAGAATAATAGGAAATGACAGGAAAAGCTCATGGAATCACGAGAAAAGTGTTTCCGTGGGCTTTATTAAAAAGTGATGCTTACATGTAGAAATGAAAATTTCGGAAATATTTGAAATAAGAGATAGACAATGGTATACTTGTAAACGGTACATTTATTTCTAAGAAAATTAGCATAACAATTATTACAAAAATTACAGGAGGCAACATATGGCAGAAGTACATAAGAAAGGATTAAATGCTGATTTGATTGAGGAGGATTTGGATAATTGCTGTAGAGGTACGGAACTGTGCGAGCGTTGTCAGGGCAAATCTTGTAACATAGGATTTGCAAAGGAATGCATCAAAGCGTATAAGAAGCAGCCTCAAAAAGAAGTTCCAGGCGGATCTGCACAGATTCCGACTACAGACTTCAAGGTATTTGATGAAGTTGAGCTGGAAACTGCAATCGCACATATTCTGAGAGAGTGTAAGGATTGTAAAGAGGACCATACGGAAGACTGTATCATCAATGTCATCCGCAATTGTTATGAGGCCAGTCTTTTGGGTGATGTACATCCCTATGAGGGAAGCGCATTGCAGTATTTGATGTATTTAAGGGCTAATTATCCTGAGAAAGCGAGCGATATTGCGTATCTTTATTCCCGCGGGCAATAGAAAGGCTTGCTTATAAGAACAAGGAGGTACGCTGTAAATGCTTTTAAAGGACATAGATGCAGGACAAAACTGCATGATAGAGAAATTAAATCTTCCATTTCAGATGGAACAGCGGCTACAGGCGCTTGGAATGACAAAGGGTACGACAATCTCTGTCTTAAACCGAAAGGGAAAAGGGATTATGATTGTCAAGCTGCGCGGCACCCGTCTGGCATTGGGATATAATATGACAAAAAATATAGATGTAGGGAAAGTGGGGGAATCGTCATGAGTGAGAATCTTACCATCGGTTTTATTGGCAACCCCAATTGTGGAAAGACAACGCTTTTCAATGCTTATACAGGAGCAAACTTAAAGGTTGCAAACTGGCCTGGAGTAACCGTGGAGAAAGTAGAGGGAGCAATTAAAGACCACGATTTAAATATTCGTCTTGTGGACCTCCCCGGTACATACAGCCTGACTTCCTATACGATGGAGGAAAAAGTTTCCAGGCAGTTTATTTTAAGCGACGAGGTGGATGTAATTATCAATGTGGCGGATGCTTCTTCGCTGGAACGCAATCTATATCTGACGTTACAGCTTTTGGAGCTGGGGAAGCCGGTTGTTCTGGCTCTGAATATGATGGACATTGTAGAGAAAAGGGGCATGGAGATTGATATGCACCGATTACCGGAGATGTTGGGCATTCCTGTGATTCCAGTTTCAGCAAGGAAGCGCACCGGTTTGGAGTCGCTGCTTCATGCTGCGGCTCACCACAAAGGCTGTGCGGACCCGGACTGCCTGATTCATCACCATAAGAGTGAGGCGCATCACATTCATGACCATCATTCGGAATATGCGATGGTATATTCCGATGAGATTGAGGATAAAATTGACCAGATGATTTTGGAACTGGAAAAACAATACCCTTCTCTAAAAAATTACCGCTGGCATGCGATTAAGCTGTTGGAGCAGGACAATGAAGTCAGTGAGAAATATCCCATAAGTCTGCCTGGATTGACGGATAAAAGTTATGAGACGCAGATTATAAATGAGAAATACGATTTTATTCAGGAAGTGATAGATGAAGTACTACTCCATAAACAGCGTCAGGATGAGTTCACGGAGAAGGTGGACAGAGCGCTGACGCATCGTATTTGGGGAATTCCAATATTCTTGGGGATTATGGCAGTTGTTTTTTTCCTTACTTTCACAGTAGGAGATTGGATTAAGGGCTACTTTGAAGTGGCAATCAATTTTTTGTCCACCATTGCCACGCAGGGACTTGCGGCTATCGGCGCCGATCCAATTTTAGAATCGCTGGTTGTGGAAGGAATAATTGGCGGCGTGGGCACGATAGTTACGTTTTTACCGAATATTTTTATTCTCTTTCTGGCGCTGGCATTTCTGGAGGACAGCGGGTATATGGCGCGCGTGGCATATGTGATGGAAGGCCTTATGAGCAGGCTTGGGCTTTCCGGCAAGGCATTTATACCAATGCTGTTAGGTTTTGGCTGTACAGTTCCGGCAATCATGGCGTCAAGAGCCTTAGAGAACAAGCGCGACCGCTATAAAGTTATGCTGGTGACGCCGTTTATGAGCTGCAATGCCCGCTTGACAATTTATATCCTCTTTTCGGAGATGTTTTTTGGCAAAAACGCTATGCTGGTTGCCTATTCCATGTATCTAATTGGCATTGTGGTGGCAATTTTAGTCTCTATGATTTTACATCTCATTGATCGAAAAAAGAGTGAAAATTATCTTCTGATTGAGCTGCCTGAATATAAAATGCCGGATGCGAGGACAGTTGCTATCTATGTGTGGGAAAAAGTAAAGGATTATCTCGGAAAAGCTGGCACCACAATCTTTTTGGCGACATTGATTATCTGGTTTCTGCTTAACTTCGGGCCAAACGGATATGCTGCCGATATGTCCAAAGGCTTTGGGGCTATAATAGGTAAATGGATGGTGCCCATATTTGCGCCGATTGGCTTAGGGTTCTGGCAGATTACAGTAGCGTTAATTGCAGGTATATCTGCCAAAGAAGTGGTAGTTTCAAGCTGCGCCGTGTTGTTTGGCATTGTAAACGCCAATTCCCCTGCCGGCATGGAAAAGTTTTCCGCCGTATTGCAGGAGATTGGCTTTGGACCTTTGAATGCTTTCTGCCTGATGGTATTCTGTTTGCTTTATATCCCTTGCGCGGCTGCGCTCGCAACTGTCCGCAAGGAATCGAACAGCTGGGCATGGACAGGGTTTGTTACGGCTTTCCAGCTCGTTGTCGCCTGGGTGGTTACGTTTGTGGCCTATCAGATTGGGATGTTGTTCTTGTGAGAAGTATGAAAACAGATAGAGCAAAATTATTTGTAATTACTTATCAGTTAGCGCGGGCTCTTTATTTTATGTAAGAGCCTGCGTTATCGTTGTTTCAAATTCAGGATGAAAATGTAGTATATTACAGTGTGTGATAATAAGGGCATATATCCTCGTACTGTCCATTTTTCAAACGGAAGCCTCCTGGTATTGTTCCTAATTGGATAAAACCCAGGCGTTCATAGAGATGGCGCGCGTGGATGTTTGTAGCGACTACGGCGTTAAACTGCAACACTTGAAAGCCATGCTGCCTGCCTTGAATCAAGCAGTCTTGTACTAATTTTTCACCGATATGTTGTCCGCGGCATTCAGAGTGTACAGCATAGCTCGCATTACAGATATGACTGCAACGTCCGACGTTATTGGGATGTAGGATATACAGGCCGCAGATATTTCCAGTATCCGTGTTGGCGGCAACGGCAGCGTAGGTCTGTGAAGAGAAGAACGTTTGGCCGGTCTGCGTTGTCAAAAGTTCTTCCTGTGGGAAGGCAATGCCTTCTTGCACGACTTCATTCCAAATATCTATCATTTCCGGCAAATCTTTTTCTCTGTACGCCCTGATTTGAACATTCATTTGTAGGTCCCCCAGTTTGCTATAGTTGTAATTTATGTTAGTGCGACACCCCCACTTTTTGTGCAAGACCTTTTGGTGCTAAATATCGCTTAATAAAAAAATGGGGAAACTGATAATTTAATACATATTATACCTTTTTGTCAGGAACTTTACAATATGGATTTCTGCAACAAAATGTAGTAAAATAAAAAACACACGGACATATTGCAGGTGGGAAAGGAAACATTAATGGAAGAAAAGGAACTGAAAGTATATACAATCAATACGGATGAGTTTTCGGATGAGGCGTATTTTAAAGCGTGCTACAGACAGCTTGCAGCGTCCCGGAGAGAAAAGACGGACGGTTACCGTTTTCTGGCAGATAAGAAACTGTCTGTGGGAGCTGGTATTCTCTTGGATAAAGGTTTGCGGGAATACGGGCTTCGGGAATCAGAGGTGAAGTTTGCATATGGCGAAAATGGCAAGCCGTATCTTCCTGAGTATCCCCAAATCCACTTTAACCTAGCGCATTCTGGAACTATGGCGCTGGCGGTCTTTGCAGATGTAGAAGTTGGCTGTGACATTGAAGAGGTAAAAACGGCCGGCCTCAAGCTGGCAAAACGTTTTTTTTGTCCCGGTGAATATGCATATATTGCTAGTTTTTCTGGAAGAGAGCAGGATTATGCTTTTTACCGGATTTGGACGCTGAAAGAGAGTTTCTTAAAGGCCACCGGTATGGGCATGCGTCTGCCATTAGATGCGTTTGAATTTTCCTTTACGCAGGATGGGATCGTGACAATTTGCCAAGAACATAATCAGGAAAAATATAAGTTCCTGGAATATGATTTTGGGGTATATCATGCTGCGATATGCATACAAGTGAAAGAGGAGAGACGGGAGAAGAATTAGGTCGAATCAGCTCCCGGTGAGAATACGTTCCATGTTTCAGCAAACAAAAATGAAATGTAAAATCCATAGAAAAAAAGACTTGTTTTTTATATGAAAATCAGGTATTAATATTTATGGGAAGGTATCAATATACCTGATGAAAATATTACTTAAAGAAATGGATGATTTTAAGGATTAAGACTGATGGCAGAAAGCCGGTTGAGTTGTCCATAATTATATACTGAGAGGTGGATTTATGCATATGAGCAGCAAAAAGGAGAGACAGAGCCGTGCAACGCGTTTTTTGATGGGGAGTTTCATATGGCTCTTGTTAGTCAGTGCAGTAGCGTTTCTGTGCTTGGGGTATTATGTCCATAAAGTTAGTGAAACTTCCATTACTCAAGTGGGCGATTTATATATGAAGAGTATGAATGAGCAGATTTCTTCGCATTTTGAGACGCTTATGGAACTGAAATTAGAGCAGACGGAGACTGTTGAGAAAGTCGTCCTGCCCGAAGAGGAGATGGATATTGACAAATTATATGATGAATTAGTTTATAGAGTCCAGGTGAGAAATTTTGATTATCTTGCTTTGTGCTCTGAGGATGAAGAGATAGAAATGCTCTTTGGTGAGAAAATCCATCTTTCCGATCCGGTGCCTTTTTTTGAATCTTTGCGGAAGAGGATGAATAAAGTTGCCGTAGGGGAAGATACAATAGGTAATAAGATTGTTATCTTTGGCGTAGCAGCGGAATATCCGATGAAAGATGGAGGACGGAGTATGGCGATGATCACGGCTCTTCCTCTGGAATATATCAGCACTATGCTGAGTACAAAAGATACAGATTCTCTGATGTTTTCTGAGATTATCCGCAAGAACGGTACGTTTATTGCCAGTGATTTAAGTGACAAATACTCGGATTATTTTACCAGTTTATATGAGCGCTATCCCAAGAGTGATGCGGAAGAAATAGACCAATACATAAAAGAACTTTCTGAGGCTATGGCAAATAAGGATGATTATTCTACAATACTTAACTTAGATGGGAGCAGACAGCAGATTTATTGCAATGCGCTGCCGTATTCGGAGTGGAATCTCGTTACGGTGCTGCCGTTTGGGGAGTTGAATGAGATTGTGGAGGACTTGGGTAGGAAGACAACGACTGCCGTAACATTGATTTTTTCTATTATATTAGGCACGCTGATTCTTATTTTCTATTATTACTTTAAGATGAACCGTCAGCAGATGCAAGAGTTGGAGGAAGCGCGGCAGGATGCATTGCACGCGAACCAGGCCAAGAGTGAGTTCCTATCCAACATGAGCCATGATATCCGAACGCCAATGAATGCGATTGTGGGGATGACGGCCATTGCGACAGCACATATTGATGACAGTGAGCAGGTAAAAAATTGTTTGAAAAAGATTACGCTCTCTGGTAAGCATTTGCTGGGATTGATTAATGACGTGCTGGATATGTCCAAGATTGAGAGTGGCAAGATGACCTTGACTTCAGAGATGATTTCTCTGCGGGAAGTAATTGAGGGGGTTGTCAGCATTGTACAGACGCAGGCCAAAGGAAAGGAGCAGATTTTTAATATTCATATATCCAAGATTCTGGTGGAGGATGTATATTGCGACAGTGTGCGTTTAAATCAGGTATTGCTGAATTTATTGTCTAATTCCGTCAAGTATACGCAGGAGGGCGGTACGATCCAGTTATCATTATATCAGGAGGAAGAGACGTCTCCAAAAGGAAGCGATTATGTGCGGACGCATATTCTGGTAAGTGATAACGGAATTGGCATGACGCCTGAATTTTTAGAGCATATTTTTGATTCTTATTCCAGAGCGGACAGCAAGAGAGTACAGAAGACGGAAGGCGCTGGGCTTGGCATGGCAATCACCAAATATATTGTAGATGCCATGGAGGGGGATATCTCTGTTAAGAGCCAGCCGAACAGGGGAACAGAGTTTCATTTAGTTCTTGATCTCGAAAAGGCTACCACACAGGAAGTAGATATGGTTCTGCCGGCATGGAAGATGCTTGTAATTGACGATGACGAGACATTGTGCCGTACAGTAGTGGATGTATTAGATTCCATCGGAATTCAGGCAGACTGGACAATGAGTGGGAAGAAAGCCATAGATATGGTAACTAGCCACCATCAACAGGGGGAGGATTACCAAATAATTCTTTTGGATTGGAAGCTTGCAGATATGGATGGAATTCAGGTTGCCAAACAGATACGGCGCATTTCGGATGCGGATATGTCAGTGATTCTCATATCATCTTATGATTGGAGTGAATTTGAGAAGGAGGCGAGAGAGGCAGGCATAAACGGTTTTATCGGCAAGCCGTTGTTTAAATCAACGCTTTTCCATGGATTGCGCAAGCACATGGGAGACACGGGGCTTCCAGATAACGCTGAGACAGATTTTGATTTTTCCGGTTACCGAGTATTGGTTGCAGAGGACAACGAGATTAACTGGGAAATATTAAAAGAGCTTTTATCAGATTTGGGAATGGAATTAGAATGGGCGGAGAATGGTAAAATATGCCTGGAGAAATTTGAGGAGTCGAAGCCAGGCGATTATGATGTGATTTTCATGGATGTTCGTATGCCGATTATGAATGGCTACGAAGCGACGCGGGCAATTCGGGGACTGGAACGTCCAGATGCACAGGAAATCCCCATTATTGCCATGACGGCGGATGCTTTTTCGGAGGATATTCAGCATTGTTTGGAAAGCGGTATGAACGCGCATACCGCAAAGCCAATTAACTTGGATGAATTGCTGGCCCTTTTGAAGAAGTATACGACAAAATGATAATCAGCATAGTTATTGATAAATAGCATATTACAGTGTCTCAGGGACTCCGAAAGGCGTAAAAGAAAGGAAATCTATCTATATGAAGGGCAAAAGAAAATTATTACAACAAATTGCATATGTCGTGCTGCTTATAGCGGGAGTTGTAGTCTTATTCCATTGGTATACGACACAGAACAGCCAACGGATGGAAGAGCGGAATAAGAATTATGCGGCCGATTCCGCACGGCAAACAGCAAGTAAGATAGATGAGAAGTTAGAAAATGCGCTCAATTTGATAGATACATATACTTATTTCATAGGGGAGAGCCTGACGAAACCGGAGATTTCGTCACAGAGACTGTCTGAAATGGAAGAGAATATGCTGTTTGATGCCTTGGTATTTACAGACAGTTCCGGTGACAATCACTCTTCTGACGGACGGACATCAGAGGGAATCGGGCGGGATTATTTTGTCAATGGAATGAAGGGGGAAAGCGGGATAACCGTAGTGTTTGACTCGGAATTCTATAACGAGGCCATGTTATGCTTTTACGCGCCTGTTAGATTTGATGGGGAGATTATAGGCGTGCTGCGGGGAGCGTATCTGGCCGAGGAGTATTTGAAAGATATGCTTGTTACAACTTATTTTGGCGAGAAGGCATCTGTGCATATGTGTCTGCCGGACGGAACGGTAATCGCATGTTCAGACAGCAAAGGGCATAAGGGTAATTTGGTGGATTTACTTGTGGAAATGAATATGATAGACCAGCAGACAGCGAAACAGACAGAAGAAGTGTTTCAAAATGGCGGAGAAGGCGCTTTTGTCTGTGAATCTGGAAGCGAGACGGATAATCTCTGTGTCAGGTATCTCGCAGAGGACAGGTTTGTCCTTGTGCAGACATTCCCTAAGAATGTCACACAGAAGATGATAAGGGATGAGAACTTTGTGGGAATTTGCCTGGAAATTATGCTGATAGGGATTTTTGTTCTCTATATTATCACCTTATTGATGCGGGCGCGCCGGGAGAGGAAGATTCTGGAGAGAGAAAATCGTGAGATGGGCTATATCATAAGCGGCGTCAACACATTATTTTCCCGTTTTATTATGGTGAATCTGGAGACTGATACATACCAGTATCTGTCAGGAACAAGGCCTGAGAACAAAGAGATTCCGACTAGCGGTAGTTTTCATGAATTATCCAAGTATCTCTGTTCTATTATTGTGGAAGAAGAAGGCCGTGCGGAGTTTGCAAAGCAGATTGACAAGGATTCCATTATCCGGGAGCTGGAAGACCAGGATGATTTGTTATACGAGTGTCATGTAAACCGAAAGAGCGGGCCGGAATGGGAGCATGTCAATATAATCTGCTTAGAGCGCAACAATGGTAAAGCATGCAAGGTTTTGTTTATTCGCCAGAACACGACTGAATTAAAGGAGAACGAGCTGCGCATCCAGGCGGAAATGTCGCTGGCTGCGCGCAAGGAGAGGCAGTATCGTATTGCCATTACCTCCAATGCCTTTTGTACTTTTGAGTTCAATTTGACCCAGGATGTTATTGTGGACGATGTCGAGCGCGTGGTAGACGGGCAGCAGGTATCGTTGTTGGAGAGAGCTGGGTTACAGGCTCCCTGCAAGGCGTCTGAGTGCTTTGAGCGGTGGAGGCAGTTTGTCTTTGAAGAATCGCGGGAAGAATATGCGGCGAAAGTAAATGTAGATTATCTGAAAGAGCAATTCCAGCGGGGGCATGCGGAAGTAAATGTAGATTATTGGAGTTCTGCGCCTGGCAGGAGACAGATTTGTGTTCGTCAGTCATTTATTATGACGCAGGATTATGATACAGATGATATCATGGTTATGGTTGTGTCGAAGGAAGTCACAGAGCAGGTGCAGAAGCAGCGGGCACAGACACAGGCGTTACAGGATGCTTTGATGCAGGCGCAACATGCGAATAAGGCGAAGACAACGTTCCTCTCCAACATGTCTCATGACATCCGTACGCCGATGAATGCGATTATCGGTTTTGCAACGATTGCGGTTAGCCATATTGACAATAAAGACCAGGTTAGGGATTGTTTGCAGAAAGTTTTATCTTCCAGCAACCATCTGTTAAGCCTGATTAATGATATCCTTGATATGAGCCGTATTGAAAGCGGCAAGGTACAAATTAAAGAGCAGGAGTGCAATATATCTGAATTGATGCATAATTTGGTGAACATCATCCAGCCTCAGGTGAAGGCAAAGCAGTTGGAATTATTTATAGATACTTTTGAGGTGGCCAACGAAGATGTGATTGCAGACGCCCTAAAGTTGAATCAGGTATTCATCAATCTGTTGAGTAATGCCGTAAAGTATACGCCGGCAGGCGGAACAGTGACCTTCCGTATTTTGCAAAAAACTACGTTCCGCCATGGGTATGGCGATTATATCTTTGTCATCAAGGACAATGGTATCGGTATGTCGCCAGAGTTTGTAGAGCATATTTTTGAACCGTTTGAGCGGGAAGCAACCACTACCAAGACAGGCATTGAGGGCACAGGCCTGGGCATGGCAATTACAAAGAATATCGTGGAGATGATGAACGGTGCGATTCGCGTTGAGAGCGAACCTGGTAAGGGAAGTGTGTTTACCGTAGAACTTACCTTGCAGTTACAGGATATTGAGAAGAACGCGGCGCAGATTAAGGAACTGGAAGGGCTGCGTACCTTAGTTGTGGATGACGATTTCAATACTTGTAACAGTGTGAGCAAGATGCTCCAGCAAATCGGTATGCGCTCTGAATGGACGACATCCGGCAGGGAAGCGGCGTACCGGGCTAAGATTGCCAACGAGGAAGGGGACGCTTACCACACTTATATTATTGATTGGCAGATGCCGGAAATGAGTGGTATTGAGACAGCTCGTAAAATCCGCACCGCAGTCGGCGAAAATGCACCAATTATTATTCTCACGGCGTATGATTGGACAGATATTGAGGAGGAGGCAAGAGAGGCAGGCATCACTGCTTTTTGTGCAAAGCCGCTGTTTATGTCTGATTTGAAAGCAGCATTGCTTTCTGCAAATAACCTCTTGGAAAAAGAAGAAAACGTTGCTTCCTGGACGTTGGCGGATTTCGGTGGAAAGCGCCTTTTGCTGGTGGAGGACGTGGAGATGAACCGTGAGATTGCGGAGGTTATCTTGACAGAAGCCGGTTTTGTGGTAGAGACAGCGCCGGATGGAACGGATGCCGTGAGTATGGTAGACAAATCTGAGGAATATTATTATGACGCGATTCTTATGGATATTCAAATGCCAATTATGGATGGCTATGAGGCAACCAGAACAATCCGAAATATGTCGAGGAAGGATGTAAAGAGAATGCCGATTATTGCCATGACGGCTAACGCCCTGGAGGAGGATAAGGAGGCAGCGATCAAACACGGTATGGACGCACATATTGCGAAGCCGATTGATACAGACGTCTTAATCGAGGTGCTTGGGAAGTTTCTTGGATAATATTCTCAAATAACAAATAGGAAAAACAGCCCAAATTCTTTCAGGTTTAAGAATCTGGGCTGTTTTTGCGGGTAAAAATCTGTGATTACTTACCTATGATTTCCTATTTCGTTTTTCTTCTGGAAAAGTGAGGCTTTGATAACACCCCTGGGGTCTTTTATCAACAGAATTACCAGCCAGATAATCAATCCCAGGGCAACGACGGACAAACCCAGATATAAGTCGTTGAGCATATCTGCCGGAGTGGGAGTGAAATACGCCTCGTGGATTTCTAAGTACTCAAAGACAGCGTCAATGAGCCACATTAGGGACGCGCCCCAGTACATCCAACAGAGGACGCCGGTATGCATCTGGCTCTCAGGGGCATTTCTGTACCATATAACAGTACAGATGATTGCCGCAAATACAGTTGTTAATAATGTCATATCAGTCCTCCTATTTAGCGGGAGGAAGTGTTTTTGCAGACGTTATGGCGTTTTTTTCCATGATCTTTGTGACGCCGAGCATTGCCAGCCATACGGCCGTTACGAGAACGGTCATAGAGATACCGGCGGTTGCCATCTCGTTAAGCATCTCTGCGGCGTCTACAGGATTGCCGGTTGCCGTTAAGAATGGGAACCAGGGCGTAACCTCACCGTGCCATACATGTTCAAAGGCAAGCAGGGCAGAACCTCCCCAGAGTAAATTGTTAAGCCATTTTAATTTTCTTGAAAATGGAATCTTCATTGCTTCTGTGGTGGTAATGCCGTCTAAACTTACCTGTACGCTTTCAGAAGCGGATTCTTTTTTTTCTAACACTTTTGCGGCAACGGTGGTAATCACTGCCTCCGCTGCTGGTACTACGAAACATGCCATATCTTGTCCTCCTAATATTGAAAATGTTTAAAATTATGAGATTAGGGCGCTGTATGTACTCTAATCTATAAAGACAAAACGCTTCTGCGTCTTACGCTGGCTTCCTGCCGACATTAAAATTATAGTATATTTTATCGTTGTATTTGTCAAGGAATACCAGCTATTTTTCTATCGGACGGAAACTGTGAAAAATATTTAAAGGATGAGCTGTTACGCCGGATGCAAAAGCGTAAGAATCTCCTCTGCGATTGATTTCATGTTGAGCTCCCGTGTGCCGGCTACGATATTGTCACAATGGTTGACGGGAATCAAAATTCGTTTGGCATCGCTTTTTCCAACCGCGATTGCCATCGCCGGCGTGATTTCGCCAAACAGGGAATCGGCTATCACAATTCCGATTGGCCCGATGATGACGTCTGCTTTCCTTGCGCCGACAATCACGGCATTCTCCCCGGTTGCGCCATGATCAGCGCCGGCCTTCAGCATGGCTGTAGTAGCTGCTGTGTTCGTCCCGACTGCCGTGACCGTGGCGTTAGGAATATTTTTATGGATGGCGGCGACAATTTGTCTGCCGATGCCTCCGCCTTGTGCGTCAATTACTAATATCTGCATAGAAAAATGTCCTTTCGCTTGATTTTATCATTATATCATGAGAAAATGTAATTGTCGATTTATCAATAGGAAAATTGATTCTATGAAAAAGTATAAAAGGATTTGATATGACAAACAATACAGCAATATTGGTCGTAAGTTTTGGAACGGGTTTTAATGAAAGCCGCAGGCTTACAATTGGGGCAATAGAGGATGCTATTGCCAGGGCATTTCCCAATTACGATGTTCGCCGGGCATTGGCCGGACAAGAGGTCATTAACAGAATAAAAGAACGTGACGGACTGGCAATTGATAATATAAAAGAAGCGTTAGAGCGGGCGGCGAATGACGGAATTACCAGGGTTGTAGTTTTGCCCACTTATTTGGTGGACGGGTATGAGTATGGAAACTTGGAAGATACGTTGAAATTGTACGGGAATTATTATCAGCAGATAGCGTTAGGAAAGCCTTTACTCTCAGATGATACAGATTTTGATGCTGTGATAAAAGCGATGACTGGAAAAACAGCGTCTTTTGATGATGGCAAGACGGCAATCTGTTTTGTCGGACATGGAACTCGGGCCAAATCGAATCGCGTCTATGCAAAGATGCAAATGAAATTGAAACACCAAGGTTTTAACAATTATTATATAGGCACGATCAAGGCGGAACCGAGTCTGAGTGATGTCGTTGCTTTGCTGGAAGAAAAAGGTTGTTATCATAAAGTTGTTTTAGCGCCGCTTATGGTGTCTGCCGGAGGGCATGCCTGTTATGATATGGCTGGAAATAAACAGGAATCCTGGAAAATAGCTTTAGAGCGAAAAGGGTATGAGGTAACGTGCATTTTAGAAGGACTTGGACAAAATGCTGCCATCCAGGATATCTATGTGGAACATACGCGCAGGGCGTTGCGTTGTATATCATAAAATAAACGGTTGACAAATGCTTCATTTCCTGATAGAGTGTTTTTAGTAAAATTTCCCATGAGGGAGTAGCAAGCGTATCACGTAGCAAGTCAACATACTGGCGGCAAGCCTGGCTTGTTTTAAATTGCGAGACTCATGTATAACTGTAAAGCTATACATGGAGTCTATATATTTGAACGACATATACCCAAGTATAGTTTTGAGACTGTACTTGGGTTTTTTATTTGGAAGCAATGTATCGCTGTGACGAATAGGATTGGCCTTGTCGCGCAAAAGTGTGGTGGAGTTAATCTGGTTCCGATTATTTTTTTCAGGAGGGGATGGAGATGGCATGGAGTTTACGATTTGTTCTTAACAATATTTTTCTTGGCGCAGGGCTTGCGATGGATGCATTTTCGGTATCGCTGGTAAATGGGCTCGGCGAGCCCGGAATGTCCAAGAAAAAAATGTGTGCGATTGCCGGCGTGTTTGCTTTTTTTCAGGCAATGATGCCAATGATTGGCTGGATTTGCGTGCATACAGTATTACAATATTTTCAGGCGTTTGAAATGCTTATCCCCTGGATAGCGTTGGCGCTGCTGCTTTTTATTGGCGGAAAAATGCTGCTAGAGGGAATACGCAATCAGGAGGAAACCGCAGAAAAATCGGCAGTCAGTATCAATACGCTTCTAATCCAGGGGATAGCGACATCTATAGACGCGTTGTCCGTAGGCTTTACGATTGCAGGATATGGCTTGGCAATGGCGGTAGTAAGCGCATTGTTGATTTCAATTGTGACCTTCGTTATCTGTATTTGCGGACTGTTGATTGGCAGGAGGTTTGGGACAAAATTGTCTGATAAGGCGGCAATTTTGGGAGGCGTAATCCTCATTGCCATCGGCATTGAGATTTTCGTGTCGTGAGTATTCTGACAGAAGATGGAAATTGCGGTTGCAGCTTTACCATACAGAAGAAATATGGTATGATTTTATTGTCGTATTTTGTGTAAAAAATATAGGAAAGGAAAGCAGATTATGGAATATACTTATAAGACAAAGGGAACATGCTCTAGCCAGATTACATTAAATATCGAGGGGAATGTGGTGACAAATATTACATTTACAGGAGGATGCAATGGGAATTTGAAGGCCATTCCGCGCCTTGTGGACGGATGGACGGTAGAGCAGATTGAGGAAAAGCTCTCCGGGCTTCAATGCGGTTTCAAACAGACTTCCTGTGGAGACCAACTAGCGAAAGCCTGCCGGGCGGCGTACGAAGCACAGAAGTAGTGGGAAACGAGAATTTTGTCGAAAATATCAAAAAACTATGTACCAATGGAAATAGAATATGGTATACTTGACGGTATAAGGATTTGAGTGCCAGGGGCTACAGTAATAGAAGTGCTTTTGGCATTTGAACGATACAAAAATAATAAGAAAGTGGGGCACGAGAAATGGGTTTCATGACATTTAAGGGCGGCGTTCATCCGCACGATGGAAAAGAATTCTCCAAAGATAAGCCGATACGTGATATTTTACCCAAAGGTGAACTGGTATTTCCTGTTTCCCAGCATATCGGGGCGCCGGCAAGTCCGATTGTGGCTGTGGGTGATACCGTGCTGAGGGGGCAGAAAATTGCAGAGGCCGGTGGATTCGTATCTGCACCGGTTTATGCTTCCGTATCCGGTACGGTCAAAGCAATCCAGCCGCGCAGGGGCGCAGTTGGGGATATGGTGAATTCTATCATCATCGAGAATGACGGAGAAATGAAGGAAGTAGAGTTTTCACCGGTTGACGATGTGAAGTCTCTATCTAAGGAAGACATTATCGGCAGAGTAAAAGAGGCAGGCGTTGTGGGTATGGGAGGCGCAGGATTTCCGACCCATGTGAAGTTATCGCCGAAAGAGCCGGAGAAGATTGAATACATAATTGCTAACTGTGCAGAGTGTGAACCGTATCTGACTGCGGATTACCGGCGGATGCTGGAGAACCCGCAGGAATTGATAGAGGGTATGCGCATTGTATTACAGTTGTTTGATAATGCCAAGGGGCTGTTTGGTATTGAGGATAATAAGCCGGACTGCATACAGAAAATGCAGGAACTTACAAAAGATGAACCTCGCATGGAAGTTTGTCCGTTGAAGACGAAATATCCGCAGGGCGGCGAGCGTCAGTTGATTTATGCGACCACGAAGCGGGAGATTAACTCCAAGATGCTTCCGGCGGATGCCGGCTGTATTGTAGATAACGTGGAGACATTGATTTCTGTATATCATGCAGTGAAGTTTGGAAAACCGGTGATGAACCGTATCTTTACGGTGACGGGTGATGCCGCAGCCGAGCCCGGTAATTTTAACATCTGTCTTGGTATGAGCTATGCAGAGATTTTAGAAGAAGCAGGCGGTTTCAAAGTACAGCCGGAGAAGATTATTTCCGGCGGTCCAATGATGGGATTTTCGATGTTCGGGTTAGATATCCCGACTACAAAGACATCATCTTCCCTTCTGTGTCTTGCCAAGGATGACGTTGCCGCGAGCGAGACTACGGCGTGTATCAATTGCGGACGCTGCGTGGCAGCGTGCCCGGAGCAGATTATTCCTACCAGACTGTCTAAAATGGCCAATCATGGAGACATGGAAGGATTTGAAAAATGGAACGGCATGGAATGTATTGAGTGTGGAAGCTGCAGCTATATCTGTCCGGCAAAAATACCTCTGGCACAGTATATCAGAACCATGAAAAAGCAGATTCTTGCAGAGAGAAGAAAGAAATAGCAGCAGCTTAGGAAACAAACACCCCACAGCGGGCAGGCATGGCTTTGGCCGGTTGTGGAGGGACTAAAAAGAGAAAGAGGTGTCTTATTGTGAGTGATTTATATAACGTATCGTCATCATCACATGTCCGTGATAAAGATACATCCGCTAGAATCATGCTTTATGTGGTAATCGCGTTGTTGCCGGCAAGCATATTTGGCGTTATCAATTTCGGGATACGCGCATTGGCGCTGATTCTGGTATGTATTGCAGTTTGTGTGGCTTCTGAATGGGTTTTTGAGAAGCTTATCCATAAAAAAAGTACAATTAACGATTTCAGCGCCGTGGTAACTGGTCTGTTACTGGCTTTGAATCTGCCTCATACGCTTCCCATCTGGCAGGCAATCCTGGGTAGTGTATTTGCGATTGTGATTGTTAAAATGCTGTTCGGCGGTTTAGGGCAGAATTTCATGAATCCTGCGCTGGGCGCGAGATGTTTCCTGCTTGTATCGTTTGCCGGGACAATGACAAGTTTTACATACGATGGCGTCACCGGGGCAACGCCTCTTGCCTTGATAAGGAATGGAGAGACCGTGGACACGATGAAGATGTTTTTGGGAACCACGGCGGGAACGATCGGCGAGACCAGCGTAGTTGCTATTTTAATTGGAGCAATCATTTTGATTCTGTTCGGCGTGATTGATTTAAGAATTCCGGCAAGCTATATTATTTCTTTTGCCGTATTTATTCTGCTGTTTGGCGGGCACGGATTCGATATGAATTATCTGACTGCGCAGCTTTGCGGCGGCGGTCTGATGTTAGGCGCATTCTTTATGGCAACCGATTATGTGACTTCACCGATTACCCCGACGGGCAAAATTGTATTTGGAATTTTATTGGGTGTTCTCACCGGATTATTCCGTGTTTTCGGCGCTAATGCAGAGGGAGTTTCTTTTGCGATTATCTTAGGCAACCTTCTGGTGCCGATTATTGAGAAGTTTACAATTCCAAGGGCATTTGGACAGAAAAAAGGAGGTCAGGCATGAATAAGAAGATTATACATGACGCGTTGATTTTAACGGCCTTTACACTGGTGCTGGGATTTCTGCTGGGGGCTGTCTATGAGATAACCAAAGAGCCCATTGCAGCGGCAGAAAAAGCAGCGTTGGATGAAGCATACAAAGTTGTATTTGCTGATGCAGCTTCTTTTGAGGAAGATACAGAGTTTGATGCGGCAAAAGCGGCAGAGCTTATTGCAGCAAGTGAATTTCCCAACGATGAGATAACGGCAGTAAATAAAGCATTAGATGCGTCCGGCAATGTCCTGGGTTATGTCATCAATGTTACCTCTCATGAGGGAAGCCAGGCGGATATTTCATTTTCTGTGGGTATCACCAATGAGGGGATTTTGAATGGCTACTCCATTACGTCCATCAGCGAGACGCCGGGACTTGGCGTGTTGGTGCAGGAAGAGCCGTTTTATTCTCAGTTTGAAGGGAAGTCTGAGGAGACTTACACGGTCGTAAAATCTACTCCGGCAGCAGAGAATGAAATCCAGGCAGTCACAGGTGCAACCATTTCTTCCAGGGCGGTCACCAATGGTGTCAATGCATGTCTGGAATATTTCAGAAGCGCTTTGCAGGGAGGTAACTAGGTATGAATAAATATGTAGAACGTTTATATAATGGTATCATCAAAGAAAACCCCACATTTGTATTGATGTTGGGCATGTGTCCGACGCTTGCGGTAACATCCTCCGCGATTAATGGTATCGGTATGGGCTTGTCCACGACAGTCGTGCTTGTAATGTCCAATCTGCTGATATCCATGTTCCGCAAAGTGATTCCTAATGGCGTGCGTATGCCGGCTTACATTGTTGTGGTGGCATCTCTGGTTACGATCGTACAGTTTGTCATGCAGGCATATACACCAGCCCTTTCTGCATCATTGGGCGTATATATTCCGCTGATCGTTGTAAACTGTATTATTTTGGGAAGAGCGGAGAGCTATGCTTCTAAGAATCCTATTATGCCGTCTATTTTTGACGGTGTCGGCATGGGGTTTGGATTTACGGTTGGTTTGACGTTTATCGGTTTGATTCGCCAGATTTTGGGAGCGAATCTTGGTATTACCGTGTTTATCATGGCGCCTGGAGCGTTCCTGGTACTGGCATTCTTAGTTGCAGGCATGAATGTTATTCGGGATAAAATGGAAAAGAAGGGCAAGCCTCTGGCAGCTCCTTCTGGCTGTCTTTCCGGGGACTGCGCAAGCTGTACGCAGTCTGCAATGTGCACCGGTAAATTATCATCCGCAAAGAACTCGGAAGAATAGGAGGCAGAATAGATGAAAGAATTATTGATCATTGCAATCGGCTCTGCCATTGTAAATAATGTAGTGTTAAGCCAGTTCCTGGGAATCTGTCCATTCCTGGGTGTTTCCAAGAAGACCAATACCGCAGCCGGCATGGGCGGCGCAGTTATCTTCGTTATTACGCTGGCGTCTTTTGTTACCGGATTAATATACAAGTTTATCCTCGCACCGTTCCATGTAGAATATCTACAGACCATCGTATTTATTCTTGTGATTGCATCTTTGGTGCAGTTTGTGGAAATGTTCTTAAAGAAGAATATGCCTCCATTGTATGAGTCATTGGGCGTATACCTTCCGCTGATTACTACCAACTGTGCAGTATTGGGTGTTGCTTTGACAAATGTAACCAAAGGTTACGATTTATTGCAGGGTGTGGTAAACGGCCTGGCTACTTCCATAGGATTTTTCATTGCTATTGTGATTATGGCGGGTCTTCGTGAGAAGATTGAGTACAACGATATTCCCAAACGTTTTCAGGGAACGGCAATTGTCTTGATTACGGCCAGCTTAATGTCAATCGCCTTCATGGGATTCTCAGGGATGATTTGACCTAAGGAGGGACCCAGCGAAGCTGGGAGGATGCCTTAGGTCTCTTGGAGTAATCAAAGAAGGAAAAAGGAGGAAAACATGAATATAGGAGCAATTATCATTGCCGCCCTGGTAGTGGGCGGAAGCGGTATTCTGCTGGGCTTATTCCTGGGAATTTTCGGGGAGAAGTTCAAAGTAGAAGTAGATGAAAGGGAAGAAGCCATCATGGGCGTACTTCCCGGCAATAACTGCGGCGGCTGCGGATATGCCGGATGTTCCGGTCTTGCGGCAGCCATTGTAAAAGGGGAAGCGCCGGTCAACCAATGTCCGGTAGGCGGCGCCCCTATAGCTGCACAGATTGGTGAAATTATGGGTGTTTCTGCTGAGGAGGGTGCAAGAAAGGTAGCGTTTGTGAAATGTGCCGGTGACTGTGAAAAGGCAAAACAGGACTATAAATACACAGGCGTCGAAGACTGTGCATCTATGGCCTTTATCCCCAATGGCGGACCCAAAGGATGTAATTACGGCTGTCTGGGCTATGGAAGCTGTGTGAAAGCTTGTCCGTTTGATGCCGTACATATTATTAACGGCATAGCAGTGGTAGACAAGGAAGCTTGTAAGGCATGCGGCAAATGTGTGGCGGCATGTCCTAAGAACTTGATTGAGCTGATTCCTTACGATGCGAAGAATAAGGTACAATGCAATTCTAAGGACAAAGGCAAGGATGTTATGGCTGCTTGTTCTGTAGGTTGTATCGGCTGTCATCTCTGTGAAAAGAACTGCCCGGAGGGTGCAGTTACGGTGACCGATAATATTGCGCATATTGATTATGAGAAGTGTACCGGCTGTGGTACATGCGCAGAGAAATGCCCGAAAAAGATCATCAGTAAGGCAGTTTAAAAGGACAGAATCGTCCGACAACTACCGGCAAGGCAGTTAGGAACAAATTATCCTATCATTAATCGAGAAAGCGGAAAATGCCATGCAACGCACTTTTCGCTTTCTTTTATGCCCACTAAAGGAGATAATCATGCAATATACTGGATACGAACAGATATGGATGTTTTTTATATATAGTTTTTTAGGTTGGTGCCTGGAGGTGATCTACGCAGCGGCAGGGCGCAGAAAATTTGTAAACCGAGGATTTTTGAATGGCATTTTATGCCCGGTTTATGGATTTTCTATGGTGTTTATGCTGGTGTTTATGGATTCTCTGAAAGGGAAATGGTTTTATCTCTTTCTGGGATGTATGATTGTGGGAACCGTTACGGAGCTTATGACAGGCCTGGCATTGGAGAAAATATTTCACCTGCGTCTGTGGAATTATTCCGAAAGAAAATTTCAGGCGGGCGGTTATATCTGTCTTACGGCATCTCTGGTTTGGGGAATGCTGGGCTGGTTAGTGGTAAAATTTATAAATCCATTTTTTCTTGTAGTAATCCGTAAAGTGCCTGGAATTCCCGGCATGATTCTTATGTTTATCTCATTGATGATACTTGCTGCCGACACGGTGACAACTACAGCGGCATTGCTGAAAATAAAAAATCAGAATCCGGCTTTTGCCGAGATTGCCGAAGGATTTACACAGGCCTCGAAATCACTGGAAGGATTTATCATAAAGCTGGTGCACAAGAGGGTGCATCGTGCGTTTCCTAGCTTGGAGAAGAAGGAAGCGGAAGAAGAGCGGCAAGAGCAAATCTATCGGGAAACCGTGTTTGCCTACGGTTGCAGCTTTTACAAGGTGTTCTGGATTTTTATGCTGGGGGCATTCCTGGGAGATCTGACGGAGACAGTATTTTGCCGATTTTCCATGGGATGGTGGATGAGCCGCAGCAGTGTGGTCTATGGTACGTTCAGCCTTGTTTGGGGGCTTGGCGTTGCTGGAATTACAATCCTTTTGTATCGTTATCGTAATCGGGAAGACCGTTATATCTTTTTTGCCGGTACATTGTTGGGCGGCGCTTATGAATACATATGCAGCGTATTTACAGAATTGGCATTTGGCACGGTATTCTGGGACTACAGCAAAATACCTTTTAACCTTGGCGGGCGTATAAATCTTTTGTTTTGCTTTTTTTGGGGCATAGCGGCCTGGGTGTGGATGAAACTGCTTTATCCCAAGGTATCGGATTTGATTGAAAAGGTACCGAAGAGGCCTGGAACATGGGTTACATATGTTGTGTTAGTGTTTATGGTTGGCAATGTGCTTCTTTCCGGTATTGCTCTGAGCCGCTACAGCGAACGGGCAAGTGGAATCAAAGCAAATAATGCGTTGTCAGAGTGGATAGATGAGAGATTTCCAGACGAGCGGATGGAACGAATCTATCCAAGCGCCAAAATAAGAAAATAGCAGTGAAAAACAGATTATATAAGGAAGCAGGAGTTATATTTTATGGAAGAGAAAGCGTATTTTAAGAAGAAAAAGCGGGTGGTCGTCAAGATTGGCTCCTCCTCAATCAATCACAAAGAGACAGGAAAATTAAATTTTACAAAACTGGAAAAGCTGGTGCGCGAGCTTTGCGATATCCGAAATCAGGGAATAGACGTGTGTCTTGTAAGTTCGGGCGCGATTGCCGTAGGGCGTTCCGTTATGGGCTTTTTGGAACGCCCGAAAGACATTTCTACGAAGCAGGCATGCGCGGCAGTGGGACAGGCAAGGCTCATGATGACATATCAGAAAATGTTTGCTGAATACCATCAGACGGTAGGCCAGGTATTAATGACGAAAGGGACGATGCTTGACAACGTTTCCCGCAAGAATGCGCAGAATACCTTTGAAGAGTTGTTTCGTTTGGGTGTGATTCCCATTGTTAATGAGAATGACACCGTTTCCACTTATGAGATGCGGTTTGGAGACAATGATAGTCTGTCCGCGATCGTGGCGGCTTTGGCAGGAGCTGATTTGTTGATTCTGTTATCGGACATTGATGGTCTGTTCACGGACGATCCGCGCCAAAATGCGGATGCCAGGTTGATCCATGTCGTGGAGGAACTGGATGAAAATGTTATATCTATGGCAAAAGGGACTACCGGAAGCGATGTGGGAACCGGCGGCATGGAGACGAAATTGATTGCAGCACAGATTGCAACGCGGTCTGGTGCAGACATGATTATTGCCAATGGAGAAGACGTGGGAATTTTACACAGGATTTTCCGAGGAGAGTTCGTGGGAACCTTGTTTAAAGAACATTACGACGAGGATTTCTATATTGCAGATTTTATAGAACAAAGTATGGACTAAAAGGTTGCTAAAGTTTTTTAGTTACTGAATGACGTCGCAAATTATCTCAAAAAATGTTGAAAGATTAGTCCGATATCGAAAGATTACCAAGAAATGAAGAACGCAAAAGGAGGAACTTTATGAAAATAGGAACCATTATAAACGCTTTAGCGTGGCAAAGTCCTTCCTATAAAATAAATCCCCCATAACAGAACTTGGCGTTATGGGGGATTCTTGTATTAGCGATTGCGAATTGCAAACACCGGCAGTCCGTCCTTCATAGGACGCTGGCACTCGCCTTTTACTAAGGGAGCTGCGTAGTCGATGAATTCCTGGCTCAAGTTTGAGCCGTCATCGGTAATCCACTCAAGCGGAACGGTCTTTTCCTTGTTGCAAACGTCGTTTACGTCTACCAGAGCACATTCCATGCCATAATCGCCATCCTTGCGGTTGAAAGCGATCATGTAGCCTGTTTCGCCTTTCAGCGCCTGCTGAACAGCAAAGGAACCGGCCATAACAGCTTCCTCTAAGTCTGTCGCAGACAGGCAGTTGGAAGAACAACGCTGGCTGACATTAAATTCCACAGAACGAACCTTTACGCCAAGCTCTTTTTTGACAAGAGACTGGAGATAGGAGCCGCAGCCATTTAAAATCTTATGTCCAAACTGGTCAACAGCGGTCTCAACGGTGTCTTCGCTGATGAAATTGCCCTCTGCGTCTTTGAGACCTTCGGAAACGCAGACAGTAACATGTTTATGTTCGTCAATTGCCGCTTTGAGCTGTTTTATGAATTTCTCTTCTGAGAACGGAACTTCTGGTAAGTAAATTAAAAGCGGGTTGGGGTCCTTTTCGCATCTGGCAAGAACGGAAGAAGCGGCAAGCCAGCCGGCATGACGGCCCATAATTTCGATAATCATAACATTGGGCTTGTCATATGCCTCGGAATCCCGGTTGATTTCGCGGACAGAAGAAGCTACAAACTTAGCTGCGCTGCCGAATCCAGGCGTGTGGTCGGTGAGTACCAAATCGTTGTCAATTGTCTTTGGCACGCCCATTACGCGGATATCGCTGTTTACGGAAGCAGCATAGCGGGATAATTTGCTTACAGTGTCCATCGAATCGTTTCCGCCGCAGTAGAAGAAGTAGCCGATATTCAACTCTTCAAATTTCTTGAATAATTCCGGGTAAACAGGATCAGACAAATCTTCCGGCAGCTTATAACGGCAAGAGCCAAGGAAAGCGCCCGGCGTAGTCTTCAAAGCGGTAAGCTCGTCCTTTGTCATGTCAGTGTCCATGTCCATATATTGGCCGCCGAGGAATCCCTCAATTCCGTGTACCATGCCGTATACCTTGCCAATCTGCTCCGTGCTTTTAAGTCCCTCCGTAACAACTCCATACAGGCTTCCGTTGATAACGGCTGTAGGGCCGCCGGATTGTCCGACAATAAGATTTTTCATTTTAGTTCTCCTTTCGTTTGAAAAAATGTAGTAGTTCAGCCATATTTAAACTGTTATAATACAGTTCAGACGCGCCATTCGCAAAGACACCTACGGTGTTTTCCCGCTGCAAGCAGCTAACTTTGCTCATAAAATGGCGCTCCGCTCATCCAGAACAAATCGTGAAAAATTCGTGCGAGCACGATTTTTCTCGATTTATTTCGGATGGCTGAACTGTTAAAATATATGATAGACGAAAATGCTTGGAATTTCAAGCCAAAAGGAGTAGAATAGAGAAATAAAAAAACAAAGCGAGGGAATCATGGATCAGAAAAAAATTGACAGAATCAACGCACTAGCGCGGAAATCTAAGGCAGAAGGATTAACAGAAGAGGAGAAAAAGGAACAGGCGCTGCTGCGGCAGGAATATATTGCAATCGTACGCAGGAATCTGCGTGGGCAGCTCGATAATATTGACGTGGTGAACCCGGACGGGAGTATTGAGAATCTTGGCGAGAAATATGGCAGGAAACATGAGACGGACGCCTCATAGACATTTTCGGAGAGATTGAGAAGAGATGATGAGTCAGAATCAAATTACAGAACGTAAGCGAAAATTACGAGCTGATATGAAACAGAAACGGGATGGCATTAATCAGGAAGAGCGGAAGCGATGGTCGGGTGCAATTTGCAGAAATTTGCAAAACCAGCCTGCATTCCGAAAGGCAGAAACCGTTTGTTTTTATTATCCGCTGGGGAGTGAGGTAAATCTTTTACCACTGGCGCAGACAACGCTTGATTTAGGGAAACAGGTGGCATTTCCGCGGGTAGAGGGGAGTGAGATGGCGTTTTATCGCGTCTTGTCCTTGGAAGGATTTGCGCAAGGGGCATTTCATGTGTTGGAACCTGTCAGCAGTGCGCGTGTGTGTGAACCAGAAATGCTTGTATTCGTTCCAGGGCTGGCCTTTGATGAACAGGGAAGCCGTATGGGATATGGAAAAGGGTATTATGACAGGTATTTTGCAAAGGTTTCCCATTGCCTTAAGATTGGCGTTTGTTATAAAATGCAGCTCGTAGCGCAGGTGCCATGTGAGGACTGTGATATCCATATGGATGCAGTAGTTACAGAGCAGGACTGTAGCGCGAGCGGCAGAACGGAGAAGTCTGGTCTTTGGCGCCGAAGCCTTTGATACAAATTTGGGGGAAGTTTTGATGGAAAGTATAAGAATATGGATGGAGGAATAAGATTATGTCGAATATTACATTAGAAGAGATCGGACAAAAAGCGAAAGCAGCGGAGGCAGTATTGCGGGTGCTGCCTACCAGCCAGAAGAATAAAGCATTGACAACCGCAGCCGATTACCTGATGGCAAATATGAAAATGTTGTTAGAGGCAAATGCTTTGGATATAGAACAGGCGAAAGAAAACGGCATGGCGCCGGCGCTCATAGACCGTTTGCTGCTCACGGAAGCGCGGATTGCCCAGATGGCGGAAGGACTGCGCCAGATTGCAGAATTGGAAGATCCGGTAGGAGAAGTATTGTCCATGAAACAACGTCCGAACGGGCTGTTGATTGGGCAAAAAAGAGTTCCCCTTGGCGTGATAGGAATTATTTATGAATCGCGCCCTAACGTGACGGCAGACGCGTTTGGGCTTTGTTTTAAGGCGGGAAATGTGGTGATTCTACGCGGTGGAAAAGATGCCATTCATTCCAACCATGCGATTACGCGGACATTGCAGGACGCTCTGCACAAGCGCCAGCTTCCCCAGGACGCCATCAGTCTGATTACGGATACCAGCCATGAGACGGCAGAGAAGTTTATGAAACTGAACGACTATGTGGACGTCCTGATTCCAAGGGGAGGTGCAGGCCTAATCCGCACGGTAGTGCAACAGGCAACTGTCCCAGTGATTGAGACCGGAACAGGCAACTGTCATGTGTATGTTGACGAGGGGGCTGATTTGGATATGGCAGTCGAAATTATTTTCAATGCCAAGACACAGCGGATTGGCGTATGCAACGCCTGCGAATCCCTGGTAATTCATGAAAAAGTTAAAGACGCATTGCTGCCCAAATTAGTGCGGAGATTAAAAGAAAAAAATGTGGAAGTGCGCGGAGACATTGCAAGTTGCAGCGTATGCAGCGATATTGTCAGCGCGACACAGGAAGATTGGGGCAAAGAATACCTCGACTATGTTTTGTCGGTGAAGACAGTGTCTAATATTGACGAGGCAATTGCACACATTAATAAATATAATACGGGCCATTCGGAGGCTATTATCACCAGAGACTACGATAATTCCCGCAAGTTCCTGGACGAAATAGACGCAGCAGCAGTGTATGTCAATGCGTCCACGCGGTTTACCGATGGGTTTGAATTTGGTTTTGGCGGTGAGATTGGTATTAGTACGCAGAAGCTTCACGCCAGGGGGCCGATGGGCTTAAAAGAGCTGACAAGTACGAAATACATTATTTATGGAAATGGGCAGGTGAGACCGTAAGATGGAAGATGCGATTCGGTTACTTTCCGAACCCCAGATAACGAGGGAATTGTTTCGCTATTTTAACCGTCGCCAGGAAGTCACGAAATACTGGCGGAAAGATCAGGGAATCTGGATGTTAAAAGAGGAGCATTTTGTGGAGGATTGGAGCGAGGCACAATATCAGTTTTTGGTGGAGTGTTTAAAAAATACGGTAAATACGGGTGGAATTGTTCTGGGAGCGTTTGTACAGGAGAAGCTGATGGGATTCGCTTCCGTCGAAAGCCGCCGTTTCGGTTCTGAGAGACAGTATGTGCAGTTGTCTTGCATTCATGTGTCCTGCGAGAGCAGGGGGCTGGGCTTTGGCAAAAAATTGTTTCAGTATGCAAGTTTTGGCGCCAGAAGGCTGGGAGCCGAAAAACTCTACATTTCAGCGCACCCGGCGCAGGAGACACAGGCCTTCTATCACGCGTTGGGATGCGTGGAGGCGGGCGAGTATGACGGCGATCTCGCGTCATCGGGTGACTGCCAATTGGAATGTTTGCTGAATCAGGAAAGTAAAAGAAATATGACAGACAGGGAGAACATTAAGAGAAATGTATAATGAAATTGATTTGAAACAGATAAATATAAATGCAAACGCCCCCGCAGAAGAACCGCAAAGGCAATATTATTTCATGGCGAAGTGTTGCCAATATACGAAGCAGTTTTTTACAGAACATGGACGGTTTCCGACTGCACATGTACAGAACTACGGTTGTCAGATGAATGCCCGCGACTCTGAGAAATTGACAGGAATCTTGGAGGTCGTGGGCTATGAAATTGTGGATACTGAGGAGGCGGATTTTGTCATTTATAATACCTGCACCGTGCGGGAGAACGCCAATAACAAGGTCTGGGGGCGCCTCGGTTATTTGAATACTTATAAGAAAAAGCATCCGCATATGAAAATTGCGCTCTGCGGTTGTATGATGCAGGAGGCGGAGGTATTAGAGAAACTCAAAAAGAGTTACCGTTTTGTCGATTTGGTTTTTGGAACGCACAATATTTATAAGTTTGCAGAGCTTTTACATGCTGCATTTGTACAGGAAGGCATGGTAATTGATATCTGGAAGGATACGGACAAGATTGTGGAAGATTTGCCGGTAGAACGCAAATATAAATTTAAGTCCGGCGTCAATATCATGTTTGGATGCAACAATTTTTGCAGCTATTGTATTGTTCCATACGTCAGGGGCAGAGAAAGAAGCCGCAAGCCGCAGGATATTCTGCGGGAAATTGAGCAATTGGCGGCAGACGGCGTAGTGGAAATTATGCTTCTGGGGCAGAATGTCAATTCCTACGGGAAGAATCTTGATGTTCCTGTGACGTTTGCCGAATTGTTGGCGGATATTGAAAAGATAGAGGGAATTGAGCGCATCCGTTTTATGACCTCCCATCCCAAAGACCTTTCGGATGAATTGATTGCGGTGATGGCGAAGTCGTCGAAAATATGCCGTCATCTGCATTTGCCGTTGCAATCGGGAAGCAGTCGTATTTTAAAGGAAATGAACCGTCATTACGATAAGGAGCAGTATCTTGCGCTGGTAGAGAAAATCCGCAGCGCCGTGCCGGGAATTGCCTTGACAACCGATATTATCGTCGGATTTCCCGGGGAGACAGAGGAAGATTTCTTAGAGACTTTGGATGTGGTGCGCCGCGTAGGGTATGAAAGCGCCTTTACCTTCATTTATTCCAAACGTACAGGAACCCCGGCGGCGACAAAGTCCGGCCAGGTTCCTGAGGATGTGGTGAAAGGCCGTTTCGACCGGCTGTTAAAGGAAGTGCAGCAGTATGCCGCCATGCGGGCGAACGCCTTAACGGGAAGTGTAGATGAAGTTCTGGTAGAAGAAGTAAATGAACAGGATGATACGCTTGTCAGCGGACGGCTGGGGAATAATTTTATCGTTCATTTTCCAGGCAGTAGAGATTTGATTGGCAAGATTGTGAAAGTGAAGTTAAACGAATGTAAAGGCTTTTATTTTTACGGAGAGCTGGCGCAGTAGGAGGAAATGCGGCATGTATTCATATATGAAGGGCGAACTGATTGAGATTTTAGATGAGACGATTGTACTTGAAGTGAACAATATCGGCTATAATATCCATATTCCGGCCAGTATGATTGACAGCTTTCATGGAACGGGACAGACGTTAAAAATTTATACTTACTTCCATGTTAAGGAAGACGCCATGAAGCTCTATGGTTTCCTCACCAGGGACGACTTGAATATCTTCAAGCAGCTTTTAGGCGTCAACGGCATTGGGCCTAAGGGCGCGCTTGCCATCTTGACGGTGATGACCCCCGATGATTTGCGTTTTGCCGTGCTGGGGGAGGATGCCAAGGCCATTGCTAAAGCGCCGGGGATTGGCAATAAGACGGCGCAACGATTGATATTGGAGTTAAAGGACAAGCTGAGCCTTGAAGATGCGTTTGAGGCAAAGCTTATGCATCAGGAAGAAGGAACAGAAATGAAAGTTTCCGGTATTAAGAGCGAGGCAATGCAGGCTTTGACGGCGCTCGGCTATTCTTCTGCCGAGGCATTAAAGGCAGTCAACGGAGTAGAACTTCACGAGGAGATTACCGTAGAAGAGGTTCTAAAGTCTGCGTTAAGGCAGATGGCGATTTTGTAGGAGGAATCATTTATGGCTGAATTTAAGAAGATGAGAACGGAAGATACCCAGGCTGTGCTGGAGATGATGCGGATTTTTTATGATTCTCCCGCGGTGTCGCATGAGGTGCCACAGGAGACGTTAAGGCGTAATGTAGAAGTCTGTGTGTCTGACAACCCGTTGCTGGAAGGGGTTGTATTCTGGGAAGAGGGACATATTGCCGGATATGCTATGCTTGTCAATAGTTTTGCTACAGAATTTGGCGGCGTATGTATCTGGCTGGAAGATATTTATGTGAAGCTGGAATACCGCGGACGTGGTATCGGTACGCAGTTTCTTGCATATGCGAAGGAGCAATATCGGGAAAAGGCGATGCTCTTAAAGCTGGAAGTGGAACGGACCAATACTGAGGCGGTCAACGTCTATAAAAAGTGTGGTTTTGAAGAACTTCCCTATGTAGAAATGATAAAGACATTTTGCTAATTCAACAATTGAGGAAAGGATGAATTCTCTATGAATCAGAGTCGTCCCCATAATCTCACATTAAGATATTGTCTCTGCCAATCGACATTCTTTTTATCATGTGCAGGCATATTCGGATTCGCAGTAACGTATCTGCTGGAGAAGGGATTTCAGACGGCAGAGATTGGTATGATGATTGCGGCAAGCAATTTTCTTTCCTGTATCGTACAGCCGTTTCTTGGCGACTTTGCAGATCGTTTTCCTAAAATACGGCTGACAAGTATGATCGCAGTGTGTCTCTTGTGCTGTTTTCTATGCTTCGCCACAATTCAGATGTGCCGGCCGCCTCTTTCTGATAAACATGTTTCAGCCAATGGGCGCGGACAGCCGCAGTGTGGGAGCCGCCTTGGCAATCGCCAGTTTTTCTGCTGCTCCTTTGATGATGATGTTTGAAAAACTACAAAAGAAAATCAATATTATGCTGCTGATGCGGCTGTCGGGAATTTTTTAGGTGCTCAAAGGGAACTGCGTTGGGCAGTTTTGCCGGCGGCAAGGCGATAGATGCTTTTAATTTCCAGGTAATGATTCTCTTGGCGGGGCTGTAGGCAGGGCTGGGAACAATCATTGTCAACTGCAACATTAAAAAAGGGTAACAGATGTTTCTGCCTATTGCTTTTTGGCACGTTCTAAGCTATAATTGTCAAGGATTTTGAGTGTGAGGCTGAGAAAGGATTTACTTTCATGGATAAACGTGTAATCTCCACGCAGATACAGGAGGAGGATCAGAAGATTGAGACGAGTCTTCGTCCGCAGCGTCTGGAGGAGTATATTGGGCAGGAGAAAGCAAAAAAGACTTTAAAAGTATATATCGAGGCGGCAAAGCAGAGAGGGGAAGCCCTGGATCATGTATTGTTTTACGGGCCTCCGGGCTTGGGCAAAACTACGCTCGCAGGGATTATTGCCAACGAGATGGACGTGCATATGAAGATTACTTCCGGCCCGGCAATTGGCAAACCTGGGGAAATGGCGGCAATTTTAAGCGGCCTTTCAGAAGGAGACATTCTTTTTGTCGATGAAATTCACAGGCTCAACCGCCAGGTGGAAGAAGTACTTTATCCGGCCATGGAAGATTATGTGATTGATATTATGATTGGCAAGGGCGCGACGGCGCGTTCTATCCGCCTGGATCTGCCGCAGTTTACACTGGTGGGGGCAACTACGAGGGCCGGGCTGCTATCCGCCCCGCTGCGGGACCGTTTTGGCGTCATGCACCATCTGGAATTTTATAATCCCGCTGAATTGAAAACGATTATTCTGCAATCGGCAGTAAAACTTGACGTTGAGATTGATGAGGAGGGTGCATTTGAACTTGCGCGGCGCTCGCGGGGGACGCCAAGGCTTGCCAACCGTCTATTAAAGCGTGTCCGCGATTTTGCCCAGGTGAAATACGACGGCAAAATAACCAAGGATGTGGCGTCTTTTGCGCTGGATCTTCTGGAAGTGGACAAGCTGGGCCTGGATCAGAACGACCGCAATATCTTAATGACAATGATTGAGAAATTTAAAGGCGGCCCTGTAGGGCTGGATACGCTGGCGGCTTCCCTGGGGGAAGATTCCGGCACAATCGAGGATGTGTATGAACCGTATCTTGTAAAGAACGGTTTTATCAACCGCACCCCCAAGGGCCGGGTGGTGACGGACTATGCTTATAAACATTTTGGCATAACGGCTTGAAAAAGTTGTGCTATTTGATATAATGGCTTATAGAAATAACTGGTATATACGCATACATGAGGAAAGAAATGAGGTAGATTTATGGGAGGATTTTTTGGAGCGGCATCTGCACAGGACTGTGTTTTTGATTTATTTTTTGGCATTGATTACCATTCCCATTTGGGCACGAAGCGCGGAGGAATGGTAGTCTACGGGGAAGGCGGCTTTGACCGCGCCATCCACAATATCGAAAATGCGCCGTTTCGCACGAAATTCGACAAGGATGTAAAGAAAATGGCCGGTACGATGGGCATTGGCTGTATATCTGATTATGAGCCGCAGCCGCTTTTGGTGCGTTCCCATCATGGAACGTACGCGATTACGACGGTAAGCAAAATCAACAATATGGAAGAACTGACGAAAATGCTCTTTGGCAATGGACATTCTCATTTCCTGGAGATGAGCGGCGGCGACATCAATGCCACAGAAATGATCGCCTGCCTGATCAACCAGAAAGAAAATCTCATTGAGGGAATCCGCTATGCCTTAGAGTCGGTGGACGGTTCCGTTTCTATCCTTCTGATGAACGAAAAAGGTATCTATGCGGCTAGAGATCAATACGGAAGAACGCCGGTTGTCGTGGGCAGGAAGGAGGATGCTTTTTGTATTTCTTTTGAGAATTTTGCCTACAGGAACCTTGGATATAAAGATTATAAAGAGCTGGGACCGGGCGAAATTGTGATTGTCACAGACAAGGAGTGCACTACCTTATCGGCTCCCCAGGAAGATATGAAGATATGCACGTTTCTGTGGGTCTATTACGGATATCCAGCGAGCTCCTATGAAGGGACAAGCGTTGAGCAGATGCGTTGCGAATGCGGCAGACGGATGGCAAAGCGCGATAATGTCACCCCGGATATTGTGGCAGGAGTACCGGATTCCGGGACGGCCCATGCGATTGGCTATGCGAATGAATCGGGGATTCCGTTTTCCAGGCCGTTTATCAAATATACGCCTACCTGGCCGCGTTCTTTTATGCCTACGATGCAGAGCAAAAGGGATTTGATTGCCAAAATGAAACTTCTGGCTGTGGAGGAGTTAATCCGCGATAAGAGCCTGCTGCTCATCGACGATTCTATTGTAAGAGGTACGCAGCTTCGGGAGACGACGGAATTTCTGTATGAGAGCGGGGCAAAGGAAGTTCATGTCCGGCCGGCGTGTCCGCCCTTGCTTTATGGATGCAAGTACCTGAATTTCTCACGTTCTACCTCCGAGATGGATTTGATTGCCAGAAGGGTTATCGACCGTTTGGAAAATGGGAATGTGACGGAAGAAGTTTTAAAAGAGTATGCAGACCCGGAATCGCCTAAATATGAACAGATGGTAGAAGAAATCCGCAAAGAACAGAATTTCACATCGTTGAGGTTTAACCGTTTGGACGACATGCTGGATTCTGTAGGGATTGATAAATGTAAACTGTGCACGTATTGCTGGAATGGTCGGGAATAATGTGCAACAAGCATTTTTCAGTTGTTAAACAAGCTTGTTATTCAGGGAGGAATCGTGCATATGTCAGTGAAAACTAGTGCGGATGTGTTGATAGGTGGGAAAATTTATACCTTGAGCGGTTATGAGAGCGAAGAATATCTGCAAAAGGTGGCAAATTATATCAATAATAAAATCAATGAATTTGACGAGATGGAGCAATTTCGTCAAATTCCGGCTGATATGAAGGCAACGTTAATAGAACTCAACATTGCGGACGACTATTTCAAGGCCAAGGAGCAGGCGGAAGTTTTAGAGAAGGCGGTGCGGGAAAAGGAACGGGAGATTTATGAACTTCAGCACGATCTGATTTCCGCCAATATTAAGGTTGAGAGCAGTGAGGAGAACGCCGCCAGCCTGGAAAAAGAAAATAAAGAACTTTTATTGAATAAGGCAAAATTGGAGACGTCGCTTGCCGACGCGCTGCTTGGCAAAGTAAAGGGACAGCCGCCGACAGGGCAGGCAGAACCGGCGGGGGAAAGCAGGGAGGCGCATTCTTCTGCGGACAGCCAATCTGCCGTGGGACAGGCTGAGAACAAGAAACAGACTTCAAACAGAAAAAAATAACAAAGCGGGGGCTGTTGTAAAAGCAGTTTGCATGCAATATCGTTATTGTATGGATTCTGTATTTTGCGGCAGCCTCTTGCCGCTATAGATTATGAGGGCGTTATCCGAAATCTTATATAGGATAAAAGGATCGCATAGCGCTCTTTGAACAGGAAGACAGGAGGTACGGCAGTTTGTGCAAAAAGACAGAGCTTTTGGCTCCGGCGGGTTCCTTTGCAATTCTGAAGGCAGCCATAGATGCAGGGGCAGATGCGGTTTATGCGGCGGGAGACAAGTTTGGCGCGAGAGCATACGCTAGGAATTTTACGGAGGAGGAGATGCTCGCGGCGATTGATTATGTGCATATCAGGGGAAAACAACTGTACCTGACAGTCAACACACTGTTGAAGGAGCAAGAAATTGGGGAGTTGTACGATTACCTTTGTCCGCTGTACGAGGCGGGACTTGACGCAGTAATTGTACAGGATATCGGCGTCATGCATTACATCAGGAAGCGCTTTCCGGATTTGCCTATTCACGCCAGTACGCAGATGACAGTTACAGGGGCTTACGGTGCAAAGCTGCTGCTGGAACACGGATGCAGCCGTATTGTGACGGCGCGGGAATTGTCCCTTGCTGAGATTTCGCATATTTACCGCACGACAGGCGCGGAGATTGAGAGTTTCATTCACGGCGCGCTCTGCTATTGCTATTCTGGTCAATGTTTGATGAGCAGCATGATTGGAGGGAGGAGCGGCAATCGCGGACGGTGCGCCCAGCCTTGCCGTCTTCCTTATGAATTGCAGAAGGAGCCGCGAGGTTTATCTGCCCCCAAATGGCAGGAAAATTACCCTTTGAGTTTGAAGGATCTCTGTGCAATCGAAATGATTCCGGAACTTGTACAAAGCGGCGTTCACTCTTTTAAAATTGAAGGGAGGATGAAACAGGAAGCGTATGTCGCCGGAGTGGCGGCTATTTACCGCAAATACCTTGATTTATATGAGAATCATCCAAACGGCGATTACCGGGTGAGCAGTGAAGATTATCAGAAGCTGCTTGATCTGGGCAACCGCAGCGGTTTTACCGATGGCTATTATAAGAGACATAACGGCAGGGATATGGTTACATTTCACAAACCTTCCCATGAGAAAAACAGCGATGCATTGCAAACGGGTTCTGTCATCCACAGTGATATTCAGAAAAAGAAAGAAAAAATAAATGGAATATTAAGGATTTTCATAAACAATCCTGTAAGCTTTGTGATAGAATACAAGGGGATAAGGGCAGAAGTTGCCGGTTTTACGGTGCAGGCTGCCCAAAAGCAGCCGTTAGGACGCAAAGATGTTCTTGAACGGATGCGAAAGACCGGCAATACGCCGTTTACATTTGAAGAATTGCAGATTGAGATGGAGGAGGGCAGTTTTGTACCGGCAGGCGCCTTGAATCAGCTGCGCAGGGATGCAATCGACAAATTGACAGAGCTTTTGTTGGAAAAATATCGGAGGACTGCGCCGGAGTGGAAAGCACAGAGCACACAAAATAGTAAAAACGTCAACAAACAGCAGGAACCGTTGCCGTCGCTGTCTGTTTTGACCGAGACTGTGGAGCAGTTCGAGACCGTATTGGCACAACCGGAAGTGGAGCGTATATATCAGGAGGCTTTTGCGTTTCAGCGTGCCAAGTTGTGTAAGGAGATGAAAGCGCTGGCTGGACAGGCGCATGGCAATGGCAAGACATGTTACCTTGCGCTGCCGCATATATTCCGCAGGCAGTCCGCAGAATGGTATGCCAAGAACTGGCGGCAGATTTCCGGGACAGAGGTGGATGGTTATCTCGTACGCAATTTAGAGGAACTTTCTTTTTTGCAGGAAATGGGCGTGCCGTCGTCACAGATTCAGGGAGACAGCAATTTATACGTTACTTCCAACGAGGCGGTCTGCGGGTGGCGGATGTTGTCGCTTTCCCATTATACGTTGCCGGTAGAATTAAATGCCAAAGAGCTGCAAAATTTAAATTGTGATGGCGGGGAAATGATATTGTACGGTTATCAGCCCATGATGTTGTCTGCACAGTGCCTGCATAAAAATACGAAGGGGTGCGACAAAACGGAAGGTGTGTTTTACTTGAAAGACCGCTATGGCAAGCTGTTTCCGGTGAAAAACCATTGTGAGGATTGTTACAATATAATATATAATATCAGTCCGCTTTCCCTGATACATCAGTTGCGGGAGATTCAGCTGCTTCATCCGGGAAGTTTCCGCCTATCCTTTACCATAGAGAACCGGGGGGAAACGGAACGTATTTTTAAGTACTATCGGCGGGCCAAAGAGGGAAAATTGAACAGAGATAATTATCTCAAGGATTTTACGAATGGGCATTTTAAGCGAGGAGTCGAATAAATATGGTACATTTGATTACAGAATTATCAAAATATTCAATGATTATCCTGTTTGCGCTTTATACTTATCAATGTTTTTCATCCTTAAAACGCAGTGTGGACAAGGAAGAACAGGCAGAGAAATACAGAAGCCAGGTTGTTTACATGTATATGTTTCACCTGAATGCTTACGCTGTCCTCTATGCCTCCACGTTGAATATTGAGATTTTAAAGTTTTATGCGATGCAGGTTGTGTTCTTTGCAGTTGTGCAGATTTGTTATGGTATCTTTTATAAGAGGGTCTCTAAGCTGGTGGTAAATAATATGTGCATGCTGCTGTGTATTGGTTTTGTGATGCTGACAAGGCTTTCCTATGAACATGCAGTGAAACAGTTTTGGATTGCTGTTGTTTCCATGGCAGTGACAATGCTGATTCCCTACTTCATCAGCCAATGGACATTTCTGCGAAATCTGACCTGGGCCTATGCATTGGCGGGTATTACGATGCTGGGAGTAGTTGCTGTGCTCGGCGCCGTGTCCCATGGAGCCAAGCTTTCGTTTTCCGTGGCTGGCATTGCCATTCAGCCCTCAGAATTTATCAAGATTATTTTTGTGTTTTTTGTGGCCTCCATGTTTTATGCCTCCACCGATTTTATGCAGGTTGTGAAAGCGACGGTTGTTGCGGGGCTTCATGTGATTATCCTCGTGCTGTCCAAAGATTTGGGTGCTGGATTGATTTTCTTTATCGCTTATATGGTTATGCTCTATGTAGCGACCAGGAAGTTCTATTATTTTGCCGGCGGTCTATTGTGCGGGGCGGCCGCCTCAGTCGTAGCATACTATCTGTTTAATCATGTGCGCGTGCGCGTGGTGGCGTGGCAGGACCCTCTGGCAGTTTTTGAGCGGGAGGGCAATCAGGTTTCCAACTCCCTGTTTGCGATAGGTACAGGCGGATGGTTTGGCATGGGGCTCAATCAGGGAATGCCGAATAAAATTCCCGAAGTCAAGCAGGACTTTATTTTCTCAGCTATTTCCGAGGAGTTAGGCGGAATTTTTGCCGTCTGCCTGATTTTAGTCTGTGCGAGTTGTTTTCTAATGTTCTTAAACATTGCCATGCAGATGAAAGATAATTTTTACAAATTGGTGGCGCTGGGTTTGGGTACGATCTATGGCTTTCAGGTTTTGCTATCCATAGGCGGGGACATCAAGTTCATTCCCTCCACCGGCGTGACGCTGCCTTTAGTCAGCTATGGAGGAAGTTCGCTGCTCAGTACATTAATTATATTTGCAGTTATTCAGGGATTGTATCTGCTGCGCGAGCGCACAGCCGCAGAGCGGCAAGCACAGCGCAAAGACGCCAAAAAGAAGCCGCCGGCTAAAAAGAGCGGCGGCGCCAAAAGCTCTGATTTGAAGAAAACCAATCGGAAAGGAGGCGGCTTATCCCATGAAGAAAACATCCACGGAACGAAAGTCAAAAACCTCGACTAAGCGTACGGGAAATCGGGAGTTTGTGATTATCACCTATCTGTTTGTGGCAGTATTTATTATGATGATGGGGTATTTTGTTTATTTTCAGATATTTAAGAGCGAAGACTTTATCAATAGTCCATACAATACCAGGCAGAATACATTTGCGGAACATGTTATCCGGGGTGAGATTCTCTCTTCTGATGAGAAAGTGTTAGCGAAGACTATTATCGGAGAGGATGGAAGCGAGACGCGTTATTATCCTTACGGAGCCATGTTTGCCCATGCGGTCGGGTATGACAGCAATGGCAAATACGGTATTGAGTCGTTCGGTAATTTTAACTTATTGCGTTCTCATGCCTTTTTTTTAGAGCAGGTCATCAATGGCATACAGGATAAGAAAAATCCTGGAGATAATATAGTAACTACCTTAAATTACAACCTTCAGGAAGTGGCTTATCAGGCGCTTGGCAGCAATCGGGGCGCGGTGATCGCTCTGGAACCGGCTACCGGCAAAACGCTTGCTATGGTTTCTAAGCCGGATTTTGACCCAAATACTCTGGCTGCAAATTGGGAGAGCATTATCGCTAATACAGACAGTGAAAATTCTGTACTGCTCAATCGCACGACACAAGGGCTCTATCCGCCGGGGTCAACTTTTAAGATTCTCACAACCTTAGAATATCTGCGGGAGAATCCGAATTACCAGGACTACCATTATGATTGTCAGGGAAGCATTGCCATGGAGAATACGGAGATCCATTGTTATGACAATGCCGTCCATGGAGCGGAGGATTTGCAGACTTCCTTTGCCAAGTCCTGCAATACTTCTTATGCGAATATTGGGTTAGGGCTCAATAAGGCGAAATTCGCCAGTCTCTGTAAAGAAATGATGTTTGATACCAATCTTCCGGTAGCCTATCCTTTCAAACAGAGCAGTTTTGTGCTAAATAAAGATTCCAACACAGACCAGGTCACGCAGATGGCTATTGGACAGGGAGAGACTTTGGTGACGCCGATGCATATGGCGTTGATTACTTCAGCTATTGCCAACAAAGGCACGCTGATGCGTCCCTATATCATAGATCATACAGAAAATTACCGCGGGGTTACAGTCAAAAATTTTCGTCCATCTGTTTATGGTTCTCTGATTAGTGAAAGCGAGGCGCTAAAACTGCAAGAGTTCATGTCCTTAGTTGTCAGCGAAGGAACCGGCTCTAAGTTGAGCGGGCAGGGTTACCATGCGGCAGGCAAGACTGGGTCTGCGGAATTCAGCAATGTAAAAGGGGAAAGCCACGCCTGGTTTACCGGGTATGCTTCCACCGAAGAGAAAGGGAGTATTGTGGTGACTGTAATTGTGGAAAATGGGGGCGCTGGCAGCACGACCGCTGTGCCGATTGCCAAGCAGATGTTTGACACATATTTTTCACAGCCGTAATTATGGTAATCATGACGACAATTTTTTATCTTGCAAGATAACATAAAAAGAGGTATACTGTGTGTAAAGTTCAAAGACCACATCAGGAGGTATTGCAATGATTGAAGCAACGAGTTGTGGTGGTGTGGTAATATTTCGCGGCAAGATTCTGCTCTTGTATAAGAATTACAAGAACAAGTATGAAGGCTGGGTCCTTCCCAAGGGGACTGTGGAAGCAGGTGAGGAGTATAGGGACACGGCGGCAAGAGAGGTGCTGGAGGAGACTGGGGTTAATGCCCAGATTATTAAATATGTCGGAAAGAGCCAGTATACCTTTACCGTACCGGACGATACTGTGGAAAAGGATGTCCACTGGTATCTGATGATGGCGGACAGTTATTACAGTAAACCACAACGCGAAGAATATTTTGTTGATTCAGGATACTACAAATTTCACGAAGCATATCATTTACTGCGTTTCGCAAATGAGAAACAGATACTGGAAAAAGCATACAATGAATATCTTGATTTGAAAAAAAGTAATCTTTGGGGCAGCAGAAAATATTTTTAACATTTTGCCCGCATTGCAGGCAGAAGTACGGATAGAAAAGGTGTTCACAAGAGGGATGCCTTTTCTCTTTAATGGAGAGTGGAATGATCTGGTACAAGGAGTTTTATGCAGGAGAAAGCATTGGGTATAAAAAAGAAAAAGTAAAATGGAAGATTCTTCACAATGCCGGACAACTGGATATTTATGTGATTGCACTGAGCAGCAATCCCCATAACCTTTTGGACATCATATCTTCCATAGAACTGATGCAGAAGGCATACCCCCGACAGGATATGATGGTTGTCGGTATAGATAAGGGATATGACAATGCAGTCGGTTTGGCAGGCAGAATTATCATGGATGTGTTTCAGAAAACCGGAAATCTGAACATCAGGGAATACTTCCTGGAACAACAAAAAAATATCAGGAGAAGATCTATATGGAAATCTTTTTGCTGATCCTAAAAATAATCGGTATTTTGCTTGCTGTCTGTATATTTCTGCTGGGAGCAGTGATAGCGGTTCCGGTCCGATATCGTATCAGTGCGCAGGCGCAGCAAAAAAACGTGGAGGGCAGCGCCGTATTTCACTGGTTTTTCCATATAATAGACTGCCGCGTTTTTTATGGGGAAGAAGGATTAATTTACAAATTGCGGATTTGTGGCATTCGAGTTGGTGCACAGAAGCAAAAAAAGCGTAAAACACATAAAAAGAAGCGAAGCAAAAAGGAAAAGCCGTCCTATGAGCTGAGTTCTGAGGAGGCTGAGTCGTCTGACGAGCTGAAATTTGATTTTGCCCATCAAGCAATGGAGACGCCGGATAGCAGCAGTATTGAGGAAACCAAAGACGGACAAAAATTAAATAGAAGCAGCAATGAGGACTTTCAAGATGGGCAAAAGGGAAATAATAGAAGCCAAAATGGGAAGAATAAAAAGAAACGCCGAACGGGGAAGAGGACCCCAAAAGAGCCCGTATTCCATCGTATCCATAGATTTGAGAATAACCTCAAACAGCGCATTTCCAATTTGTTTGCTGAGGGCGAGACAGTAAAAGAAAAAATCATCAATTTCAAAAATATTATTTTTGATGAAATGAATAAAAATGTTTTTGTGAAGATTTGGAAGGAACTTAGGTTCCTTTTACGCCATTTTTCTCCGAGAAAAGCGAAGGGAGAACTGGCCTTTGGCATGACAGATCCCGCGCAGACTGGACAGGTTCTTGGAGCTTTGAGCGTTCTTCCCTTCTGGGCAAGGTACCGCATTAATATTTGCCCAGATTTTGAGGCCGAAAGGTTTTTTGTAGAGGGGAAGCTGTGGATGAAAGGACATATCCGGCTCTGGCATTTTCTATTGTCAGTCGTCCGGTTGATCAAAGATAAAAACGTAAGGCGATTATTGAGGAAAATCAGAACATAACAGGAGGTCATGATTATGCAGGACAATAATTTTAACACAACCGTTCAATCCCTCTTTAAGGGAATGGACAGCTTCATCACAACAAAAACTGTCATTGGGGAAGCCGTGCACATCGGCGATACGATTATTCTTCCTCTAATTGAGGTATCCTTCGGTGTGGGAGCCGGTGCGTTCAACCAGGAAAAGAAAAACAGCGCGGGAGGCGGCTTGGGTGGTAGAATTACGCCGAGTGCGGTGTTGGTAATCCAGAATGGCAACACGAAACTTGTAAACGTTAAGAATCAGGACAGTATCACAAAAATCCTCGATATGGTTCCTGAGCTGGTGGATAAATTCACAAGCAAAAGCTCTGCGAAAAAATCATCTGAGGCAGAGGATGCCGCCAAAAAAGCTGCGGCGGACGACCTCTCAGAAAAATTGAATTTATCGTAAGATAAAAATCAAGGTGTCATTGTTGAATGTAATGAAATATGATGCATGAAGAAACGAAACAGAGCATATATTAGTAATGATATATACTCTGTTTTTTCGGTGATGCCATGAAACGACTGATAGGCTTTATTTTATTTTGGATTGCAGTAGGAATGGCGATCATGCTGTTTCTGCCGAATGAAGTGTTGGGGGTATTGGTAATTTTCGTATTGCTGTTGTTGGGATATAATTTATTCTGTTGTTAGCAGGAGCGGAACTCTAAAAAAAGTGGCAGTTCATTGAATAACCAATGGACTGCCCTGAATAAACTCCGTTATAAACTAAGCTCTTTCTACTTTTCCGCTTCTTAAGCAGGAAGTACAAACATACATCTTCTTCGTGTTACTACTTCCAGCGACTTTACACCTTACGGACTTAATGTTAGATTTCCACATTTTATTTGTTCTTCTATGTGAATGGCTGACATTTTTGCCGAAATGTGCACCTTTTCCACAAATGCTGCATTTTGCCATAATTGCACCTCCTTGCAACTTACTAAGCCCATATAGTTCAAACCACAGGCTCACAACATGAACATTTTACCAGAAAGATTATTATATTGCAAGTAAAAAATGATTTTTTTATAAAAAAGAAAATATATGTTTCTTTTTTGCCAAAAACAGGGTATAATATCCAAATAGCAATGAGCAGTGCCGGATTGACAGAAACAAATCTGAGTTGTGCTTGCACTGCACTGCGAACAATATGGAGGTTACAGTATGAAAGGACAATTGGAAACACGATATGGAAAAGTGTTGATTGATACAGACGTTATCGCAATATATGCCGGTTCTGTTGCGGTGGAATGTTTCGGAATCGTCGGAATGGCTGCCGTAAATGTCAAGGACGGCATAGTGAGGCTCTTAAAGCGTGATTACCTGAATCACGGAATCAATGTCAGCCTCAAAGATAATAAAATTCATTTAGATTTCCATGTGATTGTCTCGTATGGCGTAAGTATTTCCACTGTTTCTGATAACTTAATCAGTACGGTGAAATACCAGGTAGAAGAATTTACCGGTATGAAAATCGAAAAAATCAACATCTTCGTCGAAGGTGTGAGAGTGATTGATTAAGGAGGACGTAAAAGTGGCGATTACTACAATAGATGCCCCCATGCTTTCCAAAATGTTTTTGGCGGGCGCAAAGAATCTGGAAGCAAAAAAAGAATGGATTAATGAACTGAATGTGTTCCCAGTGCCGGATGGCGATACCGGAACAAATATGACAATGACGATTATGTCGGCGGCGGCAGAGGTGAGTAATCTCGGAGCGAACCCGGCCATGGCCGATTTAGCGAAAGCAATCTCTTCCGGCTCTCTCAGAGGCGCAAGGGGAAATTCAGGCGTTATTCTCTCTCAGTTGTTCCGCGGGTTTACCAGGGAAATTGGCAAATATCAGGAACTGGACACGATTGTTTTGAGCGATGCCTTTCAAAAGGCTGTAGAGACGGCTTATAAAGCAGTTATGAAACCCAAAGAGGGAACAATTCTCACTGTGGCTAAAGGCGCGGCGGACAAGGCCATGGAAATGATTGGCGAGACGGAAGATTTAACTGTATTTTTAGACGAGGTCATCAAACATGCTGATTATGTGCTGGGCAAGACGCCAGACATGCTCCCTGTATTAAAACAGGCAGGGGTTGTTGACTCCGGCGGACAAGGGCTCGTGACCGTGTTGAAAGGCGCCTATGACGCTCTGATGGGCAAAGGGATTGATTACACAATCGAACCGTCGGGGTCAACTGGCAGCGTGGTGAAGATTTCCCAGCAGGCAAAAGAGGATATCAAGTTTGGGTATTGTACGGAGTTTATCATTGTGCTCAACCAACCATTAAAAGAGAAAGAAGAAAATGAGTTCAAGGCTTTCCTGGATTCTATCGGTGATTCTATCGTAGTGGTTGCAGATGACGAGGTTACAAAAGTCCATGTACATACCAATGATCCTGGACTTGCCATTCAACGCGCGCTGACGTATGGTTCGCTGAGTAAAATCAAAATTGACAACATGCGTGAGGAGCATCAGGAGAAACTCATCAAAGATGCAGAGAAAGTTGCGGCGAAGCAGAAGGAAGAAGATAATGCGAGACGTTCCAGACAGGATGCCATGGTAGAAAAAGAACAGCTTCCCAAGAAGGATATGGGGTTTGTCTCTGTCTCTATCGGAGAGGGGATCAATGAAATATTTAAGGGCCTGGGCGCAGATTATATTATTGCCGGAGGACAGACCATGAACCCCAGCACAGAAGATGTGCTGAATGCTATTGAGGAAGTGAATGCAGATAATATTTTTATTCTTCCAAATAATAAAAATATTATCCTGGCGGCAAATCAGGCGGCGTCTCTGATTGAAGAGAAAAATGTCTTTGTTATACCGACCAAAACGGTGCCGCAGGGAATCACGGCCTTGATAAACTTTATGCCGGACAGTACAGCTGAGGAAAATGCGCATCGCATGACGGAGGAACTCGCCAATGTCAAGAGCGGGCAGGTGACTTATGCAGTGCGTGATACCTTGATTGATGATAAATCTATTAAACAGGGCGATTATATGGGAATTGGCGATAGCGGTATTCTCTCGGTAGGAGAAGATATGGAAGCCGTCACTAAGGATATGGTAGCAGAGATGGCAGATGAGGATTCTGCGATTATCAGCATTTACTATGGAGAAGAGGTTGCGGAGGCCGCAGCACAAAAGTTAGGTGCAGAAATTGAAGAACAATATCCTGACTGCGAAGTGGAAGTTCATTTTGGCGGTCAGCCAATCTATTACTATGTCATTTCTGTAGAATAAAAGGAGCTGTCCCATGGATAAAACATCTTCTATCGGAGCAATAAAAGGGATTGGCGCGAAAACGGAACAGTTATTTCATAATCTGGGAGTATACACCATCGGTGATATACTCCTTCATTATCCCAAAGATTATGACAGGCTTCCGCCAATCACTCCCATAACCGAACTTCCATCGCTTTTCCAGCCTCAGATGTCCGCTCATCTTTTGGAGGAGCCGGACGGCGCCGGTACACAAAAGCATCTGGCGGAAATTACGGCCGCGGTTGCGGCAAAGGTTGACAAAGCCCCATTTGTGCGGGCGTCAAGGAATATGCAGATTACGTCCTTAACGATACAAGAACAGAGTGTGAAGCTCGAACTAGTGTGGTTTCGTATGCCCTATCTGAGAAGTACCTTAAAAACAGGCCAATGGTTTATATTTCTTGGGAAAGTGACGCCAAAGGGTAAGTTTTTCCATATGGAACAGCCGCAAATCTATGCGCCCGAGAAATACCAGTCCATGCAGAACTGTCTTTGGCCATGCTATCCGCTGACTGCCGGGCTTAAAAAGAATAAGCTTTCGCAGACGATCAGGCAGTCGTTGGAGGAATTGGATTTGTCCGTGGATTATCTGCCGGAAGAAATCAGAACGCGCCATGGGCTGGCTGAGTATAATTATGCGATAGAAAATATTCATTTCCCTGAAAATGAAACGGCGTTGGAGGAGGCGCGAAAGCGTCTGATATTTGATGAATTTTTTAAATTTATCTTATCTGCCGGTATGCAGAAGGAGCAGATGGAGGAGGTTAAGAACACCTTTACGTTTCCACCGTTGGCCGGCGCGTCTATGAAGACGCAATTATCTGATAAACAGGCGAACGCAGATGCAGAACAGACGGTTCCCCTCTGGGCAGACCAGGTTATGGCGAGACTTCCTTATCAACTGACACAGGCGCAGAAACGGACATTGCAGGAAATACGCCTGGATTTGCGCGGAAGGAAAATCATGCAGCGTCTCGTGCAGGGAGACGTAGGGTCTGGCAAGACAATTATCGCATTTTTGTCCATGCTCGATGCTGCCCAGGCAGGATATCAGTCCGCCCTAATGGCGCCGACAGAAGTGCTTGCCATGCAGCACTACCAGAATTTCGTGGAAATGTGTGAGATACATAATCTTAATATACCCGTGATTCTCCTGACTGGTTCATTGACAGCAAAGGAGAAACGCCGCGCCTATGAGAGGATGCAGCTATACCATAATGCCATGGTGATTGGCACACATGCGCTAATACAGGAGCGCGCCCTTTATGACAATCTTGCGCTTGTCATCACCGATGAACAGCATCGCTTTGGCGTGAAACAGCGGGAAAGTTTATTCTTAAAGGGCGGACAGCCCCATGTGCTGGTGATGAGCGCAACGCCAATTCCCCGCACGCTTGCAATTATTCTGTATGGGGACTTGGACATTTCCGTGATTGACGAGGTGCCGGCAAAGAGGCTGCCCATCAAGAGCTGTGTGGTGGGAAAGAAAGCGCGCAATACGTCTTACGAATTCTTGCGCAAAGAGATTGCCAAAGGCCGCCAGGCGTATGTGATTTGTCCTCTGGTAGAGGAGAGTGAAGGGTTAGAGGCGGAAAATGTCACAGAATATGCCGAAAAGTTAAGACGGCAGATGCCGGCGGAAATCGTCGTCGAATGCCTCCATGGCAAGATGAAATCAGGCAGGAAAAACCTTATCATGGAGCAGTTTGCACGCAATGAGATTCAAATTCTAGTATCAACCACAGTCATCGAAGTAGGCGTCAATGTGCCCAATGCCACGGTGATGATGATTGAAGATGCGCAGAGGTTCGGACTTGCCCAACTCCATCAGCTTCGCGGCAGAGTGGGCAGAGGCATTGAGCAGTCCTTTTGCATCATGGTCAACACTACGGATTCCGACAAAGCGAAAAAACGTCTGGAAATTTTAAACAAATCCAATGACGGTTTCTTTATCGCAGGAGAGGATTTGAAGTTGCGCGGTCCCGGAGATTTTTTCGGCATCCGCCAGAGCGGTTTGCTGGAATTTCGGTTGGGAGATATTTACCAGAATGCAGATTTGTTGAAAAAAGCTTCTGAGGAGGCAAACCTTTTGCTTGCGGAGGATAGGAAACTGCAAGAGCCGGAGCATGAAAAAGTTCGCGCGGAAATCAGCTATTACCTCGACCGGCAGGCAGAGATTGTAAATTTATAAGGGACGAAAGCGGGAGTAGGCACTTTCATTCCCTAGTGCGGTCGCATAGTATGAAAAAGGGAGACGCGATTCTGGCGTCTCCCTTTTCCATCATCCCTTTTTGAAAAGCATTTCTGTTTTCCTATGGGACGTCTTTATGCTGTGTTCTCTTACTTACCAGCCATCTGTCTTTCCTGGGCCTCGATCATTTTCTTCACCATATAGCCGCCGACAGAACCATTCTGCCTGGAGGTTAAGTCTCCGTTATAACCGTTTTTCAAAGGAACTCCAATTTCGTTTGCAACTTCAAACTTGAACTTGTCCAATGCGCCTTGTGCTTCTGCAACTACTGCCTTGTTAGATGAATTTGACATATCGTTTCCCTCCTGTTGTCTTTCGTATCACGCAGATTTTGTCCGCAAAACATTGCGGCGCGTGAGTAATTTGTAACCAGATGTTCTGTGTTGTTTACCAGCCGGTTACAGTGCTATTATATGCAGTACAGAAGGGAATAGACATGCAGTTCTTTCCGTTTTTTACAGAATTTAGAAATTTTGTGGGTTTATCTTTTGATTTACAACGCCAACCATATCCGGGAAAATTCTATAACGGCTATTCCGTAAGCAGCGTCAATCCACGAATATCAGGCGTTGCTACGAGGGAGTAATTCGTATAGTAGACAACAAATCCCGGTTTGCTGCCGTTGGGTTTTTTGACGTTTTTCTTTTGTAAATAGTCAATTTCTACCTTCTCATTGTCCCGTCCTTTAGAATAATAAGCGGCTAGGCATCCGGCTTCCTCAAACGCGCGGTCGGGCAGTTCTTCTCCGTTCGTCTTGACGATGACGTGGGAACCAGGCATTCCCTTGGCATGGAACCACCAATCGTTTCCAGTGGCAAACTTGAAGGTTAATTCATCATTCTGGAAATTATTCTTCCCTATATAAATATGAAACCCATCTGAGGAGAGATAATGGAAGGGCTTGCTCTTAATTTTTACTTTTTTGCCATTGTGTTTCTTCTTAATATATCCGAACTGTGTAAGTTCCTCTTTGATCTGCGTCAAATCCTCCTCAGAAACCGCAATGTCCAGGGAAGTGGAAATAGATTCCAGATGTACGATTTCTTCGTGCGTTTCCTGGATCAAATCCGTCAACGCCTCGTATGTGCGTTTGAGCTTATTATAGCGGTCAAAATATTTCTGGGCATTTTCCTGGGGCGTAAGCTGTGTATCCAGCGGAATCGTAATCTCTTTATTGGTGTAGTAATTGAGGGCGGTGAGGCTCTTTGCGCCTTCCTCCAGTCCATAACCGTATGTGTTGATGAGCTCGCCGTATACTTTATATTTGTCGCGCTTTTCCGTGTCTTGGAGCTGCTTTAGCTGCAAATCATATTTTTTGCGGCTGCGGTCCAAAATTGTGCCTGCCACTTTGCGCAAATCCACGGATTTCTGGCGGATGCGCGTATAGACGCTTTTGTCCGCATAAAAACTTTCCAATACCTGGGATATGCCGGAAAAGTTTATGACGTCCATATCTTCGTACTGTGTGAGGGTAACGGCGGCAAAATCTATGGGTTCTTTGCCGTTTTTTACAATGTTTGGGGCAAATTGTCCCGCTCTTATATCATCCATCAGCCAGAGAAAATGATGGCTGAGGTGGAGCCGTTCTTCCTCTGACAATGCCGCAGCCGGAAGGTCGCCGTCTAAACCTGCGCGATGACAAAGCTCAGAGGCGATGACCGGGCTGATGCCGGTGTAAGTCGTATAAATGCTCTTTTGCAAGCTCTGGGGCTTTGCAAACACTTTTTGCAGAAATTCTTGCCCGGAGGCGTCTAAGGGATTAAATTTTTCCTGCGTCTCGGGGATAAAATACATCCTTCCCGGCAGGACTTCCCGGACGGAGCTGACTTGCGCGGGAATATGTTTGATACTGTCAATAATTTTCCCATCTTCGCCGCAGAATATAATATTGCTGTGTTTGCCCATAATCTCTACGATGAGCTGTTTGCGGCAGAGATCGCCTAATTCATTGAGATGTTCTATTTCAAAATTGATGATGCGTTCCATTTGCGGCTGCCAGATTTTTGTGATCCTGCCGTTGGCAATATGTTTTCGCAAAAGCATACAGAAGTTGGGCGCCGTCATGGGGCTTTGCTTATTTTCTGTGGTGAGGTAAACCAGCGGCAGAGATGCGCTGGCGGATAGAAGCAGGCGTACTTGTCCGCTGCCGCCCTTTATTGTCAGCAGCAGCTCGTCGTTTTCCGGCTGCGCGATTTTGCTGATCCTGCCGTTTAATACGTTTTCATTTAATTCTCTTACGAGATTTGCAATCACAATTCCATCAAAAGCCATAACCGTGTATCTCCTTTCGGTAGTTCGTTACGTGACACTATCTCATAGTATATACCAACTTTCGCCAATAGAAAACAATAAAAAGAAAATTTGACTATTTCTGGAAACTGTTTTATAATACATTTATCTATGCATATGAAAGTAGGATGTTATTGATGATAAAGAGCATGACTGGTTTTGGACGTTGTGAAATTTCCAACGAAACGCGCAGGATTGTAGTGGAAATGAAATCAGTAAATCACCGGTATCTGGATGTTGCCGTTAAGATGCCAAAGAAGCTGACCCTTTTTGAAAATACAATCCGCAGCCTTATGAAAGAATACGCCCAGCGGGGAAAGGTAGACATTTTTATCACGTATGAAGACTGTACTGAGAACCAGGTGCAGTTAAAATACAATCAATCGCTTGCCGGAGAGTATATAAAATATATGCGTCAGATGGCGGGGCAATTTGATATTCCTCTGGATATTACGGCGGCGTCGCTTGCGAAATACCCTGAAGTTTTTGTGATGGAGGCACAGGAACTCGACGAGAAGGAATTGTGGCAGCTTTTAGAACAGGCAATCCGCGGAGCGGCAGAGCAATTTGTGGAGGCAAGGAAGCGCGAGGGCGAACAACTCCGGGAAGATTTGCTGGGAAAGTTGGACGCTATGGTACAGTATGTGGAGCAGATTGAGGCCCGCTCCCCTGAGATTGTAGCGGAATACCGTGCAAAACTGACAGACAAAGTGCAAGAGCTTCTTGCAGATACGCAGATAGATGAGAGCAGGCTGGTAACGGAAGTTACCCTTTTTGCAGATAAAATCTGCACGGATGAAGAGACCGTCCGTTTAAAAAGCCATATTGTCAGTATGAAAGAGACGTTAATGCAGGGAGACAATATTGGCAGGAAGCTTGATTTTATTGCGCAGGAGATGAACCGCGAGGCCAATACCGTTTTGTCCAAGGCAAATGATATGACGGTGTCAGATATTGCGATCAGCTTAAAGACGGATATTGAGAAAGTGCGCGAACAGATTCAGAACATTGAATAAGGATAAATAGCATATAAAGGAAGCATACGATATGGATAAGAGAGGAATTTTAGTTGTGGTATCCGGCTTTTCCGGCGCCGGCAAAGGAACCATTATGAAACGGCTGTTAGAGGATTATTCCGACAGCTATGCGCTCAGTATTTCTGCAACTACGCGCTCGCCGAGGCCAGGGGAGCGCCATGGCAGGGAATACTTTTTTGTCTCCAAAGAGGAATTTGAAGAGATGATTGAAGAGGACGCATTGATTGAGTATGCCAGGTATGTAAATAATTACTACGGTACGCCTAAGGACTATGTATTCCGGGAGTTAGAAGCGGGCAGGGATGTAATTCTGGAAATTGAAATTCAGGGCGCCCTCAAAGTAAAAGAGGCTTATCCCGATACGCTATTGCTGTTCGTCTCGCCGCCGAGCGCCGGAGAACTGAAAGACCGCCTGATGAACCGGGGGACGGAAGATATCGCGGCCATTGAATCGAGGCTGAACCGCGCCTGGCAGGAAGCTCAGGGTGTGGAAAACTATGATTATTTTGTAATCAATGACGACCTTGAGGAATGTGTGCAGGAAATAAACAATATTATAAAGAACGAACATGCCCGGGTGGCAAGGAACCATGCAGTAATTGAAAATATAAGAGCGGAGCTGAAGAGCTTTGCGAAAGGAGATTGATTATTATGATGTTACATCCATCGTATTCAGATTTGATGAAAGTGGTAAACAGCGGTGTGGAGACGGGAGATGAACCAGTCGTAAACAGCCGTTATTCTATCGTGCTTGCGACTTCAAAGAGAGCCAGACAGATTATCAGCGGCGATGATCCTATGATAGACAGCCCTTCTAACACGAAACCGTTATCAATTGCGGTGGAGGAGGTTTTCAACAGTAAAGTGACAATTGTCGGCGAAGATGAATCAGAGGAAGTAGAAGAAGCGTGAGAGTTTTAGTAGTTTCCCTAGGGTGCGATAAGAATCTGGTTGATACAGAGTTTATGATTGGAACTTTGCAGGCCAGTGGACATACGTTCACCAACGAAGAAGATGAGGCAGATGCTATTGTCATAAATAGCTGCTGCTTTATTAATGATGCCAAGGAAGAGAGCATCAATACGATTCTGGAGATGGCAGAGTACAAGAAGCTTGGAAGTTGTAAGGCTCTGATTGTCACCGGCTGTCTTGCCGAACGGTATCGCGAGGAGATTATCACAGAGATTCCAGAAGTAGACGTTGTACTCGGTACCAATTCTTATGAGGAAATTGCAAGAGCCCTTGAGGAAGTGCAGAAGGGAAAGCGTTATACATGTTATCATTCTCTGGAGGGGCTTCCGGTGCACGGGGCGAAGCGTTCCCTTACTACAGGCGGGCATTATGCACATCTGAAAATTGCCGAGGGCTGCGACAAGCATTGCAGTTACTGTATTATTCCTTCTATCCGCGGCGCTTATCGCAGCGTGCCCATGGAGGATTTACTCGCGCAGGCGCGGGACTTGGCCGCACAGGGCGTCAAAGAATTGATTTTAGTTGCGCAGGAGACGACGTTATACGGCGTAGATTTGTACGGCGGGAAATCTCTGCATAAGCTGCTGGATAGGCTGAATGAGGTCGAGGGAATTCAATGGATTCGCATTATGTATTGTTATCCCGAGGAGATATACGAAGAGCTGATTGCATCCATCAAGCGGAACGGGAAGGTATGCCATTATCTTGATATGCCGATACAGCATATCAATGACGCCATCTTAAAACGGATGGGGCGGCGGACGACAAAGGCGGAGTTGACAGAGGCCATCGCCCATTTGAAAAGAGAGATTCCCGATATTGCGCTGCGCACTACGCTGATTAGCGGTTTTCCGGGGGAGACACAGGAAATGCACGAGGAATTGATGCGCTTCTTGAATGAAGTGGAATTTGACCGCTTGGGGGCGTTTCCCTATTCGCCGGAAGAAGGAACCCCGGCGGCGGAATTTACCGGGCAAATAGAAGAGGGGCAGAAGGAAAAATGGCGCGATGAGATTATGGAGCTTGAGGAAGAGATTATTTTTGATAAAAATGAAGAGCTGAAAGGACGTGAGCTGTCAGTGATGATTGAGGGCCGCGTAGATGGCGAAAATGCCTATGTCGGAAGAACTTACCGGGATGCGCCGGAGATCGACGGTTATATATTCATCAACACAGATGAACAGCTGATGACCGGGGATTTTGTGAAGGTGCGTGTGACGGGGGCGTATGAATATGATTTGATAGGAGAGATGATATCATGAATTTACCAAATAAACTGACAATCCTGCGCGTGATTTTAATTGTTCCTTTTGTGCTCTGCATGTTAGTTCCGGGATTGGGCGCTGCCGGCATGTATGCCGCGGTGGCAATTTTCATCATAGCCAGTCTGACAGACCTTTTTGACGGAAAAATTGCAAGAAAGTACAACCTTGTTACAAATTTCGGCAAATTTATGGATCCATTAGCAGATAAACTTCTGGTAGCGGCGGCATTAATCTGCCTTACGGCGAACGGCAGGCTTGCAGCCTGGATTTCTATTATTATTATCAGCCGTGAGTTTATTATCAGCGGTTTTCGTTTGGTAGCGTCTGACAATGGAGTTGTAATCGCTGCCAGTTATTGGGGAAAGTTCAAGACGACATTTCAAATGGTGATGATTGTCATGCTGATTTTAGATTTTGATAATGAAATTTACCAGATCTGCGCATTGGCAGTTACATATATTGCGCTGGTTCTGACGTTGATTTCCCTGATAGATTACCTGATTAAGAATAAAGACGTTCTGAAAGAGCAAAAATAAAGTTGGGAAAGACAAAGAAAAGGACGTTGATATTATGACAGTAGAATTAATTTGTGTAGGTACAGAGCTGTTACTTGGCAATATCGTCAATACGAATGCGGCTTACATTTCTGAAAAATGTGCGATGCTGGGGCTGTCTATGTTTTACCAGAGTGTGGTGGGAGACAATGAACGCCGGCTTGAGGAGCTTTTGAAAACAGCCAAAGGACGCTCGGATGTCATCATTCTCTGCGGAGGGTTAGGGCCTACGCAAGATGATCTTACCAAAGAGACGGCGGCTAAAGTTATGGGCAGGCCGTTAGTGGAAGATAAAAGGGCGCGTAAGGAAATTGAAGAATTCATGGCAAAGCGCAGCCGCAATGTCACAGAGAATAACTGGAAACAGGCGCTTGTGCCTAAGGACAGTAAAGTATTATATAATCCCAATGGAACTGCGCCGGGTATCATTATTAAGGAGGGTGAACAGCGCGTCATTCTTCTGCCTGGACCGCCGAACGAACTGATTCCCATGTTTGAGGAACAGGTATATCCATATTTGCATGCAATTCAGCCGGAGACTATTTGTTCTAAGATGGTGAAATTGTGCGGCGTAGGTGAGAGTTCGGCAGAGACGAAAATATTAGATTTGATTGAGGGGCAGACGAATCCCACCGTGGCGCCATATGCCAAGACTGGAGAAGTGCACTTGAGGCTCACAGCCAAAGCGGCAAGCGAAGCAGAGGCATTTCAACTGATCGTGCCGGTGGAAGAAGAGTTGAAGAAGCGATTTGGCAATCTGATTTATACTGATGATCCGACGGTAACGCTGGAGATGGCGGTTTACGAGCTATTGAAGGCCCATAACCTTACGGTGACGACTGCCGAATCCTGTACCGGAGGGTTGCTTGCGGGCAGACTTATCAATGTACCGGGCATTTCCACATATTTGAAAGAGGGATATGTCACTTATTCCAATGAGGCCAAAGAAAAACTTCTGGGCGTTCCCGCAGAGATTTTGCGGCAGCATGGCGCAGTCAGCCCGCAGACGGCGGAAGCGATGGCAGAGGGCGGAGCCAAAGCGGCGGGCGCTGACATATGCGTTGCCGTCACAGGAATTGCCGGGCCTGACGGCGGAACAGAGGACAAGCCGGTCGGGCTTGTGTATATGAGCTGTTACTGCCGAGGCAAATTACACACAGAGAAGAACCAGTATAGCGGGAGCCGCAGTAAAATTCGCGAATATTCCGTGGCAAGTGCGCTGACACTGCTGAGGAGGGCAATACTGGAACATTAGTCGTTCAAGCTGTCATGCAGCGTCATGACGGCTGAACGTATTTAGGAGGTGACCCTATGCGGATTATTGCGGGAAAGGCAAGAAGCCTGCCGCTGAAAACAATCTCAGGGTTAGACACGAGACCTACCACGGACAGGGTAAAAGAAACGCTTTTTAACATGTTAAATCCTTTTTTGCCGGACTGTCATTTTCTTGATCTGTTTGCCGGGAGCGGCCAGATTGGGCTGGAAGCAGTGAGCCGCGGCGCCCAAAAGGCTGTGTTTGTGGAGAACGGCAAAAAAGCCGCGGCATGTATTGAGGAGAACATTCAGTTTACCAAATTTGCAGAAAACTGTACTCTGCTTAGAAAGGATGCTGTTTCTGCCATACGCTGGATGGAAGGGAGGGAGGATTTTGATATCGTATTTATGGATCCTCCTTATGACAGAGGTTTGGAGACAGATGTATTGCGGGCGTTATCATCGTCCGCTATCATCCATGAGGGCTCCTTAGTTATTGTGGAGGCGTCTCTTAATACAGATTTATCCTATGTTGTAGATTTTGGTTACGAGATCACGAAAGAGAAAGCATATAAAACCAATCAACATATTTTTTTACGGTTTATCAAGTAAGCCGGAGAATGAGGGTGACATATGAAAAGAGCAATATATCCGGGAAGTTTTGATCCGGTGACCTTTGGGCATATAGATATGATTGAACGATCCGCAAAAATCGTTGACGAGCTGGTAGTGGCAATTTTGAATAATAGTGCAAAAAATCCATTGTTTTCTGTGGAAGAACGTGTTAGTATGTTAAAGGAAACAGCTGGCCATGTCCCCAATGTAAGAATAACATTTTTTGATGGGCTCTTGATTGATTATGCCAAGAAAATTGAGGCTACGATTATTATAAGGGGACTTCGCGCTGTGACGGATTTTGAATATGAGCTACAAATTGCTCAGACCAATCGGATTGTCAACTCGGGCATAGATACAATTTTTCTGACTACCAGTCTGGAATATGCCTATTTGAGTTCTACCATCGTCAAGGAGGTTGCTTCTTATGGAGGCGACATCTCCCATTTTGTACCGAAACAGTTGATACCGCAAATTTATGAAAAATATGTACGTTAGGAGCAATGTGTATGAGCAGCAAAATCGAACAGGCGATTGATGAGATTGAAGACTTCATTGAAAATTGTAAGTTTCAGCCGTTTTCTAACACGAAAATCATCGTAGACAAAGAGGAACTGGAGAACTTATTAGCAGAACTTAGGCATAGGACGCCGGACGAAATTAAGCGTTACCAGAAGATGCTCGGCAATAAGGAAGCGATTCTCGCAGATGCTAAGGCCAAGGCGGAAGCTATTATTAACAAAGCTGAGGTACATACTACGGAGTTAATCAGCGAGCATCAGATTATGCAGAGAGCGTATGCGCAGGCAGATGACGTAGTAAGGATTGCCAGCGGACAAGCGCAGGAGATTTTGGACAATGCAACCATTGATGCCAACAACATTCGTATGGGCGCTATTCAATATACAGACGACATGCTTAACAGCATAGAAGAGATTATTGTGATGGCAATAGAGACGACAGGCGCCAGGACTGACAGCCTGCTTGGCTCCTTGCAGGCGTGTTATGACAAGGTAAATGCAAACCGCAGAGAATTAGCTCCGGCAGAGATGGAGGCAGCATTGAGCCGGGAAACACAACAGGCTGCGTCGACAGGTAAAGAACCTGCCCAGGAAATCAAGTTGACCGATATCAATTAGCCGGCAGTCAGCAAATCCTGTAGCTGACCGGGGCGACAATATCAATGAGCCGTTGTCTGTGTCAGCAGGAGTGCGAGACCGACGGAAATAGCTGTCCCTAAGAGTTTCATCTGTAGGTACGGAATCATGGATAATTTACTGTCTTTAACCATGGAGGCAGTCTGCGCAAAGCCGGAAAGCCCGCCAAAAGCGGTAAATGATACCATCAGGGGATAGGCGAGCGAGAAATCTAATCCCAGTCTTGCTGTGTAGGAGATACCGTTGGTGATTTCCGTACATCCAATCAGCAGGCATTTTATCAGAGGGTGGGATATCGGGAGCATTGTTGTCATTTGTGCCAGAATAGCGAAGAGGATGATATATCCTCCCAGTTTTGCCAGTGTTTCAAAACCGTTCATAATACCGGCGTCTATGAGCTGAAGGTTCATGGATGCCGTTTTTTTAGAGGATTTTGCTTCAGGCGTGGTAAAACGCTGTTTGCAGTTCCATATCATGTATAATACAAGAGGAGGAACATACAGTATGAGATATGTGGCAAGCCGCAGTTCGGGCCGCCCCAAACTTTCGTTAAGGATGAAACTGCCAACAAACATGGGACTGATATTATTGCAGGCGCAAAACAGCCGTTGTCCCTCTTCACGGCTCATCTTCCCGGATTGTACCAAATCGGCGGTAATCTTACTCCCCATAGGGAACCCGAACAGCAGCCCTGCAATCAACGGAAAAAGCCCAGCGCTGCTTATAGGGAAAAATTTACCGAAGAAACGATGGGCAGCGCTTGCACAGCTATCGAGAATTCCGGATTGTATCATTATGTAGGAGAGAATGGAAAACGGCAGCAGCGTTGGCAGCATATTCTCATACCAGAGATTGAGGCCAATCGTGGCGGCGCCTACCGATTCCGCGGGAAAAGCAAGAATATAAATTAAAAATCCAACTAAAATAATAATGTACATGATTTTTTTCATAGTTTATTCTATGAGCCAATTATATAAATATACCAATGGAGGAGAGCAATCATGAGAGTATGTGAACAACTAAAGCCCAAGAAGGTATTTGCGTATTTTGAGGATATCTGCCAGATACCCCACGGTTCCCGTAATACAAAGGCAATCAGCGACTATTGCGTATCTTTTGCCAAGGACCACAACCTTAAATATATTCAGGATGAGGACAATAATGTGGTTATTTTCAAAGATGCTTCCGCAGGATATGAGGCTAGTGAGCCAATTATCATTCAGGGACATCTTGACATGGTATGCGAGAAAGAAAGCGGCGTAGACATTGATTTTGAGAAGGATGGTTTGCGTTTGTATGTGGATGGGGACTTTCTGAAAGCAGAAGGTACTACGCTTGGCGGTGACGACGGAATTGCCGTTGCCTATGCGCTTGCTATCTTAGATGACGATTCCCTGGAGCATCCGCCTCTGGAAATTGTCTTTACCGTAGACGAAGAGATCGGTATGCTGGGCGCTGAGTCGATGGATCTTTCCATGTTAAAGGGTCGAAAGCTTCTGAATATTGATTCCGATGAGGAGGGTATTTTTCTGACTAGCTGTGCCGGCGGGTTACAGGCAGAATGTAAACTTGCGGTTTCCCGCATAGAAACAGAGGGTATTCAATATGAAATAAAAGTAGGCGGCCTGCAAGGCGGGCATTCGGGCAGCGAGATTAACAAAGAGCGTGGAAATGCGATTTGGCTTCTGGGAAGAGTGTTGGATGCCTTGAGCAAAGACATTCCTTTTGCCATTGAAAGCATGGAAGGCGGCCTGAAAGACAATGCCATTCCCCGCGACGCCAAGGCAGTTATTTTGTTGGAGTCGGAGGATGCAGGCAAAGATTTATGCGACAATTTGCAGGACTTGGAGCAGAGATTACGGAAGGAGTTTCAATCCTCAGACCCCAATATCACCATATCCTGTCAGAAAATACAGGAAGGAAAAAGTTTTGTCCTGCATGGCTCTACAGCCTCTAAAATTTTATTTTTCCTGCGCATGATGCCTAATGGTATTCAGCATATGAGTATGGATATTGAAGGGTTGGTGGAAACGTCCCTAAATGCCGGAATTATGCGGCTTACCGAAGATACATTTTCTGTGTGCTTTGCTGTGCGCAGCAGTGTCACCAGCCGCAAAATGGAAGTTGCAGACCGTCTTACATTCCTCACAGAATTTCTGGGCGGTGAGATTACAATTGCCGGCGACTATCCGGCATGGGAGTACAAAGCAGATTCTGTTATGCGGGAACGTATGGCGGAGACTTATCGTGATTTATTTGGCGAGGAGCCTAAGATTGAGGCTATCCACGCAGGTCTGGAGTGCGGGCTTTTCTCAGGCAAGCTTCCGGGGCTTGATTGTATTTCCTTTGGACCTAACAACTACGATATCCACACACCGAAGGAGCGGTTGAGCATTTCCTCTACGGAGAAAATTTGGAAACTGTTGGTAGAATTCCTGAAACGGATGAAATAGTACAATATAAAACATCAGAACCGGAAAATAAAGGGGTCTATGAAGTATTTTAAGAGAGTAGTAATCCATGTATTGATTCTTACTGCGTTGCTGCTGTGTATCAGCACATTAACTGTTCGCATACAGCAGACGGCAAAGATTGCCAACCTTTTGGCAGCGGAAGATACAAAGGAGTTTTTGCGCCGTCAGCAAGTTCCGGCAGAGTTGTATGAGACGGCCGCTAAATATGGGGAGCAGTCAGAATTTTCCAAGTATGAGTACCTGGCAGCCGCTATTCTCACAGAGCAAACCGGGCAGGGAGAATTGGAGGAGTACCTGAAATTATTGAAACAGTATTACCCCGGCAAACTTCAGGACATTTTGAAAATAGAGCTTGCCGTATGGGAGGATTTGAAATATTTTCCGGTTCCTCTTTGTGAGACGGATGATACGCTTGCTACTTCCTTTGAGAATTCCTGGAAGTTTGCGCGTAATTTTGGTGGGGAACGTCAGCATGAGGGCACGGATATCATGGCTTTGGTCAATGAGCGCGGGCGTTATCCCATTATCAGTATGACGGATGGCACGGTAGAAAAGATAGGCTGGCTGAGGCTGGGCGGCTACCGCATCGGTATCCGTTCCCCCAGCGGCGGTTATTATTACTATGCCCATCTCTATGATTATGCCAAAGATTTTCAAGAGGGCGATGAGGTGAAAGCCGGAGAACTGCTGGGCTTCATGGGTGACAGCGGCTATGGGGAGGAGGGGACGATTGGGCAGTTTGCTGTTCATCTGCATGTAGGTATCTATGTAGACGATGAAAACGGTGAGGAGATGAGCCTTAATCCCTACTGGGCGTTAAAATGGCTGGAATCACAGCGACTGTACTTTCGTGAGAGGTAAATGCTTTGGGGTATTTACCTGGCGTGGGCAGCGAGTAAAGGAGGACGTATGCGGTTAGACAAATATCTTGCCGATATGGGCATAGGAACCCGCAGTGAGGTAAAACAACGTATCCGTAAGAAACAAGTGTATGTCAACGGCGCGCTGCCCGCAGGTCCGCAGCAACAGGTAAATCCCGGAAAAGATGAGGTCGTCTGCCAGGGCAGGGTAATTGCTTACTTAGAATATGAATATTTCATGCTCAACAAACCCCAGGGATGTGTGAGCGCTGTGAAAGACCAGGATCAGCAAACGGTGATGGACTTGATTACGGAAAAGAACCGTAAAGACTTGTTTCCGGTGGGCAGGCTGGATAAGGACACGGAAGGATTGTTAATTATCACAAATGACGGCGCGCTCTCCCACAACCTTTTGGCGCCCGGTAAACATATGCCCAAGACATATTTTGCCAAGGTTTCCGGCCAAGTGACAATGATTGATATCACAGAGTTTGCCCGCGGAATTGATATTGGAGAAGAAAAATTGACAAAGCCGGCGAAGCTTCAGATTCTCTCCTGTGAGGAAACGGTTACGGAGATTATGCTGACAATCACAGAGGGTAAATTTCATCAGGTGAAACGCATGTTTGAGGCTGTGGGTAAGGAAGTATTATTCCTGAAACGTCTTTCTATGGGAGGATTGCGGCTGGACGTATCTTTAGCGCCGGGGTCTTACCGTAGATTGACAGATGAGGAAATTAATTTGCTGAAGAACGGCCCGCCAGCGAAGGAGAATTGAGAATTATGTTAGAAAATATACAATCAATTATATTTGATTTGGACGGTACGCTTGTGGATTCCATGTGGCTCTGGCATGATATTGACGTAGAATTTTTGGAACAACGCGGTCTTACGCTGCCTGAAACTTACCAGTATGATATCGAGGGCATGAGTTTTACAGAAACGGCAGTTTATACGAAAGTATTGTTTCATCTTAAAGAAAGTGTGGAAGAGTTAAAATCTATCTGGAACCAGATGGCGTTTGACAAATATAGCCATGAAGTGTATTTCAAACCCGGGGCGGAGAAGTTCTTGCAATATTGCAGGCGGCGGGGTATTGCCCTTGGCATTGCCACCAGCAATTCCAAGGAGTTGGTGGAGGCTGTTACCACGGCCTTACATTTTGACGATATCATTGAGGTAGTTGTAACAGCCTGTGAAGTGGCGCACGGGAAACCTGCGCCGGATGTTTATCTGGAAGCGGCAAAGAAATTATCGGTGAAACCGGAGCACTGCCTGGTATTTGAAGACGTTCCTATGGGGATTCGCGCGGGGAAAAATGCCGGTATGCGCGTGTGCGCTGTGGAGGATTCATTTTCCGCCCATCAGGAGAAGGAGAAACGCCGGCTTGCTGATTACTATATCTCAAGCTATGAACAAGTATTGGACAATACATATGAAATAAGGAGCGGCTATGAAGGGAACGTTTTTGCCAATCTGCCGGGAAGATATGGCAGCGCGGGGAATTGCACAGTTTGATTTTGTATATGTCATCGGGGACGCCTATGTGGACCATCCCTCTTTTGGACATGCAATCATCAGCCGTCTTTTGCAGGCGCACGGATATTCGGTGGGCATCATTTCACAGCCGGACTGGAAACAAATGGAGAGTATCGCCATGTACGGGGAGCCGCGTCTTGCGTTCTTGGTCAGCGCCGGAAACATGGATTCTATGGTAAACCACTACAGTGTATCGAAGCGTCTGCGTGAAAAAGATTCTTTTACTCCGGGCGGCGTCATGGGAAAGCGGCCGGACTATGCCACGATTGTATACGGTAATTTAATTCGGCAGACCTACAAGAAAACGCCGATACTTATCGGCGGCGTTGAGGCCAGCCTGCGGAGACTGGCGCATTACGATTATTGGAGCAATAAGGTAAAACGTTCCATTCTTTTAGACAGCGGGGCAGATATCCTTATGTACGGTATGGGGGAACGCAGTATCCTTGCCTTGGCGGAGGCGCTGGACAGCGGAATTGCCGTGTCCGATATCACATATGTACCCGGAACGGTATACAAAACCCAGAAAAAAGAAGACATTTACGACGCTGTGTTTCTGCCGGAGTTCACGCAGGTAAAAGAGGACAAATCCACCTACGCCCGCAGTTTCTACCTGCAATATCAGAATACAGATGCGTTCAGCGGCAGGAGATTGGCAGAAGCTTATCCGAACAAAATCTATGTAGTTCAGAATCCTCCGGCAGAACCTCTGAGCCAAATGGAAATGGATGATATTTACGCACTGCCTTATATGCGCGCTTACCATCCTTCGTATGAGCCGTTGGGCGGCGTTCCGGCTATCGAGGAGGTCAGATTCAGCATTACTAGCAACCGCGGATGTTTTGGCGGATGCAATTTTTGTGCGCTGACCTTTCACCAGGGGCGGATTATTCAGTCCCGAAGTCATGCATCCATTGTAAAAGAGGCGGAACTTCTGACAAAAGAGCCGGATTTCAAGGGATACATCCATGATGTGGGCGGGCCCACGGCAAATTTCCGTTTCCCAGCGTGTGACAAACAAATGCAAAAAGGGGTCTGTCCCAACAAGCAATGTTTGTTTCCCAGTCCCTGTAAGAATTTAAAGGCAGATCATGAGGATTACTTGAAATTGCTGCGCAAATTGCGGAGCATTCCCGGCGTCAAAAAGGTGTTTATCCGCTCCGGCATCCGTTTTGACTATGTCTTGGCAGATAAGGCCCGCACTTTTTTGCGGGAACTGTGTCAATATCATGTCAGCGGTCAGTTAAAGGTAGCGCCAGAACATATTTCCGACAAGGTTTTAGAAAAAATGGGCAAACCAAAATCCGCCGTTTACCATCAGTTTGTCCGAGAGTACGAGAACATGAATGAAAAATTGGGTAAGAAACAGTATCTTGTACCATATCTGATGTCCTCGCACCCCGGTTCCACGCTGCAAGAAGCGGTAGAACTGGCGGAATTCTTGCGGGATCTCGGCTATATGCCGCAGCAGGTGCAGGATTTTTACCCCACGCCCTCCACGATTTCCACCTGTATGTACTATACCGGTTTAGATCCGCGTACCATGGAGCCGGTATATGTAGCGCACAACCCGCATGAGAAAGCTATGCAACGCGCTTTAATTCAATATCGGGAACCTAAGAATTATAGTCTGGTAAAAGAAGCCTTGCTAAAAACCGGACGGGCAGATTTGATTGGCTTTGACAAGAAGTGTTTGATTCCTCCCAGGAAAATGGCGGATAAAGGTTCGGCGAATGCGAAGGCAAAATCGAAGAAAAAAGCAACTTCCAACGCCAGGAAAAAATCAAATGTGAGCAAAAAGAGGAGAAGATAATGCAAAGTTTCCAGATAGGCAAAAATGAAGCCGGCCAGCGGTTTGATAAATATCTGAAGAAGCTCTTGTCCGAGGCTCCGGGAAGCTTCATCTATAAAATGCTCCGCAAGAAGAATATCACCTTGAATGGAAAAAAAGCGAACGGCTCAGAAAAACTTAACGTACAAGATGAGGTAACATTGTTCCTCAGTGAAGAGACGTTTGCCAAATTTGCCTCGCCAATGAAAAGAATTTCCCTGGAAACCTCTGTCAGTAATTATCCGTATAAGCCGCTGGATATTGTCTATGAAGATGCGGATATTTTAATCATCAACAAACCTGCCGGCATGTTATCGCAGAAAGCAAAGCCCGATGATATTTCGGCAAACGAGTATATCATTGGCTATCTTCTGCGCAGCCATTCTATTACAGCAAAAGAGTTGGCAACCTTTCGTCCTTCTATCTGTAATCGTCTGGATTACAATACGTCAGGGCTTCTAATTGCAGGCAAAAGCCTCAAAGGCTTACAGGAAATGGCCGAGCAGTTAAACAGCCGGGATATCGAAAAGCATTACCGTTGTCTGGTAAAAGGATGGATTCAGAAACCGCAGATGATAGACGGCTGGCTGCTAAAAGAGGAAAAGGACAATCGTGTACAGATATCTACGACGAAGTTGCCGGGGGGCAAATATATTAGGACAAGTTATACGCCGCTTGCCTGTTATCAGAAGAAATCCTCAAGCCGTGGAGATGATCGTCTGAAAAAGATAGGTAAAAAAGATATGGATGGCGATATGGATAATTTTACGTTACTTGACGTGCATCTCATCACTGGACGTTCTCACCAGATACGGGCGCATTTAGCATCGGTGGGCCATCCCATTGTTGGAGATGGCAAATATGGCGACAAAAAGACAAATGACTTCTTTGCGCGCCGATTCCATATCTGTGGGCAGATGCTTCAGGCATATCTCTTAAGGCTCAATGACGGCCGGGAATTTGAAGCTCCGGCTACCGCTGAATTTGAGCGGGTATTGGGAAGAATATAGAAAGGACGGTTACTTATATGCCGACATGGAATTCAAGAGGGCTTCGAGGTTCTACGCTGGAAGAACTGGTAAATCTCACCAACGAGAAATATGCGGAGCATGGGCTTGCGCTGATCCAGAAAGTGCCGACTCCCATTACGCCCCTCAAAATCGACAAAGACAGCCGCCATATTACGCTTGCCTATTTTGACCAGAAGAGTACTGTTGACTATATCGGGGCTGTGCAGGGGATTCCCGTTTGCTTCGACGCGAAAGAGTGCCATACGGACACGTTCCCCTTGCAGAACATTCATCCCCATCAGGTGGAGTTTATGGGAAAATTTGAAGAACAGCAGGGAATTGCATTTTTGCTGATATTTTACTCCCATCGCAATGAAGCCTATTATCTGCGCTATCAAAGATTGATGGAATTTTGGTCGCGCGCGGAGGAAGGCGGCAGAAAGAGTTTTCGTTATGAGGAGTTGGAACCGGAGTATTTTCTATCGTCTAAGGGCGGTATATTAATTCCCTATTTGGACGCTATGCAGAAAGATTTAGAAAAACGCGGTTGACTTTTGGCAAGACCTTCGATATAATAAGCAATGTTTAACCTGATAACACGGTAGCACGTTAAAGTGTTGATTTTAATTTTAGAAAGGAAATTTACCTAAATGAAACGTAGACTGTTACATACCCCAGAGGGGGTTCGGGATATCTATAATATGGAATGTGCAAGGAAACTGATATTACAACAGAACTTGCAGGATTTATTGAAAAAGTACGGATATCATGCCATTGAGACGCCGACGTTTGAATTTTTTGATATATTCAGTCGGGAAATCGGCACAACCCCATCGAAGGATTTATATAAATTTTTTGACAGAGAGGGGAATACGCTGGTATTGCGCCCGGATATGACGCCCTCCATTGCCAGGTGCGTGGCAAAATATTATGCGGATGAAGAATTTCCGGTGCGCCTCTGTTATATGGGAAACACGTTTATCAACAATAACAGTTACCAGGGTAGATTGAAGGAGAGTACGCAATTGGGCGCAGAGCTGGTAGGCGATAATTCAGTGGCGGCAGACGCTGAGATTCTCGCACTAGTTGTCGATTCTCTGAAGACGGCCGGTCTTTTGGAATTTCAAATCGGCGTAGGGCATACAGATTTCTTCCGTGGATTGGTGCAGGCGGCTGAGTTAAAAGAAGAGGAGGAACAGGAGCTTATCGAACTGATTTCCAATAAGAATTTCTTTGGCGTGGAAGAGCTCGTAGATTCGCTTCATCTTTCACTGGAACTGCAAGAATTGTTTTCTATGCTGGGAAATCTCTGTATGACGGACGATATGATGTGCAAGGCAAAAAAACTTTCCCAAAATTACCCGGTTATCTTGCGTGCGCTGGAACGTTTAGAGTCTTTAATGCAGGTTTTGTCTTGTTATCATGTGGAAAAATATGTGTCAATTGAGCTTGGCATGCTCAGCAGTTACCATTACTATACAGGCATTATTTTTGCCGGTTACACATTTGGCAGCGGCGAACCGATTGTCAAAGGAGGACGTTATGATAATCTGATGGATTATTTTGGTAAGCATGCGCCCTCCATTGGTTTTGCGGTTGTGACAGACCAGCTTCTGGCCGCTTTGGCAAGACAGAAAATTGACATAGTTGTTGAAAATAACCAGACATTGATTGTGTATCACAGAGAGCAGCGGCAGGAGGCGATTTGGCGGGCCGTTTCGCTGCGCGAACAAAATCTTGGAGCGGCGCTTGTGTGCTGGGAGGATGATAAGACGGAGGCAGATTATCGCGCGTATGCGCAGCGTATGCATATGCAGGCGATTATGTTTATCTGATACTTGGAAATTATAATCATAGTGCACGAAACGGAGGAAACAATGAGATATTTGACATTTGCATTGGGCAAAGGACGGTTAGCGAAACAGACGCTTTCTACTTTTGAGAAAATAGGCATTACCTGCCATGAAATGAAAGACAAAGATACCCGCAAGTTAATCTTTGTCAATGAAGAGCTGAAACTGAAATTTTTCCTTGCCAAAGGGCCGGATGTGCCGACTTATGTGGAGTACGGCGCGGCTGATATCGGCGTAGTCGGTAAAGACACCATTTTAGAGGAAGCGCGTAACATTTATGAAGTGCTGGACTTAGGGTTTGGCAAATGCAGGATGTGTGTCTGCGGGCCCAAGGACGCTAAGGAATTGCTGCAGCATCATGAATTAATTCGCGTTGCTACCAAATATCCAAGGATCGCCAAGGATTATTTCTATAATAAGAAACACCAAACTGTGGAGATTATCAAACTTAACGGTTCCATAGAGCTTGCGCCGATCGTCGGTCTGTCTGAAGTGATTGTCGATATTGTGGAGACCGGTTCCACACTGCGGGAAAATGGGCTCGGCGTGTTGGAAGAGGTTTGTCCCCTGTCGGCACGAATGGTGGTAAACCAGGTCAGCATGAAGATGGAAAATGAGCGCATCACAAAGTTAATCCGCGATCTGAAGGAAGTCCTTTAGGTAAGAGATAAGGAGGAAATTTCCATGAGAATTTTAAAATTAACAGAGGATACCAGGAAAAACCTTCTGGAAGACCTTTTGAAACGAAGTCCCAACAGTTATAAACAATATGAAGATAATGTAAATGAGATTATTGAAAATGTTCGCAGGAACGGTGACAGCGCCGTCTTTTCTTATACCAAACAATTTGACGGCGCCGATATCCATGAGGAAAATATACGCGTAACGCGAGGTGAAATTGACCGGGCCTATGAGCTCGTGGATGACAAGCTCATTGAGGTCATGAAGAAATCGCTGGAAAATATACGCACGTATCATGAGAAACAGAAGCAGTACAGTTGGTTTGACAGCAGACTGGACGGTGTTTTATTGGGACAGAAGGTGACGCCGCTTGCGCGCGTGGGCGTGTATGTGCCGGGAGGGAAGGCCGCCTACCCATCTTCTGTATTGATGAACGTACTGCCGGCGAAAGTAGCGGGCGTAGGAAAAATTGTCATGACAACCCCCTGTAACCGGGAAGGGCATGTAAACCCTGCCACTTTAGCGGCAGCGGATCTTGCGGGCGTTGATGAAATTTATAAAGTGGGCGGCGCCCAGGCAGTTGCGGCGCTTGCATTCGGCACAAAGAGCATTCCTAAGGTGGACAAGATTGTCGGCCCGGGAAATATCTATGTGGCCTTGGCGAAGAAGGCCGTATTCGGGCATGTGAACATTGACTCCATTGCCGGGCCGAGTGAAATTCTTGTACTTGCCGATGAAAGCGCAAATCCGCGGTATGTGGCGGCAGATTTGTTGTCTCAGGCAGAGCATGACGAACTGGCGAGCGCAATTTTAATTACGACCAGTGAAACGCTCGCCAAGCAGGTTTCCGCAGAAATTGACAATTTCACCGCCGTACTTTCCCGCAAAGACATTATAGAGAAATCGTTGGAAAACTACGGTTATATTCTGGTGGCTGAGGATATGGAAGAGGCTGTAAACGCTGTTAATGAGATTGCCTCCGAGCATCTTGAGATTTTGACAGCAAATCCTTTTGAGACGATGATGAAAATTCAAAACGCCGGCGCTATCTTCTTGGGAGAATATGCCAGCGAGCCTTTGGGCGACTATTTTGCCGGGCCCAACCATGTACTCCCAACGAATGGGACGGCAAAGTTTTTCTCCCCGCTGAGTGTAGATGATTTCATCAAAAAATCCAGCATCATTTCCTATTCCAGGGAGGCGCTGGAACCAATTTACAAGGATATCGTACAATTTGCAGAGTCAGAACGGTTGACGGCTCATGCAAATTCGATTAAAGTAAGGTTTGAGGATTAGGAGGGATTACCATGTCAAATGAAAGGATTAACAAACAGCGTCGTAAGACGAAAGAGACAGAAATCAATCTTACGCTCAATTTAGATGGCAGTGGAGAAACACAGCTCGATACGGGAATTGGATTTTTTGACCATATGTTGGATGGCTTTGCACGCCATGGGTTCTTCGACATGAAGGTTCAGGTAAAAGGTGACTTAATCGTTGATACCCACCATTCCATTGAAGATACCGGGATTGTGCTTGGAAAGGCGATTCGCTACGCGCTCAAAGATAAAAAAGGCATCAAACGTTATGGTAGCTGCATCTTGCCTATGGACGAGACATTAGTATTGTGCGCCATTGATTTAAGCGGCAGGCCGTATTTTTCATTCGAGGGAGAGTTTACCACAGAGAGGGTGGGGTATATGGAGACAGAGATGGTCCGCGAATTTTTCTATGCCATCTCTTACAACGCAGGGATGAACTTACATATGAAAATTTTGTCGGGAACCAACAACCACCACATGATTGAGGGGCTTTTTAAAGCGTTCGGGCGCGCCCTGGATGAAGCCACCAGGAAAGATCCCCGCATCAGTGACGTTATGTCAACGAAAGGCAGTTTATAGGTGACGCTATGGAACACAAAAACTTAATTGCCACAATTTACTTAAAAGACGGAAACGCCGTAAAGGGACGTGGAGATTTTACAGTTGTCGGTGACTGGAAAGAATTGTCGAAATTATATAATGAGAGCGGAGTCGATAAGCTCTATGTGTTTGATTTATCACAGAATGACAAGGAGCATGATATTCATCTGGGTATCATTCGCAATCTGAGCCGGGATATTGAGATTCCTGTTTATGGGGCAGGAAACATTAAGAAAATGGAGGACATCAAGAAGATTCTTTATGCTGGCTGCAAGGGCGCTATTCTGGACGGTTCCAGACATGACATTACAGAGATGGTACAGGAAGCGGCGCAGCGTTTTGGCAAAGAAAAACTTCTTGTCTCCATGGAGACAGTGGACTTGATATTTAAACATAAAAAAGAGGCGGAAGAACATATCCACAAACTGGTAGTGCTCAATGAAAATATTGTGGAGGCATTGGCGAACATCACAAATCTTCCATTCAGCGTGATTGTCTCCGGTTACGACAAAAAACAATGGACGGAAATTTTAAAACGCGACGCTGTGACAGGCATTGGCGGCAATTATGTCAGCAGCCCGGGTACAGACATCATGAACTTAAAGCGGAATCTGTCCGCTGAAGGCATACAGACAAGTAAATTTGTCTCTGCGATTCCCTGGTCAGAGTTTAAGTTGAATGGAGATGGCTTGATTCCGGTAGTTGTGCAGGAATACCAGACTTGTGAAGTGTTGATGCTTGCTTACATGAATGAGGAAGCATACAATATGACGCTTGCCTTGGGAAAGATGACTTATTACAGCAGAAGCCGGCAGGAACTTTGGATTAAAGGTGAGACTTCCGGGCATTATCAGTATGTGAAGTCATTAACAATTGACTGCGATAAGGACACCATTCTTGCCACAGTTTCCCAGGTGGGCGCAGCCTGCCATACCGGGAATCCCACCTGCTTCTTCCAGGATCTGGTGAAAAAAGAATATATCAGCCGTAATCCGCTGAAAGTATTTGAAAATATGTATGACACGATCACCGAGCGCAAAGAACATCCCAAAGAAGGCTCTTATACAAATTACCTTTTTGACAAAGGGTTAGACAAGATATTACAAAACATTGGGGAAGAGGCTACGGAGATTGTCATTGCCGCCAAGAATACGGAGCCGGATGAAATTACTTACGAAATCTGTGATTTTATCTATGATTTGGTTGTGATGATGGTGGAAACAGGTATTACCTGGGATGAGGTTGTGGAAGAGTTGAACCAACGGTATTTTTATAGTGGCAATAAGCAATAGTTTACATAAGAAAATTATGTAAATCATAATGCCGTGACGCAGCCTGAATAAGAATTGAAATTTTGAGAGAATTTGTAAAATTGGTATTTTTTCCTGCAAATACTACTAAAATAGTACAAAGCTATTGAAGGAGTACTATAATGGTAAAATCTATCGAAGAGAGCGCAAGGGAGCGCAGGAATTATGTGGAACAGGCGCGTGCCGCATTTGGAAACCAAGAGCAAGGGAATGTTTCGGAAACTGTGAGGACAGAGCCAGCCCAGGGAACTTCTACGTTTGGAATCCGGCTTGTGATTGCGATCCTCTTGTTTGCTTGTTTTGTGTACTGTGATCAGGAAAAGATAACGTATCAGGGTATTAGCGCGCAGGAAATCGTCAAACAAGTAGAGTGGAATCCTCTGCCCACAGAAAAGTTGGAAGAGCTTTTTGGGGATATCAGCATTTCCGGTGGAGCCAGAGGCAATAAAAACGAGACATAGATAGAGAAATCATCTCAGATTTAGGATAGAAATTATGGGTTTTATCAGGCCTGTTTCCTAAGTGGACTTCCCTCGCATTGTGTGTTAGAATGAAAGAACTGAGAATAAGGTACAAAAGTAAAGGAGCACAATGTATGAACAAGCTTGCTTTAAGCGACGAGATTTTAATGTCTGTTGATAAGCCTGCCCGATATATTGGCAATGAAATAAATATCGTTAGGAAAAACCCGCGGGATATGGCAATCCGTTTTGCCATGTGTTTTCCGGATGTCTATGAGATTGGTATGTCTCACCTGGGCATCCAGATTTTATACGATATGTTCAATCAGAGGGAAGACGTGTACTGTGAACGCGTCTATTCTCCCTGGGTTGATTTGCATAAAATCATGAAAGAACAAAATATTCCCCTGTTTACGCTGGAGACGCAATCTCCTGTGAAAGACATGGATTTCCTGGGAATTACGATTCAATATGAAATGTGCTACACTAATATTTTGCAAGTTTTGGATTTGAGCCAGATTCCGTTGCTTGCAAAGATGCGCACGGAGGATGATCCGATTGTAATTGGCGGCGGTCCCTGTACTTATAACCCGGAACCGCTGGCTGACTTTTTCGATATATTTTATATAGGGGAGGGAGAGACGCAGTACGATGCACTGTTTGATCTCTACAAATCTGTCCGTGCAAAAGGAGGAACGCGTTGTGAATTTCTGCGCGCTGTCAGCCAATTGCCAGGAATATATGTGCCCTCTCTGTATGAAATAAGTTATAAGAGCGATGGGACGATTGAAGCGTTTCAGCCCAGATATGAGGATGTTCCCCCAACTATCCGCAAAGAAATTCAGATGGATCTGACAGACACTGTTTATCCCAGGAAGCCGCTAGTTCCTTATATCAAGGTGACCCAGGACAGAGTTGTATTGGAAATTCAGCGCGGCTGTATCCGCGGCTGTCGGTTTTGCCAGGCTGGTATGATTTACCGCCCAACCAGGGAGCGGGATGTCGATATGCTCAAAGAATGTGCACGGGAAATGCTTGAGAGTTCCGGGCATGAGGAAATATCATTGAGTTCTTTAAGTTCCAGCGATTACAGTAGGCTTCCAGAACTCATCAACTACCTTATTGGGTTTAAAGAGAAAGGCGTTAATATTTCTCTGCCATCCTTGCGGATAGATGCATTTTCCCTAGATGTTATGAGCAAGGTACAGGATATACGCAAGAGCAGTCTCACCTTTGCGCCTGAGGCCGGCTCACAGCGTCTGAGGAACGTTATCAACAAAGGTCTGGCAGAAAGCGTGATTTTGGAGGGTGCGGGGCTGGCATTCGAGGGAGGATGGCAGAAGGTAAAACTTTATTTTATGCTGGGGCTTCCTACGGAAACCGAGAACGATATGCAGGAAATCCCCAGGCTTGCCGATAAAATTGCAAGACGTTACTATGAAATTCCCAAAGAAAAAAGGAATGGTAAATGCCAGATTACTATTAGCACTTCCTTTTTCGTTCCCAAGCCATTTACACCGTTTCAATGGGCATCCATGCAGACAAAAGAAGAGTATCTTCGCCGGGCTCGGATTGTTAATGAGGAGATGAAAGAACAGTTAAACCGCAAGAGCTTAAAATATAATTGGCATGAAGCTGACGTCACCGTCTTAGAGGGTGTATTTGCCAGAGGTGACCGACGTGTGGGACAAGTTTTATTGAGCGCGTATGAAAAGGGCTGTATCTTCGATTCCTGGAGTGAATTTTTTGACAATAGCAAGTGGATGGACGCTTTTCAGGAATGTGGCGTTTCCATTGACTTTTATAATTTGCGCGAGCGCGATTTAGATGAAATTCTTCCTTGGGATTTCATTGACTGCGGCGTATCGAAATCATTTTTAAAACGAGAATGGAAGAATGCCATGGAGGGCAAAGTAACCCCCAATTGCAAAATGCAGTGTAATGGCTGCGGAGCAGCACAGTTTGAAGGAGGTGTCTGCCTTGAACATCAGAATTAAATTTCAGAAGTACGGCGTTATGAAATTTATCGGGCACCTGGATATGATGCGGTATTTTCAGAAAGCCATTCGTCGTGCCGATATCGACATCGCATACTCGGAAGGGTACAGCCCTCATCAGATTATGTCATTTGCAGCGCCTCTGGGCGTGGGAGTTACCAGTGATGGAGAATATCTTGATATTGAAGTCAAGTCGTCCAAAAGCAGCAAGGAATCCATGCAAGCTTTGAATGAGACGATGGCGGAAGGGATTTCTATCCTGGAGTACCGTAAACTGCCGGATACAGCTAAGACTTCTATGTCATTAGTGGCCGCCGCAGATTACTTGGTTTATCAAAAGCCGGGGTATGCCCTGCTTGCAGACACATATGCGCAGCTTCAGGCTAAAGTGGAAGCATTTTATGAAGGTCAGCCTCAAATTATGATTACAAAGCAGACAAAAAAACGCGAAATTGAGATGAACTTGAAGCCCTTAATCTATGAGATGAAGTCTTTAAACATGGGCTGTGGGCAGGCGCTGGAAGGTCTGGGGGTCAGAAATCCACAGATTCTTGCTGACTGCCGGGAGGGGGAAACAAGTGAAATGCCGGCATTATTCTTAAAGCTCTGTACGGGAAGCGCCGATAATGTGAAGCCAGAACTTGTCTTGGAAGCATTCTGCCGCTTTCATGGAATTTGTTATGAAGCCTTAGGTTTTCAGATTCACCGTCTGGAAGTTTATGCAAGGTCTGAGGAAGTTCCAGTTAAGGGTGAGTATGAGCGTCAAGCATATTTAGATTCTCTGGAACGCCAGCGGGAAATTTATCGGCAGAAAGGAATAGATTTTCCACAATTCCTTGCGTTGGGGGAGCTGGGGAAGGATATTTGAGCAGCTCAAAAACAGCGTGCAAGGAGAGGAGAACCGAGCAGTCCGCAAATTGCATTTAGGGGGAAATATGGAAAAGACACTGTTGATAACAAAACTTACCTGGAACCAAAAAGAATATCTTGCAACAGCCCTCTATCATGAGAAAAAATTGCTGGAAGTTTCACTGGAACCTCAAGATAAACAGAGCATCCTTCACAATATTTATGTGGGCAGGGTGAAGAATATTGTCAAGAATCTCAATGCTGCCTTTATCGAGATTGCGCCTGGTGTCTCCTGCTATTATGATTTGGACGAACTGAAAAATCCCCTGTATGTGAAAAAGATAAACAGCCCCCGTATGGTTCAGGGAGATGAGGTTCTTGTTCAGGTAGTGCGTGAGAGCAGTAAAGGAAAGCCGCCGAAGGTAAGTACGAACCTGAATTTTTCTGGAAAATACCTTGTTTTGACAAGCGAGAGCAATACGCTTTGTATTTCCCGGAAATTAGACATAGAAACGAAAAAACGGCTCAAGGAATCTCTGGAATTTATCCGGGATGGCGATTTAGGTTTTATCATACGTACGAATGCCGCCCAGGCCTCCATGGAGGATATTAAAGATGAATACTGCCGTTTAAGACAGGAATACTTAACGTTAAGGGATTCTGCTATACACAGGACCGTATTTAGCTGTCTGAAAAAGCAGCTCCCAGAATACCTTCACATTCTTAGAGATATGAAAAAGGGCCAGCTTGACGCTATTGTCACGGATGATGCGGAAATTCTCGGGCAAATTCGCCAATATTTAGACCAGTTTCCACAGCAGGAATATATACTGAAGTTTTATGAAGATCCTATGATAAGCCTCAATAAGCTCTACAGCCTTGACACGAGGCTTTGCGAAGCATTGCGTGAGCGGGTTTGGCTGAAATCGGGAGGCTATCTTATTATCCAGCCTACAGAAGCCCTGACGGTTATTGACGTCAATTCTGGAAAAAGCGTTGCGAAAAAGAGAGCGCAGGAACATTACTTTAAAATCAACATGGAGGCTGCAAAAGAAATTGCCTGCCAAATGCGCCTGCGAAATATATCGGGAATCATTATTGTAGATTTCATTGACATGAAATCGGATGAAGACAATGAACTTTTACTTAAAACATTGCGCACAAGTGTCCGTGAGGACAGCGTACCCGTACAGATTGTGGATATGACAAAGCTTCATCTCGTGGAAATTACCCGCAAGAAGGTTAAGAAGTCTCTGGCGGAGCAATTAATGACATAAATAGCCTTGAATTATATACATTTCTGTGATACCTTTATGGTAACAAATGGGAAACGCACAGAATGGAGGAACAATGAGAGCCGGAATGAAAAACAAAATAACAATAGCCATCCTTCTTTTTGCTGTTGCCATAACTATTCTGTTGGAGCCAGCGGCAGCTATGGCACATGGGCATGGTGGAGGAGGCCATCACAATCAAGATGCGACGGATGTAACGTATGCGCCATGTAATCGACCAGGCTGCAATCACACAGGCCATCACCGTCACGGAAAGAGAAATTACGATGGTCATTCAGGCGCCTGTGTCACCTACAGCCAATGTACCGTGGCAAAATGCAGGAAAACAGGAACGCATAGTCACAAGGGAAGTTACTATTGCGGGCATTCCAATGGAAAAAGAGTATATCGTCAGTGTACAGTTTCGGGCTGCACCAGGACAAAGAAGCATCGGCATAATGGAAAGTATTATTATGGGCATTCCAGTAGTTGTGTCACCTATAGCCAATGTACTGTACGCGGCTGCCGCAAGACAAAAAAACATAATCATAATGGGCAGTGCTACTATGGCCATACTACCGGCGGCTCAACATACAGCCAGTGCACGGTTCCTAAATGTAGGAAGACAAAAAAGCATAAACATAATGGCGTATGTTATTATGGCCATTCCACGAT
>Ga0137308_100386_pt1 | contig 77401 bp, 93 predicted proteins | sample Inofrocosms_June_FD_97181 | JGI IMG/M metagenome (GOLD analysis project Ga0137308, IMG submission 97181) | Mouse cecal microbial communities from Vienna, Austria - N-Acetylneuraminic and N-Acetylglucosamine D2O microcosms_June | ecosystem: Host-associated > Mammals > Digestive system > Large... | reverse complement strand
CTTCGCCCGCCCGCATGGCTTCTACGGAAGCGTTAAGGGCAATCAGGTTTGTTGTGGATGAGATTGCTACGATATCTTTGGTCAGGCTGTTCACCTGATTGACGCTTTTGCTGTTCTCGATTGCTTCCTCTAATACGTCTAAGATATCAGACGCTTTCTGCTGGATTGCTTTTGTATTCGTCTGTGCCGACGCTTCCATCTCATTTGCACGGACCTTCATAGCAGAGGAATAATCCATGATCGTACTGCATTCATTGGCCATCTCATGGACATCCCCTTTCATGTCGGACGCGCTGTTGTTGATGATCGCCGCGTTGTTCGCTACCTTCTGGATCGCCGTGGACAGGGAGTCGGCAAGAGAGGAGAGCCCCCGGGCGCTTCTGCCCGATGTACGGGTGTGTTTCAGCACTTCGCCGGTTACTTCGTCAAGCTTCTGTGAGCTTTCCTGGAGAGTATCTACCGTGTCCTTGATCGGTGCTATCACATATTTTTTGATGATCCGGATGGCGGCAAGCACTAATATCAGACATGTTATGATAGAAGCAGCTGCGATCACCAGTGAGATGATATAGACCATCAGCAGTTTGTGCCTTGCGCCGTCAGTTCTTTCGCTGACGGCGGCATATAATTCATTGGTATTATCCGCTATGGCGGAACCAAAATGAGCTACGTCGCCGTTGGCATAAGCGTAGGCATCCGCAGTATGACTGTCTGCGCTTGCGCATACAAGATAGACCAGGGCGTGCTTGAAGGAATCGTAATTCTGCAGAAGCTGTGCATAGACTGCTTCTTCGTCCTCTGTCACGTAGTTTTTATATTCTTTTAGATATTCTTCCAGAATCGCTTCTTCTTCCTTGATCTGTGCCACGACAGTGATCATGGTATTATAATCCGTTGCGACAATGTGTGACAACGCCATCTTATGGATATCAGTGGTAGAATGACGGATGTTCTGCAATGTCTCTGAGCCGACCATATAGTTGTCTACAATCTTAGAGGCATTGGAATTAACGTTATTGATGCTGAAAACCGACAGGACATTCGAGAACAATGCCACAACACCCAGAAGGATGATCGGAAGTATCAGACGCTGTTGTATGGTGAGTTTCTTTTTCATCTTATGTTAACAGATCCTTTCGACATATTATTATCATTAACGTGCGGAAACACTTTCCGCCATCTCGTCCAACTGCTCCTGCAAATCCTGGCCGGAAGGGTTGCCGGCGGCCATATTTTCGGCAAATTTTGTAACCGGGTCCCAGAATTTGCCTCCGATCCGCTGAAGCTGAGAATACTCAGACTGTTCTAAGAGAGCGGCGATTGCAAAGGATTGTTGGATCTCCTTAGACTCTGCTACGGTGATGTTAGAGGGACCCTGCCCGCGCATTTCAAATCTAAGCTGCTGGTTCTCTTCGTTGGTGATCCACTCTGCCAGTCTGGCCGCCCATTTCGGGTGTTCGGAATAAGCATTTACCCCGATCAGCTTACAGCCAGAGAAAGAAGCCATCTGTATCTGTTCCCCGTTACAGGTGTAGGTCGGCAGCTTGGCGGCTGCGGCATCCGCTCCCCAGGCTTCCTCCACTGCAACGGAATTCCATACGCCGCTGACACCCGCGATTACGGATCCATTCTTGACCCCGTCAAGGAATTCGGTATCTGTCCGATTGGCGAAGCCTGGATTCCTTGCGATCCGAAGCATCGCCCGGGCTACGTCGATGCCTAGGATATCGCCTTCCGTCTGGTTCCAGGTGCAGTAGTTGGTGATTCCGTCGTCGTTAAGCCCGACCTGCAGCCCGGTATTCCCATAGAAAGAATATACATACCACGCTGAGGACCAGTCCATGGTGAATTCTCTGCCATTCGACGCCGCGGCTTCTAATATGCCGTCTAAGGTCTTCACCTGTTCTTCTGTGATATAATGCTTGTTATAATATAAGAAATATCCGTTATCCGCAGTCAGCGGATAAGCATAGAGCTGATTGTTTACTGTGGCGGCTTCTACCGCGCTCGTAAGATTCTTGCTGATGATCTCATCTGCGTTCTCAATCGGGTCCAAGGCTCCGGCTGCTGCCAGTGCATTCAACTGATCGTCGGCAAAGGTAAATACATCTGCGCCTTCTTCCAGCCCGCCAAGCAATTCGTCCTTGCACTGGGATTCTCCTTGTACCTCAAATGTTATCTGAAAATTGGCCTGTCCCTGATAGTTAGCCTGAAAGCTTTGGATGAGCTGGTTCATCAGATCGGCATCTTCTTCGGCACCCCAGACTACCAGTTCGACCTTTTGCTTTTCCGCAGCCGGAGAGTCTGTCTTATCGGCTGTATCACATCCTGTAAGCGCTGCGGTACAGAGCATACCCAAAAACAGCCTGTATACTCGTCTTCTCATATGTAATCCATCCTTTTCTGTTCGTTAACAGTTCATTCCCGCGTTATTCGTAAAACGCCGTATCAGAGTATAAACTGCAATAATATTATATCATTGAAAGAGCGGTGAGGCAACTTTTACTTGGCAGAGAGCGAAACCAGTGAAGAATAGTTTTGTGACAAAATCACAGAAAAGCTTTCTATACTCAATTATAATGATTTTATTAAGAGAAGATGGAGGTATGGAGGATAATATGAAGGTTGTAATTGTAGGCGGGGTGGCAGGCGGAGCGACTGCCGCCGCCAGAATCCGGAGATTAGATGAACAGGCAGAGATCATAGTATTTGAACGGTCAGGATATGTTTCTTATGCAAACTGCGGTCTGCCATATTACATAGGGGACGTCATTACAGATCCGGAGGAGCTGACGCTTCAGACTCCGGGGAGTTTCTTCTCTCGTTTCCGCGTGACGATGAAGGTACGCCACGAGGTGATTGCACTGCATCCAGAGAAGAAGACGGTATCTGTTAAGAATCTGGAAACGGGAGAAGAGTTTGAGGAGAGCTATGATAAGCTGCTGCTCTCTCCCGGAGCAAAGCCGACTCAGCCAAGAATCCCGGGTACGGGGATTGGAAAGCTTTTTACCTTGCGCACGGTAGAAGATACTTTCCGCATCAAAGAGTTTATCCGGCGGAATCATCCGAGATCCGCGGTGCTGTCAGGCGGAGGATTTATCGGGCTTGAGCTTGCCGAGAACTTGAGAAACCTTGGCATGGAGGTTACGATCGTCCAGCGTCCGAAGCAGTTGATGAATCCATTTGATCCGGATATGGCATCCTTTATTCACGGAGCGATGTGCCGACATGGTGTCAGGCTGGCTCTTGGCCATACTGTGGAGGGCTTCGAGGAGAAGGAGGGCGGCGTAGATGTTCTTCTCAAGGAGGGGGAGCCTCTCCATGCGGATATGGTAGTGCTCGCCATCGGTGTTACACCGGATACGCAGCTTGCAAAAGACGCAGGCCTTGAACTTGGGATCAAGGGCAGCATTATCGTCAATGACCGGATGGAGACTTCTGTTCCCGATATCTATGCCGTTGGAGACGCGGTGCAGGTGAAGCATTTTGTTACGGGGCAGGAGGCCCTGATCTCGCTTGCCGGCCCTGCGAATAAGCAGGGGCGTATCGCTGCGGATAATATTTGCGGCGGCGACAGCAGATATCAGGGGGCTCTTGGAAGCTCTGTGATCCAGGTGTTTGATATGACCGCCGCGGTTACAGGGATCAATGAGAAGACTGCGGTAAAAGCAGGGCTTAAGGTAGATAAGGTAATCTTGTCTCCTATGAGTCATGCGGGCTATTATCCGGGCGGAAAAGTCATGACGATGAAGGTAGTATTTGAGAAGGAGAGCGGACGCCTGCTGGGGGCTCAGATTGTGGGATATGATGGAGTGGATAAGCGTATCGATGTTCTGGCTACAGCAATCCATGCGGGCATGAAAGCAGCCGACTTAAAGGAATTGGATCTTGCCTATGCGCCGCCTTATTCTTCCGCGAAGGATCCGGTCAATATGGCTGGTTTTATGATTGATAATATTTCCAGGGGAATTCTAAAGCAGTTCCATACAGAGGACGTCGGAAGTCTGCCCCGTGACGGGAGTGTGATCCTGCTGGATGTCCGGACGGAAGGGGAATATGGACGCGGGCATGCCGAAGGTTTTGTCAATATTCCGGTAGATGAGCTGAGAGAGCGGGTCGGCGAGCTTGAGAAAGGGAAGAGAGTTTATGTGATGTGTCAGAGCGGTCTGCGCAGTTATATCGGGGCGCGGATCCTGGCGGGGTATGGATATGATGTATACAATTTCTCAGGCGGTTACCGTTTCTATGACGGGGTGATGAATGACAGATATCTGATTGAATCGGCAACGGCATGCGGCATGTGAGATTGTGGTTTGTGTGGGCACAACGTCTGACTTACAGACGAGTGCCCTTATTCTTTTATGCCCTATGGCAGGACTTGACAGGCATTACCCGTAAGATCGATCCAAGGCTGGGGTGGTTAGGAGTATTGGGCTTTTTAGGTTTTGCCGGTTTCTATACATACTCTGCGGATGGCTCAGTTTTTCCGTTTGCGTTTTTCCTTTTCTTTGGATTCTTTGGGTTTTACTATGAGGGAAGGATGTCAGGGACATTTATGGACGAGCGATTCCGCGAGAACATAGTCCGTGCAAGGCTGAGAGCGTATAGAATTACGTTTTTGACCATGATGGCTGCACTGGTAATATTGGCTCTGGGGATTTTTCTCTCTGAATATTTACTGTACCGATATGATCATGACGATCAGGCAGATGAAAGTAATCCGTCGTTGAAGCTGGCAATAGATATAGCCAGGGTTGTAGAGGTTCCGATTGAAGAAATATTTGTTTTTAGATAAAGCACATCAGTACAGGCGAAGCAGCCCGCCCGAACATCGTTTTTTGCTGGTTAATCTGACAGATCAAGGACGATTAAAGAGATGTCAGAGAACAGGAATTTCAATCTGCACAATGTAATCTTCAATCCGGTCAATGACATTTTCATTTATGCCCATCTCATAGGAAAATCCGCAAAGTGTCAGATTATGTTTTTCGGCAAATGCGAAAATTTCTTCATAGCGTTTTGGCATTCTGTCCAGATTACCCTTGTGGAAAGCTCTCAGATATCTACCTCCGGGCGATATATGCAGGCCCTTCTGGTATGTAAGCAGGGGAATTTCTATGAACAGTTTGGAATAATCATCGAAATTACCGTTAAGGAGGCTGGAAACAGAAATCATAGAGCCATAGGCAGCGTGATGCAGGCGCCCAAGGTGATATTTTTCTGTTTTGGCCGTGATGAGTTCAACTTCCTCTTCAAAAGCAGTGTCTTTTGCAATATCTACTGTAATCAGACAGCGTTCTCTTTTTTCTATTACGCTGATCTCAGAAAGATCCATTGTCAGCAGGGCGGCCATATTCTGGCGGTGTGTGCAGAGGGTTTCTCGGACGGCCTGCAGATGGGTGATTTTGAGGTCAAGGTCAGCTATCTTTTGATCCAGAAGGTCTTTCAGGTTTTCGGCGGAACGGTTCTTTATGAAATTCTGTATGGCTGGGATGGGGACTTCCAGTTCCCGGAGCAGGAGAATGGTCTCGAGCAAGGGGCTTTGGTGATAATTATAGCAGCGGTATCCGTTTTCAGGGTTGACAGCGGCAGGCCTGAACAGACCGATTTTATCATACCACATCAATGTTTTTTTGTTTATGCCATGAAGGGCGGCGAATTGTCCGATGGTAAGCAATTGGCTTTTCTTACTCATTTCTCTGTCTCCATTAAAAATCATTAAATTTTCAAAATGTCCTTGACCGTACTGTTACTGTACGGTCTATGATATCGTATACAGGAAGAAAATACAAGGTGACTGGAGGAAAAATTTGTGGAAAATTTAAATGCTTACGAGAAGCCCGTAACTCTGAAAAATATTGTAAAATTTGCCGTGCCGACGATCGCCATGACGGTGTTTATGTCCTTTTATACAATGGTTGACGGCCTGTTTGTGTCAAACCTCATCGGTACAGACGCACTTTCAGCGATTAATCTCACGGCGCCTGTGATCCAGCTTGTCACGGCAGTCTCGACCATGCTCGCCACCGGAGGCAGCGCGGTCATTATGAAAAAAATGGGAGAGCAGAAAACGGATGAGGCAAAGGAAGATTTTACTTTCCTGATTATCGTAAATGTTATGGTGGGACTTGTTATGTGCGCGGCAGGGTATCTGGCAATGGATTTTATTTTTGCCGGGATGAACCTTTCTCCGGCTGTAGAAGGATACTGTGTGGAATATCTGAGCCGTTATCTGATATTCACTGTGCCGATCCTTTTGATGAACAACTTTACGCTTTATATGATTGCCAGCGAAAAAGCGGTCCTTTCCCTGATCTGTTCTGTGGCGGGCGGTATTTTGAATATGGCGCTTGATTATGTGTTTATTGCCGGATTTGATATGGGGATCGGCGGCGCGGCTGTTGCAACGGGGCTTGGATATTCTGTAACTGCGGTTGTCGGTCTGTTTGTTTTCAGCCGGAAAAAGAACCTGCTGCATTTTAAGAAACCGGTATTCCGAATCAGGGTTCTTGGGAGTGCGGCTTCAAATGGATGTTCCGAGATGGCGACGGCACTTGTTACAGGTATTGTTACAATGATGTTCAACTGGACAATGTTACATTATGTGGGGGAAGACGGAGTTGCGGCTGTTACCATCATCATGTATGTGCTGATGTTTGCAAGTTCCCTGTATACGGGATATTCATACGGGGTTGCCCCTATGCTGAGTTTCTATTACGGGGAACAGAACCACGAAAAACTGAAAAAGTTGGTTGGGTTGAGTATGAAAGTGATCGCGGTGATTTCTGTGATTACGGCTGCGGCTTCCTTTGTGATGACAAGGCCGCTGGTATCCGTATTTGCCAGACCGGATAATCCGGTGTATAATCTGGCGGTAACAGGAAACAGGATATGTACGGCGGCATTGTTCTTTATTGGATTTAATATTTTTGCCAGCGGGATGTTTACCGCATTATCCAACGGAATTGTTTCGGCTGTCCTCGCATTTTCCAGATCGTTCGTATTTATGCTGATTACCATGATCGTGCTTCCTTTGCTCCTTGGCGTGAACGGGATCTGGCTGGCGACGCCGGCGGCGGAACTGATGGCGCTTAGTTTGTCATTTTTCATGCTCCTGAAATATAGAAAGAGGTATGGATACATGTCGGGCAATGGATCAGATGATAAGCGGAAATGAAGAGCGCTTCATCATAATGCATTTCACAGCAGCAGATAAACATTTCACGGCAATCAAATTGTTTTGTCGTTTTGGATAGGATATAATAAAATGTCTGTCTTGATGATAATTAGGAGGTGGCACCTTGATCCATATTGCAATCTGTGATGATGAAAAACAGATGTCCGATCACATAAGGACGTTTGTTTCCGATTTTTTTCGTAAAAAGAACAGAGAGATCAGCCTTCGGACATTTCTAAGCGGCGAAGAGCTGCTGAACTACGACGGGCAGATCGACATCCTGTTTCTGGATATCCAGATGAAGGATATCGACGGTATGGAAACAGCAAGGAGACTGAGGGCGGATAAGTTTCAGGGATTTCTGATTTTCATCACGGTACTGAAAGAGATGGTATTCCAGTCTTTTGAGGTACAGGCCTATGATTATCTGGTCAAGCCGGTGGAAGAAAAACAGTTTGAGAGAACCATGGAGCGCCTGTTAGCTTCCATGCACAGCGTCGGTGAAGACAGCCTGCTCGTACAAAAGGGGCATGAAGGGCGTATTATCCGAAAGAATGAGATTGTCTTCTGTGAGATCATAGACCGGAAAATATATCTGAACCTGGTATCAGGCGAAGTTCTTGATTATTATGAGCGGATTGAAAATCTGGAAACGAAACTGGGCGGCCATTTTTTCCGATGCCACAGGAGCTATCTCATCAATCTGAAGCACTTAAAAGGTTATAAAAACGGGACTGCCTATATGGATAACGGCAAAGAGGTTCCCGTATCACGGCTGCGTAGTAAGGAGTTTTCCAATGTTGTACTGCAGTATATGAAGAACATCTGAGATTCGAATGGGAGGTAAAATGGCTGAGTATTTAGACTTTTTTAACAGATATATTATGGGTGTTACCGAGATATCTATCCAGCTTTATTTTCTGGCAAAAATCCTGAAAAAGAAAATATGGATTCCATTTTATTTCCTGTTTGCAGTATGTGCGGTGGTTGTCAATGATTTTGTTTCAGTCAGCACGATAACGGGCTTCGTGGTGTTTGTATTCCTTCTTACGATATACGGGATGCTGGTCTGTCACGCGGATTTTAAGTTTTCTATTTTGTATGCGGCATTGATGACTGAAATCATGCTGCTCTGCTTTGGGATTGTGAACTCCCTGACAGGTCTTTTATACTCATGGAGGCCGGATTTTTTCCATGGTACGGCCGGCTTCGCGGTCATGCTGGGCAGCGAGGCGGCGTCGCTTTTGCTGGCCGGATTTTGTTATTATATGGTATATCGCCATTTTTCCTATTATACAGCAGCAGAAATGCAGCAGATGTTTCTGGTTTTTATCCCGATCCTGATGATCTTTATTATGAGTGAGTACATTAATACAATCGCATTTGAGTACGGGTATAAGCTTATAGGGGAGGAAGAACCTTACCTGTATCTGTTCAACCACTGGCAGCTGTTCGTCATGCAGTTTTTTGGACTTTTAAGTGTGTTCTGCATCCTGTTCTCTTATAAGAAATTGCAGCAGAATTTCCGCCTTAGCACAGAATTATCATTACTGGAGCAGGAAGAACATTCCCTGAATCAGTATGTAGAGGAGGCGAAGACCCGTTACGATGAAACAAAGTCATTCCGCCATGACATCAGGAATCACATCACGGTGGTAAAAAATCTTTTGCAGAGCGGGAACGTGGAGGAAGCTGTAACCTATGTGGAAGATATGGACGATATGGCGGAAAAAATGTCATTCCCCTGCAGCACCAATAACCCGGTGGTGGATATTCTGGTAGGAAACAAGTTGGGGATTGCCCAAAGTATGGGGATAGATGCGGACTGTTCCCTTCTTCTGCCTTACCCCTGTGACCTTAAGGACATTGATATCTGTATTGTCCTGTCAAATGCACTGGATAATGCGATCCAGGCTGTAAAAAGTCTGGATGCGGGTATAGAAAGATTTATCCATGTGTCCGGGCGTATCCAGGGGGATTTCCTTATGATAGAAGTGGAGAACAGCTTCCGTGGGAAAGGCGCGTTCAAAAAAGGGACAGGTCTGTCAAATGTAAAAAAGGTAGCCGAAAAATATGGCGGCGCCATGAGTATAGAGACACGGGGGGATGTATGTATCCTGCAGGTGCTGCTGATCATCCCACAGCATCCAGAAAGCATCTCACAGCAAATGGATTAACCTGCCGCTTCTTGCAGCCGAAAAACGAAAAAGGGAGCTGTTTGCAAATGTAAAACAGTTACCCGGCAATATCAAATGAAAGGAGAAACATACTTATGGCAATGCAGATTAATGGAAATTACGCGCAATCTAAAACCGACTACGCAGAGAGGGTGAAGGAGAAGCAGGCAGCCCTAAGAGCGGAAAAAGCAAAAGAAGCAAAGGAAACAAAAGAAGCTGCAGAAGAAAAAGGACCAGGTAAGCTGTCTGAACCACAGGATGTATACATCAGCAGTGAAAAGTCGGGGAAGGAGCCCGTCGGACTGTATCGGATAGGACAAGACGAGAACGGCAGCCGGAAAATCTTTTTTGAAGATCCGGATAAAGCAGACCGTACAGATGGAAAGGAAGAACCGAAAGCAGAGAAAGCAGATGGCAAAAAGCCTAAGATAGACGGGGACAGCCAAGGAAAGAAGGCAGAAGTTTGTATCGGCAATACAGATAAGGTAGACCGGGAGATCGAAAAACTGAAAGAGAAGAAAAGGGAGCTGGAGCAGCAGATCCAGTCGGCCTCCGGGGATGAAAGGAAGATCCAGGAGCTGGAGAAAAAACTGGCGCAGGTAGAACAGGAATTAAGCCAGAAGGACAATGATACGTACCGGAAGCAGCATTCTGAATTTTCCCGGCTGGCATAAATCAAGGGAGGAATCATTATGCATGTGAAAATGATGGAAGGCCTTGCAGGGGCAAGCATGAATATGAAAATGATGAATACGCCTTTCCGCGTCTATCAAGAAGCAGAAAGGAGAGGCGATACATCTGTCATGGAGCAGGCAATGGGGTATGTCGGTGAGACCGCAGATAAAGCAGAGGACTATCAGAAGAAAGTTGAAAAGGGAATGAAGGAAGAAGCAAAGGAGGCGCGGGAAAAAGCGAAAACAGAGCAGGAAAACGCTATCCGGAAGCGAAAAGAAGAACACGGGGAACAGGAAAAGAGAATAGCGGAAAGCAGGAATGGGAACATAGATACAGTCAGCATCAGTGAAAGCGGGAAGGCAATACTGGGTGATAGGTCTGATCTGGCTCAGGCTGGTACGGTCAGCAATATGCCTGCAGAAGCGGTAGATGCTGTTAAGACAGAGCCGGTAATCTATACGAAAACCGGAGAAGCCGCCAAGCCGGAATCCGGAACGAATATTTCTGTTTCTGCATAGAAGGAATTGATCCCTGGCAGCAGAGCTGCCGGGGAAAATATGTTTTTTCAGCTGTTCGAAAGATTTAAATAGTAGGAGAAGAAAAATGAATAAGAAAAAATGGATACATATCGCATCGGTTTTTTCGATGATATACACGGCAATCACATTGTTGAACAGTGTTTTGTATCTTTGTAATGGTACTTATGAAGATCCGAGCGGTAACTGGCACGAATTAGACAGGGCTATGATCCTTTTGATTGGGATAGCAGCATTTGAGCTGTGTACGAATCTGCCTGTTAAGCCTTTGGTTCTTAGATATGTGTCTGCGTATATCCCATCCTTGCTGTTAGTGTTCGTATATGTCTGGTTTACCGGACTGCGGGAACCACTGGCAAAAACAGCATACAGGGATATTTGGATTAACTTTACAAGCCTTTTTGTGCTGCTGTCTATCATCAATACTGCCGTTTATGCTTATAAGAAAAAGAGAGGGCAGTTTTGACTCTGTAATGCCTTGGTGGAGCGACAAATTTGGCAGGGGAATAGGTTATCAAAGGGACGTTTCATTTGCCAGAAATGCCGGAAAATATAAATTTAGTCCGGAGAGGGGATAAAAAGGATAATGAGTAAATATAACATTTTATGGGAATATGTTCAGAAAACCGGAAAGGAATCTTTTCGGCTGACCTTTGAGGAAATTCAGGACATCGCAGGGATACCCATCGATCACTCTTTCCTGAAATATAAAAAGGAATTGGCGGATTACGGTTATCAAGTCGGAAAAATATCCATGAAAGAGCAGACTGTTACTTTTAGCAGGTTGGTTTAGAGGAAATGAAACCATAATCGGTATCGGGAGGGAATCATATGGCTTAAAAAGGCATTAGCGCCTGACAGGAGCAGGATCGTCGCATTCTCAAGGGCATGTGCAAAAGACGATAAAAAGAGCCTTGCTGCTTAAGTCTCTGGAATCCATGCGGGAGCTTGGCTATGCGTATGCTGTGATTGGATGGCCTGCAAAATCTGCTGTTAGCTTTTATAAAAGATGTGTGGATGCGATTATGATTGATGAAAAATCATCGGGAGTATATAAACGAATGATTGATATTGATGAATAAAAAGGAGCCGCGGATGATGAAAAAGATGTTGATTCCGATTGGTCTTTTGGCGGCACTGCTTACAGGGTGTGAGAAAATGGATATTGTCAAAACGTATGAGAAGTCAGAGGATGCCGGGATTACAGTCACATATTATGAAATAGATAACGGAACATGGCAATGTGATGGTGTAACATATCCATTTAGATTGGAGTTAAGCGGCAGAATGCACAACGCTGAATCAGATAGTTATTATACCGTTCTTACGGACAATAAGAATTTAACTTTCGAGGATGTGAAAAAGGCAGGGATGAAAGAACTGCATCTTTCCGTGGAAAAGAATAATGAGCCTTCGGTAAAGACAATCATCAGGAACGGCGGAGTGTTTGAGCGAAGCTTTGAATTTGACGGAGAACAGGCGGATATTTATAGAATCGCGGTAAATTCCGGAATCGGATTTTTATAGAAAGGCATGGTAAAGCAGTGAATATTGATTTATATTCCTCAATGCAAAATTTAAATCGTGCTGCCGTAAAGTATGTGGCTGATACAATGAAAACCGGAATGAGCCTGCCATATATCAAGAAATTGTGTGAAGATTATTTGTTGGAAAATGGTGCAGACTCGTTTTGGTATTGGGATGTTGGCGCTTTTATTTTTGCCGGAGATGAAACGGCTCTTTCTGTTTCAGGAAAAGATTATCAAGCGGCGGATAGAATCATACAGAAAGATGATATTATCACTATCGATCTGAGCCCCCAGAGAAATAATATTTGGGGAGATTATGCAAGAACACTTGTATTTGAAGACGGCGTATTATGTGATGAAATCGAAAAAATAAAAAGAGACGAGTGGCGGAATGGATTGCAGATGGAAGAATACCTGCATCAGGCTCTGATCGATGCGGGGACGCCGGATATGACATTTGAAGAATTATACTATTACATGAATGAGTTGATTGTAAAAGAAGGATTTATAAACTTGGATTTCCTTGGCAATCTGGGACATTCCATTGTAAAAGACAAGAAGGATAGAATATATACAGAAAAAGGGAATCGGAAAAGATTATCAGATGTCAGAATGTTTACCTTTGAACCACATATCAGTATTCCGAATTCCCAATATGGATATAAAAAAGAAGATATCTATTATTTCGAGAATGGGAGATTGATTAGATTATAGATAACGCACTGCGAACAGGGAGGAATCGAAATTTATGAGCTCAATACTACAATCAACACGAAACACGCGCGCGTTGCCTACGGGGGAAATCCGATATATCAGAAGTGATGTTCCGGAGAATTTATCGGATAAGGAAATTCGGTGGCTGTTGGAGAATCATATCATCACAATTGTAGATTTGCGGTCAGATGAAGAAGCAGCCGAAAAACCATGTATTCTTAAGGAACAGAAAGGATTCAGATACTTTCATCTCCCGGTTACAGGAGGCGGCGATACGCCAAAGTCGCTTGAGCATCTGCATACTATATATCAACAGATGGTGGATGAACAGATGGAGAAGATTATCAATACGATCATGAATGCAGAATCCGGAGTTCTGTATTTCTGTACGGCAGGCAAAGACCGTACAGGCGTTGTATCAGCAATTATTTTGAAACGGCTTGGATTCAGTGATGAAGTAATCATTGATGATTATATGCAATCAAAGGATAATTTAATGGATATGCTTACAGCATATGTTTGTGTTCATCCAGAGATAGATATAGAAATTATTATTCCGCGTAGAGAAAATATGGAGCGATTACTGAAGCAGTTATCATGAGGAGACAATCGATTATGGAACTTGTAAAACTGACACACGAAAATATTGATAAGGAACACATTTGCTGTGCCATATCCAATAACAAGGATATTCAGGTCATATCCAAAAAGAATTGGCTGAAGGAGCGTCTGGACGAAGGACTTGTATTCTTAAAAGGCAATGTCCGGGGAAAATGCTTCATTGAGTATATTCCAGCGGAATACGCATGGGCGCCTGTTGAGGCGGAAGGTTATATGTACATTGACTGCCTGTGGGTATCCGGACAGTTCAAGGGGCACGGATACTCGAACCTTCTGCTGGATGCATGTATCCGCGACAGTAAAGCGCAGGGGAAAAAGGGGCTTGTGATCCTGTCCTCCAAAAAGAAAATGGGATTCCTCGCTGACCCAAAGTATATGAGCTATAAAGGATTTCAGACAGCAGATACGGCAGAGCCTTATTTCGAGCTGATGTACCTGCCCTTTGAGGAGGGCGCCCCGCTTCCCCGTTTCCGGGATAGCGTGCGCGGGCATGAAGATTTGCCGGAAGGGTTTGTGCTGTATTACACAAACCAATGCCCCTTTACGGCAAAGTATGTACCATTGCTAGAGGAGATGGCAAAATCCAGGAACGCAGTGTTTCAATCGGTACAGCTCCAGACCAGAGAGGAAGCGCAGAATGCGCCCTCTCCCTTTACAACCTTCTCTCTTTTTTATGACGGGCAGCTTGTGACCCATGAAATCCTGTCGGAGAAGAAATTTGATAAAATTTTAGTGAGCAAGGGACTGTGAACAAGCGGCCATGCCTGCATGGACATTTGACTTAAAGGAGAGAAGGGCAGGAGATGAATATATACTATATCGGCGGTTCCCCTTGTGCCGGGAAAAGCAGCGTGGCTGAAATTCTGTCACGGAGATATGGTTTATACTATTTTAAGGTAGATGATTTTTTGGATAGATATATGCAGGCAGGCGCACGGAGAAGATGTCCTATCTGCAGGAAAGCAGCTGGCATGAATGCGGAGCAGATCTGGATGCGGGAACCGATACTCCAATGCAGGGATGAATTTGACATCTACAGGGAAATCTTTGAATTTGTGGCAGCAGACCTGAAGCGGATTGACTGGAAAAGCAGCATTATTACGGAAGGGGCAGCGTATCTCCCGGAATTGATGAAACAGTCCGGCATTCCGGGCAGCCGTTATATCTCCATTACGCCTACAAAAGAATTTCAGATCTCTCATTATAGAAAAAGAGACTTTGTTGCTTTGGTATTGGAGGGGTGCAGTGATAAGGAAATAGCTTTCTTAAACTGGATGGACAGAGATATTTTATTTGCCAGGGAAGTACGGAGGCAGTGCCATAAAGAGAATTATGTTTCAGTCGTAAATGATGGAAACATGGATTTGGATGAACTGGCCGGTTTGGTTTCTGCACACTTTGGGTTAAAATACTTGCATACATAGATGAAGTCAAGCGAGGATGAAGGGGCTGTCGGAATCGCCATACTGGTACAACGGATACAGCAGAGCCGTAAGCTGTCTGGGGAGGAAGTATGATAGGATTAAAAAGAGGAAGCGTGGAGCTTTTACCTCATCAAGAGGAGTGGAATAAAAATGCTGAAGATGTGATTTCGGAATTGAGGCAGCTTTTCGGAAATGCCACTATTGATATCCAGCATGTCGGAAGCACTGCGATTCATTACATTTGTGCAAAACCAATTATTGACATTGTGATTGGCGTCCGTGATTTGAATGATATTTCACCTTATATGAAATTGTTGGAAGAACACGGTTTTGTTTTTCGCGGAGAAGATGTTGCGGGACAAATGTTATTTGTAATGGGTGATTTTGAAAAAGATACGCGTACACATCATATCCATGCAGTTAAATGGAATGGGACAGAATGGAATAACTACATTAATTTTCGGGATTATCTGAACAGCCATCCTGATAAAGCAATGCTATACGATGCCTGTAAGAAAAAAATGGCGTTACAATTTCCAGACGACCGAAGAAGCTATACGGAAGGCAAGCAGGAATTCATAGAACGCCTGCTGAAAGAAGCGTATGTATGGAGACAGCGGCAGGATACATAGAGAAAGCAGAGAAAAGATGAAGAGGAGGTAAGAAAATGCGTCATATTTATATCCGCGGAATCATTGGACTGATCTGGCTGATTGCTGCTATTATATGCGGGGGATCGGGGAACTTCCAGATGACGGGACTTTACATCATTTTAGCAGGTGTGTTCCTGTATTCTGCATACACAGCATGGAAAAGAGAAAAAGACGGCAAAGGGGGAAGGTAAGATGGGACAAGCGCTTCTGACGATTCAAAACTTAAGCGCGTGGTACAGTAACGAGAAAATGATACTTTCAGATTTTTCTTTTGTGCTGGCCGAGCATGAAGCAGTGGGACTGATCGGGCTGAACGGAGCCGGAAAGACCACATTTCTGAAGGTGCTTTCCGGACTGCTCCCTACCTTCCGTTCAGAGGGTATCTGCTTTTGCGGCTCCCCTGTGGATTTCCGGAAGCAGGATTTTAAGCTCTGCCGCTATACGGTGTTTGCCGAGGACAATTCGTTTTCGTATTTTACCTTCCGGGAATACCTGGCCTATGTATGCGCCGCCTATGGGAAAGAGATTCCGGATGTATCGGAGCTGATACAGGGCTTCCATTTTGAAGAGTATGCGGATACCCTGCTGCGGGAACTGTCAACCGGAAACCGGAAAAAAGCATTCCTGATCACGGCTTTTGCCCTGCAACCAAGGTTGCTTCTTCTGGATGAGCCGGTCAATGGGCTGGACTTCCAGAGTACGGAATACCTGTACCAGCAGATTTCAGAGTATAAGAAGCATGGAACCGTACTGTTTTCTTCCCACATCCTGGAGAGCATCACGCTGACCTCTGACCGGGTATTTGTCCTTGAGGACGGCAGGATCCGGCAGACCTTTGAACGCGGGCAGATTAATGCCGAAGAGATCCGGGAGGCTCTGCATGATGAAAATGACGGGTAAAGCCTTTGCCAAAAAGCTGTTCGGGGCAAAATATGAGCGGCTGCCCCGGACTCTTTTTATGGATGTGATTGTATTTTGGGGACTATATATTGCCGGCTTTCAAGTGCAGATTGCGTCGTTTGTCCGGGTTCTGATGATCAGCGCCTTTACTGCAGGCGTGATGTGGCAGGCTCTTTCTTCCAAAGATAATGCTGCCGAACTTCAACATATGCTGATGCTGCCGCATCGACGCCGGGAGTTTGTTTTCTCTTATGTGGGGGTGCTGGGCGCCTATACGGTTCTCACAAAGACAGGACTGCTTCTGGCGGCCTTGCTAGCCGTTTCTGTCTGGAAGCCGGTAGAGATCATGGGAATGGTCATCTGCATGATTCATGCGGTTCTTATGGCTGCCGCGGTTTATGACCTGAGAAAATACTGGTATGCGGGCGGCCTCTGGACTGCGGGCATTGTGACTGCCATCCTGCTTTTGGGAAGCAGGACATGGTTTTGCCTGTTGCTGCTTGTGAACAGCTTGTTTGCCATTCTGATTTTATGGAGGGCTGACGGATATGCTTTTTATCAGTGGGAGAGTAAGAAGCACCCTCCGGGCATCCCTTTATGCCAGGGTCTGCCCCAGCGGAAGCGGGCTTCCCTATTGCGGTACTTTTTCCGGTATCTGAGCTGCCATAAGAATTATCTGCTCAATACCGCTGTGATGTGGTGCGTCGCCTTGGTACTGCCTTATTTCTTAAGAGAAATGGCAGGGCTGTCCGTGGTTCCGGTGGGTTTTGCGATTCTGTCCTTAAATACGCCCATCTGTATCCTGCTGTCCTGTGACCCTGATCTGGAGCAGGCAGTCCGTTTCTTGCCTAGACAGAAAGGTTGCTTTTGCATTCCATACTGCCTGTTTATCTTTCTTTGTAATATGGCTGCAGATATAATATTCCTCTGTAGCTGGCAGATTCAGAACGGCAGCGTCACTGCCCAAATGATTGCAGGGGCTGTTTTCTTTGCCCTGCAGAGCGCGGTGTTGTCGGTGCTGTTGGAATGGTTTTATCCTATCCGAGGCTGGAAGATTGAAAGCGACCTGTGGCATCATCCGCGGAAATATGTGGTTCCGGTGGTAATGCTGCTGCTCGCGGGGGCAGTATCTTCCTGTCCGGTGCTGTTGCCTGTGCTGTTGGCTTTACTGGCTGTAGAAGTCACAGTTTTACTTTTAATATTTTAACTAGTACATTATTGCATTAATCTTGAAGTAATAGTGCTTATTACTAGAGAATTAATGCAACGCTGTACTAGCCAGTAAAGTGGTATTGAAAAATCTTGAGATTATAAAATGGGTGTTCTTGACAGGGATAGAGCGGAATGTTATTATATTTATGTAATAGTGCTACCGATAGACGGTTAGCCCGAAAAATGTTAAGTAAAAAATAACCGCTCAGTTGTCAGGCTGGAGGCGGTTATTTTTTATGTGAATTGCTATTTCGACCAATGGTGTAACCAAGACCAAAACAGCTAATGCATAAGCTTACAACTGCAATAAGACTTTCAATGGTTAGCATTGGTAAAATCCTCCTGAATATAAATCTCCATAAAATGGGCATTTATGTAATCGGAAGTCACAGTCCTCCGTAGAAGACTAACCGCCTACCGAGTAGGGTAGCACTAAAGGTATTATATCAAACACATATTTGAGAATTAAGAATGAATCTGAATTGTTGGATGATGAATGAGCAGAAAGTATATTAAATGGCTAATTCACCGAACCATCGGAGAGGGCGCTGCATCATGATAGGAGGAAAATAAAATTGGAAGTATTGAGAGCAGAGGACATTTCAAAAATATATTGCCAAAATGCGGTGTCATTGCAGGCACTACGCAGTGTATCAGTGACAATCCAAAAAGGAGAATTTGTTGTTATACAGGGGAGAAGTGGTTCGGGAAAATCAACGCTTTTGAATATTCTTGCCGGTTTGGACAGACCCTCAGAGGGAAAGGTTTATATTGACGGTACGGATATTTTTAATCTGAGCGAAGAAAAAAGGACGCTTCTTCGGCGGGAAAAATTAGGATTTGTATTCCAGGCATATGAATTATTGCACTCACTGACTGTCGTTGAAAATATTCGGCTGCCGGAGCTAGAAGCAAACGCGGATTACGTGGGGGAGCTTCTTGATGCGCTGGAAATCAAGAAATATGAAAAATGTTATCCGGATCAATTATCGGGCGGCGAACAGCAGAGAACGGCCATTGCAAGGGCGCTCATCAACCATCCGCCGATTCTCTTTGCCGACGAACCTACCGGAAATCTTGACTCTAAGACGGAGAGGATTGTCATAGACCTGCTGAAAAAGCTGGCAGCAAAGTATGAAACCAGTATCCTGATTGTTACACATAATGAAGAGCTTGTAAAAGATGCAGACCGTGTGATTCGCTTAGAGGATGGTGAAATTGTCAATGGATAGAAAGAAAATCATATCAGTCGTGAGAGGGTATCTTTTAAAAGAGAAAAGAAATACCGTCCTGACAGGCCTGTTCCTCTGTTTTGTTACAGTATTTCTTTTGATTGGGAACCAGCTTTTTGCAAATGTACAAGCGGCAAACAGATTAAATGCGGAAGCCATGGAGGGACGGCAGCATGTAACATATTCTGATATTTCAGAGGCAGAGTTTCAGAAGATCAAAGCCTGTGATTTCGTTGCGGATGCCGGACTGAGTTTCCATCTGGGGCAGGCAGAGGATGGGACGGCATTTGACTATATAGATGAAAGCTTCCGGGATTTAGGGGCGACCGTAGCAGAGGCGAATATCAAACAGGTCATAAACGGGCGCTGGGCACAAAAAGAAGAGGAAGCCGTATTTACAAAAAATTATATGGAAAAATATGGGGTGGAATTAGGTGATACGGTTACTGTTAATAGGGTTTCAGACAAAGGATCTGATGAAAATTGCAGGGATGGAATTCCTGGTCCTTGCCCTGATCGGGTTTGTGACAGGAATCCTGGCAGGATGTTTTCTAAACCAGGCGGTATATGGTGAAATCATGAAGGCATTCGCTCATGCTTATGACGCAGAGGGAATGGTTTCTCCTGAATTATCGTGGAAAAGTGTATGGAATACGGGGATGCTGTTCCTGTTCATTATCATACCGGGCGCAGCAGGCCCTATGCTGCAGCTTCAAAATGTAATGCCGGCAGAGGTCATGCATGGCAAAAGAAAAAATGTAAGGAAGCAGGTACTGGCGCTGATGATCGTGTCGCTTTCGGCAATCTTGATCAGCGTGCTGGGAATACAGGATAATCACAGCGATGAAGGCATTCTTTTTGTAAAGGAATATGTACCTGGGGATCTGCAGGTGACGGCAGGAAGCATTTATGAAAATATAGCGGGAGGGGATATTCCCTCCATATCGGATTCGGTTTTTCAGGAAATGAAAGCAGCTTCGGGCGTCAGACAGGTGCAGGATTATGAGATCAATTATGACAGAGGTATCTTTCTGTGTGAGGATAGGGAAAAATTAAACGCGGACAGCGGGAATTATGAGTCGATGCTTGCTATGGAACAGGAAATAGACGGAAAGAAGCAATGCTTATACAATCTGGTTTTGGCGACAACAGATGATATGAAGACGCTGGCGCCGTCCTATGATGAAAAAGAGGACGGCCCTGTCGCAATTATGGAAACGGAGCTGGCAAAGACATTGAACCTGGAGATCGGGGATATGTTTCACATTTATGATGAGCAATTGATTATAAACGGTTCGAAAAACGGATGTAAGTCTGCACGTGTAAAGCTTCTGGATGCCCGGAATATTATATTGTCGGAAAATCATATAGGAGGGAATCTGCTGGTTGTGGACAGGGAAACGGCACAGTTATTTTCAGGCAGATTATACCGGCAGGTTGTCAATGTGTGGACCGAGAAGGGCGGGGAGGCAATGGCAGCGTCCAATTTGGAGCATATTTCAGACACGAACGGATATTCCTTCCGCAATGCCGGCCGGCAAATACAGAAGTACGTTGATTCAGAACACTGCCAGAAGGTGATGCATTGGTTTTTTATCATCATCCTTGCGGTGATCGGTCTTTTGGTCTATTTCAATACTGTATTTACGAACCTGCTGATCAGGAGAAATGATTTTAAGATCATGTATAAAATCGGCATCCGGAAAAAAGAGATGTATTGGATGGTAATGAAAGAGGGTTTGTGTCAGGGCGGCATGGCAGCAGGAGCTACGGTGATTGTGCAGACCATTTTGAGTATGGGCAGACAGGAGTCATTTTTCAATATATTCGCGGTAACAGATGCGGGTGTGGTGACAGCATGCGTATTGTTTCCAATTTTTATACTTTGGTATATGTTTCATAAAAGAATGGCAGTTTCTTGGTAGGTTGGAGGATAGCATCATGCGCTTATACCGACATCGGTATAACGGCATGAACCTGATGTTTACTTACCCGGTGAAACGCCAGAAAATACTGGCATCCCAGATGACGGCGGTGTGGATTTTTAACTTCGCGGCATTAGTATTCCTCTTGTACTAACGGCTGTATCCTTTGGGTTTGCTGTATTGTCAATCTGCAATGTGGAAAACAAAGATGTATTGTAATTGTTCAGAATCGGAGGGGTAGTATGAGCAGAGTGCTGGTGATTGAAGATGATGAGATCCTGAATGGAGGATTGTGTTATAACCTGCAGAAAAGGGGGATCACCCCTTTTTCTGCTTACACCTTAGAAGAGGCAAAGGAACTTCTTTCAAAGGAAGCGTATGATCTGATCGTGCTGGATGTGAATCTGCCGGACGGCAGTGGATTTGAGTTTGCGCAGGATATCGCCGCTCTTTATGAGATACCGTTTATTTTCCTGACGGCTCATAATCTGGAGGATGAGATTATCGGCGGTTATCACATGGGCGCGGAGGATTATATTACGAAGCCCTTCCGGATTCAGATCGCTTTGGAGAAGATACAGGCGGTTCTTAGAAGGTGTGGGGGAAGGCATGAGGAATCCTGTTATTCGTGCGGCAATCTTGACATTGATTTCGAAAAAAGAATTGTCAGGAAAAGCGGGGAGCTGTTAGAGCTTACGCCGACGGAATTTGACCTTCTTCAGTTTTTCTGTAAGAATCGGAGAAAGATACTGACGAAGGATATCCTTCTGGAAAATATATGGGACAATAGAAGGCGCTTTGTCAGCGAACATACGCTGTCTTTAAATATCAGCCGTCTGCGGAACAAAATAGCCGACGATAAGTTTGATTATATTAAGACCATTTATGGAATGGGATACCGATGGATCGGAGCAGGGGAGGCGGGAGTATGAAAGCGTTGATGATCCTGCTTCTTTTTGGTATTTTGAATCTCGGATATTATCTGTATTTCCGAAGAAAATTTGTGAGGTATTCTGAAGAAATACTTCGGAATACCAGACGTATTATGGGGAATGAAAAGGATCAGTCTTTGTACCGGGAATATAACAGGGAGACTCTTACTTCCAAGGTGGTTATGGAGCTTGAGAAGACGGAAGATATACTCAGAAGCCGGATGCTTAAGAGCGAACAGGAGAAGGAGAAGCTGCAAAAGACGATTTCTGAAATTGCCCATCAGGTAAAGACGCCTCTGTCGAATATCTGCATGTATCACGACATGCTTTCGGATCCGGATATTTCTTCCGGTGAGGCAGAGAAGTTTAAGGAAATTATAGGGCGGCAGCTTGAGAAGCTGGAATTTCTGATTGATTCTCTGATCAAGTCTTCCCGTCTGGAGAGTGATATGATTAAGCTGAATATGGGAAAGGTCAATATTTTCCATGTTTTGGAACTGGCGGTAAATGATGTTGTCCATAAGGCGGACAGAAAGAAGCTAGAACTGTCTATCCGGTGCGGGCAGGATATGACTGCGGTCTGTGATGTGAAGTGGACGGCGGAGGCGATCGGCAATATTCTGGATAATGCGGTGAAATATACGCCGGAGGGAGGGAATGTTTCTATCAATGTCAGTTCGGGAGAGATGTACATGAAGATTCAGATTCGGGATACGGGAAAGGGAATTGCTTCCAGGCATTATAACGATATATTCAAACGGTTTTACAGGGAAAGCTCAGTTTCTGAAGAGGAAGGGCTTGGTCTCGGCTTGTATATTGCCAGAAATATTATTACGCTTCAGGGGGGATATATTATGGTACATTCTGTGCCGGGGCAAGGCTCCTGCTTTTCCGTATTTCTTCCGCGGCAGGGTTAAAATTGTTTCAGTTTTGATATTATTTTTTCATCATTTGAAACAGGATTGATAGAATCTCCTTTTAGAATAGAACTATGATCAGGAAGGAGAGATGACGCATGGATATCTTACAGACAGAGAATCTTACGAAGTATTATGGGGAAGAGCCATTAGTTGTGAAGGCCCTGGACGGGATTAACCTTCAGATTGAACAGGGAAGCTTTACGGCAATTGTGGGAACGTCCGGTTCCGGGAAAAGTACGCTGCTTCATATGCTGGGGGGTTTAGATACGCCGACCGGGGGAAGCGTTGTGGTAGACGGGCAGAGCCTTGGAAAAATGAACCGGAGTGAGCTGACGATTTTCCGCAGAAGAAAGATCGGATTTATTTTTCAGAATTATAATCTGATTCCGAATCTGAACATTTATGATAACATTGTTCTTCCGGTGGAGCTAGATGGGCGGAGTGTGGACCGGCAGTATTTGGATAATATCGTATCCGTACTCGGACTGGAAGGGAAATTGGATAGAAAACCCAATAAGCTTTCCGGCGGCCAGCAGCAGAGGGCGGCCATTGCCCGGGCGCTGATTACCAAGCCGGCCCTGATACTGGCGGACGAGCCTACAGGCAACTTGGACAGCCGCACAAGTCAGGAGGTTGTGGGACTTTTGCAGGCGACGGGAAGGAAGTTCCATCAGACCATTGTGATGATTACTCATAATGATGAGATTGCTCAGATTGCAGACCGTACAATCCGGATTGAAGACGGGCGGATAGCGGAAGGAAGGTGGCAGGGATGAAACTAGATGCAAATAATAACGGCAGGATCATCTACCGTATTGCAAGAAGCAATCTGACGGACAGTAAAGTATATACACTGTTTTCAGGCCTGACCATTATTCTTTCGATTACGTTTATTATGGTGATGTCGCTATTTCTCCAAGGGACGCAGACAGCGGAGGAGCGGATGCTTCAGAATATGCAGCATGTGATCTATATGAACGTACCGAGAGAGCGGATAGAAGAGCTTGCCGCGGATGAGAGGACAGAGCTTGTCATTCCATATAAAGATAGCGGCGCTGAGTTTGAAACTAGCGGCGTAAACTATAAGTTTATCTATATGAAAAGCCAGAAGGACAAGATACAGACGTATGTGCCGGCAGAGGGAAAAGAGCCGGAAAAATACAATGAGATCGTTGTAGACAAAAGTTTTCTCAACGGTATTGGAAAGGAGTGCAGGATTGGCGAAAAGCTCTCTCTGAATACGGAAAATGGATCGGAGGAATTTGTAGTCTGCGGATATACCGGCAGAGAGCAGGAATTATCGTCCTATACGGTTTATGTATCCGAAGAATTTGCAGAGAAAAATCCTTCCATGAGGGCAGTAGAATATACGGCTCTTGCCCGGATTGCAGGCGCCCAGGATATGGAATCTTCTGGTTTTGAGTCAGCGGTTTACCAGATCGCAGAGGATTATGGCGTAAAACGCCAGAATGTGAATATCAACGGCAAGTTTGAGGAGTCTCTGCGGGGAGATCATACGGCCGGATATGCAATCGCCTTTGTATCCTTATTTATCATGGCGGCCAGCGGGATTGTCATTTACAGTATCTTTTATCTGTCGGTTTCATCACGCACACAGCAGATCGGGCAGCTTCAGACGATCGGAATGACAGAGAAGCAGCTTCGGAAAATGGTACGGCGGGAAGGGGGATATCTATGCGCCGCAGCAATCCCTGTCTCCTTCATTCTAGGCGGAATCCTTGCGTACATTCTGCAGCCGGAAGGATGGAGTACGCCCGGTTATCTGACGACGGCGGCAGTCACCGGTGTATTTGGCTTTTTTGCCGTGCAGATTTCTGTCAGCAAGCCGGCCGCTCTTGCAGCTAAGGTTTCTCCTATTGAAGCGTCAAGGGATTTGTGGGACGGCAGAGATGATAAGGAAGGGAATGCAAAGCATAAAAAGCTGACGGCATTTGTAATGGCGCGGCTGGGACAGAGCCGAAGCTATAAGAAACGGCGGCTTATGACGGCGTCTATTGCTTTTGGAGGAATCGTTTTTATGATCGCGGCCTCGTATCTGTATGCCTGGGACGAAATATCCTTCTCAAGAGAAGGGGTTTTTTCCGATGCAGAATATATGGTTTCTTATCAGTATAATGCGCACAATCCGTCAGCATACGGACCGACGGATATGCAGCTTAAGGGGCATCTAAGCGAAGAATTAAAGAAACGGCTGTCCGGGCTTCCCCATGTGCGCTCTGTCCGGACAGAAAACAGTGTATTCGGAAGTATTGAGTATCAAGGGGCGGTCTGGAGCGATGGATTTTACCGGCTGACAAGAGATTCTGACGCATATTTTCAGATGAATGCAGAAGGCAATAACAGCTATGATTATTTGTGTGAATCAGACGGTATCATGATTACAGACAGCGAATTTGTTTCTGGAATCAACGGCATATCCCCGCAGGTTGGAGACTTCATCACACTGCACTGGTCTGACGGGGCGGAACATACTGCAAAGCTTAAGATTGCGGCAGTCAGTCCGGATCCTGCACCGGTAAAAGGCGGTTATAACTTTGCAATGACGGATCAGACGATGGAAAAGCTGTGGGGTGATATGAATACGATAAGCGCCTTCTACATTTCTGTGGAGGATTATGAAACATATGGAGAACAGACAGAAGAAGCAATTCGTTCGCTGACAGATGATGATCCCGATTTGTCCCTGGCGACACTGAGGGAGCAGATATTGGATGATTCAGCAAATGTGAAGAGGATCAAAATGCAGATTTACGGAATCGCAGCCTTTGTTACCTTATTTGGGATCCTGAATCTGATTAATATGATGATCGGAAATATTGCCACGCGTAAAAGGGAATTATCCGTGCTGGAATCCATCGGTATGGAAGTGAAACAGATAAGAAATATGCTGTTCTGGGAAAGCGTTATGTATGTGTTCCCGGCAATCATGGTCACGATTTTTGCAGGCGGCGCAGCCGGGTATGGATTCGTTGCCGCTTATAAGCAGATCGCGGAATATATGAATTACAGATTTCCTCTGATGCCCTGTATTCTGTATACGGCGGTGATGCTTCTGATTCCGCAGTTAATTTCCTGCGTCAGTCTGGGCAGGCAGAAAAAGCAGTCTGTTGTGGAGCGGATAAGGTTATAAAAGCTTTGATACCCCGCGGCAAACCTAAGCATTCCGAATCAGAACTGTCACTGTAAAGGAATCTTCAGTATAAGATATATCCAAAGTACCGTTATATTTTTCTACCATTTCCCGAACATTTGACAGACCAAGACCATGGGCGGCTATATCTTCCTTATCGGATCTCAGCCGTCCATCCTGTTCTGTGATACGATTTCTTTTCGTATTCGTAATCTCATAGGTGAAATAGCCATTATCGGTTATCCGTGCCTTCACGGAAATATGCCGCTCCTGAATATCAGGGATTTTCAGCGAAGCTTCAATGGCATTGTCTAAAGTATTTGAAAAGAGGCAGCAAAGGCTGATAGCATCAATACCAATTAATTTATCCATCTTGATATGGAAAAAGCAGTCAATCTGATGCTCCGCCGCCAGATTATATTTGGAATTGAGGACGGCATTGATAATGCTGTTTTTACAGAAAACCCGGCTGTGTACCTGAAGCTGCGTTGCTATCCCTTTCATGTATTGTTCTGCTTCGTCATGATTGCCCGAGCAAAGCAGAGATTGGATGACAGTCAGATGATTGTTCATATCGTGGCGGATCTTCCGAATCGCCGTTTGGTTCTGTTCCAGCTCTTCATAATAGCTTTTCTGCAGCATCAGATTTTTTCTCTCCATATTTTGCCGGACACTGACAATAAAATATTCTGCAAGGGCGACACATCCAAGGTTGGTGGTAAAGCATGCGAATGCGGCAGGCCACATCTTGTAGGTCTTGCGAGGCGTAAAATAGATACAGGTGGTGATACTCACCAGGGAAGCCAGACAGATAGCAGTCAGCAGTATCCAGATCTTATCATCGAACAGTTGTCTTGTCTGAGCAAGGTACTTTATAAAAAATCTATAAATAGCGTACCAGATTATAAGATGGAGACAGGGATCGGCTATGGTACAGAAGATATCCATAGCCAATGGCCATCCAAACCAGGATCCCAGTGTACCCAGCATATCCATAACGAAAAAATTCTGGCTTATTATCAGCGGATAGAGAACTGCAACGGCAGCCAGTCTCTGCCAGATACTTCCCTGAAAAGCGATCAACATTAAAAAAATCAACCAGATCAGGTCTAACGTTATATTAAAAAAATCATTCGGAAAGATGACCATGCCGGAGCACGCCGTGCAGGAAATATAGATGAGGACCTGCCAGAATCTTCCGGTTCGCCGTATGGCAAAGTGGGAAAGGATCCGGTAGATTAAAAAACCATATATAAAGTTGAGTATATTGCTGATATAAGATATAACAGATATGATATCCATAGCGTTCTCCTAATTTACTGTAACAGTAGGCGGGCAAAAGCAATTTCCACAGACTGCCGGTAAGCGCGGCTTACAGGAAAGCTCTGTGACCTTAAGGTACAGCCGTCTTTTTCCAGTGCGGTGACGTAGTTCAGGTTCACCAGATGACGGTTATGGCAGCGGATGAAGTAATCCGGCAGGTCAGTCTCCACAGCGTCCAGTTTCCCATAAAATTCAAGTTTATTTCCATCTTCTAAAGAAATGATGATTTTTCTCCTGTCACTGGAAAAGGCAAGTATTTTTTTGGTAGGGATCTTCGTGGTTCCCGATTTTTGTTCCAGGGTAAAGTAGTGCTCCCGGTTTTGTCCAAGCTCTTTTATCGCCTGTTCTAATACTTTCATGATCTTCTGATTCTCATATGGTTTCAGGATATAATGAAAGGCATGGACCTCGTATCCCTGAAATACAAAGTCAGGATATGCCGTCACGAAGATCAGGAGCGTATGGGAATCTCTTTTGCGCAAATTTCTGGCGGTCTCCATGCCGCTTAATAGTTTCATCTCTATATCCAGAAATAAGATATCCAGCCATTCCGTTTCCGGGCGTGTGAGAAGCGTTTCGCCGCAGTCATATTCAAAGATCCGGTAATCCGCCCCCAGAAGCTGCAGCTTTTGTTCTAAAGGAGCACGTAACAGTCTGCGCATGGATGCTTCATCATCACAGATTCCAATATTGATCATAGGTATTCCCTCTTTACAGATTACATTTCAGTTCCCGTAGGATATTGTACAGAAGAATTCCGGTTTTGTAAATAGGCCGGTGGGCGAACAGAATTTTACATCATCTATGTCAGATATGACATTTGGCAGAATGCAGCCAGGAGGATCTTTTTCTATAATGAATGACACAAAGGCAATTAAGGGAGGTATGATTCTATGCTGCAGGTAAAGCATTTATCAAAAAGCTATACATCGGGAAATCAGATATATCCGGTGTTAAATGATGTATCACTTAAGGTTGAAAAAGGAGAATTCGTAGCTGTTATGGGGCCTTCCGGGTCGGGGAAGACCACGCTTCTTAACTGTATTTCCTGTTTTATTCCCCATGAGCAGGGGGAGGTTCGTCTGGCGGATCAGGATATTTCTAATCTGGATGAAAAAGAGCTTGCCAGAGTACGCAACCGTCAGATGGGATTTGTTTTCCAGGATTTCATGCTGTTAGACGGACTGAGCGTGTTTGAAAATATCTGTCTGCCGCAGATCATAGCGCACGGCCCGGTGGTACAGATGGAGGAAAAAGCGAAGAATATCTGCCGGCTGTTTGGCATTGAAAAGATCATGGAGAAATATCCTGCCGAGATCTCCGGCGGTGAGAAGCAGCGTACAGCGGTGGCAAGAGCGCTGATGAACCAGCCCTATGTGATTCTTGCCGACGAGCCGACCGGAGGGGTAAAGTTAGTAGTACAACAATCACAAAAAAATAATGTGGATATTTTTCTCATGGTCAACACGGATTTCCTTGACGATTGACCGCCACAATTCACGTTTTTCCGGAATGGAAAAAGAATCATATACACTTTCAAAATCCATTTTCAAGAACTCCCGCAAATACGACAAATCCTTGACGGGGCGGGAATCCTCCGCATTGATTTTCTCAAGCTGCAAAAGCAGCTTTTCCCTATCAAGTTTAAATTCATCCATTGTTATGAGGTCATTCAGAAACAAATCTTTCAATTTCTGCAATTTGTTTTCGACACTCCGGCGTTTGGCATCCGTCCGGATGGCGGGTAGGTTTGCAACCTCATATTCTGCAATATACTTTTCAAGTTCCGGACGGATGCGGTCAAGCATCATCGCCTCAAGAGTGGATTCCATGACGATTTTTCGGTTCGGGCATCGGTGCAGGTTCACGCCCTGCCTGCATCGGTAGCAGCTATATTTATATATTACCCGTGTACCGTCTGCACGGATGCGACCGCCACACCGATGTTGACATCCGCTCATGACATGGTCGCAGTCATCGCAGACCACAAGCCCGCCGAAAATATAATCATGTTTTTTCCCGTCTTTGATGTTGATTTTAAGAAGTCGCTGAACATCCTCAAAGAGTTCACGGTCAATGATTGCCGGACAGTATTCTTTGTTATCCCGAAACACTCCGATGTATTTTGTGTTTGTGAGCATATTCTTGAGACTGGCAGCAGACCGCACAAGCCCGAACTCTGATTCCATATGCCGGAGCGTCTCACTCAAGTTCCCGTTTTTCCGGTAGAATTGGAAGATTGCAACGGCGGTCGGGGCATCGTCATCCGGTGCGAGATGTTTGTCCTTGATAGAATATCCGAGAGGCGTTGAACCGGAAAGCACCTCACCGTTGTCAACCTTGTCATCGAACACGCCGAGGATTCGGTCGGAATCGTTTTGAGCCTCAAGTTCAGCCCATATCATTGAATTATTTACGAACGCCCGTCCGTGGGGCGTGGATGTGTCAAAATAGGGCTGCTCAATCGCAGTCCACGAAACGCCGTATTTGTCGAGGATGTCTTGCGTGTTCAGATAATGCCGGAGGTTTCTAAACCATCGGTCAAGGCGGGTGAAGATGACAAGGTCAATCTTTCCCGCCCGCACATCATCGAGGAGGCGTTGAAAATCGTCTCTCTTAAGTTTTTGTCCGGAGATTCCGTCGTCGATGTAGGTATCAACGAGAATCATGTTCTCATGCGTGTCGATGTATTTCTGTCCGGTCGATAGTTGGTCACGCATGGAATCGCCCTCTTTTACCTGTCTATCAGTAGATACACGGATATAGATTGCGACACGGAGCAGGATTTTCTCAACGGTGGCGACGGTTTTTCGTCTCATTTTATCAACTCCAATCATAAAAAGGTATAAAAATAAAACCTATGCAAAAGCACGGTTTCGTGGTAAAATGAGACTTGCGAGTGGTCATTTTACCGCCGTGCATTTTGCGGGGGTAAGTGAATCTCACGGGCGGTCACTGTTGGCGCAGTGGTCGCCTTTTTATGCGATAAGATATAGTCTACAATAAATTTAAGAAATCTTTTTCGTTTAGAATTTTTATATCAATACCTTTTTGAATCAATTCATACGCCTTTTTTTCTTTTCCGCTCATTCCGGATTCGTCAACAACGGTCAAATCCTGTTTCCCAACAATGAGAAAATCTGTTTTTGATGAAACATTACTTTTTAGTATACCGCCGACATCTGCAATTCTTTGCATGGCAACGGAACGAATCATAGTTTCAAGGTCACCAGTTAATACAATGTTCTTACCGTAAAGCGGATGACCAGTATTTGTAATAGGGGCAGCAGGAACGACATCAGCAGGGTTGATGCGTTTATCTTGCCATTTCATCCGAGAGGGCATCTTTGTCATAGGTTTTAAGTCGGAAAAAAGATGCGTTGTTCGGCTGCGATAAGAAGAACAATATGTTTTTAATGACTTTCGGTTTGTAGTTTTAACGGATGCAATGACTATTTCAGCGCATACAACCGCATCAGAAAGAGCGTTATGATGTTCGGATACAGGTATTTTAAAGTAATCAGCTCGTTCAACAAGAGATTGTCCGATGCTTTTATCTTTAATGACCCGATTAGAAACGGCTATGCTATCAATATATTGGAAATCGTCACATTGCAGTGAGTAAGTATCAAGACAACTTTTCAAAACCGACAAATCAAATCGTGCATTATGAGCAACGATGATACAGTCCTTGAACAATTCTTGTATTTCAGACCAAACTATATCAAATTTGGGAGAATCCGCAGTGGATTCCGGAGTTATTCCATGTATAGAAATATTATTTTGAAGATATTTGTTTTCGGGTGGTTGAATTAAAAAATATTTTTTATCAACTATATTAAAATCAGATACACAGGCAATACCGAGAGAACATGCGCTATTCATGTCAGTTGTTGCAGTTTCAAAGTCAATGGCAATAAAGTCATACATTGCTATACCTCCATTTTTATGTGCGAATCTTGTCACCTTGTAAACTTCCTTTTGAAAGGAGGTGAGCAGGGTGAAAATCCTATTATGGGAAAAAAGAACCGAAAAACGGTTCACTTTGATGGAGTTGGCGAAGAAATCCGGAATCGGAAAATCGACGCTCAACAACATCGAAAACGGCAAGGCGTCACCGACATTGTTTCAGCTTGAAACGATAGCCATTGCGCTTGATGTCAAAATCACCGACCTGTTTGAATCCGAATACAAATAATTGTATCACACGCCGGACAGGATGTCGGCAGCAGGTGAGAATATTTCCATAATCATGGAAATGTGCCTCACGATTTCCACAATCATGGAAATTTGTGTTACAATGTGATTCGGAAAGGGGTGGTGTTCCCTTGAATTACAAAGAGGCTATCATTCAGTTAGTCGGAAAGATACATAATGAAAAAATCCTCAAGAGGATATACAAGTTTGCTTTGTATCTTTACACCAAAGAATGAGACTGGCAGTTGAAAAGACTGTCAGTCTTTTTCATTTTTCGCTTGCAAATACAAATCAATGAGGCGGTCAAAAGCCTCAATGTCCTCCTCACTGGCATTGACGAGGGCTTTTATTGCATTTTTCCGGATGTCGCTCTCACCTGCCATAATGCGGTCAATCTTTTCGATGAAATCATCGTCGGAATCGACGAACATTTCTCCCTCACCAGTGGTCAACCATATGTAATCAACATTAAATTCCCTACAAATCGCTTTTATATTAGCGTCAGTAAGATTATTTTTCCCGCTCTCTATTAGGCTGATTGCGGTTTTCGTAACGCCGAGACGCTCACCGAATTTTTCCATTGTTAGACCAAGAGACTTTCGGGCTTGTTTCACACGTTCGCCTTGCGTCATAGCATATCACCTCCCTTGTTTTTCAAGCATACCACGGGTAAAAACAAAAATCAATAAAAAAGTTATTTCAGATAACAAAAAAGTGTTGACAAAGTTATTTGAAATAATTATACTGTTATCAGAAATAACAAACAGGAGGAAAAATCAATGAAGAAATTCGAGGTAGGACATACATATCAGATACGGAGCATCGGCGATCATGACTGCATCTTTGAAATTATGGTCACGTCGAGGACACAGAAAACGGTCTCATACTTATACAACGGTAAGCAAAGGCGTTCCAGTATCAAGGTTGACGCTGACGGCGAATGGATAAGACCGGACAACTACTCAATGGCACCAGTATTCAGAGCGCATCGGGAAACAGTATAAAGGCAGCAGGGAGGCGCAAGCCTCCCGCACATAAAACAGGAGGGAAAATCAATGACGACGAAAGAGCAGGAGAGACAGGCAATACAGAAAATCAGAAAGATCGTTGAGGGCATGGGAGAAAATAGTTACCTAGCCACGGCAATGGAGGGAGTTCTTGAGACCGCAGAGGAGAACATCGAATATGACGCAGCGTTTTCTCTGAAAGACAGAGCGGAAGTTGCTGAAAAAGAGGCAACAGAACTCAAGAAAGAGAATGAGGAACTCCGGAAAGCACTGAAAGAGCAGCAGGAACAGGCTGAAAAGTCAGAATTAAGGCGCAATGAGGCGTATGAGGCATATTCAGAGTTGCAGAGATACATATTGCCGGAATGGATGCAGCAGGAACTTGACAAGATGGTTCAGACAGGACTTGAAAGAGTGAACCGTGAAGTCAAAGAGGCAGCGGACGGGATGGCAGATGCAATCGGCGAACAGGGAAATCTTGCACCACAGGCAGCAGATCACGCTAAACAGTACAGAGAGAAAAGGTCAGAACTGGGAACATTGAACCGGATGCAGAACTTTCTTATGAATTACAAGAGGAAAGAGCAGGAATAAGGCAGCAGGGAGGCGAAAGCCTCCAGCAGAACAGGAGGAAAGACAATGTTGAGAGATAATGCGAACAATCAAAATGCCCTGCGGGTAAAAAGAATTTTAGACGGGGAGATCGGATGCAGTACCTACAATATGCGGATGTGCTATTTCGACGCATCGGTGAAAGAACATGATTCCCTTGAGGCATGTCTGAAAGAAATGGAGGAAAAGTTGTCTCCGGAGGTCAAGGCAGAGCCGTTCATGCAGGAGTGCATGGAGGAGTTCAAAGAGAAAATCGCTATATATGACAGATTCTTTCGGGAACTTTCAAGGCGGGAGACAAACGGAATTGAATAAAAGCCGAAACGGGGCAGCAGTCGCCCCGTCATGCAGGGATGGCAACCTTGTGTCTGACGATGGCAAGCCGAGAGACAAAGTCAGTGATACCGTGGGAAACATGGCAGCGGGTGAACCATGCTAGAGAGTTCATAGTCGGTCAACAGGTTTTTAATTGATTTTTTTAAGGTGAAAAAATCAAAACACGGTATACATCGCCGGAATAGAGGTGAGCGGGTTGAAAAGACCGAGAGAGCCACCGGAGCAGGAGGAAAGCGGATGCAGGTGAGAAATAGCAGAGATTTGAAAAACGCATATGAGATTTTGAGCATATACAAAGAATTACTTTCAGAGTGTGGGAAGTTAGAGCCGGAAAAGATGAAATCGGTCAACGAGAAGATCGCCGAGCAAAAGCGGGAGATTCGGAAATTTCACAAGGAAAGCAGCGATCGGAGGATTGTGAAAGATGACGGAATTGACGGATATGTCCTCTTGATTGAATTACCGGAAACACTGGGGAACATGCAGGATGCAGAGGAATATTTTGAGGAGCGTGAGACGATTTCAGCAATGCCGTCAATGTTCGATTGCACCGGACAGGCGTTCACATCATGGTTCAAGGTATTCAAACGGAGAGACAGGTTCATGGCGTATCATTCAGTATGTTTTGACGTGTAGAGGGATGCGCTATCTATAAACACATTCAGAGAGGAGGAACATTCATGACAGTAAAAGCAAAGAAAAGGGAAATGGTTGAGGGCATTGCAGAAAAGTTCCTGTTATTGCCGGAATCTGACAAGTCATTCATTGCCGGATATTTGACGGGCAAAGAGGAGGAGCGGGCAAGATGGCAGCAGGAGCAGGAACGGAAACAGGCAGCAGCAGTCACAGCATAAAGGGGCAGCAGGAAAGAATCGGACTGATTGACGTTGACGGTCATAATTACCCGAACTTGCCTCTCATGAAAATATCTGCATGGCATAAGCAGCGGGGAGACACGGTGGAATGGTACGAACCATTATTGCACGGTTTCCCTAAAAAGCCACTTGACAGGGTATATATGAGCAAAGTGTTTTCATTTTCTCATGATTACGAGTATTACGTCAACGCAGAGAAGATCATCAGAGGCGGGAGCGGGTACGCAATTCAGACGATCAACAGGAAAGAGATTTTCGACAAAAGGAAAGACGCTGATTTGCCGGACTACATAGAACACATTTATCCGGACTACTCCCTTTATCCGGAGCAGACAAAAGACACGGCGTTCGGTTTTCTGACAAGGGGATGTCCGAGGGGATGCGCCTTTTGTCATGTAGAGCAGAAAGAGGGGAAACGGTCATACAAGGTCGCCGATCTGTCCGAGTTTTGGCGAGGTCAAAAGAAAATAGTTTTGTGCGACCCGAACATTTTAGCGTGTCGGGAACACATGGAACTATTGCAGCAGTTAGCGGACAGCGGGGCGAAAGTGAATTTTAATCAAGGACTGGATGTGCGCCTCATGAATGAGGAAAACATTGCAATTCTGAAAGAGATCAAACTGGAAAAAATTCATGTCGCATATGACAGGTACGAGGATAAAGACATCGTTGAGCCGAAAATGAAAAGATTTAAGGAAATGACGGGATTTGACAAGGACAAAGGGAAAGTCACGGTTTATATACTGGTCAATTTCGGAACGACGTTAGAACAGGACATTGAAAGAATACAGTTTTGCAGATCATTGAATTTTTCACCATATCCCATGATCTACGATCGGGAACACGCAGACCCTATATATAAAAAGCTGCAAAGATGGTGTAACAACTTTATTTTTTGGAAAACGCCCACATTCGAGGAATACAACGGGCGGGCAGGGGGCAGTTGAATGAAACTTTTATACATATGTTCGCCGTATCGGGCGACGGATGCGGAGACGTTGCAGCGTAACGTCGAGTATGCAAAAGCGTTGACAAGAACAATATTGCTGCGGGGCGATTGTCCGGTGACACCGCACCTCTACATGACGCAATGCCTTGATGAAAGCATCGAGGAGGAGCGGGAGATCGGACTGGGAGCAGGAATGAACATCTTGAGGAGGTGTGACGGAATTGTCGTCGGCATGAAATACGGTATTTCGGAGGGCATGGCTGCGGAGATTCAGTGTGCGAAAGATGGCGGGATGATGATTGAGTATCGGGAAAGAACATGGAGGTGACGGCAGGTGAGCGCAGAGAATATCAAAAAATTTTATGAGACCATTGCACGGATAATCTCTGAACGGGAGCAGGTCAAAGTGACGGTGCAGGTCAGAGAGAAAGAGGCAGCAGCTTGAAAAGGATAAAAAGAAACGGGCGACCGTTGGCAGCAGTCGTCCGTTTCAATCGTGCTTTTGTGTCAGTTGTTCTACAAGAAATATTATAACAAATCTGACACGAAAACACAAGCGCAAAATCATGAAAAAAGCCTTGTTTCAAGGGAATTTTCGGGCTTTTACCGTCCTTGTAATTGATAGTAACAAGTCAGCGAAAACCTTGAGGGGAGGGTGTAACAGGAGCGTGTCAGATGGAGAGGAAAGGACAGGAAAGAAAGAGGAAAAAGAGGGGGATGCAGTTCATCCCTTATGACTATGAGGCAGCATATAACAAGTCAATAGAGTTCATGCACGAATGGATTCTTGAGAATATGTTCTCCCACGGTAAAAAGATGGTGTATGCCCTCAAAGAGATAACAGCAGGGGAACAATTTGAAATTGAGATATATCCGCAGTTCCGGAAAATGGATGATGTGCCAAAAGAGGGGCAGAGGATAGTCAGAGATAACAGCAAAGCGCAAAAGAATCTGAATGATAAAAATGCAAGGAAATATGTGGAGCGTCTAATCAATCAGAATTTCGGAGATCGTGACATATGGATGACACTGACCTATGATGACGACCACCTCCCACCGGACGGAGACATCGACGCAGCGATCAAGAACATGCAGAACTACATACGGAGGGTGAACTATCAGAGGAAAAAGCGGGGATTACCGAACGCAAAATATGTCTATGTGACGGAGTACAACGAGGGCGCAGAGATACGGTGGCATCATCACATTGTCATGGACGGTGCGCTTGACATGGATGTGGTTGAGGGATGTTGGAATCAGTCGAGCCGGAATGAGGTGAGGAGGCTGCAAAAGGACGAAAACGGTCTCACCGGAATGTCAAGGTACATGGTCAAGGAAAAGAAACGCATCAAGTCGGAAAAGCGGTGGAATAGTTCTCAAGGGCTGCAAGACCCGAACATCAAAGTCGTTCACTCAAAGCAGCCGGAAAAGGGCAAGGGCAGCTATAAGCCGATAGGGAAATACGTTGACGGCATGGTCAAGAATCAAGACACGATTCGGGAAGTGCTTGCGGGGTGGTATCCGGAATTTGATTTCACCGATGCGGGCGTTTATTACAACGATTTCAATTTCATGTTCTACATACACGCAAGAATGAGGAGGAAAAAGGACAATGAAAAAGAGACGGAGGGAAAGAAAGCGAAAGCGCATCCGGATGATGGCTCTGTCCGTGACGGTGGCGGTGGTCGTCCTCCTGCTCACGGCAGCGGTCAAGGGTGATGACGGCGGGCAGCAGGGAGAGGCACACGAGGAGGTCAAGAGCGTTGAGGCGATGTCCTCACGCACACAGACCGCCGACACGCTGACAGGGGCAGCAGTACCGGAGCCGGAAAAGGAATTTGAGGAGTGGGTGAAACCTCACATTGAGGGCATGGTTCCCGTATATGGCAGGGCGGGCATCGACTACATATCACTGGATGACTTTGAACTCATGGGAAAGACCGTGTTTGCGGAGGCAAAGACGGAGGAATTTGAGGGGCAGGTCGCCGTTGCGGAGGTTATTTTGAATCGGGTCGAATCAGAGAATTTTCCGGACACGGTGGAGGAGGTCATCAAGCAAGGCGGGGCGTTTTCCTCATGGGAGAATGGTTCGGTCGAGGCTGCGCCGCTTGACGATGAATGTCTTGAGGCGGTGCAGGATGCGGTCAACGAGAGGATTTTTCCGGATTCGGTAGTCTATTTCCGTGAGGGGCATTTCCATTCGTTTGGAACGCCGTACACGGTCATCGGACACCATTATTTCAGCAGCGAGGAGGGAGAGGACAGGTGAGAACGGTCGGGTAGCTTTTCCGGAGGCTTTTGTGGATGTTCAAGGTCAAGGATTGCCGTCACGTCTGCCTGTTCTGCAAATATTATCATGTTTGCACCATAGACGGCGCAACGGAGAGGAGCGGAAAAGAAATGAATATGAAATATGCAATGAGGAGCGAGGACACGGAGCAGATCGCCGTCGTCCAGTGGGCGCAGTATAACATGAACCATCATCCGGAATTGAAATGGTTGCACCATTGCCCGAACGGGGGCAGCAGGAATCGTCTTGAGGCGGTCAAATTAAAGCAGATGGGAGTGAAAGCGGGTGTCTCTGATTTATGCCTCCCGTACCCGAAAGGGGTTTATTGCGGGCTTTATGTTGAAATGAAATTCGGAGATAACAGGCAGACGGACAATCAAAAAGAGTTTCTTGAGGATATGGCAGCAGTCGGACATTTTGTCGCAACATGCTATTCCGCAGAGGAGGCAATCAACGTCATCACGGAATATTTAAGCCTTGCGGACAGAAAGCACATGGAGCGGAACGGAAGAATGAGCATCCCGAATAACTGCATCCTCAAGAATGGCAAGGTCAAGGGAGGAGGTGAGAACAGGTGACAAAATGGCAGAGGATTGAAAAGCAGTCTAAAGAGTTGAAACGGTTTCTCAAGAAATGCACGGCAGCAGTCAGACAGGTCAAATTTGGATTCGAGCCTCCGATCGTGAACGGTTTCGGGCAGTGTTCCGGATGCTACAATCCGGACGACGGACAGATGGAGCAGGATTGCAGGGCGTGTCCGTATAACGAATATTTCACGGAGGGAGCAACAGCACAATGAGAAAAGCATTGACGGCAGCAGGTGTCATCGCACTGGGGGCGTTTGTCATGATCGGGATTCTGCTTTATAAGGTCGGAGAGAGCATGACATATTTACACCGATGCGGACATTGTAAAAGAGATTATTGATTGAGAGAGGACAGGAGGAAACATCATGAAAATTATTGCAGTAATGTCACCAAAGGGAGGAATCGGAAAGACCACGACTGCCGATTCCATCGCCTATATTTTAGGCGAGGAACACGGGAAACGTGTGCTTGTGCTTGACGGAGACCCGCAGGGAGACACGTCAAAGACGTTCGGGGCATATGAGCCGGAGGGAATCGGTTTGAGCGAACTGCTTGAGCGTCATGTCAATGTCGGGGGAGATTACCGGACATCGGAACTCATTCAAACGACGCAGTATGAGCATATTGACATCATTCCGGCGAACGGGTATCTCATGCGGACAGACATGAACCTGCTGCTCAAGCAGGAGGAGAATCAAGTCACGAGGCTGCGGGATGCGCTCACGGAGGTATCGGGCGCATATGATTATTGCATTTGTGATTGCGGGAGACTGCTTGACATGGTGGTCATCAACATTTTGTTGTCTGCATCCCTTGTGATCGCCCCTGCAAAGGTAGGAGGATTTGAAAACGAGGCTCTCCGCAACCTTGAGGAGCAGGTCGAGGATTTGAAAAAGGTCAATCCGGATTTGAGAATCAAGGTTGTCATGACGATGCGACAGAAAAACAAGACTTCTCTTGAAATGGAGTTATGGTTGCATGAGGAGTATGGGTGGAAGATGTTCACCACACCGATCAGACGGTCGATCATGGCAGAAAAGGCAAGCATGGCGATGAAACCATTGCCGGAGTTTTCGAGACGGGGGATTGTGACACAGGACTATCGGAGCATGGTCGAGGAACTCTTGAGGGAGGTGTGAGCATGGGAAAACAGAAAATAACCTGCAATAATTCCTCATGCAAGCATCACCGGAAAGGCGGGAAATGCGAAACCTGCATCACGATCACTCCGTCCGGAAAATGTGGGTCGTTTGAAAAAGGATTCGTGTATTATTTTCATATCGTGTGGGATGCACTGGAAAACAAGAATTATATTGACATGGTGGAAGTGCAGCAGAATCCGGATTTGAAAATCGGCTTGTATTATGTCATGGAGTGCTATGGTTTAGGATTTTCGGAAATGGAATGGGGAATGTGCCGGATTCTCATGCTGAAGAATGGAGAAAAGGGCGAACCGCTCAAGTATGAGGATATAATCGCACTGGGGATGAACGAGGAGAAGTTCAGAAAACATTTTAATGATTTTATGAACGGAATCATGCCGAATCAGAAACCAGAGCAGGAGGCAGCAGGGCAGCAGGAGACAGAATCAAAAGAGTTCGGGTGGTTGTCTCCGGCAGGGGAGTTCACGGAAAGCCCGTTCGGAAATCATGAGGAATCTGCGGAGGAAATCTGCGAAAAGAAAGGATTTAATGAGGAATATCGGAAATGGAGAAAAGATCGTGCGGTCGAGGGCGATTGTCTGTATTTAAGACGTGATTTTCTCTCAATAGTCAAAGGATATTGTCTGATTCACAATCCGTCCGGATATGGCGGTTATATTGTGACCAACATGAAGAATCTGACAAAAAAACAGAAAGATTTCTTGTATGGGTATTTCATGGATATGGGAGACAGGTTCAAGGCAGAGCAATTCGTCGAATAAAGGAGGAAAGGCGATGGGAAATGTTATAAACACAGCACCATGTCGATTCTGCGGACAGATGGTGCAGATTGAGGCAGATGAAAAGCTGACACAGCCACAGGCAGAGGAAAAGGCGACAATGTCCTGCACCTGTCCGGAGGCGGTCGAATATCAGAAAGAAAAGCAGCGGAAAGAAAAAGCACTGAAAAATGTTTCTGTTCTTTTCGGAGAGGATGCAGCACCGGAGAAAAGAATCGGAGAGGGCATCGTGAACATACTGCGGGCAGCAGTCGAGGAGATTTATTCGGGCGGGCTTGCAAAGGTCACTTTGAACCTACGGGGGGGAGTTAAAGCCTCAATTTCGCAGAATAGCAAAGGCGAGATCAATGTCGAGCGGACGGAGACCAAAAAGCAGAAATTAACAGAATAGAGGGTGATGTGGCGTGACGGAGAGGGAAATCTGCATCATGTACCGTGAGGCGAGAAACCAAAACACACAGTTGCAGGTATTAGCAGAGTTAAACGACGTGAGCCGGAATGAGATCATCAGAATTTTGGTCAAGAACGGTGAAAAGCTGCCCTCCCGTGCAATCAATCAGTTATACAAGCGGTTGGACGTTTTGGAGGCGCAAATCTCCGAGAGAGAAAAAGAGTATCGTGAAATCGTTCGGGCATTGAACGGCGGTGAAAAACAGGACAGGAGGACAGGGAAAAATGAGTTTTATCGAGGGAACGGCGACAATAAGCCTTGAAACATTGGACGATCTGCGGGAATGTAAGGCATCATACAGAAATATCAGAAACACAGCATCCGGATTGATCGAGAGAATAGATTCGGAGCAGTATGAAAAGAAACAAAAGGAAATTGATGCAATAAAAGAAATATCGAACGATGAACTCACAAGGTTGTTAAATGAGGCACGGTCAACGCTGAAAATCGTTGTGAATATGGGATGCTTGAGGAGATTGATTCGTGAGTTTATGGATTCCGAGAAATCAGATGCACACTATGAAATTTCGGAAATGTCAAAAGAAGAATTTGCAAAGATTCCGCTGATTTTTGAACAGGAGCAGCATCCGGATATGATTGAATATTGCAGTTTGGTTTCGACATACGGAAAACCGAATCAAACGGATGGGAAATGTGATGGATTTCAAAAGAGCAGGGAAGATGACGAACCATGTGAAATCTGTAAAAAATGCACCTTAAATACATTTTACGAGGAGGAGAAGTGATGGCGACAGGATTCAGCGTCATGGACGCATTAAACAAGAATAGCAAGGCGGGCATTGAGGAGACACCGAAAGCGAGATTTCGCACGAAAGACATTTCGATTTTCAAGATGTACCGGAATGAAATGAACTTTTACAGTATCGCAGCGATTGAGGAGCTTGCGGGAGACATTCTGACATTCGGTCTCAAGCAGAATCTTGAACTTGTATATGAGCCGTGTGAAAAGGGCGAGTATAGGATTGTTGCGGGGGAGAGGCGGTGGCTTGCATTAAAGCACCTTGTCTCAAAGGGCTATAAAGAGTTTGAAATGGCGACGAGTAAGCTGACCACTCCGCAGGATGCGGACGAGGAGCAGGTGGAGATCATCATTGCGAACGCATACCGGAATAAGAGTGTCGCCGACATGATCGAGGAGGAAAAACGCCTCAAGGAATCACTGGAAAAGATGAAAGCAGCAGGAAAGCAGATCAAAGGATATGATCTCACGTCCGGTCGGCTGCGGGATGTCATCGCCTCAATGTTGCACATGTCAAAGACAAAGGTTGCACAGATTGAATCCGTCAATAACAATCTGATTCCGGAATTTAAGGAAGAATTGAAAAGCGAGCGTCTCACATTCTCCGCAGCTTATGAACTGTCCGGAATGTCAGAGCAGGAGCAGCAGGAGGCACTTGAGAGGTTCAAGGAATCCGGCGAACTCTCCCATAAGGACATAAAGACCATGAAAGGGGAAAAGACGGGGCAGCAGGAGGCGCAGAAAGCCACAGGAGAGGGCGCAGAGACCGCCACAGACGGGCAGAACGGGGCAGAGCCGGAAAAGAGTACACCGGAGACCGAAACGGGCGAAAATGGGGCAAATACAGAGCGACAGGAGGGCAATGAGGAGCATCCGGCAGCAGGCGACGACTATCAGACACCGCATCCGGAGGGAATCACGTCTCTCTGCTATTCCTGCACAAAATACGAGACATGCAATGTCAAGACCGGAACGTGTACAAAGTGCGACCAGTATGAGAGCCGATCGGAGGCGTACAAGACCGACGAGCAGCGTTATTCGGAGGAGCAGGACAGGATTGACAGGGAGACAGCAAAGAAACTCCGTGAACAGGCAGACGAGGAGCGCATGAACAATATTCCGTCCGCATCCGGAGAGAACGGTCAGAAAGTACATCAGATCAGACTGGGGGCATCGTTTTTCGAGGATGCTTGCAGCAATATCAAGAGTTTTGAACTCCGGAAAAATGACAGGGGATATAAAAAGGGCGACATCCTTGAGTTGATGGAGTTTGCGGACGGCAGGAACACCGGACGCATGGTGAGAAAACTGGTGACGTATATCCTTGAGGACTACACCGGACTTGAGGACGGATTCTGCATTATGGCGACATCGCTTGTCAATAAGGACGGCGAGGCGTTGCAGGGTGCGGATTTGGGGCAGATATGCGCCGATATAAGGGCAAACGGCGACGGATACATCGACGGGGGCGAGGAGTACATATTGATAGACAAAGCCGTGAGCATCGTGAGAGACGGTGGCAGAGAATGACGTGGCAGCAGTTCAAAGAGGAGTGGGCGAGGCTCAACGCATGTAAGTTTTGCGATGGGTCTCACATGCACACCTGCACATCATACCAATGCAAGCCCGCAATCGAAAAGGCGGGGCGGTATGCTGAAAAAGTGATAGCAATGGAGGAAATAAGGATAATGAAAAGGAAATATGTTACTGACTTGCGCCCGTGGTTCACGGAAAGTCTGAAAATGAGAAATATCGTGACGGCGGTGTGGCTCATATCGGATGAGGAGAAAAAACAGCTTATTGTCAAATTCAATGAAAAATTATCTGGAATGGAGCGGATGGCATATCTCCGTTGCATCGCTCAAAACCTCATGACGAAAGCAGCGACGGAGGATGCGAAAGAGGGCGGGGAAAGCGGGTTAGGAAATCTTATGGATATGATGCAGTTGAGGGAATGGCGAAAAGAGGACGAGGAGACCATCAGAAACGGGATTCCTCATGATACGGACGAGGAGGAAAAATCATGGAATTAGTTAGATGCGATTTGTGCGGAAAAGAAGTGAGGAAAAAAAGGGGAAATAAGGTGAATATTCAATATGAAAATAGAATGTTCTTTCTTAAACAAGATAGTAGTTTTGAAATGGATATGTGTTCCGAATGTACACAGAAACTTGTGAAAAAGGTGGAAGAAAATCGAAAAAGAACAGACGGAGAAGATGGGAGGCAGCAGGACAATGAATAAAAGCGCATTAAAAGCATTATTTATCAATGCAAAAGTAGAGGGCGCAAGGTATATCGGGGTAAGAATTGCGACCGAGGGCAGCAGTGAGCCGGAAATCATCATCAATCCGGAAAAAAACTTTGATTCAAAGTTTGAATATTACATGAGCGCATATGACGACGATCTGATTCTGATTTCCGCAAAAGGAAAGAAAGAAATCAGAATCACGGGCATTGCACAGGGGAACACGTTTGAGGATATTGAATATCAGTTGATGTCGGTCGGAGTTGGATGGAAAAAGCCGATTTCGGATGCAATCGACAATGCCTATAATAAAATGATTGCAGAGACACCGCCACAGACAGAGGAGGAAAAACTGCGATGCGATACCATGAAAGAGGCGGTCAAGGGAATGTTCCTCAATGCGAGCAGATCGGCAGCGGAGGCGAGGTTCATATTCGAGAATATTGAGAAGTATGAGCAGCTTTTCGACATCTGCATGAACGGTGATGACATGGAGTTCAAAAAAGGCTTGATGGAATTACAGAGGATGCAGAATGAGCATATCTTGAAAGAGGAGGATGATTCATGCCGATTGTGAGAGGAGTTATTTGTGATAACTGCGGAACAATGGTCTATTGGTGCGGAAACGTGTCAAAGCAGCGGGCAGCAGCACACGCCCGCAATGACGGGTGGACGATTGGGAAAAAGTGCTTATGTCCGGACTGTCAAAAGGGAATGAGAGCCGGAAAGGGCAAGCAATGAAGTGAAACGGAGGAATCAGCGTGAAAGAGGAAAAAGAGCAGACGGTCATCGACAAAACATATTTATATCTTGAGAATTACCGTGAAATGGAGCGGTATATCAATGATGCGGTGTCGGAAGTGTCGCAGATTCCGGATGCGGGCAGATATAACATATCAGCAGAGCGGGCGTTCCTGCAATCCATAAGGGAGTGCAGGGCAGAGACCGTCATCCTGTTTGAACACCTGCGGAAAGCCCTTGCGTCGCTGAAAGAGGACACGGAGGCAGCAGGCGAGGCGTACAAGTACGAGGCACTTGAGGCGGTCTATATAAAGGGCATGACATACGAGGAGATCGTCAGAGAGACCGGATGCGGAAAGAACTCTCCAAAGAAGTGGTGCAAAGCTATGATTCCGAGGTTGGCGATAAAGTTATTCGGTGCGAAAGCGTTAGAAAATGACACGAATTGCATTGAAAATAAAAACAATTTGAACAAAACGGGGTGAAAACAGGGTGAAAAAGGGGGTCAAAAGTGGGTGAACACAAAGGGATTCCGATGTGCTATTATGGTAGCGTGAACAGTTGAGACGAGCGATTGCAGAGATGCAGTCGCTTTTTTCTTGCCTGTTCGCCCTCCTGTTATATGCGGGCAGCAGGGAGCAGCGATGCGATCTATTGCCCGCCTCTCAAAAGCAGATAGCAGGGGCAGGAACACAGGGAGGAGGATGAACGATGCTGTTGAAATCATGCAGGTGTGGAAAGCTGATTCCTCAATCAATGAAGATGTGCGAGGAATGTGAGCGGAGGCAGCAGTCAAGGTATGTGGTGTACAACAACACACGCCGAGACCAGAGGGCAGCAGAGTTCTATTTATCAAGGGAGTGGCGGGCATTGCGTCCGGTCATCATGAGCGTGTATGAGTATGTGGATATATACGCATTGTATGTCATGCATGAACTGAAAACACTTGAGGAATCCGACCCGATTCACCACATCATTGAACTTGAGGAGGACTGGGAGCAGAGGTTGAACCCGCTGAACTTGATACCTCTCAAGCATGAGACACACAGCACTATCACGGCACTATATAAGCAGAGCAACGCAAGCATGAGAGAGACGCAGAAACGGTTGAGGTCGCTGATTGAACACCATTTCAAAGAGGCAGGGGGATATAAAAAAGTTTTGAGTGACGCTTTTCTAGTCACGCCCCCTCTTTTCCTTTGAGAAAACTCCCCACGGGAAATTCAGTAAACGGGGAACGCCGGAGGGGTGTCAGAATGTGACACAAAACCGCTGAACACTAGACGGAAAGGGGGTTGACGTTGCGATGGCAGGACAGAGACAGCCCACGGATTTAGTGGTCATGAAAGGCAAAAAACACCTCACAAAAGCGGAGATCGAGGCAAGGAAAAACGCCGAGGTCGTCGCACCGAATGACAAGGTCAAGCCCCCGTCATACCTAACGCCGGAACTCAAGAAGAAATTCCGGAAACTGGCGAAAGACCTGCTTGAGATCAAGCTGATTGCGAATGTTGATTGTGACGCACTGGCGAGGCTGCTGATAGCACAGGAACAATATATTGAGATCACGGCGCAGATAAGGGAAACGCCGTTGATGTTGGATGTTCCGGTTTATGAGACACAGACAAATCCGGACACGGGAGAAAAAGAGCAGGTGCAGGTCGGAACACGGCAGGTCGTGAACGGGGAGCGTGAGCGTCTCATGATAATTCAAGACCGCTGCATGAAACAGTGTCGGCAGGGGGCGAGCGATTTCGGGATGACGGTGTCAAGCCGTTGCCGTTTGGTCGTTCCAAAAGCGGATAAGGAAAAACCGGAAAACAAGTTCAGCAAATACGCAAACGCATAATGACGAAAACGGAGCGCATCACCGACCGATGCACACAATACGCCCTTGATGTCACAGAGGGGCGCATCATTGCCGGAGAACTTGTCAGACTGGCATGTCAGAGGCATCTTGACGACATTGAAAAGTCAAAGGCTGCACCGTACAAGTATTATTTTGACGTTGAGCAGTCCGAAAAGATCATCAATTTTGCAGAGGAACTCACCATTGCAGAGGGCGAGGAGCAGGAAAACGTCACGGCGTACCCGTTCCAGTGTTTCATTTTAGGCTCAATAAACGGGTGGAGGACGAAAGAAAAGTCATACAGACGGTTCAGAACGTCCTACATTCAGCTAGGGAGACAGAACGGAAAGTCATTCATCAACGGGATTTTGGCTGCATATTACGGCAATTTTGACGGTTACAAGTACGGGAAAATATACTGTACAGCCACAAAGCAAGATCAGGCGAACATTGTCTTTGATGAAATCGTCAAATTTATCAATTCGGACGAGGAATTGTCGGAGTGGTTCAAGATACATGAGCATAACCACACAATAGACTGTCTTTTCACTCATTCGGAAATAAAAGCCCTGTCCGGAGACACAAAGTCACTGGACGGACACCGTGCGTATTTGGGAATCGTTGACGAGTACCACGCACACAAGACGAATCAGATGTACAAACTGCTTGAGGGCGGTATCAAGAAACTCAAGTCTGCACTGATTTCAGTCATCACAACGGCGGGATTCGATTTGAAATCGCCCTGCTATAAATTATACGAATACTGCTGCAATCTTTTGAGAGGCGTATTCGAGAATGACAGTCAATTCGTGTACATCGCACAGATGGACGCAGAGGATGACTGGTACACTCCGGAAAACTGGATAAAAGCGAACCCGATCTTAGAGTTTGATGCGGATGCGGTCGAGAACCTTATTCCGGTAGCGCATACCGCCCGTGACATGGGCGGGGAGGACTTGCGGGATTTCCTTGTAAAGCAACTTAACATGTGGATGCAGTGGTCAAATTCCATGTACATCAAGGAAATCGCAAAGTGGAAGATGTGCGCCGTTCTGAAATCGCTGAAAGATTTCAAAGGCTCAAAATGTTATGTCGGGGTTGACCTGTCATCCGGAGGGGACTTGACCTCAATCGCAATCATCATCCCGTACATGGTCGGCGATGTGAAAAAGTATTTTATACATACACATTCATTTATCCCGAAAACACGGGTGGACGAACATATCAAAACTGACAAGATTCCGTATGACCTATGGATTGAAAAGGGGCTTGTGACGGTCACGGAAACACTGGGAGGAATCAAGACAGATTATAAATACATCATCAAGTACCTTGAGGAACTTGTGAAAAAGTATGACTTGAAACCGCAGTTGATTTGTTACGACCCGCACAATGCGTCGGCGTTCCTGTCAGACCTTGAGGCGTTGGGGTTCGATTCCGTGTCGGTGACGCAGACGGCGAAAGAGTTGAACGATGCGACCGTCGATTTCAGACTGGAAATTCTTGCGGGCAATGTCGAGATCGAGGGAGTCGAGGTCGGAAAGGGAGAGAAAAAGAAAGTCGTTCCATTCGACGAACTGCTGACATGGTCAATCGCCAATGCAAAGACCATTTCAAACAATTACGGGGAAATCAAGATTGACAAGGACATCACGACAGACCGCATTGACCCGATCGACGCAATCATCGACGCATGGAAAGCAGCAATGAAAGAGGAATACAAGCCGGACATCAACGAATCAGTGAATGAATGGCTTGAGCAATACAAGAAATATGTGAAAGGTGGTGAATAAAAATGAATCCGTTTCAGAGGCTTGCAAGCCGTTTCGTGAACTGGTGGCGGGGCGCACCGCAGGACACCGGAGGGGTGAGGACGCTGAACTCACAGTCTTTCCTTGAATCACTGGGATTGCGCCGGAAAAGGAAACCGACATCAGAGGTGACATATTTCACATGCCTCAAGATGCTATCGGAGACGCTTGCGAAAATGCCTATCAAATATTATCAGAAAACGGACAGGGGAATCGTGGAGGCAGATCAGACGGACACGTCAAAACTGCTGACAAAGAGACCGAACCCGTTCATGACACCGACGACATTCTGGAATACGGTTGAAATCAACCGCAACCACTACGGGAACGCCTATGTGTACATGAGGAAAAAGTTCATCCGGCAGCGGTACGGGGGAGAGTTCCGCATCATTGACTTATGGGTGATGCAGTCAAATTGTGTGCAGATCGTCGTCGATGATGCAGGGATATTCGCAGGAGTGGGGCGTTTGTGGTACGCCTACACAGACCCGACATCCGGCAGACAGTACGTTTTCAGCACCGACGAGGTGATGCACTTCAAAACATCATTCAGTTTTGACGGAATCACGGGGCTGCCCGTGCAGCAGATATTGAAAGACACCGTAAGCGGGGCATCGGCATCACAGGAGTTCATGAACGGAATGTATGAAAGCGGGCTGACAGCAAAAGCGACGCTTGAATATACGGGCGAACTGAATGAGGGGGCAAAAGAGGCTCTCCGGAAATCGTTTGAGGAGTTCGGCAGCGGGGCAAAGAATGTCGGGAAAATCCTGCCCGTGCCGTTGGGGATGAAACTCACGCCCCTGGACATCAAGCTGACCGATTCGCAGTTCTTTGAACTGAAAAAGTATACGGCGTTGCAGATTGCAGCAGCGTTCGGGGTGAAACCGAATCAGATTAACGACTATTCAAAGTCATCCTATGCGAACAGTGAATTGCAGCAGCTATCTTTTTATGTTGATACGGAATTGTTCATCATCAAGCAGTATGAGGAGGAAATCAATTTCAAGATAGCGACGGAGGAGGAGCAGGATTCCGGATTTTATTATAAATACAACGAAAAAGTGCTTTTCCGGACAGATTCAAAGACGCAAATGTCATATCTGAAAGAGGGTGTCACAGGGTCAATCATCAAGCCAAACGAGGCGAGGAGAAAACTTGACATGCCGGATGCGGAGGGTGGCGATGAACTGTTTGCAAACGGCAGTATAGTTCCGCTGACTATGGCGGGGGCAGCATATCAGAAAGGCGGTCAGACAGAGGAGACCGCAGAACCGGAGCAGCCGGAGGAAAATGAGCCGGACACAGGGCAGCAGGTCACAGAGGAAAAAGAACCGGACGACACCGACGAGGCAGAGGACGGGGAAACAGAGGAGGGAGGTGATTGAAATGGCACTGAAAAGACGTTTTGATTTCACAAAAAAGAACAGGCGCACCGGAAAGATGGAAAAAGTCGGGTATCTGGATTTTTCCGAGGGTGAGGAGCAGGGCAGATGTTCCTTGTATTTTTACGGAGACATCGTGTCGGCGACGTGGCAGTCCATGTGGTACGAGGAGGACAAATGCCCGCAGGACATCGCAGATTTTCTCAACCAGTTGGACGGATATGAGGAAATCGACATCTATTTCAACTCCGGAGGCGGTGACGTGTTCGCAGGACTGGCAATCTACAACCAGTTAAAGCGGTACAACGGGAAAAAGGTCGGATATGTGGACGGGATGGCTGCATCCATCGCATCCGTCATCATGTTTGCATGTGACGAACTGCATTTTGCAACGGGCGCACAGGCGATGATTCACAAGCCCTTGTGCATCACGATAGGAAATGCAGACGACCACAAGGAATCCATAAAACAGTTGAATTTGTGCGAGGATTCCATTCTTGACATCTATGAACAGCACACAAAAGACGGCGTGACGAGGGATAAACTCAAGGCTCTCATGGCAGCGGAGACGTGGTTCAACGGAGAAAAACTGGCAGAGTATTTCGATGTTGAGGTTGAGGAGCGGGCAGCGGTCGCAGCGTGTACGTCTGACTTTTTCGACAGATACGCAAATGTTCCGGAGCGGGTCGGGGAGACAGGCAGGACGGGAACGGACGACATCGTCGATGCGGTGATTGAGGAAATGCAGAACCGTGAAAACTGGAGAATCGAGGCAGAAAAGCAGGAGATTCTTGCGGATTTGGATTTGTACGGTATTTAAAAAATGGAGAGGAGAAAAAGAGACCATGAACAAAGAATTGCAGAAACTTTTGAGGCAAATCAATGACAAAAAGAACGAGATCAAGAGCCTTGTAAACGATGGGAAACTTGACAAGGCGAGGGCAGCGAAAGAGGAACTCAAGGCGTTGCAGGAAAAATTCGACCTGCTTTTCGATTTGGACGAGGAGGAACACGAGGGAATCGAGGACAAGGTCGGCAGGGGAACAGCAAAGGTCATCGGCGGTGAAAAAGCTGACAAAAAGAACCTTGTCAAGTCTTTCGTCAATATCATCAAAGCCGGATTCCTGCACGTTGAGCCGGACGAGGCAGACGTGAAAGTCTACAAGGACGCACTGACATCCGATGCAACGCCGAACGACGAGGGGCAGCAGGGCATCGGGGTGACGATTCCGGAGGACATCAGAACGGACATCATCGAGTTGCGCCGTTCCTCCGACAACCTTGAGCAGTATGTCAACGTGGAGGGCGTGACCACAAAGACAGGCACGAGGAATATTGAGGTCGATGCAGAATCCACGCCGTTTGACAATGTGGACGAGGCCGCGGATTTTCCGGAAATGGACGAACCCGTTTTCGAGCCTATCGAATACAAGGTCAAGAAAAAGGGTGGAATCCTCAAGATGACCGCCGAACTGCTTGAGGACACGGCAGCCAACATCATGGCGTATATCAACAAATGGATTGCCAAAAAGACAAAGGCGACCCGCAATGCGATGATTCTGAAAGTGCTGAACACCATGACGGCGGGGAAAGAGGTGGTCGTTTCCAACCTTGACAGCCTCAAAGATATTTTCAACGAGCAGCTTGACCCTGCGGTGGCAGCGACCTCTATTGTCATCACGAATCAGAGCGGGTTCAATTTCCTTGACAAGCTGAAAGATTCGGACGGCAATTATATCCTGCAGAAAGACCCGACGTTGCAGACAAAGGGAAAACTGCTTTTCGGGGAATACCCGATTGTGAAACTGTCAAAAAAGACGCTGAAATCCACGCCGATTCTTGCGACGGACGGAACAACGGTCACAGGGTATAAGCATCCCGTTTTCTGCGGTGACTTGAAAGAGGCAATCACTCTCTTTGACCGGAACGTGCTGACCATCGACATCAACGACAAAGGGTCGGGGATGTGGGAAAAGGACTTGACCGGAATCAAGGTGCGTGACCGTTTCGATGTGCAGCCTGTTGACAAGGGGGCGGTCATCAAGGGAGAAATCACGGAGGTCGTGAACGGGTAAGGATGGGCGGGGCGGGATGACCGCCCCTGCAGGAAAGCAGGTGAGGGCATGACAGACGAGGAGAAAAAGGAATACAGAGCGGGAATGATCGAACTCTGCAAAACTTATTGTCATATCGATTATGATGACGACGCTGAAATCGTTGAGTTGATGTTTGACACGGCGATGGAGGAAATGGAGCATCTGATTCCATCGTTTGACAGGCACACAATGACGAGCCGTCAAAAGCTGCTCACATGTTCTTTCGTGAAAGAACTTTACGACCACCGTGAGGAGTATCAGAGAGAGACAAGGACGCTCACGAACGCCGTTTCCTCCATGCTGCTGAAAGAGATATACAAAGGGGGCAACGCATGACTGGACGGATAAAGGTGATAAGGAAAGAGACGGCGGTTGTTGACGGCAGGAGGCAGCAGGTGTCGTCACTGTTCTATCAATGTTGGTGCGAGGTTCAAGACCTTGCGACAAATGAAAAATACACCGCATTACAGACAGGGCTTGAGAATACGATCGTTTTCAAAGTGCGGAACTGTAAAAAGATTGAGGAAATCAGATTGAACTTGAAAGAGTTCTATGCGGAGTACAAGGGAACGGAGTTCAAGATTTACAATGCGTCACCGATGGTCTCCGACAATCGGCGTGTGTTGCTGAAATGCCGTGCGGGTGCATAGTGTCACAATCTGACACCGGAGGCGACGGGATGAAAATTGAAATGAAATTCGAGGGGCTTGACGAACTTGTCAAGGCGTTTGAAAAGGCAGCGAGCGACGATGAAATCAAGGCGACAAACAGGAAAATCGTTGAAAAAAGTGAACCAGTGATAAAGCGCATCATGTCCGGCAAGATTCCGAAGTCTGCGGACATATCAAAGAGCGGGCGGGGATTCGGCTCAAAAGGACATCCATCAGCACATGCAGCCGACAGCGTACCGATCGGAAAAGTGAAAGTAAAAGACACCGGAGCGTCGGCAGAGGTCGGGTGGGATAAGGGAACGAAAGCAGAACATTTTTATGTGAAGTTCATTAACTGGGGAACAATATACCAACCGCCGAGGGAGTTCATATTCGCAACGGGGCGGGAGGCAGACGGCGAGTTGCAGAAAATCGCCGAACAGGAATATCAATCATTTTTAGACAACACAGTGGGGTGATAAGCATGGGCGACAGTCCGGACATCATAAAAGATGCGTCAGAGACCCTCAAGCCTGTCAGCGGGCGGGGAATCACGGTGATGCAGGGATGGTATGACAAAGACATCAAGGCGTGTCATGTGACCTTGTGGGATTTGGGAGAGACGGACGACAATTTCTCCGACGATGACGCAGAGGGCGTGACGTTGTCCGTGCAGGTCACAATTTTTTCGCAGGAGGACGAGGTGGAACTGGCAAGGGAAATCAAGAGCCTCATGAAAGCAAATGGATTCTCTTTCGAGGGCAGGAACGGAGACGATTCAAAGCCGGAGGACGGAATCTATATGAAAGCACAGAGATTCTCAAAATTTTATGAAAGAGAGGAATGAACATGAATGAAAAGGTAACGCAGTTAAGCGAGACAAAACAGCAGATCGTCCGGAGTAGAACCTGCGGTTGTAAGGATTTATATGCTGCATTGGTTTTACAGAATACGGCGATGCAGTATGTGGCGGGAGAGACAAGAAAACTCTCAAGGATGGTGAAAGCAAAGATCGATGAAAAGTGGACTTCTGAAAAGATTTACTCCGACGACGAGACGGAGGAGGTCATCACGTCCTATGAGGGAACGGACGTGGAACTTGAGGTCAATGCGCTTGCACCGCAGGACAGGGCGTTTCTGTTCGGGCAGAGGTATGAAAACGGCTATCTTGTAAAGACATCCAACGACATGGCACCGGAGGTCGCTATCGGGTGGCGTGAAAGAAAGCTGAACGGCAAATATGAGTTCAAGTGGCTTTTTGTCGGGAAGTTCGCAGAGGGAATCAGTGACGAGGCGAACACCAAAGAGGGAAAACTGTCTCCGACCACAAAGAGCATCAAGGGGTCGTTCTACGAGCGCAGCCTTGACAACCAGTATGAGATTTCCGTCGATGAATCGAACCTCATTGACGAGTACACGGACGCAAAGACGGCACTTGCAAGCTGGTTTTCTGCGGTGCAGGAATACCCGAACGCTGCTGACAATACCGGAGGCAGTGACGGAGGAGAAACGGGAGACAGTGCCGGAGACGGCAGCGTGACGGAGTAAGGACATAAAGAGATCATATAACAGGAGGAAATTTCAATGCAGAGAAAAATCATTATCGGTAACAAAGAGTACGCAATGCCTAAAATGGGGATTGATGACTACATGGAATATCTTGACTTGAGTGAAAAGATGGACGGTCATCCGAGGTACACAAGGGAAGATATTGAGGCGATGGTCTTGTTCGTGTGTAAGGCATACGGAGACCAGTTCACCGCAGAGGAACTCAAGGACAAGGAAAAAGGTCTTGATGCAGCGGGAATCATCATGGAGTTTCAGTTTATAGATGTCGGAATCGGCGAGGAACTCACAAAGCGGATGGAGAAGATCGAGAAAAATTTTCAGAGTGGCAAGTGATTCCGGAAATTGAGATCACTTGCAGGGGAGGAACGGTTTTCATCAATTCCGTAACAGTTGAGCAGTACAAAAAATATGTGAGCCTCATGGAAAAGAACGGGTCGGACAGGGTGACGGATGCGATGTTTTTCAACAGGCGAATCGTTCAAGAGATTTTCGGAAACAGGATGTCTCTTGCAGAACTGGGAGGAGCGGAGGTCGTCGAATTTTTGACGGCAGCAAAGGGAATCCATTTCATCATGCAGAATGTCATTTCTGAAAAGCTGCTGAATATAGTCGAGGTTGAACCAGTGGAGCAGGAGACATCGGCGTTTGACGAGTACGACATTGAAAACGGATATGAGGAGGAAAGCGAGCCGGAGGAGAACACATGGAAAGTGTGCGGAGAGATTCTTGACAGGGTCATCAAAATAGCAATCCGGCTCTTGAAAAACTCATACAGTCAATGTATGAGAGAGGACATTGTGTCATTACTGGACTATCTGAAATTTGAATTAGATACCATAAACGAGAATCAGACATAAAAGGGAGGAGGAGACCGAATGGCTTATACGAGCGTCAAGATTTCTGCGAGTTCAAGCGACTATCAGTCGCAAATGAAATCGGCAGCAGCGCAGATGAAAACATTGTCGAGTGAGTATTCCGTTGCAGCGACAAAAGCAAAGTTGTTCGGTTCGGCAGCAGACAGCCTAAAGGCAAAGGCAGAGACGCTCACGCAGAAAATAACCGTACAGAAAGACATCGTGAAGTTGAACAGCGAGCAGCAGGAAAAACTCACGAAAAAGCTATCTGACCAAAAGATCAAACATGAGGAACTCAAGACCAAAATCGAGGCAGCGAAAGAGGCTTATGCAAAATCCACGGAGGAGACGGGGAAAAACTCTGAACAGTCAAAGGCACTGAAAGAGGAACTTGAGAAACTTGAGCAGAAGTTCAAGGCGAATGAGACCGCAATCGGAAAGACAGAGACCGCCCTGGCAAATCAGACGGCAAAGACGAACCAGTCGAAAGCCAAACTCATGGAAATGGAATCAGAACTTGAGAATGTCAACAGGGAACTGAAAAACCATAAACTCAATGAGTTCGCCGATGCTTGCGACAAGGCGGGTCAAAAGATGGAGAATTTCGGAAAGAAAATGTCCATTGTCTCCGCAGGTATCGCAGGAATAGCAACCGCATCCGTAAAATCATACAACGAGGTGAAAACGGGAACGGATGCGGTGACAAAGGCGACGGGGGCGACGGGTGAAGCCCTTGAGGATTTGCAGCAGAGTTATAAAAATATAGCATCCTCATTTTCGGCGGAATTTGGGGATATTGGCTCAACACTGGGGGAAGTCAATACAAGGTTCGGGTTTACGGGGGAGGCTGCGGAGAACTGCACAAAAAAGTTTTTGGAGTTTGCAAGAATTAATAATACGGATGCGACAACATCCGTCCAGTTGGTAAGCAGAGCGATGGGCGATGCGGGCATTGACGCATCGCAATATGAAATGGTATTAGACCAATTAACGGTTGCAGCACAGGCATCCGGAATCAGTATTGACGCACTGGCGGGAAATATCACAAAATACGGCGCACCTATGCGGGCGTTGGGATTTGACACACAGTCGAGCATTGCCATATTTGCAGGATGGGAAAAGGCGGGAGTAAATACAGAGATAGCGTTTTCGGGCATGAAAAACGCAATTTCAAAATGGTCAGCAGAGGGAAAGGACGCAAAAGTTGAGTTCGGGAAAGTTTTAGATGAAATTGCAAATTGTCCGGATATAGCGTCGGCGACGACAAAGGCGATTGAGGTTTTCGGCAAAAAAGCGGGTCCCGATTTAGCGGATGCGATTCAAGGCGGGCGTTTTGAATATTCTGACTTCCTTAATTTGTTGGAAAACAGCAACGGAACGGTCGAAACAACATATAACAACATCACGGATGCGAACGACGATGCAAAAATAGCAATGAACAATGTAAAACTGGCAGCGTCGGAATTAGGCTCAACCATTATGACAGGGGCATCGCCAGTCATCAAGGATTTAACGGAAAAAGTAAAGGAAGTTACACAATGGTTCACATCGTTGGATTCTTCACAGCAAAGCACGATTGTGAAAATAGGACTTGTGGTCGCTGCAATCGGGCCTCTTGCAATCGGATTCGGAAAGGTCGCACAGGGCATTTCCTCAACGATTAAGACGGGGCAGCAGTTTGTCTCCGGTGTTTCCTCTATCATTGCAAAAATCACAGCGAAAACGGCAGCGACGACAGCAGGAACGGCAGCGGACGCAGCGGGAACGGCAGCAACGACGGCACATGCAGCAGCGACCACGGCAGCAACGACGACGACAGGGGCGATGACGGTTGCACAGGGCGCACTCAATACGGTCATGAACCTATGCCCGATTATTCTGATTGTGACGCTGATTGCCGGACTGATTGCAGCGGGTATCGCTTTATATAAAAACTGGGATAAGGTCAAAGAGAAACTGGCTGAATTTTGGGCGAAAATAAAAGAGGTTTTCGGCAAAATCAAAGAAGTCATCACGGGGGCGTTCAACAAGGCAAAGGAGGCGGTGTCGAACAAAGTAAAAGAGATAAAGGATGCGGTTTTGAACACGCCTATCGGACAGGCAGCATCGAAAGTATTCAACGGTGTCAAGGACACGGTGAAAAAAACCATGTCGGCAGCAGTTGACACGGCAAAAGAAAAGTTGAGCAATATGAAAACCGCATACGAGGAAAACGGGAGCGGTATCAAGGGGATTGTGGCAGCAGGATGGGAGGGCATCAAAGGGCATTACACATCCGGATTCACATTCGTTGATAAGCTGACCGGAGGAAAGCTAACCGAACTCAAGACAAAGTTTTCCGACAGGACATCGGAAATCAAAGAAAAGGTTTCAGAGGGTTGGACGAACATGAAAGAGACCGTCACCTCAAAGATGACGGAGTGGAAAACGAACGCATCCAACAAACTGGATGAAATACGGACAAATTTCACGACGAAAGTGTCCGGAATACAGACCTATGTTGCGACGGGATGGTCGCACATGAAATATACAATCACATCGACGATGCAGCAGTGGAACTCCGACGCATCGGCGAAACTGACCTCTCTCAAACAGGGATTCGATTCAAAGGTAAACGACCTAAAGGCAAAGGTCTCCGAGGGTTGGACGAACATGAAAACGTCCATATCAACAAAGATGCAGCAGTGGAACTCCGACGCATCGGCAAAGCTGACATCCCTCAAGACAAACTTTTCGTCAAGGGTCAATGAGATAAAATCAGACTGGTCGGCAAAATATACGGAGATCAAGGACAAAGCGACCTCACTCATGGAGACGGCAAAGTCCAACGTCGCCACAAAGTTGGAGACGATGCGGTCAAACTTTTCGTCGAAACTTGAGACCATAAAATCAAACTGGTCGAGCGGATATGAAAATATAAAGTCAACAGCGACATCAAAGATGGAGGCAGCAAAAAGCAGCGTCGCATCGAAACTTGAGACAATCAAGTCGGATTTTTCGTCAAAGCTGAACAATGCGCTCTCCACCGTGTCCTCTGTCATGGAGAATATACGGGCAAAATTTTCTGAAAAGATGGAGGCAGCAAAAAGCGTCGTTTCCGGTGCGATTGAGAAAATCAAGGGCTTTTTCAATTTTGAGTGGTCATTGCCGAGCATCAAACTCCCTCATTTCAAGATAGAGGGGAAATTCAGTCTCAATCCTCCGTCAGTACCGTCATTCGGTGTCGATTGGTACAGAACGGGAGGCATCATGACGAATCCGACCGTGTTCGGGATGAATGGAAATCGCCTCATGGTCGGGGGAGAGGCAGGGGCAGAGGCTATCTTGCCACTAAGCGAGTTTTATACAAAGCTGAATAATATGCTTGACCGGAAAATCAACGCTATCAATCAGCAGATAAAGGCACATGTCGAGGTTCACACCTACATCGACAGCGATGAAGTGTCGAACCGGACAACGGAAAAGGTCAGTGAGAATCTAGCCGTCGAAATGTTAAAGAGGAGGTAAGCGATGAAGATTGACGAGACAGACATCCGGACGTTTAATGCGAAACAGTTGACCGTCGATTATATGCTGCCCTCAACAGCGGTGAGCGTTGACATGTTCGACGGCGCACTGATTCCATCGGAGGGAGAGACCTACACGCCACTTTCGGGAGTGACGGTGGGCGTTCTGTTCAGAGGCAGGACGAGAGACGAGGTTCAGCGTTATGTAAGTGATTTTAATGCGATGCTGCAAAAGGGCGTTGCGCTCACACTGGACGGATATTCGAGGCGGTTCAAAGGATATATGACGGGGAACACGCTCTCAAAGACGATCACGAAAGGGAGGTACACGGCAGACTTTACATTCACGGGGTACTGGTTCAGCGAGACAGTGACGCTCAAATGGGAAAATGTTCATGAGGTGGAGTTTGAGGCAGCAGGAAACAGGTGGTCTCCGTGCAGGGTGACAATCACGGCGACGGAGTACATCGAGGAAATGAAGATCAACGGCTTTTCGGATGAAATCATCATCCACACGATACCGAGAGGGGCGACGGTCATCATCGACGGGGAAAAAGGATTCGTCACGATTGACGGGGAAAACAAGTTCAAGGATGTCGAGGGGATGATGGAGTTCCCGTTCTTAAAGACTGGGGAGGAGAAAAGCCACCACCTCATATTTTCGGACAAAAATGCGATCGTAACGATTGAATATAGTCCGATGTGGCTCTAGGGGGTGCGGTATGGAACTTTTCAATGACATGCACGAAAAGGTGTGCAACCTGTCCGGAATAAAAGAAATCTGCATCACAAGCACTTTGAAAACGGGCGACAAAGAAATCTCTTTCCAGTACCGGAAAGACAATACATATGCAAAGGGAATCAAAGAGGAGGCATACATCAGAACAGACGAGGACGAGTTCGTCATCAAGCAGATTGAGCCGTCCGAGGACTGGTATAAATGCACCGGAACGATGAACATTGAGGAAATGGAGGGAAAGCAGTTTCCGACCGGATTTGAGACCGTGGAAAAGACTGCGGAGGACTGCTGCAATGAGGCGATAGCCGGAACGGGATGGAGGGTCATTTTCTGCGGGGTGAAAAAGAAACGGACGGTCAGAATTGAGCAGAACTGTTCGGGGTGGGATGTGGTGCAGCAGGTCATCAGCACATATCGGTGTGAAATAAAATTCGATTCCATCCACAAGACAATCGCAATCTATGAGCAGATCGGCGAGGACAGGGGAGCGTATTTCATGGAACGGCTGAATCTGAAAAAATTGCAGATACAGTCGAACTCATACAATTTCTGCACAAGGCTAATCTGCATCGGGAAAGACGGGTTGACGCTCAACGTCGGGGGAAAGAACTATCTTGAGAATTATCAGTATTCGAGGAAAGTCAAGACCTGCACATGGAAAGATGAAAGATACACCGACGAGGAATCATTGCGGGAGGACGGGGAGGCGAAACTGGATGAACTGTCAAAGCCTTATAAATCATATACGGCAGACATCGTCAATCTTGTGGAGGCGGTGCAGGACGAGGAGGAAAGAGAGCGTTATCGGGAAGTATTTGACATAGCACTGGGAGACACCGTTCTCTTGATGTCAAAGTCAACGGGCATCCGAGAGCGTCACCGGATTGTGAAGATGTACCAGTACCCGCAGACAAGGGCAAAGAATAAGGTCGAACTTGCGAACACAAGGCTCTCTTTTGAGGAGATACAAAAGACGGAGCAGGAATTGTCATAGACGAGGAGGTGAGGAAATGGAGACCATAAGACATATTAAGGTTGACTTATACGGGGCGGTCAAGCGTTTTGCGGTCGCTGCAAAACAGATGGATATGGGAACACGATACATCGGTGTCACGCTTATGGAGGACGGTGTCGTCTATGAAATACCGAACGATGCTGAAATCATTATCAACATGACAAAGCCGGACAGAACCCACATCCACAATGACGGCGAGAAATCCGGAAACGAGGCGTTGATTCCGCTGACCCGCAACATGCTCATGGTTCACGGAACGGCATATTGCGAGGTGCAGTTGTACCAGTACGGCGCATTGCTGACAAGCGCAAATTTTGAAATGGAGATTTTCCCGTCGCAGAGGGATGAATCGGAGATTATACACTCCGGAGAGTACACGAGGCTTGAGAATACGATTCATGCTGCAAGGGAGGCGTTGCAGATCGCACAGGACACGCAGAACGCTATTGATGCAGCGGAGGCATTGAGGGCAGCAGCGGAAAAGGCGAGGGAACTTGCAGAGCGGGCGAGGGAGATCAGAGAGAGCCGGAGAGAGGATGGCACGGCGAAAATCATTGCAGAGTGCGCCGAGACCATACGGGCAGCAGTGGAGCAGACACAGGCATGTCTCAAGGCGACGCAGCGGGCAGAGGAGATCATTGTTTCACAGAGCGGGCTTGATGCGATACTGGCAGCAGTCCGTGACTATTATGAGCGCATCCGGCAGCTTGAGACGGACATTAACATCAATGTGGACGGAGGAACGCCCACATCAACCGAACTGCTGCTTGTGGACGGGGGAACGCCGTTCACGACGGACTATGACAAGTACAATGCAGGAAAGCCACACACGATATAAGAGAGGAGTGAGAAAAAATGGCGACAGCTACAATCCGAATCAAGAAAGGAACGACAGCGGAATGGACGGAGAGCCACAGGGTACTTGATGACGGGGAACTGGGGCTTGAGTTGACCGTGGACGGACACCGCATCATCCGCATCGGAAACGGTGCGACGGAGTTCATGGATTTGCCTGTTTCTTTTGACATCGAGGAGATCAGAGAGATCAAGAAAGGCATGGACGACAACGCAAAGACCTATTATGAGGACATGGTCAAAAAGGGTGAGGAGTTCATTGCGGAGATCAAGGCGATGGCGACCACCGTTGAACTTGAGGACGAGGCAACGGGAATCAAGTACCGGATGGGATTGTCCGGAGGAACGATGTATTTTGAGGAAATGAAGAAAGAGGCAACCGTTCCGGATATCGGAGGAGACACAGAGGGCGGTGAAACCGGAGGAGGTTCAGAGGAATCCGGAGAAACAGAAAAAACAGAACAGGAGGTAAGTGAATAATGGCAGCAGGTGACAGAATATTCATGGCAAAAGAATCCACGTCACAGGAGATTCTTGCAAAGACAAATCAGATCATCGAGGCGGGAAAGGCAAAGCCGAAAAGATACGGCATGAGAATCAACCGCCTTGACAGCAATCCGGCGACCCGTGTGAAATATGTCCTTGATGCAGTCGGGATGACACCTGCGGGAATGAATTACTCCGGAGGCGGGTTCGATTATGGAGACTGGGGGGATATTTGGTTTGTAAAGAATAACCGCCCCGTCATGCTGCGGACAGACGGAACGGTGGACTATGAACTCAATCATGAGAACCACGCCTTGAAACTGACAGGCGGGTCGTCGGATATTGCGAACGTGTCATATGGCGGGAACGCAATGTCTGAAATCCCTCTGATTTGGGTCAAGCGGTATTCCATAGCGAACTATGATTATGTGATCTTCTGCGAAACGCAGTATGATGACACATACAAGGCATACGCCCACACGGACGCAGACGGGAACATTCTGCCCGTGACCTATTTCCCGATGTATGAGGGGGCGGTCATCAATAACCGGATGCGTTCGCTCTCCGGTCAGACACCGACAGCATCGCAGACGGACGCACAGGAGACCACGGCAGCGCAGCAGAACGGCGACAGGTGGGATAAATTATCGTTTTCGGAAATCAACCTCATGTATGAAATGTGTACCATGATTTCATGCAGCACAAACTCACAGACAAAATTCGGGAACGGTAACAGCAATTCGGAAACCTACTTGCAGACAGGAACGCTCAACGGGAAAGGGCAGTTTTTCGGCAGCACATCCACAACGGCAGCAAACAAAGTGTTCTATTGCGAGAACTTTTTCGGGAATTACTGGAAACGTCTGCGGGGGCTGCTGCTCATTAACGGAGTGTACCACATCAAGCCCGTTCCTCCGTACAATTCAGTGGGTACGGGGTACATCAACACGGGAATGACCGTGGGCGGCACATCCGGAGGATATATCTCAAAGATGGAACTTGCGTCAGACATCGGCAGGATTCCGACCGTCGTGTCCGGAAGTGAAACCACATATGAGTGCGATGGATGTTGGTTCAATAATGCGATCGTGGCGGTTGCCCTGTTCGGTGGCACCCGTGGCAACGGAGCGAAGTGCGGTTTGTCGTGCTGGGGTGTGACCCACCCTGCGACGGACGTGCACCCGAGCTTCGTGGCGAGCCTTTCTTGTAAACCACCTGCACAAGCTGCGTAAGCAGCAGGGGGGAACGGGGGGGAGCAATCCCCCCGCAAAGGGAGGTTCGGAGGGCTTGCCCTCCGAGAGTTCCGAGACGATATAGAATTTCCACGATAGTGGAAACACGGTGCATTTTACGCACAAACGAAAATTTTTGTGATAAAATCTCCGTCATGAATCAAAAGCCGATGACCCGACGTGACAGGGGATTCGGTGTGCGTCCTTGCCCTGTTCGGTGGCAACCGTGGCAACGGAGCGAAGTGCGGTTTGTCGTACTGGAATGTGAACAACCCTGCGACGAACGTGAACCCGAACATCGTGGCGAGCCAATCTTATCAATGACGGAGCGTATAACCAAAAGCACACCGTTTTCCTACACCGCAGGGCGTTGAAATACGCCTAACCAGTGGAAATTGTACCGACGCAGGCAGGGGCTAGTAAGTTCAGACAGAAAGTCCTTGAGGTGATAAGAAAGATGGGTAAAAAGTCCGTCAATAACCTGTATAAGCCCATGTTAGAGCATGGCAATGTTGAAAAGAAATTTCACACGGCAGCACGGGGAAAAAGCAACCGACCGGATGTCGCTGCGATATTGAATCCGGACAACATTCAATCACACGTCAATTTGGTCATCGAGCAGCTATCCAATACCGCACCGGAGGGGTACGGCGTACCTTTTCTGGAGCGGGCATGGAAACCGACGAACCACGGGAAAGTCAGAATCAACGAGGGAACGACGAAAAAGGCGAGGGATATTGAAAAGCCACGGTACAATTATGAGCAGGTCGTTCATCATATTGTGGTGTCAGCCTGTTATGAGATATTCATGCAGGGGATGTATGAGTTTTCTTGCGGGAGCGTTCCGCACAGGGGCGCACACTACGGAAAGAAGTACATCGAAAAGTGGATAAGGACGGACGGGAAGAACTGCAAATATATCCTCAAGATGGATATTCGGCACTTTTTCGAGAGCGTTGACCACGGCGTACTGAAAGAATGGCTTGCAAAGAAAATCAGAGACAAAAGGATGCTGCACATCCTCAATCTAATAATAGACGGGGCGGGCAATCCTGCAGGGGATGACCGGAAAGATGTCAAAGGTTTGCCGTTGGGGTTCTATACGTCACAGTGGCTTGCAAATTTCATGTTGCAGCCACTTGACCACTACATCAAAGAGGAACTCCGTGCGGTGCATTATATCCGGTACATGGATGACATGGTCGTGTTCGGCAGGAACAAAAAGGAATTACACCGGATGCAGCAGTCAATCGCTTTGTTTCTGCGGGAGAGATTCAATCTTGAAATGAAAGGGAACTGGCAGGTGTTCCGGTTCGAGTACGTCGAGCGGAAAACCGGAAAGGTGAAAGGACGACCGCTTGATTTCATGGGGTTCGAGTTCCACAAGGACAGGACAATTTTGAGGGAATCCATCATGTTAAGCTGCACGAGGAAAGTGAACAGGGTATCAAAGAAAGATGTCATCACATGGTATGACGCAACGGCTATCCTGTCATATATGGGCTACCTCACGCACACGGACACCTATGAAATGTATTTGCAGCGGGTCAAGCCCAATGTGAACGTAAAGAAGTTAAAAAAGATAGTCAGCAAACACTCAAAAAGAGAGGAGAAAAAGAAACGTGAAAGAATGGAGAGAAGTGTTCGGAACGGAGACGGAGAGACCGGAGGAGTTCGACACGTCATCGTCGCCGACAACGGTGTATCAGAGACGGAACATAAGACAGGAGACAAAGACCGAGCCGGACGGAACGAAAGTGACCGGATGGCTGCGGGAGGAGCGGGAATTGACGCTTGAGGAATATCATCAGATGGCACTCATGCAGCAGGTTGTCGCAGAGAACACGCAGGGAATCGTCGCCTCCGTCACGGAATTTCAGAAAGGGGAGGTCATTGACGAGTACACAATGCAGTTAATTGAGGAGGGAATCATTTAATGAGAATACTTGCGGAAAGCATCAAGAGGTTGTATGTCGGCGAAAAGCTGACAAAAGCACAGGTCGCCGAACGTGTGCGGAAAGGAAGTATTTCAGCGGAGGAATACGCCAACATCACCGGAGGGGAATATCCGGACGGTGAGGGCGAATGACCACGCTTGAAATAATCTCACGGTTATGTGGCATAACGACCGAATTGTCTGAAATCGTGAGGAAACAGCAGGAAACCATTGAACGCTCAAAGGTCGAGGAGGCGGTCAAAGAGGAACTCCGTCAGATGGTGGACGGGGCAGACAGGGAAATGGATGTCATGGAGTATCATTTGCGGAGAATCGTTGACACCGACGACGTTGAGGCGTTCGGAAAGGAGTAGACGTTGACGGTTGAAATCTCACTTTTGTTGTCCGGAATCTCCGTTGCATTTGCAATCTTTTTCGGCATTTCCTCAAAGAACAGGAATGACCGGAAAGACACGGAGCAGGAGACGGAGGACAGGGCATCAACACACACGCTTTTGATGACAAAACTTGAAAATATCGCAGACGATGTCAAAGACATCAAACGTGATTACCGTGAGACCAACATTGAGGTGCAGAACCTCCGTGAGAGGGTCGTTGCGGTGGAGCAGTCATTGAAAAGCTATCACAAGAGACTGGACGGGGCAAAAACCGACCAATAACAGGAGGGCGGGAAACAGGCAGGAATCAACGGCACATTCGGAGGAACAAAACAATGAGGATGACTAAAAGCGAGCGTCGCAGATACATCCGGCATCGGAAAAAGATGGAGCGGATGGCATTGCGGGCAGCGGAAAAGAAAGAAAAGGTCTCCGGTCAGTTCATGAATCGTGTTGTGATTGCGATGATTCTTGCAGCTTTTATCTTTACAGTCGTTATGATATTTGTGTTTGTGAGAACAGGGTCAGAACCGTCTACACTGATTGAAAATGTATTCAGATTTCTTTCAGTCGAGGGCGGGGCAATGGCACTCATAAAATCCGTTAAGACGGTGACGAAAAAAAGGTCAGAAAAAGAATCAGAAAATCAGCACGAGGACGAACCGGAGCAGTATGAGGAGGAATGACGATGAAATTCATCACGGAGAACTGGTTTGTGCTTGTGGCGTTTGTGGCGATGGCAGCAGCGGGAGGGTATGCAGTATATACTTTCGTGAAAATGCCGTCCGATAAGCAGTTGAAAAAGGTCAGAGAATGGCTGTTCTATGCGGTCACGAAAGCAGAAAAGGAACTGGGAGGTGGTACGGGTCAAATCAAACTGCGGTATGTATATGACATGTTCGTGGCAAGGTTCACATGGCTTGCACAGGTGATCTCTTTTGAAATGTTCAGCATGATGGTTGACGATGCGCTTGAGAAAATGAAAGGGATGCTTGAGAACAACAAAGCGATGCAGGAACTTGTGAGCGGAGAAACGGAGGGGATGGAATGATTTCAAACTGCGGGCATGATGAAAACAACAGGTACAAGGGCGGGAAAGCAGGAGATCAGACTGGGGGAGAATGGGCGTTGATTAAATGGTATAACCGCCCGTGGAAATGCGTTCTCCGTCATTCGGAGGCAAAAGTCCGGAAAATGATTTCAGATATGGCGACGGCAGCAGCAAAGAATAATAAAGTCGGGTACGATCAGAATGAACGCTATACATTTTGGGAGCATTTGAAAGCGAGCAATTACGACCCTGTAAAGATCACGGTCGCTTGTGAGGCTGATTGCAGTTCCGGCGTGGCTGCGATCGTAAAGGCTGCGGGGTATCGTTTGGGAATCCAAAAGCTGAAAGAAGTGAGCATTTACTGTTATACCGGAAACCTGCGGGCAGCATTAGAGGCAGCAGGGTTTGAGGTATTGACAGACAGCAAATATCTGACAGGCGATGCGTATTTGATCGAGGGAGACATCCTGCTCAATGATTCCTGTCACACAGCAATAAACGTGACGGCAGGGGCAAAGGCATCCGCATCCGGAGGGCTGAAAACCGGAAAGGCGGGTTTAAGTCTGATAAAGCAGTTCGAGGGGTGCAGGTTGGAATCGTATAAATGCCCTGCGGGTGTGTGGACGATAGGCTACGGGCATACATCCGGAGTAAAGGCAGGGCAGGTCATCACACAGGCACAGGCAGACGCTTTTCTTGTTTCGGATGTGGAGAAGTTTGAGAAAAAAGTCAACAAATACTATGAAAAATACGGGTGGAATCAGAATGAATTTGATGCACTGGTATCATTTGCATTTAACATCGGCAGCATAGATAAGTTGACGGCGAACGGAACACGGAGCAGGGCGGTTATTGCGGAGAAAATGGTTCAGTATAACAAAGCATCGGGGAAAGTGCTTGCGGGGCTGACAAAGCGGAGACAGGCAGAAAGAAAGCTGTTTTTGAATGAATCCGGATGGAATACGTCAAGCGGGGTGAAAAACGATGCAGCGTCATCCGTGAAAGTGGATGCTGCACAGGGCAAGGACAAGAGCCTCTCCGGAACATATGAAGTCACAGCATCGGACTTTTTATCTCTGCGGGCAGGGGCAGGAACGGGAAAGACCGAACTTGCAAGGATGAAACCTCATGAAACGGTGCAGTGTTATGGATATTATACGGACGTTTCCGGCGTGAAATGGCTTTATGTGGTCTATAAGGGAATCACAGGATTTGCGTCAAGCAAATATCTGAAAAAGAAATAAGGAGGACGGAATCATGTTATATTATTTAGGCAAGGGAACGGAGTTCAAGAAAGAGGAGTGCAAGGAATACAAGACCATCGAGGGGGCGTTGCGGGCAGCAGCAAAGGACGAGGCGTTCGCGGTATGGGATGAAACCGGAAAGATCGTCGGAGGACTGACTGACAATGTTCCGGAGGGGGCGTTGAAAACGAATCCGGACGGCAGCGTTCCGGCGTTTGATGAAAGCGGTCATCCGATCGGAGCGGTGGACGCTGCCACGGTTGCAGCAGTGACGGGGCAGCAGGACGCACAGAACGCCACCGGAGAGGGCGCAGAGACCGCCACAGACGGGCAGAACGGGGCAGAGCCGGAAAAGAGTACACCGGAGACCGGAAACGCCGAAAACGGGGCAAATACAGAGCCGGAAAACAGCGGGCAGGATTCCGGAGACGGTGACGGGCAGCAGGACGCACAGAACGCCACCGGAGAGGGCGCAGAGACCGCCACAGACGGGCAGAACGGGGCAGAGCCGGAAAAGAGTACACCGGAGACCGGAAACGCCGAAAACGGGGCAAATACAAAGCCGGAGGAGAGCGAGACGATCATCCCGCAGGGAACAATGAGAGTGACGGTCATTTGTGACGGAACACTCAACTTGAGGCGTTCCGCAGACTGGGGGAACGGAAATATTTGCGGTCGTGCATCACGGGGGCAGTCGTATTATGTGAAAGCGATTCATACCGTGCAGGGAAAGAAGATGGTGCAGACGATTGATGACATTTATCTGTCCGGACAGTCTGAACATGTGCAGTTTGAGCAGTTATAAGAAAAAAGGACGGCGGGGCATGATGTTCCCGCCGTTTTTACTGTCCGAATGTTCCTGCTACTAACTTATACCCACCGACAGGTAATCTGGACAGCAAGTCCTGCAAAGCGGTTATTGATGCATTTTTACAGGCGAAAAGAGAAATGGGCGCAACTATTTTTATGGTGACCCATGACAGCTTTGCGGCTTCTTTCTGCGACAGGGTCATAGTTTTAAAGGACGGGCAGGTGTATGGAGAGCTGAAAAGAAAAGGAACCAGACGGGAATTTATGGATGGGCTTCTGGATACGATCCGGACGTTGGGAGGTGACGGGGATGACAATGAGTAAGATTACGGCAAAGCTTCGGAAAAAGAACAGGGATCAATACCTTTTGCTGGGGATATGTATCTTCCTGTCTGTCATTCTGGTTACGTCCTTTACAATGATGTATTTTTCGCCGTCAATTCAGGAGCTTCTGCCTCCGGGCGGGGATACGAGAAAGCTGATGAAGCTGATGATGGGGGTGGTGATGATCGGCTGTCTGATCTTTACCCTTTATGGGAGCAGCCTGTTTTTCCACAAGAAGAGCAGAGAATTCGGAGTCATGCTGGCTTTAGGAGAGGAAAGAGGAGCGCTTGCCGGACAGCTTGTAAAAGAGCTGGCGGCAGTAGTGGTAAAGTATGTTTTATCAGGTATATTACTGGCAGTTCCGGTGTCTTATCTGATCTGGAAATTATTCCAGGCGATTGCGCTCAATACGGCGCGGCTTAAGTACCGTCCCGGGAATGCGGGAATATTTGCAGGGATTCTCTTTGCGGCGATACTGTCTCTTTGTATTCTGGTTCTGGGTATTCGTTTTATCCGGCAGGCGGATATTATGAACATTTTGAATGCCAGCCGTAAGACGGAGATGGTTCGGGAGATCAAGCCATGGTTCGGCAGGCTTGGAGCAGCGCTTGTAGCTGCGGGGCTGTTTCTGGCAATGGCCGTCCCCCAGCTGACCGTCAGACTGTTCCGGCAGGGGATGCCTGCAATCTGGAACGTAACGTATCTGCTGGGGATAGCAGGTCTGTATCTGATTGTCCTAAGTGCGGTCGGTTATTCTAAAAAAGGAAAGCATCCGGAAAAATATTATAAAAATATTATTTCCACCAATCTGATGCGCTTTACGGCAAGACAGACGACAAGGAATATGCTGTGTATTGCGCTGCTTGTATTCGTGATGATAGGGTCGGCTTTTTGGGGAGTCATGTACTATTTCAGCGCTATGGACGGAGGCGGCGAAGCGCCTTACGATTATTCCTGGCACTATCCGGCGAAAGAAGCTCAGATTGGGAAGGAAGAGACAGAGAAAATAGCCAGAGAGCATAAAGTGACGCTTACTGCTTATGAGGATCTGGTTTCCCTGCAGCTGGTGATCCGTTATACCGGAAGAGATATGGATGAGCAGAAAAGATATTTTGATGCGGAATATGAAAAGCTTGCGTCGTTTATAGCAGCTTCGGATTTTGAGAGAATCTCCGGCAGATCGATTTCGCTGAAAGCAGGGGAGTATCAGACGGTCACCACGACGGATTTTCAGGAGAATGTCTGGGTAAGCGTAGATTGCCTGAATGAGATCGAAAATCCGGTAACAGGAGAACGGATGGTCCCTGAATTCCGGGGTACAGCGGAATTTGACAATCTTGCCATTGGAAGCGACCCTTTTGCTTTTCTGTTGTCGGATGAGGATTATAACAGGTTTGCGAAAGACCTGCCGGATGACTGGAAAGAGAAACATGCTTTTTTTAATGCGGAGTATATGACAGATGCGGGGGATAAGAAATTTTATGAGTATGAGTTTGCGGATGCTGTAATACAGGAATATATTGCACGGGCGACAGAGTTGTCCAATCATTATGGCCTGTATGATTCCCGTGAAGAAGAACTGGCTCTGGCAGCGGGCAAAGAGTATGGCTATGCCGGGAAGATTGACCTGTCGCCGGATAACCCCCAGATTATGGATGATTGGAAGTACGCTCCGTTTTCCAAGATTTTTTTACAGGCGAATGCCATGGAAATGGTTGCTGTGTTCGTACTGCTCAGTATCTATATTTCTGTGATATCTCTGACCGCGGCGGGAATTATGAGTTATATAAGAAGCATTACCATTGCCATGGATAACCGGCAGCTCTTCGAAGATCTGAGGAGACTTGGAGCTGACGATGCCTATGAAGAGAAAGTGATCAAAGTACAGCTTCGCAAGATCTTCGCATACCCTGTGGCGGCAGGCTGTACGGTGGTAGGGCTGTTCTCCTTGTTTCTGACATATTTTAATGATATGAGGCTGCAGGCTTTCGAGGTAAATATGCTGTTGCTGGAAGTGCTGCTTATGATCTTCATTGCAGGGGTTCTGTATGTCGTATACAGAATTGCGTATGGGAAAATGAGGAGGATTGTGGGGAGCGGCATTAAAAAATGTTCCAGCAGGATATGAGAAAGAATTTCCGGATTATGAAGTCTTTTAACGACTATTAGAACAGGGCTCTGTGTCTGGCTCTTTTATCAACATATGAACAAAATTGCTGCACCGCAGCCCTGGCAGGTCATTTGCAGCGATTTTGTTCAATAGGGAATTTACTTAAATGCCCTTAATCAAAAACATTTCCATTGGTTGTTCATATTCTGGAACATCTATGATAAAACCGCCGCAATCTTTATATCCCAATTTCCGGTAGAAATGTTGTGCCTCTTCGTCAACCTGAGTTGATGTTAACAGCATACCATATCCTTGTAATTTCATATCATTTTCCCAATGTTCCATAAGTTTCTTCCCATAACCTTTTCTTTGATAATTGCGATCAATAAATAACATTGTACAAAACGGCGTATTGTCCCAGAAAAGATTGTATCTTAACAATCCGATTGGTTTATTGTCATCTAATAAAATATAGCCTCTTTTATTGCTGACCTTATTAATAAATTCTCGTTCCGGCAAGTGTTTATCAAGACCATACCAAAATTCTTTATCTTCTGATTTTACATATCTGATTTCTGTCATTACCTTTACCTCGCAAAAATCCTGTTTAATTCCGCTTTCTGCTTAAAATTATCACGGCAGGTTCCACTGTCACTCATGTGACCCGATTCAAAGAGCGATTATAGGCTAATATAGCTGTTATTGTCAAGCCGAAGTTTTTGATAAATTTTTCTTAGAATTTTGTATTAGAAAAACAGAAATAGGTAGATTTGCACAAAATGAAACAGAGTATTTTGTTGAAAATCACAATTCTCCCGGAAATATCACAAAATATAATATATTTATATAATAATGTGATTTTTGTTAAATCATAATATATGTTGGATACATCGTCTCATTTACAGGCAGATGTCCTTTCATTATAATTTTAATCAGCTTGAGTGGTTGTGCAAGAAAAGACAGGCCCGGGCTGATTTTTCTTGCTTCAGCTATGTATTCAAACTATTAAATGAAATATTATGAAAAGGAGTGGAGTTATGAGAAAATTATCCCGTATGACAGCAGTAATTTTGGTATTGATCCTGTTGCTGTCGCTTATAGGGTGCAGCAGTTCAGCAGATAAAAAGACTCATCTCACTTTCCAAATATGGGACGTCTATCAGCGTCCCGGGATGCAGGCTATTTGTGATGCGTATACTGCCAAACATCCTGATGTAGTGATTGATGTACAGGCTACAAGCTGGAGTGAGTATTGGACGAAGCTGGAGGCTTCTGCCGAGAGTAATACCATGCCGGACATTTTCTGGATGCACACGAATCAGTTGCTTTATTATGCCGATTTCGGCATGTTGGCCGATGTGACAGACCTTTATGATGATGTGGATCCGAATTATTATGAGGAACATTTTTCCGAGATTTCCCGCAGCAACGCCAGCGGCAGCGATGGCCGGCTCTACGGCGTACCCAAGGACAAAGATAACGGTCTTCTGGTGTATAACAAGGAAATGTTTGACGCCGCTGATGTTCCCTATCCAACAGATGACTGGACCTGGGAGGATTTGACGGATGCTTCCAGAAAAATTCACGATAAAACCGGCAAATACGGTTTCATGGCTTATAATGACGACCAGTTGGGATACTGGTGTTTTGCCTATCAGGCTGGCGGGCACATTCTTACCGCCGACCGTACCAAGGCTGGCTACACCAATCCCGGCACTGTTAAGGGCATAGAGTTTTATGTGAATATGCAGAAGGAGGACTGGTGTCCTGACCAGACATATTTTGCCGAAACTGCGCCCGGAACTGCTTTCTTTTCTGAAGAGGGAGCCATGTATCTGGAGGGTAACTGGAATTTGCCGCAGTTGATGGAGAATTATCCCGAGATGCGGGGCAAGTGGGATCTGGCAAAGCTTCCCAAGTGTGCGGATCCTGTCGAGGACAGTGAAAGCCTGGATCAGGACGGGCGCGCCACCATATCCAATGGTTTGTGCTATTCGACTGCCGCTCACGGTAAAAAGCGCGATATTGCACTGGATGTAATTAAATTTTTCGGCACGGAAGAGGCTCAGCGTATCCAGGGAGAAAACGGCGCTGCAATTCCTGCTTATATCGGTTGTGAGGAATCCTGGCGTGCCGCGTTTGACGCTTATGATGAAAAGCTGAATCTGGATGTCATCTTTGAACAGTTTGATTATGCGGTGCAGGCAATCTATAACTCTGCCAGTCCTAAGTGGAAGAGCCTTGTACTGGATGAATTGACGGATGTCTATGCCGGCAAGCAGGAGCTTATGACAGGGTTAGAGACCATGGAAAACATCGTCAACACGGAAACCGCCAAGAAATTGGCGAAAGACTGAGAGAGGAGGGAGTTTCGTGAATAAGAAATTATCTGTCGCTGCAAGACGGGAGGAGAGATGGGGCTGGTTTATGGTGGCTCCTACGATCATCGGTCTGGTCGTTTTGAATCTCTGGCCCTTCGTGCAAACTCTGTATTCCAGCTTTTGCGAGCATCTGGGCTTTGGACATTATAGTTTTATCGGTGTGCAGAACTATAAAGACATGTTTGGGAATACGGAATTTTGGAAAGCCACTTGGAATACGGTTTACTTTTGTATTTTGACTGTACCTGTGGGTATAGCGCTGGCTTTGTTGGTTGCTTTACTACTCAATGCGCGTGTGAGATTCAAAGGCGGTTTCCGAACCATCTTTTTCCTGCCGTTGGTTTGTGCCCCGGCGGCTATAGCCATGGTATGGCGGTGGATCTTCAATACGGAGTATGGTATTTTAAACCAGATGATTGGCGGCAAAATCCAATGGATTACCGATCCGAAGACGGCTGTACTGGCTGTCGCCATAGTATCTGTCTGGAGCAGTATAGGTTATGATGCAGTTCTTTTGCTGGCCGGATTGCAGAATATTCCAGGTACGCTTTATGAAGCCAGCGGTCTGGACGGTGCGGGTAAGATTCGTCAGTTCTTCACAATCACCCTGCCTATGGTGTCGCCAACCCTGTTCTCTGTTCTGATCATGCGTTTGATGGCATCCATGAAAATCTATGACCTCATTTACATGATGGCAGATGAGACGAATCCGGCGCTGACAGATATGCAGAGCCTGATGTATCTGTTTTATCGTTCCTCTTTCGTGGCAGGAGACCGTGGTTATGGTTCTGCCATTGTTATCTGGACGGTTAGTCTGATCCTTCTTGTGACTCTTGTTCAATTCCAGGGGCAGAAGAAGTGGGTTACATATGACGTTTAAGGAGGTATTACAATGAAAAATTCTTTGAGACGCTCCTATATGATTACCAAACTGCTTACCTATTTTTTCCTGATTTTAGGCGCGGTCATTATGATCTTTCCGTTTGTGTGGATGATCCTTACCAGTTTCAAGACGGTTCCTGAGAGTATGCAGATTCCGCCGGATATTTTGCCGAAACAGGTTAATTTGGATAATTTTAAAGAGGCGATTGCCAGTCTGCCTTTTGGCAATCTGTACCTGAATACGATACTGATGGTATTCTTCCGTGTGATCTGCGCCGTTTTATTCAGTTCCATGGCGGGGTATGCATTTGCCAAACTGAAATTTAGAGGCAAGAAGCTGCTTTTTGGCATTGTACTGGTTCAGATGTCTTTGCCAAGCCAGATTTTTATTATCCCTCAGTATCAGATGGTTGCCAAGATGGGGATGGCCAATACGGTTTTTGCCTTGGTTTTCCCGGGATTAGTCAGCGCCTTTGGTGTATTTTTCCTGCGCCAGACATACATGAGTATCCCGGACGAGGTGGGAGAGGCTGCTTATCTTGATGGTTGTAATCAGTGGCAGACTTTCTACAAGATCATGTTTCCTTTGACGGGAACTTCCGTGGCGGCGCTCACTATATTTACCGCTGTTTTCGCTTACGGCGATCTGATGTGGCCGTTGGTTGTCAATTCAGATCTGAAGATGATGACGCTGTCATCCGGTCTTTCGACTCTGCGCGGTCAGTTTACTACCAACTTCCCGGTGCTGATGGCAGGTTCTCTGTTGGCTATGCTGCCGATGGTAGTGCTGTACCTGATCTTCCAGCGTCAGTTTGTGGAAGGAATCGCCGGTACCGGCGGAAAATAGGCTTAAAGACAGTCCCGGCATAAGCTGTCGGGACTTTTTATCTAAATCACTTACAAGGGGGTATCTCTATGATTGTACTTGACCGTGAAAACAGAATTTTTACGCTGCATACTCTAAATACTACATACCAGATGAAGGCAGACCAATACAATGTACTTCTGCATACTTACTATGGCTCAAGGATTGATGGCTGTGACTTGTCTGTTTTGATTCAGTGCAATGATCGCAGCTTTACACCTAATCCCAACGAGGCGGGGAGTAACCGGAACTATTCATTGGATGTCATGCCGCAGGAATATTCCACCTGCGGCGTAGGCGATTTCCGATTGCCCTCTGTTGAACTGGAACTAAAAAACGGCAGCCATACGGTAGATCTGCGCTATAAAGGTTTTCGTTTGGAAAAGGGAAAATGCCCTTCGGAGGGTTTGCCTGGTTTTTATGGGACGGAAGATGAGGCGGAAACACTGGTCATTGTATTGAAGGATGCTGCTGCTCAGGTGGAGATAGAATTGTATTACAGTATTTTTGAGAATTATGACCTTATTACCCGTGCCGTCCGGGTAGTCAATCAGGGAACAGATGAGATTCGTCTATATCAATGCGCTTCTCTCTGCCTGGATTTTCTCCGGGATGATATGGATCTGATTACCTTCAACGCACGCCATCTGATGGAGCGGTGTCCGGACCGGGGACCATTGCGGTCCGGGATACTCAGTGTGGGCAGCGTGCGCGGGATATCCAGCCATCAGCACAATCCCTTCGTAATTCTCTGTGATCATGATGCTGATGAAGACAAGGGTATGTGTTATGGCGCTATGCTTCTGTACAGCGGCAACTTTGAAGCGGCTGTGGAGTGCAGTCAATTTGAGAACAGCCGTCTGGTCATGGGGATGCATCCTTATCATTTCTGCTGGACGCTGGAACCGGGGCAGGCATTCACTGCTCCGGAGGCGGCAATGGTCTGTTCGCCTGATGGCTTTGGACAAATGAGCCGTCAGTATCATAGGGCTATCCGGGAACATCTCCTGCGGGATCCTTATCATGGCAGGCAAAAGCCGGTTTTGGTGAACAACTGGGAGGCTACTTATTTTGATTTCAATGCCGACAGGCTGATCGATATTGCCAGGGAGGCCGCTGCTCTTGGGATAGGGCTGTTTGTCATGGACGACGGTTGGTTTGGCACCAGGAATGATGACAACAGTGGTCTGGGCGACTGGCAGGTGAATTTGGAAAAGTTGCCCGGAGGGTTGGAGGATTTGGCTTTGCACATTAAGAATCTGGGAATGAAGTTCGGTATCTGGATGGAGCCGGAGATGGTCAATGAAGACAGTCATCTCTATCGAGCTCATCCGGACTGGGTGCTGCACGTTCCGGGACGTGCCCCTTCCAGGGGCAGAGGGCAGCTGGTGCTGGACTTTTCCCGCAAGGATGTCCGGGATTATATCTATGAGCAGATGAAAGCGATACTATCCGGCGCCGACATCTCTTATCTTAAGTGGGACATGAACCGCAGTCTTACGGATGTATGGTCTGCAGGTCTGTCTGCCCGGCGTCAGGGGGAAGTTTATCACCGGTATGTCCTGGGAGTTTATGATCTGTTAGAGCGCCTGCACCATGATTATCCGCATATCCTTATTGAAGGCTGCTGCGGAGGTGGAGGACGGTTCGACGGCGGTATGCTCTATTATACGCCTCAAATCTGGTGCAGTGATGATACCGATGCGATTGACCGCCTTCGTATTCAGTATGGAACGTCATTTGGCTATCCGGCCTGTACCGTGGGGGCTCACGTCTCTGCTGTTCCCAACGAGCAGAATGGGCGCGTCACTCCTCTGAATACCCGGGGAATTACTGCGATGAGCGGGGCTTTTGGTTATGAGATGGATCTGGGCAGATGTACTGCAGAAGAAAAAGCTGAGATTCACCAACAAGTGAAAAATTATAAAACACATTATAATTTGCTGCATTATGGAGATTACTACCGGCTTAGCAGCCCATATCAGGACAGCGCTTACACGGCCTGGGAGCAGGTATCCCTTGATCAGCGAGAGGCTCTGGTCAATGTGGTGTTTGGCTGCGCCGACACTGTGCCGCTTTTTTGCACTCTGCGGCTGAAAGGATTGGATCCTGCGCTGCAATACCAGGTTGACGGAACAGATTCTTTTTACAGCGGCAAGGCTCTGATGAACGTCGGTTATCCGCTTCCTTCGGTACAGGGGGATTACCCGGCGCTTCAAATTTATTTAAGAGCGGCCGGGTAATCAAAAGGAGTACAATTTTGTTTTCTCCATTCCTGGGGCGACAGACCATAGCATTTCTTGAAAGCCTGAGAAAAATAGAGTTGATTAGGGTAACCGCACTGAGCGGCTATCGTCTTAATGGGCAGATCGGTGAGACGCATTAATTCTGTTGCGTTCGTCAGGCGCTGACGGATCAAGAATTCCTGGGGAGAACAGCCCATTACTTTTTTGAATTTTCGGCTGAAATAGTTACGGTTTAGTTTGCAGAAGCCGGCAACCTCGTCAATTGTCAGTTCACGTCCGCAGTTTTGCTGAATATAGGCTACGGCTTCATTGATGTAAAAATCCTTTTGAGCTTTTTCGGCAATATTCTGCCGGGTAGATGAAAATTCAATCAGTTCATCCAGAAACAGATATAACTGTCCTACCAGATGGATGGGTGATTTGGCAGAATTCTCATAAAAGTATAACATCCGATCCCGAAGAAGCTCCCCCTTTTCTATACTTTGCGGAAGATAGATGGGATGATCCCACTCCAGGCCGGCCTGGAGCAGACATTCTTCCGCACGGATTCCGTCAAATTCAATCCATACATATTTCCAGGGATTCTTTTCATCGGCGGTATACATATTAACCTGTCCGGGACAGATCAGAAATGCCTGGTCTGCCTCCAGGTTATATTCATGTATTTCACCGGTGGTGGTGTGTGAGAACAACATTCCCTGTCCGCTGATGATGTAGTGGAGCAAATAGTGGTTGCGCACAAAGGGACCAAAAGAATGGAGAGGCTGACATTCTTCCCACCCATATTGATAGGGGCGGATATCCAGAAAATGCTCGTTTGGGAAAAGTGAGATGTGATTTGTTTTCATAATACGCAGCTCCTTCTAAACATCAAGATTAATTTTCCTAATAATAGTAATAGTAATATTATACGATATCGCCGGGAAAACAACAACATTCTTCCGCAGGGTAATATCTTCGGCATTGCCCCAGATTTTTTGAAATTAAAAATACAAGGCTTATCAAGCAGGAGGA
>Ga0137308_100385_pt1 | contig 77858 bp, 73 predicted proteins | sample Inofrocosms_June_FD_97181 | JGI IMG/M metagenome (GOLD analysis project Ga0137308, IMG submission 97181) | Mouse cecal microbial communities from Vienna, Austria - N-Acetylneuraminic and N-Acetylglucosamine D2O microcosms_June | ecosystem: Host-associated > Mammals > Digestive system > Large... | reverse complement strand
GGAGAATTGGCAGGTAACGCATTGAAAGCACAGCGAAAAGCTTTACGGACTGCATCACTTAGCCTGATATTCTCTTTTCTTGCTTTCACCATTATGCAATCTTTTTTTGCACTTTCAGGAATCAGCACGAGAGAAACCTATTTTGAACGTTATCAGGGTGTTTGGGACATCATGGTTACTGTAAAGGATACAGATGTGGATTCTTTCAGTGAAATTCAGGAAATGCAGGAGATTCCTGAAATAAGAAGTGCTATTGTATATCAGAAAGCGGTGGCAAAAAGAATCATTGCAGAGGAAGAAATAAGCGAAGATATGAAGTCCTTTGGCGGTTTTGCTGAAGCAGGGAATAATTATGTAAGAGAGACGGATGGGGGATGGCTTGTAAATGTTCCCATTGTCATACTGGATGATGCGAGTTTTTCTGCGTACTGTGAACAGATTGGTATCACACCGAGGCTTGATGGAGCCGTCATATGGAATAGGATACGCGATGTTACAAATCCGAATTTCAGACATCCGAGATATATGCCCTATTTGAAAGGGGAAAATGCGATAAGTATTTTAAGACAGTCCGGCGATGAAGAGAATGACAACGGAAACTTAACAGATGTTTCCGTGGAGATTCCTGTTTTGTCCTATACGGAGAAAGTGCCTGTTTTAAGAGAGGAATACGCAACGCTTGATTATTATGAGCTGGTGCATTTTATTCCCGTATCTTTGTGGAAGGAAATCAAGGGACAGATTGGAGGCAGTGGGGAAGATACCTATATCTGCATGCTTGGCAGGGAAAATGTGACATTAGAGGAATTGGATGCTTTGCAGGGGCAGGTGGAAAGCCTTATTGCGGGAAACTATAAGACAGAAAGTGAGAACCGTATTCAGGAAGTAGAAGCGAATGATAAGCAGATACAAGGGATGATGACAATATTTGGCGGTTTTTGTGTTCTGCTTGCAATGATTGGCATTGGAAATGTGTTTTCTAATACGCTGGGCTTTGTTCGTCAGAGAAAAAGAGAATTTGCAAGATATATGTCTGTTGGAATGACACAAGGGGAAATCAGAAAAATGTTCTGTGTGGAAGCGCTTACCATTGCAGGGCGCCCGATTTTCATTACCCTTCCGCTTGCAGTTATTATAGTGGGGTATTTGCTGAAGGCGAGCTATGTCGAAGTGGGAACCTTTCTTGCCGAAGCACCAATCATTCCGATTATGACTTTTATGCTGGCTATTTGGGGAACTGTGGCATTTGCATATTATCTTGGCTGGCGTAATATACGTAAAATCAATTTGGCTGAGGTTTTACGGGATGATACAATGATGTAATCGACTGCTTTTCTCCCGTTCTTCCTTTTTCTAGAGGCGAAGAAATGGGCGAAACAAAAAGGGGCTAAAAACTCTGCATATCTGCGCACTCAGCCGTTGAGAGCCAAGCCTTTTATAAATCAATGAGTTGTGTTGAGGAGGAAGTTTATAATCAAAAATATGTCGAAGATGAACCATATGATTGTCAATTAGAATGCAGTCTTTAGGCGGCAGGATTTTAAAAAAGAAAGATCATTTCTTCAGATTTAAAAAATAAATGATTTTAAATGAAACTCGTGTCAGCCTAAGTGAATATTTTGTACGATAAGGACATTTTTCTAAAAGAAAATTTTAGGGAAGTGTCTTTTTGTTATGGTTAAAATGAAATGAGAGATGAGGTGGAAGTTTTGGATGAGTGTCTGGTGGGTGGGGAATGGCAGAAAAGCATGCACATGGGATTTCAGCACCAAGGATTCTGCAAGTAAATTGTTTTTTGCATCGTCTAAAAATGCAGTTGGAAATGTGGTTGACAGTATAGAGATCATAGAGGAATAAGATGAAATGGCAGTCTTAGAAATGGAAGGCTGAGAGACGAAAAGACGAAAGAGAATGGAGGCGTAATCATATGATTTGTCCGAATTGTAAAAAGGATATTGCAGATGACTCTATTTTTTGCTCGGGATGCGGACTTAAAATTGGTGGGCAGCTGCCGGAAACAAAAAATAAAAAAATAAAAAAATAAATGCAAAGGGAATTGCCGTCGTCATAGTGATAGCCCTTATTGCTGCCGGAGGCGGGGGAATCGCCTATATGAATACAACACCTGAGGCAAAATATAATAAAGCAGAGAAGGCGTATAGAAATCGTGACTATAAAAAGTCAGTGGAGTATTATACTGCAGCAGGAGATTATCGTGATGCGGAGGAAAAACTCGAACAAGCACAAACGACCTGTCATTATGAAGACGGCGTGAATCTGATGGAACAAGGCGATTATGAGAATGCGGCGCTTGCATTGAAAGCCGCCAACGGTTTTGAAGACGCAAATGAAAAACTTGAATCTCGAGAATATAGTGATGCGAAAACGGCTTTTAAAAAAATTTCAGGATATTTGGACACGGATGAGATGGCGAATGCCTGCGTGCTGATGCTGGCAAGAGAGGATATGCTTGCGGGAAAACTGAATATTGCCAAAAAGGCTTTGGAAAGTCTGCCCGCCGACTGCTCTTATAAGGGATACAAAGTCTCCGCGCTGCTGGAAATTTTGATATAGCATATCTAGCAGCAGGGTTCAAAACTAAAGCATATCTATCGCTTTTCCCCCGTTCTTCTGCGACTCTTCCACAGCATAAGCCATTATATGCCCTTGTAGGGATAGTTCATGGTATCGGTATCATGGCTGCATTTTGCAACGATCATTGGCGTGGCGCTTTCTTTGTTTCTCCAGTTTCCCCGCACATAACTGTGGGCAAAATGCCAGTATCCGATATTTTCTATATGGTGGATCGACTGTATCTCACCGATTTTTCATTCGTCTTTTCTGCGGTTTCCACCATCGGTTTTTCCAGCAGGATATGATATCCTTTCGCGATCGCCGCCATAGCCGGTTCATAATGTTCCCGATCCTGTGTTGCTATAATAATGCCATCCAGTTCGTACCCTCTGTCAAGAAGTTTCCGCCAGTCTTCATACCTGTCCTCCCCGGGGATATGGTGGGCATCGTCGAATCTTTCCCTTCTCCCAAGGCACAAAACGCAATGAAAATGGTTTGCCTGAGCGTATTTTTTTCTTTATAATCTTGTTTATAGGGAACCCGGTATACTATAAATCACGGGGAGGTGAGTGGGCTGTCCGGCTTACCGGATGACCGTATCTTTATATGTGTAGGCTGTCTTTTCAGGCACAAATAAGAGTGACTCTGATCACGAAATCTTAAATTAACCGCATTTAAAAAAAGACTGCGGCGCAACCCCTCTGCAATATGTCACCGCCCTGCGGATGGGGCATGCCAGAGAACTGCTTTTGCAGGACATTGACATCAAAAAAATTGCTGCTATGACAGGCTGCGAGGACGCCAGATATTTCAGCCGTGTTTTTAAAAATGAGACCGGGCTTACGTCTTCCGCATGGGCGTAGCGGGAAAAAGGGAATGGGACGTGAATTGGCGGATATAGTAAGGCTTGCCAGGGCAGTTGTGTTTTTTATGTTTTTAAATTATAATAATGACAATGGATCACAGTAGGGAAGACTGTTTGTGTGAAGAAAAGGGAATAGGTACAAATATGAAAACGGATACAAAAGAGAATATACAGTTCCGAATTTTATCTGCACTGGGAATTATTTTTGTTGTGGCCGGGCATTTGGGATATGATGTGTTTACGATTGGCGGGTTGTTTCCTTACTATTCTTTTCACGTGTTTATTTTCCTGTTTGTATCGGGATATTTTTATAAAGAAGAAGCCGAAGAGAATATTGCCGGTTATATTTTGAAAAAATGTGTTACTTTACTGATTCCTTATTTTTTATGGAACCTGTTGTACGGGATCCTGGCGCAAATACTTCGCGAGATAGGCTTTTCTTTCGGCGAGAATTTATCTTTTCGGACACTTTTTCTTTCGCCGTTTTCCGGCGGGCATCAGTTTTGGATTAATTTCGCGGCATGGTTTGTTCCGGCGCTATTTTTGGTTGAGATAGTAAATGTATGCATGAGGAAAGTGCTGGGATTGCTGCGTTGGAAAAATGAATATTTGATTTTTGCCGGATGTCTGCTTGCCGGAATGGCCACGATCTGGCTGGCGGTCGGGGGACATGTCTGGGGGATATATAAACTGCCGGGAAGGATTTTGCTTATGCTGCCAGGATTTCAAATGGGCAGGATTTATAAAGAAAAATTAGAAGTTCATGATACGTTGTCAAATGGGGCTTATTTTCTGGTTGTTGTGGGAGTGCAGATTTTGATTTCAATTTTCTGCGCGGGTCTGGCGTTCAGCACGGTATGGGTTACCGGTTTTGCCAATGGGCCTGTGGTGCCTTACCTTACGGTAATGACGGGAATTGCATTTTGGTTGAGGATCGCGAAGATGATGAAAGATATTCCTTCTTTTTCGGAAAAGATGGTTGGAATCGGGCGGAACACTTTTTCCATCATGATGCATCATACGGCAGTGTTTATGTTGGTGAAGGGGTTTTTTTATTACTGTAGCCGTGTATCATCTTTTTGTGCGGAGTTTGATCGGGAAATGTTTTTTCAGGACATTGGTTATGTTTATATAGCAGGGGGAGCGGAAGAGAGTAAGTGGATTTATCTGCTGGCTGGGATTGCAGTACCGATTCTGGTTGGAAAAGGAATCCTTCTTTCATGCTGTGAAAGAGCCAGTCGTGGTAAAGGGTGAATAATTCGCCGGAACGCCAGCCAGGGCCGGCCGTTTCAGACGGTTCCGTATCGGGAGCGGGCGCGAGGAAAGGTTTTTCCACGAATACATTGACCGCATGGATGCCTCCCGGGGAAGTGTGTTCTTTGAAAGACGATATCCACTCTTCCCGCAAGTGCAGGGGGATATAGTGGAACACGCTGCTGCTGAAAATAATGTCGAAACAGGCGTCCGGCCTGTAATCAAGGGCATCTGCCCGGAAGAAATCGATCGGAACTCCATGGGCGTTTGCCAGGGCGCGGGCTTTTTCCAGCCCTGTTTCCGCAGCGTCGAAGGCGGAAACAATGTATCCGTTTCTGGCGAGAAATACGGCGTCTTTTCCTTCGCCGCAGCTGATGTCCAGAACTCGGTATGGCTTGGTCGGAGGCATGATTTTCATGATTTCATAGCATAAGTGGCTGGGGTTAAGGCCCCATTAATTTTCTTCTTTTCATAATGGCTGTTCCAAGATGATTGTCCATGTCCGATCTCCCTATTCTAATATCTTTTTCTACTATATTATCAGTATAGGAATCATATCTCAATCACCGGTTTGTTGAATCGCGGGGGCGGTTTCAACCATAAAAATTAATTTGTGCCGGTTCCTTCATGCGGTATTGACAATGTGGTCTGCCATAGTATAAATAATTAATGCAAAGAATATATCATGCCGTTGGTCTCTTTTTTAAAGAGGAGGGAGGATGTCGAAAATGGACGGAAATAAGGCGGAACTTTTTTTGAAAATGCTGAGGGAGGATGATAGGGAAGGGGGGATGGAAGGAAACAGGGGACGGAATTTAAAAAGGGGGAGAATGAGAGCTAAAATGGAAATTCGCTCGTTGATGAATATCCGTATGCCAAGGGAGGTTTCGGAGGAAATGTTGGAGGCGCAGGACGCATATTTGCAGGAAGAACTGGAAGAGAAAGGCGTGGTATCCCTGGCGGAAATTCCTGCTGTCGAGGAACAATATGGAAGTTCTCACCCGCTGGCCGGCAGAATATCCATCTGGCAGGGGGATATTACGAGGCTGAAAACGGGAGCTATCGTCAATGCCGCCAATTCGCAGCTTCTGGGATGCTTTGTACCCTGTCACCGGTGTATTGATAATGCCATTCACAGCGCTGCCGGCATGCAGCTCCGGGAAGAATGCAGCCGTATTATGGAAAGAAGGCGGATGCGGTATGGAGACGGATACGAGGAGCCGGCAGGAACGGCTACCTTGACAAAGAGTTATAATCTTCCCTGCGATTATGTGATCCATACGGTGGGGCCGGTCGTATATGGGGGACTGACAGACGCTCTTTGTGAAGACTTGCGGAATTGTTATCAAAATGTACTGGAATGCTGCATGGCCCATCATATTTCCAGCGTGGCTTTTTGCTGTATATCTACCGGCGAGTTTCATTTCCCGAACGACGAGGCGGCAAGGATCGCAGTAGATACGGTCATTCGTTTTCTGAAGGAACATCAGAATGCTATGGACCGGGTGGTTTTTAATGTATTTAAGGATGAAGACCGGATCATATATGAGAATTTAATCGGGAAGGAGCGGGGATAAAATGAGTATTGCAGGAGCATTTGTTGCGGAGGCATTTGTTGCGGGGGCATTTATGCTTCCCCATCCGCCATTGATCGTGCCGGATGTGGGAAGAGGGGAGGAAAAGAAAATAGAGGATACGGTCTGCGCCTACCGGGAAGCAGCCAAAAGGATCGGGGAAATCAAGCCTGAGACGATCGTGCTGATATCTCCTCACCAGACGATGTATGCGGACTATTTCCATATATCGCCGGGGAAGAAGGCCAAGGGGGATTTGGGACAGTTCCGGGCGGGGGGAGTGAAAACAGAGGTTTGGTATGATACTGAATTTGTGGAAAAATTGTGCAGACTGGCGGATATCAGGGGACTTCCGGCGGGAACTATGGGAGAGCGGGAGAAAAAGCTGGATCACGGAACCATGGTGCCTTTATATTTCGTGGAACAGTATTGGAAAGAATACCGGCTGGTCAGGATCGGCCTTTCCGGTTTGCCGCTGATCCGGCATTACGAGCTTGGGCAGTGTATCCAAAGAGCTGCGGAGGCTTTGGACAGAAAAACGGTGCTGATCGGCAGCGGGGATCTTTCCCACCGGCTGAAAGAGGACGGGCCTTATGGGTACCGGGAGGAGGGGCCGGCTTATGACAGGCGGATTATGGATGTGATGGGAAGAGCGGCATTTGGAGAATTGCTGGAATTTTCCGAAGATTTCTGCGAAAAGGCAGGGGAATGCGGGCATCGTTCCTTTACGATGATGGCGGGGGCTTTGGACAGGACAAGGGTTGCGGCGGAAGTTCTTTCTTATGAGGGGCCTTTTGGCGTGGGTTACGGCATTTGCTGTTTTGCGCCCTGCGGCGGTGATCCCGGAAGGAACTTCGGGGAGCAGCACGAGGAAAAAGAAAGAAAAGAGATGCGGGAACGGAGAGCAAAAGAGGATGCTTATGTGGGCCTGGCCAGGAAAACCATAGAAGAGTATATACGCAGCGGAAAAAGAATAGAAGCGCCGGAAGGGCTGCCGGAGGAAATGTATGGCAGAAAAGCGGGAGTCTTTGTTTCTATTAAAGAAGATGGGAGGCTGCGGGGGTGTATTGGAACGGTCTGCGGGGTGCAGTCCTGTGTTGCGGAGGAAATTATAGAGAACGCCGTCAGCGCTTCCACCAGAGATCCGCGGTTTTCTCCTATAGAACCGGAAGAACTGGATCGGCTCGTGATCAGTGTGGATGTACTGGGGGATATGGAACGGATCAGTTCCCCGGAGGAACTGGATGTAAAGAAGTATGGAGTCGTTGTAACCAAAGGATACAAACGCGGGCTTCTGCTTCCGGATCTGGACGGAGTGAATACTGTGGAGGAGCAGATAGCCATAGCGAAGGATAAGGCCGGGATTGGAACAGGGGAAGAAGTGGAACTGGAAAGATTCGAAGTGATCCGGCATTACTGATCCGAACGGAAAGAGGGAACTTTATGAATACATTGTTTACGGAAACATCGTCCATGAAAATAACATGTCATACATGCATGCACCGCTGCTGCCTGTCGCCGGGGCAAAGAGGGATCTGCCTGGCGAGAAAGAACTCAGACGGGCGGATTGTATGTGATAATTATGGGATGGTCACATCCCTGGCGCTGGATCCCATAGAAAAAAAGCCTTTGAAAATGTTCCGCCCCGGAAGCCTGGTTTTATCCGTTGGGAGCTTCGGATGCAATTTAAAATGTCCCTTTTGCCAGAATCACGAAATTTCCATGGTGGGAAGGGAAGAGGCGGAGGAAACAGTGGGTGCGGTTTTTCTCTCCCCTGAGGTTTTGGCGGATAAAGCGCTGGCATGTAAACCCATGGGCAATATAGGAGTTGCATTTACCTATAACGAACCGTTGGTTGGCTGGGAATATGTGCGGGATACGGCGAAGCTGGTAAAAGAGGCCGGCATGGACAATGTGCTTGTAACGAACGGATCGGCATCCCTGGAAGTGCTGGAAGAAATTCTTCCTTTTATAGATGCGATGAATATTGATTTAAAAGGTTTTAATGAGAGCTATTATGAGAAGCTGGGCGGAGATCTGGAGTCGGTAAAGAGATTTATTGCCAGAGCTTCCGAAGATTGCCGCGTGGAGCTGACTACATTGATCGTACCCGGGGAAAACGACAGCGTAGAAGAGATGGAAGAGGAAGCCGGATGGATCGCATCTCTTGCGGGCGGAGCGGAAATGCCGCTGCATATCACCCGTTTTTTCCCGCAGTACCGGATAAAGGATAAGGAAGCGACTGACGTGGAGCTGGTATACCGCCTTGCCGGAACAGCAAAAAAATATTTGAAAAACGTGTTTACGGGAAATTGCTGAGCAGGGGGGATTTTTGCAAGTTTTCTTTTCCGAAGAGGACATGAAGAAAACAAAATCTTCCGGCTCCTGGAAAAACTGTCTGCCTGGAGCCGGAAGAAAAATCTGATAGGAATATGATTTATTTGCCGTCGCTTTTGTTTTTATATTGGGATGCGAGATGGTTCGCGCCCAATAATCCGGCAGTATTGCCCAAAGCGGCGGTTTTGATTTTCACACGGGCAAAGCTTGGCATAATGCTTTGGCCGATTTTGGAGTTGATTTGTTCTATAATATAAGGCTGTACCATGATGCCTCCCCCGAGAATGACGCATGAGGGGTTAAAAATATGGATCAGGCTGGTCAGGCCGAAAAGGATCTCATTGATCCAGCAGTCTACGATAGCCCGTATTTCTTCGTCATCAATCCGCTCGAAGATTTTTTTCCCGTTGTCAAGGGAAGGATCATGGGCGGAGACGGAGTTGACAAGGGCTGTGGTAGATGAATAGCGTTCATAGCAGCCATCGAAGAAATCGGAACCGAAGGCTTTGGCTGTTCCGTGGGTTACGATAGCGCCGAATTCCCCTGCGGAAAAACTGGAGCCATGGTATATTTGTTTATCATGGATAATGGCTCCGCCTATTCCGGTGCCGTAAGTGAGGCAGAGAAAATCGGGATATTCTTGCCCGGCTCCGTAAATGGCTTCGCCGATGGCAGCGGAATTCACATCGTTTTCTACCATGACCGGAAGGCGGAAAGTATTTTCCAGTTCCTGGCGTATCCGGGTGCCCGTGTAATCAGGGAGATTGCTGTTGGCGTAAATGATGGATCCTTTGGATGCGTCTACTTGCCCGGCCGTGCTGATGCCGATGGCATCGCATTTTGTTTTTTCCATGATAGATCTTATAAGACCGGCCAGAGTATCCATAACATGCCTTCCGCCCATGCTGGCGTGGGTGGGGATTTCGTTTACCTGGAGCAGTTTATCATTTTCACAAATGCCATATTTAATTGCAGTACCGCCGATGTCAAATACGAGATTTTTCATACCAGAACCGTCTCCTTTCCAAATTGATAATGTTTACAGACTATATATGTACTTTGAATACACATTTTTTTAAGCGGATATCATCCGATACGGCAATTCCGGGTTTGTGTGGTTCTTCCGCCATACAGAGGATGAAATTGCCGGGGCCTATGGTGCAGGAAGCCAGATCAGGACACTGGACTGAGCCAAAATCCGATGCGGCGTCATAGCTTTCGATGGACATAGCGCTCATGTCTCCGGTATGGATGGCTTCCGTGCCGGCGAGATCGATTTGTATATCCATATATTTCTTATGAATCTCATATTTTCTTGTTTCCAGAGGGCCGGCGGCTGCTTCCATTACATTAATATATACATTGTCGCCGTCCAGTTCTGTCCTGCCCGAAGGGAGGGAAGAAAGGTCATTGTGCAGAATATAATCGATGGCGGTATCCAGATGTTTGTTCATTCCTTTATACCGGCCGATATTTTCAAGCTTATCATAAATCATGGCAGTTCTCCTTTCCGGTGTTGGCCGTTGCATGTTCCGCTCCGGGCTATCGCTATTCAATCGCTTTATAAAAGCGCTGGGCGATTTCCAGTGGTCTCGTGATGGCGCCGCCTACAACTACGGCGTGAACGCCGAGTTCCAGCATTTTTTTCGCCTGGTCAGGATAATGTACTTTGCCTTCTGCAATGACGGGAATTTCCAGATCGCGGACAAGCCGGGAAACGAGTTCAAAATCCGGGCCGTCAACTTTAGGGGAATACGGGGTATAGCCGCTTAAAGTGGTTCCTACCAGATTGACGCCGCATTTCCATGCGTTTACGCCTTCTTCATGAGTGGAAACATCTGCCATCAGGACGATATCCGGGTATTTTTCGCGGATCTGCGCCAGAAATTCATTAATAGTAGTTCCGTCGCCCCGTGTACGCAGCGTGCAGTCCAATGCGATGATGTCGGATTCCGCTGCGACGAGTTCATCGATTTCTTTCATGGTGGGTGTAATATACGCGTCATAACCCTCATAGGTGCGTTTGATCAGGCCGATGACAGGCAGACCGGTCGCTTTTTTGATTTCTTCCACGTCCCTGACGCTGCTGGTCCGAATACATTTGCATCCCGCCATCTGTGCAGCTTTTGCCATATAGGGCATCAGCGACATTTCTTCGTAATATAAGGGTTCGCCGGGAAGCGCCTGGCAGGAAACGATAATGGAATGACGGGTTGCAGCTAAGATTTCTTCCAGAGTTTGTTTCATCGTAATCAGATCCTTTCATAACTTTTTACTGATTATAACATAAGTGCCTTTTGGTGTCATTAAAATGAAAATAAATTTCTGCAAAAAAAATATTTTAAAAAAATTTTCCTGGAAATATATTGACAAAAGGAAACGCATATTGTACAATTTTAACAAATAGCGGTTAGGCTATTGAAAGCAATTCATAATTTTTAACAATTTGAAGGAGGAAAGAGAATGAAAAAGTTAGTAGCATTACTTTTGGCTGGAGCCATGACATTTTCATTAGCAGCATGCGGCAGTTCACCGGCTCCTGCTGCTGAAGAACCGGCAGCTCCTGCAGAAGAGGCAGCTCCCGCAGAAGAGGCAGCTCCCGCAGAAGAAGTGGCTCCTGCTGAAGAGGCGGCTCCCGCGGAAGAGGAAGCTCCTGCTGCAGAAAGCGTAGCGGCAGACATTACCTTATGGACATATCCCATCGGTAAGTTTGGCGATGCAGCAACAGTGGAAGGATTTGTTACAGCATTCAACGCAGTATACCCGGATATCAATGTATCGGTAGAATACCTGGATTACCAGTCCGGCGACGATCAGGTAACGGCAGCTATCGAAGCGGGAACGACGCCTGATGTTATTATGGAAGGACCGGAGCGTCTGGTAAGTAACTGGGGCGCAAAGGGCAAGATGGTTGACCTCGCAGATCTTTGGGATGATGAAGCATTAGCAGATATCTCCGCAACGAGCGAAGCGGTAGTTGCAGCTTGTAAATCCGAAAGCGGCGCTTACTATGAATATCCCCTTTGTATGACGACTCATACGATGGCGGTTAATCAGGAATTGTTCGAAGCAGCAGACGCTATGCAGTACATAAATGATGACCGTACATGGACGACCGAGAACTTTGAAAAAGCTTTACAGGCTTTGAAAGATTACGGCGTTGATACTACCGGCGTTGTATATTGCGGCGGCCAGGGCGGCGACCAGGGTACCCGTGCATTGGCAATGAACCTTTACAATGCAGAATTTACAAATGCAGAGCATACAGAGTGGACGATGAACAGTGAAGCGGGCGTTAAAGGCTTGCAGCAGCTGGTTGACTGGTCAAATGCAGGATTGTTAAGCTATGACGCAGGTGCGGTTGCATCCGATGAGATCCAGTTATTTGCAAATGAAACGATCGCAATGAGCTTTTGCTGGAATGCAGCAAACCAGCTGACATATGCAGCAGAGACAGCATTCACTCCTTATCCGGTAGCATTCCCTTCCGAGAGCGGAACACCTGAACTTTGCGGTGGTATCTGGGGATTCGGTATCTTTGATAACGGCGATGCGAATAAGATCGCAGCAGCAAAACTCTTTATTGAATTTATTTGTGACGATGCGACACAGGGTCCTGCCAGCGTAGCAAGCACAGGCTTCTTCCCGGTACGTTCCTCTTACGGCAATATCTATGCAGGAACAGAAGATGAAGAGCGTATGGCAATGTACGCAAGCTTCCAGAAGTGGTTGGGCGATTACTACAACGTAACGCTCGGCTGGGCAGAACAGCGTACCGCATGGTGGAATATGCTTCAGCAGATCTTTGACGGTGAAGATGTTCAGACAGCAGCAGATACTTATGTAGAGACATGTAATACGGCTACGGCAGACGCTTCTGCAAACTAAAGGATTTTGTCAGGTTTTGGTTAACTGATATTTCATAGGGGCTGTTGCACCAATGATTGGAAAATCAGGGGTGCAGCAGTCTTTCTCGTAAGACAGGCAAATGCCACAGCGTTGTGGACAAAATTAGTTCAGGAAGGAATGTTGATATGGGGAAAAAAAATGTGACGACACGAAGCAAAGTGCTGGTTATGCGTGAAACCAGGGCTGCTTACCTGTTTCTTCTACCAAGTTTGTTTTTCTTTATAGGTTTTGTTATCATTCCTATGTTTATGTGCCTTTTTACCAGTTTCTTCAATTATACAATGAGCGATTTTAGCTTTGTTGGAATTGGAAACTATGTGGAAATGTTCCAGGATGAAATTTTCCAGCGGGCATTTTGGAATACAGTGCTTATCGTTGTCGTAGCGGTTCCTACGGTAACTATATTTTCACTGTGGGTAGGCTCATCAATTTATAGGATGCATGCGGTTACCAGATCTTTTTTCCGTTGTATATTTTATCTGCCAGTCGTTACCGGTACGGTTGCGGTTGCCGTAGTATGGAAATGGATGTTTAATAAATACACGGGACTGTTTAATATGGTTCTGTCCGGTGCAGGCGTGATCGATCAGAATGTCAGCTGGCTGGGAGATGAGAAAACGGCTATCTGGTGTATTATTCTGATTTTATTTACAACGTCCATAGGACAGCCGATCGTACTCTATATTGCCGCTTTGGGTAATGTGGATCCCTCTTTGGTGGAGGCGGCGGAAGTGGACGGGGCAACTGATGTACAGACATTCTGGAAGATTAAGTGGCCTTCCATTATGCCGACAACATTGTATGTTTTAGTCATTACAACGATCAATTCTTTCCAGTGTTTTGCATTGATCCAGCTGCTGACATCCGGCGGACCGAAACATTCTACGGATACGATCATGTATTATATTTATTATGAAGCATTTAAACTGAACCGTTATGGATACGGAAATGCGATGGGAATCTTCCTTGCGGCGGTTATTGCGATATTCTCCGCATTGCAGTTTAAAGTAACCAAATCAGGAAGCGTGGATTAGGGGGTGAATAAATAATGAATAGTGGAGTAAAACGTACAACTGCTTATGATGTAATAGTAATGATCATTATGATTGTTCTGGCTATCTTATTTATTTTCCCTGTATACTGGATTGTAACAGGATCTTTTAAGGACCCGGCTGCAATCAATGCGGCGATACCGGAATGGTTTCCTAAGAATCCGACAACGGATAACTATGTAAGACTTTTTGATAAACCGGCGATGCAATGGTTGTTTAACAGTATATTCATTGCACTTATGTCCATGGGCCTGACTTGTATTACCGCGGCTATGGCTGGTTATGCGCTGGCGAAAAAAAGATTTGTGGGAAGGGGAATGCTGTTTACCTTTTTGGTATGCGCTATGGCATTGCCGAAACAGGTCGTTCTTGTTCCTTTATTAAAAGAAATGTCGTTTTTAGGGATGCATGACAGCGTTTGGGCGGTAATCCTGCCTACTGTCGGCTGGCCTTTCGGCATATTTCTTATGAAACAGTTTTCAGAGACGATACCAACGGAAATGCTCGAGGCGGTGAGGATCGACGGTGCCGGTGAGATTCAGACATTTTTGACTATAGTGCTGCCGATTGTAAAACCCGGTATCGGAGCGCTGGCGATTTTTACTTTTATTACGACCTGGAATGATTATTTCCTGCAGTTGATCATGCTGAATTCCAGCAAGAACCTGACGATCGCGCTTGGTATTGCCAAGCTGCAGGCAGAAATGTCCAACGACTTCGGCTTGATCATGGCAGGAGCAGCGCTTGGCGCGATTCCTATTATTACGATCTTCCTGCTATTCCAGAAATACTTTACGCAAGGTATTACGATGGGTGCAGTTAAAGGTTAGTGTGAAGAGAAGTTCTAAGGCTCGCACCAGTGGGTGCTTCGCCAAGAACTTCCAGGGTTCGCATCGCGAACCGCTCTTCACACCGAAAAATGCCTGAAAAGCGGCATTTTTCATCGTAGCTTCAGCTCCGGGGGATTGGAGGATAGTATGAGAGGATAAAAAGAGGAGGGATTGTATTATGGATATAAAAAAATATCAGGGGGTTATCCCGGCGTTCTATGCTTGTTATGATGAGGAGGGAAAGGTTTCTCCTGAACGTGTGCGGGCATTGACGAAATATTTGATCGGGAAGGGCGTTACCGGACTCTATGTGGGCGGTTCTTCGGGGGAATGTATCTACCAGAGCGTCGAAGAACGAAAGCTGACGCTGGAAAACGTTATGGAAGAGGCAAAAGGAAAGGTGACGGTGATCGCTCACGTTGCCTGCAATAATACGGCGGACAGCATGGAACTCGCGGCTCATGCGCAGAGCCTTGGCGTGGATGCGATCGCGTCCATCCCGCCGATCTATTTCCATCTGCCGGAGCATGCCATCGCAAAATATTGGAACGATATTTCTTCTGCTGCAAAGGATACGGACTTTATTATTTACAATATTCCGCAGCTGGCCGGAGTGGCTTTGACGGTGTCTTTGCTGAGAGAGATGAAGAAAAATCCAAGGGTGATAGGAGTGAAGAATTCTTCCATGCCCGTGCAGGATATCCAGATGTTCCGAGATGAGGGTGTGATCGTATTCAACGGACCGGATGAACAGTTTGTTTCGGGGCTTGCGGCTGGAGCCGTAGGGGGAATCGGCGGTACGTATGCCGCTATGCCGGAATTGTTTATCAAGGCGAGAGAGCTTTTCTACGAAGGAAAAATAGAGGATGCAAGAACAGTCCAGAACGATATATGCAGGATTATATATAAGATGTGTTCTACGCACGGAAATATGTATGCCGTGATCAAGGAAATTATCCGCATCCAGGGAGGGCCGGACGTTGGAAGCGTCAGGGCGCCTCTGGCGGAATTGGCGGAAAGTGACAAAGGGATTGTACAGGAATGTGCAGACATGATTGCGGATGCGGTGAAGAAATATTGTTGACCTGACATAAGAGACATGGGCTGCCCATGTCTCTTTTATCAATACGGAAGTGTCTTACGGCAAAAGGGAGGAATATGGTGTCATCATCCAGTCTTTTACTAGATATACAACTATTATATAACCAGTTTACCAAAACCGAAAAAAAAATTGCCGATTATGTGGCTGAAAATGCCGGTGCAGTTCTTTTTATGTCCATTACCGATCTGGCGGATGCCTGCGATGTGGCGGATGCCAGCGTGCATCGCTTCTGCCGGGCGGTGGGAGTAAAAGGATATCAGGAATTCAAAATGAAGCTTTCCCTGAGCCTTACGCCGGGTGAAACGGCGGAAAAGCTGGAGGAGGGAAACATGGAAGGATCGGATTCCCTTTCCGGCATGCTGGATAGCATATTGGAGACGCATATCAGCGCTCTCAGGGAAACGAGGACGCTGCTCAGCGCGGATGCGGTGGAAAAAACGGTGGAGATGATAGAAGCGGCGAAGCAGATTTATTTTTTCGGCATCGGGGACAGTCTGCTGACGGCACAGGAGGCGCGTAATAAGTTCCTCCGGATTATGAACAAAGTAAGCTGCATCGAGGATCCCCATATGCAGGCGATGTCCGCTTCCATGGCATCTCCCGATGATTTGATCTTTATTATCTCTTATTCCGGCTCCACGAAAGACAATGTATATGTGGCGGAGATAGCGCGCCAGGCCGGAGCAAAGATCGTGGGAATTACCCGTTTTTTGAAATCCCCGCTGACGAATTATACGGACGTCCTTTTGACTTGCGGTGCGAACGAAGGACCTTTGGAAGGCGGATCCATGAGCGTAAAAATGAGCCAGCTTTATATCATTGACGTTTTGTTCCGGGAATATTATAGGAGAAATCTGGCGGTTTCCAGGGAAAACAACAAGAAAACGTCGAAAGCAGTGGTGGAAAAGTTGTATTAGTGCTATAATTGACGTGGATAGGAGGAATATGCCATGGCAGCAAAAGCAGGGAGAAATAAGCGTTTTAATGTAAAGGCGGGAACAAAGGCAAAAATAAAGGGAAAAGAAATGGATTTTCAGCTGAACGTGAATTTGAAAGTACAGCTGTTGGTCGGTTTTTTGGTTCCCATATTTTTTGTTATATTAGTAGGTGTTATTTCTTCCAAAAAGGCGGAGGAAGGAATGGTTGCTAATTTTGAGGAAACAGCCAGGACTTCCATTGAAACGCAGATGCAGTATTTGGATTTTGGCATGTCCATGGTCAGCGCGGAAGCGATGCAGATGCGTTTGGATACGGAGTTGCAAAGCCTGGCAAACGGTCTGTTCAAAAACGACCTTTCCAAAGCGTCTTCCATCTACAGAAAAAATGCATCCAATATTAAAGTAAGGCAGAGATCCAATGAACTGATCAACGCTATTTATATTATACCGAAAAGCGGAAGCAAGGTCATGAGTACGCTGGAATCTTCCGACCAGAGTGCGGACGGCTATTATGAAAAATGGGCCGAAACGGAAGAAGGACAGAAGGTGATATATGAAAAGAATGTGATTGACTGGCTGGGGAAATCTACTGCCTGGGTGGGGAGCCATCCGCAGATGGACGCGTTGACGGGGTATCATCAGGACGATTATGCGATATCTTATATGAGCGCTTTTCCGAACCGGGCGGCGGTTTTTATAGTGGATATTAGTAAAGAGGCGGTAAAGAAGAGCTTGTCAAAGGTGGATACCTCAGACGGTTCTATCCTTGGATTCGTGACAGGGGATGGGAGGGAACTGGTAATAAAAAATGAGGAAATTACGGAGGAATTCGCTTTTTATGACAAGGATTTCTTCAGGAACTGCCTTGCGGCGGAAGAATTGCAGGGTACGGAATACGTAATTTATGACGGCCAGGAATATTTCTTTACTTTTGCAAAAAGTGAAAAGACAGGAGCCGCATTGGGATACCTTGTGCCTGTCCGCCATGTGACGAAAGGCGCCGAAGCCATTAAAAGTATTACGGTGATGCTCGTGGCCGTGGCATGTATCGTGGCGGTCATTATCGGCTTTTTGATCTCTCTGAATATCAGCGCCGGTATGTCAGGAATCATCAAACGACTGAAAAAAGCGGCGGAAGGCGATTTGACCGTGTGCCTGAAGACAAAAGGCAAAAGCGAATTCAGTATATTGTCCCGGTACATTATGAATGTGATCACCAATATGAAAGGATTGATCCAGCAGGTGGAAGGGATTGCTATGCTGGTAAAAAATGCGGCGGGCGGCGTGGAAGAGGTTTCCGCAAAGATCGAGGAATCTTCCCAGGGAATTAAGGCGACGTTGGCGGAGATAGATAAAGGAGTATCTCTCCAGGCTTCGGATGCGGGGGATTGTCTGAATCAGATGGATTCCCTCTCCAGGAAGATTGAGGACATCGGCGGAAGCATCGAACAGGCAGCACGCGGTTCGGAAGCTACAAAGGGGATTGTGGAGAAAAGTATCGAGACGATGGAAGCCTTGTCGGGAAAAACTCAGGCTACGATCGAGGTAACGGACAGGGTAAAAGAGGATATTGAAGAATTAGCAAGAAAATCTATGGTGATCGGGGAATTCGTGGAGACGATCAATGATATTGCGGAAGAAACCAATCTGCTGTCGTTGAACGCGTCCATAGAAGCGGCAAGAGCAGGGGAAGCCGGAAAGGGATTTGCGGTAGTGGCGGAAGCCATCCGAAAACTGGCCGACGGCTCCAGCGAGGCGGCCAGCGAGATCAACAAAGTAGTGGATGAGATCGTAAAACAGACGAAAGACACTGTTTCCACGGCTGAAAGGGCCGGGGAGATCGTAGGAGAACAGGCGCTTCTTGTAAAACATACAACGGAAGATTTCCGCGATATTGCGGAAAGCACCAGGCAGATGCTGGATACGATCCGGCGGATATCGGGGGATATTGAAAGCATCGATGCCCAGAGGCAGGATACGCTGGATGCGGTAAGCAGCATTTCCGCCGTGTCGGAAGAAACGGCCACGGCTTCGGGAGAAGTATTCAACATTTCCCAAAAGCAGATGGACGTAGTGGAATCGCTGAAACAGGCGAGTGCGGAGCTGAAAGAGAAAATGGCGGAATTGGAAGGGGCGTTGGCAGCTTTCAAGACGGCGGAAGAAAAATAAAAAACAAAGTAAGAAAATAGGGAAAAAGAGCAGGAGGCTGTCACAGGGAAAATGCATGTGGCGGCCTCTTTTGATTAAAATAAGAGACAGCGGATATCCGCTGCCGCGCAAAAAAAATTTTTAACTCTAAAGTAATCGCCCAAAAGTCCGATAATAATAATAAGACATCAGTAAGCTCATGGAAGGAGGAGTGGACAATGCGTATTGAGGCATATACACAGGTTCAGCAGATATATAAGACATCGAAAACTGATAAAAGCCAAAGGAAGCCCGGCGTCGGTGCTACCGATCAGCTTCAGATTTCCAGCATTGGAAGGGAATATCAGGTGGCAAAACAGGCGGTAGCTGCAAGCAGCGACATCAGGGAAGAGATTACTGCTCCTCTCAAAAATAGTATTCAGGCAGGTACTTATAGAGTGGAAGCAGGAGCCTTTGCTGACAAATTATTACAAAAAATGAAAGAAGTGGGGTAGTTTCGTGGCAAGTTTGATGGAAAACCTGATTACAGTATTAGGTGGTATATGTGACGAATATGACAACTTGCTGGAGCTGTCCACAAAAAAGAAACCGGCAATTATTTCCGGCAATTTAGAAGAATTATCAAAAATCACGGATGAAGAACAAATCGTTGCAAGCAGAATCAATCATTTAGACAATAAAAGGCGGGAAGTGATTCAGGATATTGCCAACGTAGTAAACAGGGATGTTGAAGATTTGATATTGACGAATATTATTCAGATGCTTGAACCGAGGCCGGCGGAACAGCAAAAACTGGCAAAGGTACATGACAAGCTCAAAGCGGTGGTGCATCAGGTACGTCAGGTCAACGAGCAGAACAGGGATCTGATACTGAATGCATTGGAAATGATCGAGTTTGACATAAACATGTTTCAAGCGATGAAAGCGGCTCCCGAGACGGCGAACTATAACAAAGGAGCATATAGTGCGGGAAGCGCGATCGGGGTAAGCAGAAACGGATTTGATGCAAAACAATAATCCCAGGGAGAGGTGATATCATGCCATTATTTGGAAGTTTATATATAGGAGCATCTGGATTGCAGACCAGCCAGAATGCGATGAATACCACAGCGCATAATATGACGAATGTGGATACGAAGGGCTATACGAGACAGCAGATTCTGCTTAATACGAGAACTTATCAGACACTTTCTGTCAACGCCTCCGCTGTTGCATATCAGCAATACGGCTTAGGCGTATATTATTCCCAAACAAGACAGGTCAGGGATATGTTCCTGGATAAGACCTACCGCAAGGAGTCGGGACGCAGCGCGTTTTATGAGTCCAATGTGAAGGTTATTGATGAAATGGAAGATTTGTTCGGAGAGTTTCAGGGGGTGGAATTTTCCGAATCTATTCAGAATCTTTGGAAGACAATCCAGGATCTGGATATGGATCCCTGCGATATGACGAATCAGAATCTTCTCGTATCCCGCTGCAATGAATTCCTGACGAGAGCTTCGCTGGTATATAAAGGCCTTTGCGAGATGCAGGATAATTTGAATACGCAGATTAAGAAAAACGTGGATAAGTTGAACGATTACGGCAGGGAGCTGGTGCAGATCAACCAGCAGATTATGAAAGCCGAAGCGGGAAATGTGGAAAATGCCAATGACTTGCGCGACAGAAGAAATTTTATTCTGGACGAAATGAGCAAGATAGGCAAGATCAGTTATGAAGAGGATATTTACGGCGCGGTTACCGTCAAATTCGAAGGCGTGGATTTTGTAAGAACCGAATCGATCAGCGAGATGGGCGTTTATGCTGATCCGGATACGGGATTTTACACGCCGTACTGGCCGCAGCTCGCCGATTACAATACGATGCCGTGGGGGGAAAAAGTACCGATTCTGGAATCTTCCGCCGTGTTCGATACTACACAGGAAATTCGCTCTTCGCTGAATACGGATATCGGTTCCCTAAGGGCGCTGGTATATGCCCGGGGGAATAAAAGAGCTACCTATCAGGATGTGGCAAAAGAAAACATAGAAGCATATAACAGGGATATTTCCCAGTCGCTGATCATGAACGTCCAGGCGGAATTTGACCAGCTGGTGAATAAAGTGGTAACGGCGATTAACGATGTTCTGCGCCAGGCGGCGGAGAGCGAGCCGGATACGGATTATATGAAGGCGAAAGATGAGAACGGCAATGTTCTGAAGGATGCTCAGGGCAATCCTATCGCCATTCAGATGTTCGAGCTGATTTCCGACGATCCGGAAAAAGGCTATACGATTGGAAACATGATCGTAAACGAGGATCTGAAGAGAGAGCCGGGAACGCTTTCCTTCCGGTTAAAAGACGGATCGGAAGATAAAGCCACGACAGCCAGATTGAAAGCGGCGTTTTCGGAGGAGAGCCACACGCTGAACCCGAATCTTGAGACGAAAGTATCATTGATCGGTTATTATGGCAATCTGATTGACCAGGTCGCTATTACAGGGGAAGCGAATAAAGAAATATCGGATCTGCAGGCGGAAGTAGTGAATGAGACGTTTTCCGCAAGGGAAATGATCGTAGGCGTTTCCGATTCGGAGGAAATGGAGTTTATGATCAAGTTCCAGAATGCGTTTAACGCATCCAGCAGATACGTCAATGTAATCAACGAAATGATAGAACATGTTCTTAGCACATTAGGAAGGTAAGGTGAAGTAAATGCCATCACAATTTTTTGGTTTATCGATTGCGTCATCGGGTATCAGGGCGGCCAATGCGGCATTGAACACCACGGCCAACAATATTGCCAATACCCATACGGACGGATACAGCAGACAGCAGGTAACGCAGGAGGCGGCAGATGCCCTCAGGCTCTTTACGACCTACGGGTGTGCCGGAGCCGGTGTGGATACGGTGGCTATAGAACGCGTCAGGGATGAATTTTACGATCTGCGTTTTCGCAATAATAATTCGACTCTTGGCGAATATGACATTAAAAAATATTATACCCAATCGATCGAAGACTATCTGGATGACGACGGAGATACAGGGTTTGAAGCTATTTTTGACGAATTTATGCGTGCGTTGCAGGATGTGAAGAATAATCCCAGCCTTAGGGATTATAAGGCAGCTTTTATAGCTTCCACGCAGAAGCTGGCGGAATATTTCAATACGACGGCGGGGAATCTTCAGGCATTGCAAAAAGATGTGAATGAAGAAATCAAACTGCGGGTGGAGCGCATCAATTCCATTACTTCCGAAATCGCTACTATGAATAAGCAGATTAACGTGGTGGAGATGACCGGTACAAGGGCGAACCAGCTAAGGGATAAAAGAGATCTGCTGCTGGATGAATTATCGGAAATCGTGGACATTAAGACAGAGGAATACCCGATTACCGATCCTTATGATCCGGAGAGGGAGACAGGAGGAACAAGATTCATCGTGAGCATTGCCGGCAATCAGCCGATTGTGGACGGCGGCGATTATCATAAACTGGAATGCCGTTCCAGGGCGGATAATGAAAAAGTCAACCAGAGCGATGCCGATGGATTGTATGATATTTATTGGGATAACGGCAACGATTTTAACCTGAATAATGCGTCTATGGGAGGTTCGCTGAAAGGGCTTGTGGCGATGCGCGATGGAAATAATAATAAGGCATTCCAGGGAATCGTGCAGGCGGTCACAAAAGGCCAGTTTGGTACGGAAGTGACCGTAAAGGCTTCCAGGGATTTTCTTTCCGATATGAATAAATGCAACCTTTCGGATACGGGCGGAAGCGTTGTGATTGGAAATACGTTATATTATTATCAGAGCTGGGAATATAACGAAAACGATGGTACCTTCAAATTTATTATGGACGATGCGAAGTGCGATTCCATGGTGACAGCCGGTAAAATCGGAAGGGAAGTGGAAATTGGTGTGGATATCAATTACCAGGGCATTCCTTATTATCTGTCCCAGATGAACGAATTTGTTCGTTCTTTTGCGGCTAAAGTGAACGAAATATTTACCAGCGGCTATGATAAGAACGATAACCTTGGTGCCATGTTCTTTACGGCGAGGAAGCCCGTGGCAGGAAACAGTATTCTGGATTCCCAGTATGAGATGGGAGATTTTCAGGATGCGGATGGATATTATGAAATGACAGCTTTCAATATCGAAATCAATGATAAGCTGGTGGCGGATCCCGATCTGCTCGGTACAAAAAGCGTATCGAATAATGGAGTGGAAGAGAACGGCAAGCTGGAGGAATTGGTGGAAACCCTCAGGGATAAGACGAAGTTTAGTTTCAGGAATGCGACTGTCGAGGAGTTTTTACAGACGATATTGTCCGATGTAGCCTTAAATTCCAGGAACGCCAAAGACTTTTATGATACTTATTACGGCATTGCCGTGACGATTGAAAACCAGAGGATGTCGATTTCCAGCGTGGATGAGGATGAGGAAGCGGTGAACATGGTGAAGTTCCAGAATTCTTTTACGCTTTCTTCTAAGATGGTACAGACGTTGACGGAGATTTATGACAGGCTGATATTGGAGACAGGCGTCTGATAAACAGCAGCAACGGAAGGCGTGATGAGGAACAGAAAGAGTATGGCCGGTGCTGGCTGTGAAAGGAGAGGATTGCTCTATGAGAATGACAAACAAAATTATGCAGAATAATTCGCTGTATAATATTAACAATAATAAAGAATTGACCAATAAGCTAAGTACGCAGATGTCCACGAAAAAGAAATTGACCAGGCCGTCAGACGATCCGGTCATCGCGATCCGCGCATTGCGGCTGCGCAGCGACGTATCCCAGATTACGCAGTTTTATGAAAGAAATGCAAAAGACGGGGAAAGCTGGCTGAAAGTAACAGGTGACGCGCTGGAGACCACATCGGAAATTTTAAAGAGCATGATAGGACTCTGTACGCAGGGAGCGGTAAAAGACTTTGACGCCGGCAATATGGCAATCGTTATTGCGCAGCTGAAGGAATTGAAGAATGAATTTTATTCTACGGGCAATGTGGACTGTGCGGGAAGATATATGTTTACCGGATACCGCACCGATACGCCCCTTACTTTTACAGAAAATCTGTCGGAAAATCCGGCTGACCCGTCTTACCGGAACTTTGAGATTACCGAACAGTTGGATGTGTCGGCGTTTGATACGATTAATTATACGAACATTGGAGATTTAAAGGGAGTCACAAAAGACAATTATGATCCCGTGAATGACGGAGTTAAGGAAGAGGAAGCAGATATCACTAATTCGAATATTCACCGTATCCGGCTTTCCTATGATGCGATAAAGGATGGGAATATACCTAAAATTACGATGATTACGGAGGCACAAAAACAAGCAGCAGCACTAAATGGTACTCCGCCGCAGGGAACGGATTTAACAGATCCTATTACAGCGATATCTTCTACTGCCGATCCCAATCCGTATGATTATGTGCTTGATAATCCGGATGAAGCGGTGCTGATACCGGAGACAGGAGAATTATTAATTGGCGAAAATCTGTATAAAAAGGAATTTGCCGATTTGGATGCGGGTACGGAAATGAGGATCACATACCAAAAGGACAGCTGGAAAAAAGGCGATATGCAGCCGCAGCATTATTTCGCGTGTAAAGATGTGACCGATCCGAATAAGGTGATCGAATATAATCATGCGGAGTATGAGAATACGGCTAACAATCCGCCTACCATAGATAAATATATCCCTTGCGATAAGGTAACGCAGTTCATAGAATACGATGTAGGCTATAACCAGAGAATCCGTGTTAATACGACGGCAGACGAAGTGTTTACCATGGATATGGATCGAAATATCGATGACATGGAGAACGCGCTGGCAAAATTAGAAGAAATAGAAGCCATTAAGAAAGATCTGGAAAAAATGATGGACGGCATGGAGCCGAGTGAGGCTGGTTATGCCAATTTAAAAGCTTCTTACGATGCGGCGGAAAAAGCACATACTTATGTGCGTGAAAATATGCAGAAAATGATGGAAGGGCTGATTACCAAGACCCAGGAGATATCGGATTTTACCAGCCTGGCAATTACGGATAACGGTACGAGGGCAAGCCGCCTTGATCTGATCAGCAACCGCCTGATGACGCAGAAAAGCACTTTTGAGACTTTGCAGTCCGCCAATGAAGATATCGACGTGACGGAAGTGACGGTGAAGCTGACCAGCATGGACTATTCCTATCAGTCGGCATTGCTGGCAACAGGAAAGATTTTGCAGAATTCACTGATGAATTATATTTAAAGATGATAAATGATAAAGCGGTGGAAAATAAGGAGAAGGTATGACATTACAAACAAAAGTATTCGGAGAGGTTACGATTGAAGAAGAGAAGATAATTACTTTCCCGGGCGGGATCATCGGATTTCCCGATTTGACCCAGTTTACCCTGCTTCACGATGAGGACGACGGCATCGCTACGATTCATTGGCTGCAGTCGTTACAGGAGCCGGGGTTTGCGATGCCGGTGATGGATCCCCTGTTTGTGAAGGAAGATTATAATCCGGAGATAGAGGATGAGTTATTAAAGGTTCTTGGGGAATGGAAGCAGGATGAACTACTGGTGCTTGTTACCGTTTCCGTACCGCAGGAACTGGAAAAAATGACGGTAAATTTAAAAGGGCCTATCATAATCAATGGTGCAAACAGAAAAGCATGTCAGGTAATCGTAGAAGGAGATGTATATAAAGTAAAATTCCCTATTTATGATATCCTGCAGGCAAGGAAAGCGGGTGAATAGATGTTAGCTTTATCCAGAAAAAAGAACGAAGCCCTGATTATCAATAATAATGTAGAAATTACGATTCTGGAGATCAAGGGCGAACAGGTGAAGATAGGCATCTCAGCGCCGAAAGAAGTTCCGATCTATCGGAAAGAGGTTTATGTGCAGATACAGAATGCGAATGAAGAAGCGGTGCATATGGATGGTAATGTTACAGGTATGGAAGCTTTGAAGAAGATGTTGGAATAAGATAAAGAAGAGGAAAAGGATGTCCTGATTTTGGAATGAATGATTCTGGAAGGACATCTTTTTTAAATGTATTCTTCCAAAATCGAGAAAATACGGGGAAAGGAGGGAAAAGGGGTAAATTATTATAAAATTTATCCGATATAATAGATAGACGTTAATGATAAGTATCATTATGTTGTCTAACAAATTTTAACATCACACGGAGGTGATCAACAATGGCTATAGAACCATTAGGAAGTGTAATGACGATTCAGTCACAGGCGGTTCAGAAACCGGTCAGAACAAGCGAAGCAGCGGAAAACAAGGAAGTTTCCACTCCTGCACAGGTTGCAAATGTAGACCCAGTTACAGTATCCGTAGTAAAGGCAGACGGAAAAGACGGACAGAGTGCAGGTAACCAAAATTCAGAACAACAGCAGAATTCAAATGAAAAGATTAAAAAGGCTGTTGAGCAACTGAATAAAAATATGCCTCATTCAGAGGCTGTCTTTGGAATTCACGATGCAACTAATAGGGTTATGATTAAGATCGTGGATAAGGATACCAAGGAAGTGATTAAGGAATTTCCGCCGGAAGAGACTTTGGACATGATCGCAAAGGTATGGGAACTGGCTGGAATTATGATTGATGAGAGGCGGTAAGCCAACGAGTAAGGACAGGAGGAGAGATATATGCCTATTAGAATTACAGGTATGAATTCGGGATTGGATACGGAGTCCATCATTTCGGAGCTGGTAAAAGCCCAGAAAACGAAAGTGGACAGCGTTAGAAAAAAACAAACATCGCTTCAATGGAAGCAGGAAGCCTGGAAAGACTTGAATGCTAAGATTTATAAGCTGTTCCAGAATACTTTAGGTAATATGAGACTGGCTACTGATTATAGCAAAAAGATTACGGATGTTTCGCATCCTTCGATTGCACAGGTGATTAGTAGCGATGATGCGATGAACGCGACCCAGGAACTGGAAGTGAAAGAATTGGCGACTACCGGATATATGACAGGGGCGCAGGTGGGAGACGATGTAACAAAGACAACTAAGCTGACCGATATGGGAATAGCGGCAGGAAGTACGATCACGGTTACAACTGGCGGCAAATCAACAGATATCGCTATTACGGAAGGCATGACCGTTGCTGAGTTTGTAGGCAACCTGAAAAGTGCCGGAGTGGAAGCTAATTTTGATGAAAAAAATAAAAGATTTCATATTGCAGCATCAAAGAGCGGAAAGGTAAATGACTTTTCGATTACCGCATCCAATACAGAGGGGACGAATGCTTTAAAACAGCTAGGAATACTTAGCTATGATGCTCAGGCAAAAGCTCAGTATGAAAAGTATGCCAATATGGATCAGGCGGCCAAGGATCAAGCTGTTAACGACGATGTGGCGAAACGGGTGAAGTCTTATATAAGCCAAAGAGAAAACCTGTTAAAGACGCAGACGGAACAAACGACGGCACTGAATGAAAGTAAGGCGGCATTTTCCACAGAATATGGCGAAGATGTTGAAAGCGTAGATAAGGATGCTTTAAAGAAAAGCATTGATGACCTAAAAGCAAAGATTGAAGCAGATGGCGACAGTGCGACTGAAAGCGATAAAGAGGAATTGGCAAAATTACAAGGCAAGATGTCGGCTGTTGAAAATTATGAGGCGCAAAAAGATGCGTTGGATGCAACGACTCAGTCGTTGAACGATGTAGAATCTTATCTTGATCTCACCGATTCCGATAATATTAAGGAAAGTTCTAAGCTGAGGCTTGAAGTTACCGGTATGTGGAATGATAAGATACTGACTGCGGCGGATGCTATTGCCAACTGGGATACCCAGGCAGGAAGCGATGTTCAAAGGCAGGATGGAAAGAATGCAAAGATCGTTTTGAACGGCGTAACCTATGAAGGCGAAAGCAATACCTTTGAAGTGAATGGTTTGACAATCACAGCTCTTCAAAAAAGCGATGAGAAAGTAACGCTGACGACCAGAAGGGATACGGACGGCGTTTATAATATGATTAAGAACTTCCTGAAAGAGTACAATGCTTTGATCAATGAGATGGATAAGCTGTATAATGCGGAATCGTCAAAGGGATATGAACCTCTTACCGATGAAGAGAAAAAGGAATTGTCGGATTCCGAAATAGAAAAATGGGAAGGAAAAATAAAAGATTCCATTTTACGCAGAGATTCTAATTTATCTTCCATTTCTTCCGCCATGAAAAACATCATGATGCAGGGAGCGGTGGTGAATGGAAAACAGATGTATCTTTCTAATTTTGGAATTGAAACTTTGGGTTATTTCAATGCTTCAGAAAATGAAAGGAATGCATATCATATTAATGGCGATGAGGATGATGCTGCCGTAAGCTCCAAGGCAAATGACCTGAAATCTGCGATTGCAGCAGATCCGGATACGGTAATAGAATTTTTCTCACAACTGTCGCAGAATCTTTATACAGAGTTGAATAAGCAGTCTAGCAGCGTAGATGGAGTGAGAAGTTTTGGCTCGTTCTATGATGATAAGAGAATGCAAAAGGAATATGACGACTATAAAGATAAGATTAAAAAACAGGAAGCAAAATTGACGGCTCTGGAGGATAAGTGGTATAATAAGTTTGCCGCTATGGAGACGGCCTTGGCTAAGTTGCAGTCGAACCAAAGCGCAGTATCAAGCTTATTAGGAGGAATGTAAAATTATGGCTCTACCAAACAGGTATGAACAGTACAGCAATAATAAGATTATGACAGCTTCGCCAGCGGAACTTACGCTGATGCTTTATGAAGGCGCTATCAAATTTTGTAATATTGCAATCATGGGTATGGAACAGAAAGATGTGGAGAAAGCCCATAAGAATATTGTAAAAACGGAGAAAATCATAGGATATTTGAGAGAAACTCTGGATATGAAATACCAAGTGGCGCAGGATTTTGAGAACGTATACGTATATCTTGCCCGGCGTTTGGTAGAGGCCAATATAAAAAAAGATAAAGAAATTTTAGAAGAAGTTTGCGAGCATCTTCGCTCAGTTAGAGATACCTGGAAAGAAGTCATGCGTTTGAATAGAGAGAAAGGTAAATCATAATGGAGAATTATCTTCAGGTTCTGGAAGAAAGCCTTTATAAAAAATTAGATGTACTGGGCAGAATAGAAAGCCTTTGCGCCAGGCAGGAACAGATATTGAGTTCGGAGTCGGTTTCGGAAGAGGCGTTTGATGACAGCATAGAGGAAAAGGGAGTGCTGATTGATGAACTTACCAAACTGGACGAAGGATTTGAAACGCTTTATGGACATATAAAAGAACAGCTTATGGCGGGAAGAGAAAAATATAAGCCACAAATCAACGCTTTGCAAAAGAAAATTGCAGAGGTAACGGAAAAGAGCGTGGCTATTCGGGCGCAGGAAGCTAGGAATCAAAAATTGGCCAGGAATTATTTTGCAAAAGCCAAAGAGGATTTGAAAAGAAACAGAAAAAGCTCTAAGGCTGCTTTGGATTATTACCGGAATATGAACAAATCGCAAATGGTATCTCCACAGTTTATGGACAAAAAAAAATAATTTTTTTTAAATTAGGTATAAAGTATTCGGAAATCATTCCGATATAATATACAAGTAAAGCAACTTACTTAGCAAACAAGTGGATGGTGAGGAAACCTAGGGCCAAACCAGACATAAAAACAAAAGTGGCAGGGAAGCCACTTAATATTCAAGGAGGAATATATTATGGTAGTACAACACAATCTTACAGCTATGAACTCTAACAGAATGTTAGGTATCACAACGAACACACAGGCAAAGCAGACAGAGAGACTGGCTTCCGGTTATAGAATTAACCGTGCAGCAGATGATGCAGCAGGCCTTTCCGTTTCTGAAAAAATGAGACGTCAGATCAGAGGTTTGGATCAGGCATCTGCAAATGCGCAGGACGGCGTTTCTTTAGTACAGTCCGCAGAAGGTGCGTTGAATGAAGTTCATGACATGCTTCAGAGAATGAACGAACTGACAGTTAAAGCAGCTAATGGAACCTATACAACAACTCAGAAGCAGTACATTGCAGACGAAATCAACCAGCTGATCAGCGAAATCGATCGTATCGCAACAACAACGAAATTCAATGATCAGAGCGTATTGAACGGTTCTGGCGCTAATGCAAAAAGTTTCTCCTTCCAGGTTGGTAATGAATCTGGCGAGACAATGAGCGTTGCGATCTCCAAGATGACTGCAACAAAGTTAGCTACAAATCTGAAGAACCAGAGCTGGAGCGCAGCAACCCAGTACAGCGCAGTTGCAAGCTTTATCACAGTAATCAGTTCTGCACTTGAAAAAGTTGCTTCTCAGCGTTCCGCACTTGGTGCTGTTCAGAATCGTCTGGAGCATACTATTAACAACTTGGACAATATCGTTGAGAACACAACGGCGGCTGAGTCCCGTATTCGTGATACAGACATGGCTAAATCCATGGTTAGCTACTCCAACAATCAGATTCTTGCTCAGGCAGGTCAGGCTATGTTGGCACAGGCTAATCAGTCAAATCAGGGTGTATTATCCTTACTTCAGTAAATTATTAGTTGTTTGCGAAGTACAGCACTTTATAAAGTGTTTGAAAGAGAGCTGGAAGTTCCAGCTCTCTTTTCATATAATTATATAATAGTCCGGAGATTAATATGAGAATATTGGTATTGGAATGGGATAGTTTTGCCCATGAATATGTAATAGAAGAATTTCGCAAGGCAGATCACGAAGTGGATATGTTTCCATGGCCTTTTAATGAAGAAAATATGCGTGAAAACGATTTGCTGTATCGGAAATTAACAGAAAGATTAAGGGAAGGCAACTATGATTTTGTATTTTCTTTCAATTTTTTTCCTATAGCGGCTAAGGCGTGTAATGATTATAATATAAAATATGCCGGTTGGATATATGATACGCCATTTCTTTTGTTGTATTCCGAATATACGATACTGGATACCAATTATATTTTCTTTTTTGATAAAGAGTTATATTATGAATTTAAAAATTATGGTGTGAAGCATGCTTTTTATCTTCCTATGGCGGCGCCAGTTAATTATTATGACAGTGTGAAACTGACAGAAAAGGAAATGGAGAAATATGCCACAGACATTGCATTTGTAGGATCTGTTTATAACGAAGAAAGACAAGATTTTTTCCGATATATAGATGGGGTGAACAGTTACACGGCGGGATATTTAAAAGCTATTATGAAGATGCAGGGAGAGTTGTATGGGAGTTTTATCTTGGAAGAATTGCTGACAGATAACATTCTTCAGGAATTGCAGCGTGTTTGTCCACTTAGTAAAAGGAAGGATGAGTGGGAAACAGATGCTTGGATCTATGCAAATTATTTTTTGGCAAGAAAGCTGACAGGAGAACAGAGAAAAGAACAGCTGGAACTTCTGGGACAAAGATATTCGGTTAAATTATATGCACCGGGGCAGACCTCAGGCATAGAACATGTGATAAATTGTGGCCCTGTGGATTATGTAACGGAAATGCCGAAAGTCTTTAAAGCCTCTAAAATTAATCTGAATATGACGCTGCGAAGCATCCATACAGGTATTCCGCTGAGAGCTATGGACATTATGGGGAATGGCGGATTTCTTTTAACGAACTATCAGGAAGATTTTTTAGAATATTTTGAACCTGGTATAGATTATATCTTCTATTCGAGTAAAGAAGAACTGGTCAGGCTGGCAGACTATTATTTAACACATGAAGAAGAAAGAGAAAAAATTGCCCGCAACGGATATCAGAGAGTAAAAGAGGGGCATACGTATCGCCATAGGGTGGAATCACTTTTAACACGGATAAAGGAGTTATAGAATATGAAAGTATTATATATAACATGGGAAGCTTATGGTGGAAGTGATGTACGCGAAGAGTTTGACAGGCGGAAATACGAAGTGGATGAGTATAAAGTAAGCAGAAAGGAGGATTCCTATGCCAATCAGCAGTTAGAACAGATATTGATTGGGAAAGTTTCACAAAAAGACTATGATTTTGTTTTTTCATGGAATTATCTTCCTATCGTGGCTATCGCATGTAGCGTATGCAAAGTGCCTTATGCTGCATGGGTGTACGATAGTCCATTAATGCCATTGTGGCATTGTACGGTGGTATCGCCTTATAATTATATATTTATTTTCGATAAAGCGGACTATTTGGAATTGAAGGGAAAGGGCATCAATACCGTATATTATTTACCTCTGGCGGCTAATGTTGGACGTTACGACAACTATGAGATGGACGAAGAAATAGAAGAAGCGTATCAGGCACCGATTTCTTTTATTGGTTCTACCTATACAGAGAATCGATTCAGCGGGTATAGGGGGCTGAATTGGCTGGATGACTATTACAAAGGATATATAGACGGATTAATGATGGCTCAGAAGCGTGTTTATGGAAACCTGATTCTGGAAGATATGCTGGATTCTGACATGATAGAAAAGTTAAGAGGAATATTTGGCGGAGTTATGTATCAGGATTGTAATTTCAGTTTTGAGAAGTATTTTGGACAGGTTATATTACCTCGATATATCACCGCGACGGAAAGACAAGAGGTTTTGGCAATGCTTTCCGAAAAATATCCGTGTCATCTTTATACCCATAAAAAAACTCCGTCTTTGCCTAATACGATCAATAGGGGGACGGCGGCCAACAGGAAGGAATCTTGCTTTATTTTTCGAAGTTCGAAAATAAATTTAAATATTACATTACGATCCATAAGAACAGGAATTCCATTGCGCGCTTTTGAGATTATGGGCAGCGGCGGATTTTTGATGACAAACTATCAGGAAGATTTTCTGGATTTTTTTGAGCCGGGAGTTGATTTTGCTTATTATGATAGTTATGAGGACTTGCTGGGGAAGGTGGAATATTATCTGACGCATGAAGAGGAACGGCAGATAGTGGCACGAAATGGATATGAGAAAGTAAAGAAGTATCATACCTATCGAAATCGTTTTGATACGATGTTAAAAATTATGAATCTAGAACAAACGGATGGTGTGGATTATGATTAAAGTGGATAGCAAGGTGATCGATTTAGTGGAAAAGATCCGTAAAGCGTTGAAATCAGGGAAAATGCCAGCGGATAGTTTTCCAATAGATGAAATGTGCGATTTGATAGAATGTACATTAGGTGAATCCTTCTGGGATTGTATAGGAAGCCGGGCGAATGACGGGTTTGGAAATATGCCGGAACTATATAAGGAATGTCTGCGGGAAGCGCTGGGAAGAAAGGATATGGAGAGTTGTAGCCGTATCTTATATTTGTTTGAATGTACTTATCAGGCTTTTTATGCGGCATTGAATGAAGAAGAAAAAATTTTCCGGGAGAAACCTTACAGGAAGATGATCGTTGATTTAGGAACAGCCAGTGCGCAGACACAGTACCGTTTGCATAAGGAGCGTCAAAAAAACCTGCCTTGGGAGAAAAAAGGAGAAATCTTAGGAACGGGAAGAGGAGTGGTATATACCTGTTTATTAGAAGATAATGTATTAAACCAGCCGCGGGAAGTCAGCAGACAACTGGATTATCTCTGTTTTACGGATAAAGAAGAAAAATGGGGGAAGAGAGAAGGGATATGGACTTATTGTCCTATAAAAGAAGGGGAAAAAATAGAGGGAAAAATGCTGGAGAGTAAATATAAAATATTTCCTCATAAGTTTTTAAAAGATTACGATTATAGTATTTGGGTAGCTTCGGATGTAACAATTGTAGGAGATGTTTTACGTTTTTGTAAAATTTACGGAGAAGGAAAAAGTTTTTTAAGCTTCCCGAGCGCAAAAGAGGATTGCATTTACGAAGATATGTCTATGGCGCAGATGGCTACGGACGATTTAAATATTAATATCAGAAAAATGTTGGTACGTTATAAAAAGGAAGGATATCCGGAACATAATGGTTTAATAGACGGCAGAATTATGGTGAGGAGCCATAGTGATGAAACTTTATGTAAAATTATGGAGGAATGGTGGCAGCAAATTCCAAGGGGCTATTCTTTTATGGAGAATGTGTTCAATTATCTGGCATGGAAGAACCAATTTCCTTTTTCCATTTGTAATCAGTTTATTTATGAAAATCCTTATTTTAAGGTCAGCGGTATTGATTTGGATACGCGTGAAGAATTGTAAGGAGCCGAAAAAATATGAAGATTCTGTTCATGGAGTGGAAGAGTCTGGGACAGACGGATTTGGCAAAGGAATTTGGCAGGAGAGGATGGGAGGTCGTATATTTTCCGTTTCCAAGGGAAACGGAAAATACCAGACTGAATCAGGACTTATGCGAGAAGTTAGTCAGAAATATTGCATCCGATCAGTATGACTTTGTGTTTTCTTTTAATTATTTTCCGGTGATTTCTATTGCCTGTAATGCGTGCAGGGTAAAATATGTATCATGGACTTTTGATAGTCCATTTATACAGTTATATTCCAATACAATAAAATTTCCGTATAATTATGCGTTTGTCTTCGATAAGGGAACCTGTGAAGACTTATGGGCACAAGGGATAGATACGATCTACCATTTGCCGATGGCAGCACCGGTAGACAGATATGATGCTTATTTTGTGACAGAGGCGGAAAGAAAATTTTATCATACGGATATATCTTTTATCGGTTCCACGTATCAGGAGAAAAAAAACCGGTTCTATGAGAAATTAGAGGGGATAGATGCATATACAAAAGGATATCTGGATGGATGCATACAAACCCAGAAAAGAATTTACGGTGAATTTTTTTTGGAGAGAATGCTGGAACCCGCGATTATGGAAGATATCATGAGGCATTGCCCGTTGGAGGTAAATCGCGATGGCTTTGAAAGGTTGGAATGGGTATATGCCAATTATTTTCTTGCAAGGCAGGTTACGGCATTGGAAAGAAAAGAGATTTTAGCGTTATTGTCCCGAAAATATTCGGTGGATTTATATACTTATGAAGATACACCGGAGCTTCCTGGAGTAAGGAATCGGGGGACTGCCGAAGTAATGAAAGAAGCCTCGGTCATTTATAGGAGTTCCCGAATTAATTTGAATATTACGCTAAAAAGTATATGGTCGGGGATTCCCTTGCGGTCTTTTGAAATTATGGGAAGCCAGGGGTTTCTTTTAAGCAATTATCAGCGAGAATATGAAGATTATTTTGACAATGGAGTAGATTATGCCTATTATACGGATTATGCGGACTTGGAAAAGAAGGTGGAGTATTATCTGACACACGATAAGGAAAGGCGGGAGATCGCTGAGAATGGTTATCAGAAAATTAGAAAATACCATACATACAGGAATCGTGTGGACGCAATACTGGAAATAATATCGAAATGAATTGAGGGCGATGATGGAAAATATAGAAGAAAAAATGGATGATGCCTGTAGCTGGCGCATGGAATGGAGCGTTTGCCGCGTTTGCGGGGCGCGCAACAGGAATAAAACTTACAGAGCGAAAGAAATGATGTATGGATCAAGGGAAGAATTTGATTATTTCATATGTGATAGCTGTAAATGTATGCAGATAGCCCATATACCGGAAGATATGGGGAAATATTATCCTAATATGTATTATAGTTTTGATAAAAGAAAAAATATATGTTTTGAAGGCGAAGGGAATACGGAAAACAAAGTTTTGGATGTGGGATGCGGATCAGGCGAGTGGTTATTGGAATGGGCGGAAAAAGGGAACGGAAATTTATACGGCTGCGATCCCTTTATTAAAGAAGATATATATTATGGGGACAGAGTACATATTAAAAAATGTGAATTGCAGGAAATGGAAGGTGTGTTTGATTTTATCAGATTTGGAGATTCTTTTGAGCATATGTCAAATCCGTTGGAAGTCATGGAATGTGTGAAACGCTTATTAAAAAGAGACGGAAGATGTCAGATACTGATGCCGATATTTCCAAATGCGGCATGGGATGTATTCGGGATCAACTGGTATCAGTTGGATGCTCCCAGACATCTTTGCATACATTCAAAAGAGAGTATGCATTATCTTTGCCAAAAATGCGGACTGAAAATAGATAAAATTGTATATGACTCCAGTTACTGGCAATTTTTATTGAGCTATCTTTATACACAGGGAATTTCGTTTAGGGAAGAGGCAATAGCAAGCAGTAATGGCTTTAAATATGAAATGTGCGGGGAAGATATTGAGCAGTTCCAAAAGGCTTCGCTCGAATGCAATCAAAAGGAATATGGCGATCATGCCATTTTTGACATAATACATGCGTAAGAATATATGAAAAAAACAGAGACAAGTAAAGAAATGCTGGAAGATAGAGGGTGAAAAGTTGTATACATTAAAACCTTATTTTTATGATGATTTCCATTGCATAGGGAGCGAATGCCTCTATACATGCTGTGGAGGATGGCTGATCAACATAGAGGAAAAAATTGCCAAAGAATATAAGCAATATAGAGGTTCATTGAAGAAAATCGTGGAAGATTATCTGGTTTATAATAAAGAAAAGGATACATATGCAATTCAGTTGGATGAAAAAGGAATGTGTCCTTTTTGCAATGGAGAACAGCTATGCAGACTGATTAAGGAACAAGGAGAACAATTTCTTAGCACCACATGCAGAATGTTTCCGAGGACGGAATTAATGACGAAGGAAACAAAGGAGTACTATTTGTCTTTAGGATGTCCTACAGTAGTTTCATTTTTGAAGGGGCGCCGAGAACCGTTATCTTTTATTTTGGAAGATGGCGAAAAAGAGGAAGATGAATTAAAGGATGCGGCGGGCGAGGAAAGAAAAGAAATAGAGTTGTTATATGAATTTATAGAAATGGATATGGAAATCAGGGATTGCATGGTTGATCTTCTGCAGAACAGAGAGTGGCCGCTTTGGTTTAGAGAATTTCTGGTGGCATATTGTCTGGATAAAATAAAGGAAGAACACCATCAGGGAAGAATAGAGGAGGTATATTTGATATTAAAAAGAACGCTGGAACCGTATTTTGTGCGAACATTTATGGAAAAAATGACATCTCTTCCCAAGGATAAAGAAAGGCAGTTTATGGCCCTCCGCCAGATAACAAATCATCTCAGCGACATGATAATGGGGATACTGCATCTTGGCAAAGGCGGTAAATGTGCAGCAAAGGCAACAGAATTATTAAATCGGAATTTGAACATAAGTTTTGAAGAATACGAAACGGCTTATGGTAACTGGAGGAAGAGGGCGGAAGAGGAACACGAAATTTTAGCGGAGCATATTGCGGCATATAATTGGATGCAATATGCTATGACAGCGTTTACTACATATTATATGGTAGACAATTATTGGGATGTAATCTTAGGGCAGATATTGATAAAATATTTTTGCGTTTTGCAATATTCCATATATGATAAAATAGAATGGACGGATATAGAGATGATAGTTTCCCTGGTATGCAGAGGAATCCATCATGGTAGAGAGACAATGAAAGGAAAATTAGTTGAATTAAAAAAACAAAATTGGCTTTCGGTTTCTGGTCTATTTGTGCTGATATCCCCATAAGTGATATCTTAATAGAATAGAAAGGAAGTAAAATTTATATGGCAGAAAGAGCAGAGGGAATGATGAAACAGCGTGTTAGTTTTCCGAATGAATTTTTTCAGGATGAGGTAAGAGAAGGTTTTCTGGTAGAACGCAAAATGAAGTGTGCCTGGGCGGCACAGATTGAAGTGTTGAAAGAAATTGAAAGGATATGCAATAAATATGGGCTTCGGTATTTTGCAGATTCGGGTACATTGCTGGGAGCGGTGAGGCACAAAGGGTTTATTCCATGGGATGATGATCTTGATATTGCGATGTTAAGGGATGACTACAGAAAGTTTATGGAAGTTGCTCCGGCAGAGCTTCCGGAGGGATGGAAACTTCTCGACCTAAAGGGAGGATTTGAAGAGTTATTTATCAGAGTAACGAATGGCGACACTTATGATTCTAGGGCAGAAAGGCTGTTGCAGTTTCACGGATGCCCGTATGTGGTGGGAATTGATATTTTTCCTATTGAGTATGTTCCTCCGAAGGCTGACGAGGAGGAAATATGGTATTTAATATCAATTTATCTCTTTCATCTGATGAAAAACGTATCGATATTCGGCGGAAAAAATATATTGGGAAATATCGAACAGGATCTACGGAATATAGAAGAGATGTGTAAAACAAAAATTGACAGGAACGGCAATTTGGAAAGGCAGTTGAAAGAACTGTTGGACAGGATGATCCAAACCTACCCCGGCGAAGGGGCGAAAGAACTGGAATTAATTATATTTGATTTAAAATATGAACAACTCAGATATAAGTATAAACGCGAATGGTATGAGGAGAGTCTGATCGTACCTTTTGAAAATACTACAATACCGATACCGGCGGGATATGCAGATGTTTTAAAAATTGTATATGGAAAGGAGTATATGAAACCGGTACAATATGCGCCTCATGATTATCCTTTTTATAAAAAGCAGGATATAGAATTAGAAAAAATGAGAAGAGAACAAGGGGCGTCCGAAAATGATAGAGATGCAGGAGGCTGAATATATGTCTACAAATATAGAAGAGATTCTTAGGAAAAGGCTGCATTTTTCAAATGAATTTTTTCAGGATGAGGTAAGAGAAGGTTTTTTGGTAGAACGTAAAATGAAATGCGCTTGGGCGGCTCAAATGGAAGTACTCAGAGAGATTGACAGAATATGCGGCAAGTACGGAATTCGATATTTTGCAGATAGCGGCACATTGCTTGGAGCGGTAAGGCATAAGGGATTTATTCCATGGGACGACGATATAGATATAGCCATGCTCAGGGATGACTATCATAAATTTTATTCCGTGATCCAACAGGAGTTACCGGAGAACTGGATTTTTTCCGATTGGAATAATGGGGGCGATCAGCCTTTTGGGAGGCTTGTAAACGGAAGCGCTTATGATACCAGGGCGGAGCATTTGCTTCGGTTTCATGGCTGCCCATATGTGGTGGGAGTGGATATTTTTCAATTAGATTACGTTCCGGAGATAAAAGAGGAAGAAGAAGCGTGGCATTTATTATTGGAGTATTTGGGATCCGTAATTTGGGAATTACGAAAGGCCGTGGACGGCGGAGAAAGTGAAAATGCGGATCATGTGGAAGAATATTTGCGGGCGGTAGAAAAGTGGTGCAAGATCAAATTGGACAGAAATGAAAATATGGAAATGCAGTTGATCAAACTCATGGATCAAGTGGCGCAGCTTTATCTTGGAACGAATGCGAAAGAACTGGAAATGGTAATATGGGATTGGAAGGAAAATAAAAAATATAAGTATGAGCGGGAATGGTATTCGGAAAGCATAAAGGTTCCCTTCGAAAATATTATGATACCGATCCCTGTAGGATATGAAGGAGTACTAAAGGTACAATACGGAGAAGACTACATGGCGCCCAGGCAGGGAAGCGCGGATCATACGTATCCTTTTTATAAAAGCCAGGATATTTTGTTGGCGGAAATACAAAAAAGGAAAGGAAATAAGTAGTGCCGAAACAGAAGCAAAGAAGGTGTGCGGAATTATGGGAAAGATCTTAGTTGTGTCGGACATTCATGGAAATTTATCGGCATTGGAGGCGGTACTTGAGGCGGAATCTTTAGAAGGGCTGGAAGGAATTATTTTATTAGGGGATGTGATTGATTATGGACCGCGTTCGAATGAAGTGATTCATAGGATAAAAGAACTTCCTGATCATAAAATATTGGTTAATTTGTGGGGAAATCATGAGGCGGCGGTTTGTAAAAAGGATTACCGGCGTTTTTCCAGTGAAAGGGGCAAACAATCGGCAGCCATAACGGGCAGAGAACTTACTTGGGAGAGTGTAGAATATCTGGATCGGATGGAGAGATCCGGTAAGCAGGAAATAGTCATAAATGGTTATGAATGCCTGGCAGTTCACGGATCTCTGGGAGATTATTTTTGGGGAAGTATAAACCATAGGGAAGAAGCGGAAGAATATGCGGTATATGATATTGTATTTTCCGGTCATTCCCATATTCCCCATTTTTTTTGCCATTATTACCCGTCAGTTTGTCCGGAATTCCGTAATAAAAAGAGGACGATATTTATCAATCCCGGTTCCGTGGGGCAGCCGAGAAATCATAATCCAAATGCCCATTATGCGACGATAGAAATGGAAACGCTGTCGGTATGTTTAAAATCAGTATGTTATGATATCGATTATGAAATGAGCTTGTTTACAGACGAAAAAGATATATTTTATAAAGAAAGGCTAAAAAGAGGTGTGTGATATTGAAAACGGTTTATTTGTGCATGTCAACGGATATTATCCAGACAGGACATATTAATATTATTCAGAAGGCATCGGAACTGGGAGAGGTGATAGTCGGAGTGTTGTGCGACAAATATGTAGCAATGTATGAGAGATATCCTCTCCTGCCGCTGGATGAAAGAATAAAAATTTTACGGAATATTAAAGGGGTATCCAAAGTAGTCGTACAGAATGATATTTACTACGATGATGTTTTGCGCGAACTAAGGCCAGATTATGTTATACATGGGGATAACTGGAAAACCGGTTATCAAAAAGATGTGCGGGAAAGAGTGATCCAGGTATTAAAAGAGTGGAACGGGGAGTTGGTGGAGGTTTCCTATTATAAATATGAAGGAATAAATTTATTTGAAAATGTTATGAGAGAATGCAGAGGGCTTCCCGAAACGCGCCGGCAAATACTAAGGAGGAAAATTGCAGCGGGGGATCTCGTGAAAGTCATGGTGGCCTACGATGGGTTGAGCGCACTGTTGGTGGAGAAAACAAAAGTAGCGAAAGAGGGCGGAAAACGGCAGTTTGACGGTATTTGGATATCCAGTTTGTGTGATAGTACGGCAAAGGGAAAGCCGGATATTGAGTTGGTGGATCTGACTTCCCGAATGACTTCTTTAAATGATATTATGGAAGTGACAACAAAGCCAATTATTTTCGACGCAGATACGGGCGGATTGGTGGAACATTTTGTATATAATATCAGAACGCTGGAGCGTATGGGTATTTCAGCAGTGATTATAGAAGATAAAACGGGATTGAAAAGAAATTCCCTGCTTGGCAATGAGGTAGAGCAGTATCAAGATGATATAGAACACTTTTGCGAGAAGATAAGGGAAGGAAAAAAGGCTCTTACTTCCAGTACTTTTATGTTAATTGCCAGAATAGAAAGTCTGATATTGGAACAAGGAGTGGCAGATGCGCTACAGAGGGCGGAGGCTTATGTAGCAGCGGGAGCGGATGGCATTATGATTCATTCCAGGCAGAAAGAGCCGGATGAAATTTTTGAATTTACAAGCCGTTTCAGAGAGAAGGATAAGGAAACGGTTATTGTGGTAGTTCCTACTACTTTTAATCAAGTATATGAAGAGGAATTCAGGCAGCGCGGCATTAATATGGTTATTTATGCAAATCATACATTGAGAGCGGCATTTCCGGCAATGCAAAAAGTGCTGCGGTCAATCCTGGAAAATGAGAGGTGTTATGAGGCAAGTAAAGATTGTATGTCGATTGGAGAAATACTTTCTTTAATACCGGTAGATAATTAGTGGAAATATGGAGAAAGGGAATATAGGGATGAAAACGTTATACGTAATCAGCGGTATGACCGGAATGACGGGGAATGAACTGGCGCGACAGATTATACAAAGGGGAGATGACATCATAGGATTTGATAATTTTTTTGCATCTTCTGAGGAGACAATAGACGATATCCGCAGCAACAACAGACTCCATTTTTTCCGGGGGGATATCAATGATGAGCAGCAGATGAAGGAATTGGAAAAAAATGTGGCGTCTAAAAAGAAGATTTATGACAGAGTCGTATATATTAACTGTGCGGCAGTGGTTCATACGGAACATTTTTATCATGTAGACAGAACCTTTGACACTAATGTAACAGGTATGAAATCTTTTTTGGAGCAGGCGGTTCGGGTTGGGGCAGATACTTATATTAACTGTTCGACATCGGAAGTTTATTCCATGGAATCATGGAAAGAGGGAGGGATGAAGGAGAGCGATTACCTGCTTCTGGCAACGTCGGAACACAGCCAGAGGACGAGTTATGCGACAGGAAAGCTTTTGACCGAGTTTTTTATGAAAGATGCGGTGGACAGAGGATTGATCAAAGGCTGTTCTCTTCGGTTTGCAAATGTATATAGCAGGAATGAACTTTTGGCAAAACATATTGTACCCCATATTATCAGCAGCCTGATGAAAGATGGAACGGTTACTTTATTGGAAAACTCAAGGGTGAATAGAAGAACTTTTCTGCATAATATCGATAGCTGTGCGGCGGTGCTGGCAGTGATTGATTCTCCCCAGGCGCTGGATGGCACTGTATATAATGTGGCTACGCAGGAGGAAGTTTCCATTCTGGAACTGGTAGGTCTGTGTGCAGAAGCATTGGACATAGAGGAACCGCAAATAATGTTTTCGGGATATCGTGCATCGGATCCTGAGCGCCGTGTGCTTTCTTCCGGGAAATTGCAGGAACGCACGGGATGGAAACCGTCTGTTACGTTGGCAGAAGGCATTAGAATGTGCGTGGAATATAGAAAGGAAGAAAAGGGATGATAATATGTGCGTTGCAATTATTACAATGGCAGGAGTGTCCAGCCGTTTTAATGAGGGACAGGGAAAAAAGATCCTGAAAGGTATTTATTTTGAAGAATCGCCGAAGCAGACTTTGTTGTATTCTATTTTAAGAAAATGCAGCGGATGTAAAAAAGTAGTTTTAGTAGGGGGTTATCAATATGAAAACCTTAACGGATATGTGGATGGCTGCCGTAATGAATTTCCTTTTGAGATAGAAGTGGTATATAATTCCTTTTATGAAAGATATGGTTCCGGCTATAGTCTTCGAAAAGGGCTGGAAAGATGCTTTTCGCGCAAGGAATTTTCCAATATTATTTTGATTGAGGGTGACTTATATTTTGATAGTGAATCTTTCGAGCAGATAAGGAAATCAGAATTGAACTGCATAACCTACAATTACCAGCCGATTTTTTCCAATAAGGCGGTCATAGCTTACATGGATAAAATGGAACGGATCAGATATGCGTTTAATGTAACTCATGGGCTGTTGCAGATCTCAGAGCCTTTTTCTATGGTGATTAATTCGGGACAAATATGGAAATTTGCCGATGTGGATCGGGTAGAGTGGATGCTGTCTGGGATGGATGAGAAAGAGTGGCAAGGAACGAATTTGGTTTTTATTGAAAAATATTTTGAAGGAATTTCTAAGGAAAAGATAGGATTTTTTGGTTTGAAAGAGTGGGAAAACTGTAATACGAGAGAAGATTACAGGAAAAACAAAAATAAGTTATAAGAGGATAATTATGCGGTTTGTTCAAAAGAAAAAGTTGATGGAAGCGATGGATACAATGAAAGACGCACATGAAATGATTTCAGAGCTGTGCGGGCAGGGGGAGACAGGGCAGGTATATGATATGCTCATACAGTTGCAGGAAATGGCGATGAAGATAGGAGAAGCTATGGAATGCGATCAGGATTGCCCTCAGGGGATCGTGGAAAAACTGGAAAGATATTGTGAACAAATCTATGAATGCAGCATGGAGCTGGAGAATAATAAGCCTGTCATGGACAGAAACAGAAATATGATATGGCATCTGGAACGCATTGAAAATCTGTTAATGAATATAAAAGCCAAGGTAAAAGTAGCATTTTTCCCCTATAAATATTCTATGTGGGACGCGCTGGAAAGCGTATGGGCGGCGGCAGAGAACGACGAAAGGTGTGAATGCCAGGTGGTTCCTGTTCCATATTATATAAAAAACGAAGAGGGGCAACTTTCCGAAATGAATTATGAAGGGGCGGATTTTGAGAAAGTATGTCCGATTTTGGATCATAGGGAGTATAGACTGGAAGAAGAGCGGCCGGATATTATGTATATTCATAATCCATATGACCAATATAACAGAGTGACAATGATAGATGAACGATTCTTTTCAGCGGAACTGAAGAAATACGGGGGCCTTTTGGTATATATACCTTATTATATTGCTGGATTCTGCGGCCAGTATGAAAATATGGATATTGCATGCAAAGGTGTCATAAATAGCGATTATATTATATTGCAGTCGAAAGCATTGAAGGAGGCATATCTATATTGGGGAGTTCCGGAGAAGAAATTATTGGTTTTAGGAAGCCCTAAAATAGATGCTATAAAAAAATCAGAACAGGCAACCGTGGATTTAGATGAAAAATGGAAACAGGCTATATCCGGCAAAAAGGTGGTTTTATTTAATAGCAGTATTGTTAATTTTGTGGCTGATCATGACTGGCTGTTAAAAATGAAAGAGCATGTTTTGTCAGTGATTCAAAAAGAGGATATGGCGTTGATATGGCGTCCGCACCCGCTGCTGAAAGAGACGATCCAAACGATGGAAAACGATAAAATCGAGCAGTATGCGGAACTCGTAAAAACAATAACTGAAGCAGAAAACGCGGTCATGGATGATAGCAGCGATGCTTATAAGGCAATAAAGCTATCGGACGCTATGGTCAGCGACTATAGTTCCCTGGCGCTGCAATATATGTTTACCGGAAAACCGGCATTTTTATGGAATGGCAGCAGCAAAATGCATATAAAATATCTGTTTTGTAATATTTATGGTAATTATTTCTTTCAGGATGGAATATCTTTGGAAACTTTTTTGGAGATGGTGCGGAAGGGTGAAGACCCAAAAAGGGAAGAAAGGCTTCAGTCAGTGCCATGGGGAATAGAGAATACGGACGGCACGTGCGGGGAAAAGATACATGCGGCTATCTGCCAAAAATCAGGAATTGGTACCGAAGTAGAGAAAGCCTAAAAAATATATTATTTTGGATCGATAAACATTAGAAAGGGAGAGGGAAAATGAAATCATTGGAAAGCCGCCTGGAGGCGGTAAAGCAGCATATAAAGAATCATGAGATAACAGTGATGATTCTGGGACTGGGAAGCGTTGGAACTTATTTGCTGGATTACTTGGTGAGCAGAAACGACGAGTCAATGAAGATCATTGTAGTTGGGCGCAGTCGGGAAAAGATGGAAAGTAATGTAAATATTGTGAGAATAAGCGCTTTAATCAGGCATCAGAATCGTTCGGAAATAATAATAGAAGACAAGGTAGATTTTAATGAGGTAGATCAAATAACGGAGTGCATCACAAAATATCGTCCTGATTTTATTGTAAATTCCAGCAGGGTATATTCAGGGCTGAAATATGGGAGCATATCATGGAATCATTTGCGCGCTTATGGAATCTGGACGCCTTTGTCAGTAAAATATATCAGAAATATTATGGAGGCATGTGAGGCAGCGGAATCAGAAGCCATTGTTATTAATACTTCTTATTCCGATGCAGTAATACCATGGCTGAAGTCTGCGGGCAAGGCATATCCTGATTTTGGAAGCGGGAATATTAACCACTTGATTCCGCGGATCAAATATGCTGCTGCACAGATCTGCGATATCAAAGATTTTTGGAATATCGAGGTAGCCTATGCTACAGCTCATTTTCACGATGTGGTGATAAGCAAAGAGGGACAGAAAGAAGGAATACAACAATTAATCAGGGTCTTTTACGAGGGGGAGGAATTATGTGTAGAGCAGGATCAAATATTTGCTTTATGCAAAATTCCTATGCCGGTGGATCAGAAACGAAATATGATGAATGCATCAAGCAATTACGATATTATTATATCCATTATCGATTCCCTGCGGAACAGCTGTAAGGAGAAGTTTTTTTCGCCGGGAGCTTTTGGGGAAATAGGAGGGTATCCGGTTATTATTGATGCCGGAACGGAAAGGATACAGGCATATGTGGACGAAACGGTGTTCTCTTTGGAAGAAATGCGGAGAGCGAACAAGGAATCTATTGTATTAGATGGAATAGAGAACGTAACGGATGGGAAACTGGTTTATACGGATCGCCTGGTAGAAAAGGTGGAGGAAGCGTTCGGGGTAAAGCTTCCGAAATCGGTAGGATTTGGTGAAATTGATGAGACTGCACATTTGATCGTGGAGGAAATTATTATTCCTCAGTTAAATAAAAAATAAAGAAACTATGGACTTAGAGGGGATATAAAGCAATGGCGGATGTAATGAGAAATTCCAAAATTAAGAAAATGGGTAAGGATGATTTGCGGAGAATGCAGTTGCTGCAGGTGGAACTACTGCGAGAAGTCGATCGGATATGCGTGAAATATGGAATACACTATTCTGTAGAAGGCGGTACGCTTTTGGGAGTTATAAGGCATAAGGGATTTATTCCATGGGATGACGATGTTGATATTGCTATGGTCAGAAATGAATATGAGAAGTTTTGCAGCGTATGCAATAAAGAAATAGACAAGGAGAAATATTTTTTTCAAAATCATGATACGGATCCGGAATATCGGTGGGGATATGCAAAGGTATTGAGGAATGGAACATCATATATTCGATATGGGCAGGAACATTTAAAGATGCGAAGAGGGGTATATGTTGAGATATTTCCAATGGATGGAATACCGGAAGGGTATATAGCAAAGGCTTTTTTTAACTTTTCCAGAGTGTGTTGCCGGAAAATCATGTGGTCGGAAGTGGGGAAGCTGCAATGCAAAACAGCAGGGATGCGTTTGTGGTTCCGCATTTTAAATAAAGTGCCGATTGATAGAGTGTTTCAGTATTTAAATTATTTGGCGAAAAAATATGATGCAGATAAAGCAAAGTATGTAACCTGTCTGTCATTCCATGATTGCTGGGTAAAGGGAAACCGCGGTTTTAAGCCGGAGTATTATATTAATACGAAACGCGCTTTTTTTGAGGGAATATCCGTGAATATACCGAAGAAAGACAAAGAATTATTAGTTGTCTTATTTGGGAAAGATTATATGATACCTCCGCCAGAGAAGGAAAGGGAAACTCATATTCCGGCAGCGGATTTTAAGTTTTAGGAAAGCGTTTTTGATGAATTTTGCTCAAAAATGAACAGGAGGATATAGAGATGGAATGTAAAATATGCGGCAACAAAGAATATAGAATAGTATATGAAGGAATTATTCGGGACGGCTGTTTCGGAAAATATACGAAAGAAGCGGTGAGTATTTATCAGTGTGGTAAGTGCGGTGCCATGTATCATAAAAACAAAAAGGCGGATGACGAGGCATTTTATGAGAGCGAGAAATACCGGGAAAGCATGGGAGAAAAGATCGATGATTATGAGCTGCTGCATGATAAGGAGGTTCTGGAAAAACTTCAATATACAGGGACGGATATTTTCAGAAACAGGATTGTCGCCGATATCGGCTGTGGGGGAGGTTGCTTTTTGGATTTTGTAAAAGGAGCGGCTTTCGAAGCTATTGGAATAGAGCCAACGGAGGGATTTCGCGAGAAAATGAAAGCGAAAGGCTATCCTGTTTATGCCTATGCAGCCGATGCCATGGAGAAATATAAAAACAAGGTAGATGTGCTGACTTCGTTCGATGTTATAGAACATGTAAAAGATCCGCTGCTTTTTCTGAAAGAATGTTATGGATTGTGCAAAGAAGGTGGAAAAGTTATCATTGGAACGCCAACGGAGCAGCCGATTATGCGGATGGCATTGGGAGAGGAATATGACAAATTTTTATTTTCTACCCAGCATTTATGGATTCTGAATAAGGAAAGTATGGAAATAGCTGCGCGGCTGGCCGGTTTTAAAAATGTGGAAGTGAAGTATAAACAAAGGTATGGACTGGGAAATCTGATTTCGTGGTTGAAGAACAGAAAACCCATGGGGAATGTGGAGTACGAGTATATTGCGGATAGCGTCAGCCGTAACTGGATCGCTAACAGCGAGGAAAGGGGGATGGCGGATTATATCGTCTTGTATGCGGAAAAATGATAGAAGAATCTTAAGTTTTGAGAAAGGGTATGGGAAACATGCGCTTAATGAATTGCGATGCCAAAAGCTTTATAGGAAAGCTGCAGGGAAGAAAAGTGATCTGCTTTGGAGCGGGAAGTACGTTGATTGAGGCCGATTATGAGGTACTGGTAATAGACGGACTGGAAGACCATATTGCTTTTTTCGTGGATAACGATAAGAATAAGCACGGAGCAAAGTTCCGATATCGGGGAAATGAGTTTGATATTAGGGATGTAGACGCATTGAAAAAAGTGAATACGGCAGAATATGTTCTTCTGGTGACATGTGCCTTTTATGTGGAAATATATAAACAATTACGGGATATTTCGGAAATCAGGGATTTGGAATGCTATATGTATAATGCGGTCTGTAGTTATCCCAATCTGGATGTGGAGAAGTTTTTTACAAAAGAGATTGAAAAAAGCCCTTATAAAGAATGGGGACAACGATTAAAAGATCTTCGTCTCAAAGACAAATATAAAGGACAAAGATGTTTTGTCATTGGAAACGGACCAAGCCTGAGAGTGGAAGACCTGGAAATGCTGAAAGGGGAAATCACTTTTGGCGCGAATCGAATATTTAAAATATTCCCGGAGACGGATTGGAGGCCAACGTATTATATCTGCATCGATTATCTGATGTACGGATTGGATCATGAAGAAATCAATCATATTGATTCCGAGGTGAAGTTTGTTCCGATTGAGAGGTCGCTGGCGGCAGGGAAAATATACGATGAGATCATATATTATAACCGGGTGGTCAACTGCGTAAGCATAAGTAAAGGGGAAATTGTGAGGGGGACAGAGTTTGAATTTTCCCATGACATAGAGAAAATAGTATATGGGGGACAGACTGTGTTGTATGATGCTCTGGAGTTTGCCGCATATATGGGATTTTCGGAAATCTATCTTTACGGCGTCGATTATAATTATCGGTTGGAAGTATTGGAAGACGGCACGATTGTGGAACATAATGATGTGAAGGAAAATCATTTCAGCAAAGATTATGATGAAGGATTGGAAGAGGCGATAAAGGTGATTGCGCCTTTTTATGCGACGAATTTGGCATTCCAGAAAGCAAAAGAAGAATGTCTGAAAAAAGGAACGGTAATTAAAAATGCTACAAGAGGAGGAAAGCTGGAAATTTTTGAGAGAGTTTCCTTTGATGAATTGTTTGAGAAAAATAAATCGCTGTAACAGGAGGAGACGTATGAAGACAGTGGCATTGGTGCCTATAAAATTAAATTCGCAAAGACTGCCGCATAAAAACATTCTGCCGATTGCAGGAAAGCCTCTTTGCTGGCATCTGTGCAATTCATTGATTCAGGTAAAGAATATTGATGAAGTGTATGTTTACTGCTCCGACGAGGCTGTGATGCAATACCTGCCGGAAGGGACGCTTTTTAAACAACGCGAAACATGGCTCGATGGCGATGCTGTGAGAGGCTTTGATATTTACAGAGAGTTCATAAAGGAAGTGGATGCGGATGTGTATGTTCTTGCCCATACGACATCGCCGTTTATCAAGGCTGCATCTATTGAGAACGGGCTTGCACATGTGCTAAGCGGCGAAAACGATTCTGCCTTTTCGGCGGAACGTATACAGACCTTTGCCTGGTATCAGGGAAGGCCCGTCAACTATGATATTAATAACGTACCCCGTACACAGGATATGGAGCCAATATGGATAGAAACAAGTGCATTTTTCATATTCAAAAAGGAAATATTCACGGTACATAACCGTAGAATTGGTTTTAAGCCATATATTCAGGAGGTATCAGGAATGGAGGCTGTGGATATAGATGAAAAGAAAGATTACGATTTTGCATGCAAATTAGCGGAAGCGGGAGAACTTGGAGATGAGTAAATTTTTGCTGATTGCGGGTCCGTGTGTCATTGAGTCAGAAGAAAACGCGATGCAGATTGCGGAAGCCGTAATGGGGATTGCGGAAAGGCTGGATTTGGATTATTGCTTTAAAGCTTCTTTTGATAAGGCAAACAGGACGAGCATATGCTCGCAGCGTGGGCCGGGAATCGAAGAAGGACTGGAAATTCTAAAAAAAGTAAAAGATAGATATGGACTTAAAATTTGTACGGACATCCACGAGCCGTGGCAGGCGGAAAAAGCTGCAAAAGTGGTTGATGTTATTCAAATTCCAGCATTTTTATGCCGTCAAACAGATCTTCTGGTGGCTGCTGCGAAAACAGGAAAAACGATTAATGTCAAAAAAGCCCAGTTCCTTGCTCCTTGGGACATGGGTAACGTAGTAAGGAAGATAGAGGAATCCGGCAATCGAAATATTATGCTTTGTGAACGAGGAACATCATTTGGTTACAATACATTGGTGGTCGATATGACAGGAATTGCGGAGATGAAAAAATTTGGCTATCCGGTAGTCATGGATGCGACACATAGCGTACAGAGACCTGGTGGAGAAGGGAATGTTACAGGCGGCAACAGAGAAAATGTTGAGCCGCTTGCCAAGGCAGCTGTGGCCGCCGGAGCGGATGCTCTGTTTTTTGAAGTTCATCCGGATCCGGATCATGCTTTTTCGGATGGCCCTAATATGGTGAAGCTTGACGAATTTGAGGAATTACTCAAAAGAGTGGTAAAAGTATATGATGCGGTACATTAAGATAATGAATCGAAAGGGTGGCAGGGTATGGATAAACTGGCAGAGGGGATGCGTGTCTTTGACATCGAGATAGAAGCGTTACGGAGAACAAGAGATGCGCTTGACTATACATTTGTGGAAATTCTCGATTTCATAACGGAGTGCAAGGGCAAAGTAATTATCACAGGCGTGGGAAAGCCGGGCCATATAGCTAAAAAATTAGCGGCAACCTTTGCAAGCCTGGGAACATCAGCATTTTATCTGCACCCTGGTGAAGCGATGCATGGGGATCTTGGCATGGTTGCGAAGGATGATGTTGTCATAGCGATCAGTTACAGCGGTGAGAGCGATGAAATAGTTAGAATTTTACCGAATATAAAAATGATAGGAGCAGTTTTGGTGGGTATCACAGGAAACGGAGATTCCACTCTGGCACAGGCATCCGATGTTGTCCAGGTTCTTCCGGCATTCGATGAGGCATGTTATCTTGGATTGGCTCCGACATCCAGCACAACGAGTATCCTTTGCTATGGGGATGCGTTGGCGGTGGTGGCAAGTGGGATTTATGGATTCGGGGATGCCGACTTCGGAAGGTTTCATCCGGCGGGTGCCCTTGGAAAAAAATTGATTCTTAAGGTTGGAGATCTGATGGCGGCAGAAGAAAAGAACGCAGTTGTTGGAGAAGATGCTATGCTGAAGGATGCTATCGTCGAAATCAGCAAGAAAGGTCTTGGCATGGTCAGTATTCTTGATGAAAATGGAGGACTGAAAGGCATTGTGACGGATGGTGATCTTCGAAGACAGATTGAGAAGGGTGCCGATATTTACTCACTGCGCGTGCAGGAAGTGATGACCAGGATGCCGATAACAATCGAAAGAAACAGACTTGCGGTAGAAGCTTTAAACAGGCTGAAGGAAAAGAACATTTCATGTATGCCGGTGATGGAAGGCAGTAAAGTGGTGGGGGCTATACGGCTTCAGGATATTGCTGGCATAGGGATTACCGGATAAATCGTTCAGATGCGAAACGGCAGTGATAGCGAGGTTAGGGAAAACTAATGAAGAAACAAATCAAAGTCTTTGCTATGGATGTGGATGGGACAATGACGGATGGAAAAATATATATGGGTGAATATGGAGAAGTATTCAAAGCTTTTGATATAAAAGATGGATATGGAATACATGAGATTTTGCCCGCACATGGCATAATAACAGCTATAATGACAGGAAGGATGTCGAAAATTGTCACCAACAGGGCGAAGGAATTAGGGATTGACCATGTCGTGCAAAACGTAAAAAATAAAGAGAGAGCCATACGGCAGCTGGCAGAAAGCCTTGGATGCAGTACTAGTGAAATAGCCTATATTGGCGACGATATGATAGATATCGGCGCAATGAAATTGTGCGGAGTGAGGGGATGCCCTGCAGATGCTGTTATGGAAGTGAAAGAAATTTGTGATTTCATTTCAACGAAAAAGGGCGGGGAAGGTGCTATCAGAGACTTTATTGAGTGGATGATAAAAGATAAATAAACAGGAAAGATAAGAAGGAAAGAATATGCGTATTGAATTGGATAATGCTATCACAGACATTGTAAATAACACAGTTTTAAAGGAATTAAAAAAAGACAAGAATGTTATTATATTTGGAGCGGGAGCGAGTGGGGACTGGGCGGCTGACCTGTTAAGAAGTCATGGAATATTTCCTAAATGTTATTGCGACAATTCATCTCGTAAGTGGGGGAAGATGAGAAACGGTTTAAAAATCCAACCCTTTACAGAAGCAATAAAGGAATACGAGGGAGCTGCAATTTGTATTGCATCAATGTGGCAGGAGGAAATATATAAGCAGATTTGTGAATATGATAATAGTTTGGCAGCAAGGACATATAATTTATTGACAACTATGGCATGGGAAACATCCGGCAAGCAATATCGGTCGGAGGAATTGGATTATATCCAATGCCATTTGGATGCTTTTGAAAACTTGTGCGGTGAATTAGCCGATGAAACATCAAGGATGACATTGGAAGGGTTGCTGAATTACCGTTTGACAAGAGATACAAAATGGCTGAAAAGAATAAAAAGCGAAGAAGAGATATATTTGGATAAAGAGATTTTAAAAGGCGAATATTCCGAATATGCAAAAGATGGAATTATTATAGATGGTGGGGGTTATAACGGAGATACGGTAGACTTGATAATAGGGAGTTGCAAGAAAAATAATGTATTGAATATACACTGCTATGAGTGTGAAGAAGAGAATTGTAGGGTGATTGAGGAAAAAATACATAAAGATGTATGGCACCCTCATCATGTAGTCCTGCATAAAGCAGCGTTATGGAATGAAAAAACAAAGATCAGATTTGAAGGAAACGGACTTTCCGGCAATGTGAACAGCAGCCAGACCAATAACGGCGAAGGAAAATGGATCAGTGCGGAGCGGATTGACGATTACCCCTACGAAAAAGTAAGTCTGATAAAGCTGGACGTGGAAGGAGCGGAGAGACAGGTGTTGGCAGGAGCTGCTGAAACGATAAAAAGGGATAGACCTGTTCTGGCGATTTGTGCCTATCATTTGCAGGATGATCTTCTGGTATTATCGGATTTTATTCGTTCTCTGGATTGCAGTTACCAATTATATCTGCGTCACTATATGCTGGCGTCGGGAGACAGCATTTTATATGGTGTTCCTGTGTAAATTTAAGGCTGGACGGAGGGAAACAGCGAATCGTTTTATTTGTGAAAAGATTAAAATAGAGACTTAAGCTAAAAATACTTGACAGCGAGAGTCTCTTTAAATATTATGAAAATGGTATCCTTATTAGAGGATGAAGATGGAAAGATACGTAGAGATGGGGAATAAATATGATCATACAAAATGATACGGAAAAAGAATTTATCGACTGGGCCGGCGCTTTGAGTCGGACAGGGGATCTATATATCGCAGGCGCAGGGGAATTCGGAAGAATCATAGGAAGATTTCTGACGGAAAAGAAGGTATCGTGGAAGGGCTATGTGGACAAGCGGTGCGATGTTGCTTCAATCGAAGGAAAAAGGGTGTCTTCCTATGCGGATACTTTTTCAGAAAAAGATTTTTTCCTGATTTCCTCTTATGACTATGCCGATGAAATCGTAGGAGAACTAAAGAAGGCGGAGGTCTCGGAAGACCACATCTTTGTATTTCCGAATATCCAGGATCTGGTATACGGTATGTATGGGCATTTTGTAAACTGGAGCAGCTACACGGAAAAGGTAAAAAGATTCCATAACCAATACGAGGGAAAGAGGTGCTTTGTGGTGGGAAACGGCCCCAGCTTGAAAGTTTCTGACCTGGACCGGCTGAAGGATGAGATTACTTTTGGCTGTAACTCGATATATGCGGTGTATGAAAGCACGATTTGGAGGCCGACTTTTTATTTTGCATGGGACACGCTTTTTTGTGAGACGGAAATGAGCGAAAAGGAAGGTGTAAAAAGGCTGTTATCGGGTTGTAAGGCGATGTTTAGCACGATTATGCGGGAGGGATTCCGATTCCGGGATGAAAAAGATATCGAAGGTTTATTTTTCGTAAGAGCAAAAAATGAAGAAGATGAGGAGACGGGGCTGCCGCGGTTCAGTGAGGACTGCAGCAAACAGGTTTATATATCTGGGACAGTGAGTTACTTTATGCTTCAGATGGCCGTATATATGGGATTTCAGGAGATTTATCTGTTGGGAATAGATGCATCTTATTCTATGAAGTGCGGGGAAGGGGGGACTCTGGATTGGGAAGCGAGTTCGAATAATATGGATTTGCTGAAGAAAGAGGAAAAAAAGTATACAAAAAAAATAACTGAAAAATATAGCTATGCAAATATGACTGACATGGTAAGGCAGCAAATGCTGGGATATGAAGCAGCAAAGAAATATGCTGAAATGAATGAAATTAAGATTTATAATGCAACCCGCGGTGGGAAACTGGAAGTGTTTCAAAGAGTAGAGTTTGAAAGTTTGTTTTGACGAAATAGAAACTTAACGAATATAGTACTGGTAAAAAAGCAGAGAGATACGACAAATGATAGCCGGGAGTAAGAGATGCATGAAATAAAAATGATATTATTTGATATAGATGGTGTAATTACGGATGGAAAAAAGTATACAGATGGAAACAATCTGGAATACAAGACCATTGCATTAAAGGATCTGGATGCATTGGGTGAGTTGAAAGCTGCCGGATATAAAATAGGCTGCGTTACGGGAGAGGATAATTCTTTTAGCGATCAATTCAGGCATATGAAGGTATTGGATTATGTAAAACAGGGATGCAAAAATAAAGAGCAGGCATTGAAAGAGATCGAAGAGGAGTACAGTATAGAGGCTTCTGAGATTTGTTATGTGGGGGACGGTAAATATGATATTCCTGTTTTGAAGAAGGTGGGACTGGCGCTTTGCCCAAAGGATTCCATTCATGAAGTAAAACAGTTTGCGGATATCGTTTTAAAGAAAAAAGGCGGAGAAGGCTGTATAGCAGAGATTTATACGCTTTTGTCAGGCGCGGGAGGAAGGAAACAAAGCGGCCCAGGAGAAAATACAAGAAGGGCCTTTTTTATAGAAAAGTTTGCAGAACACCGGCAAGTATTGGATTTGGTTTTAAAAGGTAATGTTTATACAGAAAATGCTGATAGGGCGGCGAATATGATAATTGAAAGCTACCGTAATAAGGGAGCTTTATTTTTATGTGGTAATGGAGGCAGCGCAGCAGACGCACAGCATTTGGCAGCCGAATTGGTGGGGAGATTTTATTTGGAAAGAAAAGCTTTTAATGCCGAGGCTTTGACCGTTAATACTTCCGTTTTGACGTCGTTGGCCAATGACTATGATTATCATATGATTTTTGCAAGGCAGCTGGAAGCAAAAGCAAAAGAAGGAGATGTTTTGATCGGAATTACGACAAGCGGCACATCGGAAAATATTATAAAAGCGTTTCAAAAAGCAAAGAAAATGCAAATTCGGACGATATTAATGACGGGGAATATTCAGAAGTATTCGCCTATTTTATCGTACACAGACTGTTTGCTGGCCATTCCATCCGATGATGTACCCCGTATTCAGGAAATGCATATTTTAACGGGACACATTATATGTGAAATAGTGGAAAGAGAACTGAAGGACTTATAAGAAAGGAAAAAAGAAATGAATAAGGATCATGTTTTTATTATTGCGGAAATAGGTATCAATCACAACGGAGATCTGGAGACGGCGAAAAAGTTGATCGATTGGGCTGTTGCTTCCGATTGCGATGCCGTGAAATTCCAGAAAAGAACAGTGGATCAGGTGTATACGAAGGAATACCTTGATAGTTACAGAGAGAGTCCGTGGGGGACGACGCAGCGCGCACAGAAGGAAGGATTAGAATTCGGAAAGCCAGAATATGATGAAATTGACAGATACTGCAGGGAAAAGAGGATCGAATGGTTTGCGTCGGCTTGGGACATAGAAGCATTCTGCTTTTTAAAGCAGTATGATTTGAAATATCATAAAATAGCTTCTGCCATGCTAACCAATGACGCGCTGCTGGAAGCGGTTGCTAAGGAGGGGAAGCATACGTTTATAGCTACCGGAATGAGTACCTATGAGGAAATAGATCATGCTGTCGATATTTTCAGGACATATCATTGCCCTTTTGAATTGATGCATTGCAATAGCACATATCCAATGAAAAGCGAGGATGCCAATCTGAGATTAATATGTACTTTGAAGGAACGATATGGAGTCAAAGTCGGATACAGCGGGCATGAGACGGGCCGTGTTGTTTCCATGACGGCGGTCGCAATGGGGGCGACATCTCTGGAACGTCATATTACACTGGACAGGGCCATGTATGGTTCCGATCAGGCCGCTTCTTTGGAAGTGTACGATTTGCAAAGGCTGGTAAACGATATCCGATTCATGGAAAAGGTGTTTGGAGATGGAGAGAAGATATTGACAGAAGAGGAGAAAGAGGTTCGGAAAAAATTGCGGGGATAAGGGGATAATAAAAAAGGAGGAAAATCGGAATGCGGCATCAGCTTGGTATTATGCAAGGACGTCTGACACCGCCGAAAGGGCGGGGCATACAGTTTTTTCCATTTGATTATTGGGAAAATGAATTTTGGATGGCAAAAGAACTGGAATTGGATGAAATAGAATTTATTTTTGATTATGATCGTTATGATCAAAATCCTCTATGGACGCAAGATGGGATCGAAAAAACCGGTAAATTAATCGAAATGACCGGAGTGCAAGTAAATGCCGTATGCTTTGATTATTTTATGCGAAGACCCTTTTATAAAGCAAAGGTGGAAGAACGAGAGTTAATACGGGCGGAAAATACGGAGATTATCAGAAATGTTTTATCGGCAATGGAGCAATTAAAAATTGCATTGATCGAAATTCCTTTGGTGGATGATTCTTCTTTGAAAAGTATGGCGGAAAAAGATGCATTCAGAGAGTGGCTGGTTCCAATCGTTGAAACGGCAAAGGAACCCATACGCTTTGGATTGGAAACGGATTTAAACCCGGAAGAATTCCTAAAATATCTGGAGGAGTTCCATCATGCAAGAATCGGAGCAAACTATGATAGTGGAAATAGTTCCGGTATAGGATATGATCCCTATGAAGAAGTTACGACTTTAAAGGATTATATTTTTAATATACACATCAAAGACCGGATTTATCATGGAACAACGGTTGCGCTGGGAACAGGGAGCGCGGATTTTGAACGACTGTTTCAGGGATTAAAAGAAATTGGGTATAGGAATCACTTTATACTTCAGGCGGCGCGGGGGCCGGAAGGAGAGGAGGGGCAGAATATTGCTTCTCAAATAGAATTTGTCAATCGTTATATTGCACAATATGGTATTTAGGTGTCGCTATGATAGAGAATAAACAGGAATATCTGAAAAAAATTGATTATAATTTGACGGTAGCATTGATTCCGGCACGGGGCGGTTCGAAAGGAGTCCCTAGAAAAAATATACAAATGATAGGGGGATATCCTCTGATTGCCTATTCCATTGCAGCAGGAATGATGTCAAAATGTATCGACAGGGTAATTGTTTCGACGGATTCTGAGGAAATAGCACAAATTGCGATACATTTTGGCGCTGAAGTTCCATTTATACGGCCTTCGCAATATGCGACAGATTCTGCGGGGGATATAGAGTTTGTAGAACATGCTATTCGTTTTCTGTATGAAAAGGAAGGGGCTATACCGGAATATTTGATCCATTTAAGGCCAACAACTCCCTTCCGCAAGATAGAAATCATGGATCTGGCAATCAGGGAATGCAAAAAGCAGAAAGATTGTAGTTCGTTGAGGTCAGCACATAAGGCGGCGGAATCGCCGTATAAATGGTTTTTGAAAAGCGAAGAGGGATACTTTTGCAGTATGCGGAAAAATATGGATAATGATGCAGCAAATTCTGCCCGGCAGATATTTCCTGATGTATATATTCCCGACGGATATGTGGATGTTTTAAAGAGCAGTTATGTAATAAGGAAGGATAAACTGCATGGAAGAAAAATGATAGCGTTTGAATCTCCGGCCTGTCAGGAAATTGATACGCCTGAAGATTTGGATTATATGAGATTTTTATTGGGACAGAGAGGTTCTGAGTTGTATAATTATCTAAAAGAAAAATATCAGGTGGAAGGAAGACATTAAAATGGAAACGGAATATTTATTTCATAAGGATCCCCGGAATGTAAAACCGATTCACACGAAGAATCGCAATATCTGTACGGCGCTTCCGGTACCGGAGAGTATGGAGATTATTGAACGCTCTATAAAAAATGAGCCATGGTCCATGAATAACCAGCTTTATGCCGTATGGGATCGTGCAACGGATTATAATGTTTATGATAAATGGGGAAATAAATGGATTGATATGTCGTCCGGCATTTTTGTAACAAATGCCGGGCATGGAAATCCTGATATGATAAAAGCGCTGGAGACAATGATACAAAAGCCTATGCTTAATAGCTATTACTATTATTTGGAAGAACGTTCCTTATTGACAGAACAGTTAGTAAAGATGGCTCCGCCTACGATGGACAAGGCCTTCCTGCTGACGACAGGGGCGGAAACGACAGAGTGCGCATTGAAATTGTGCAGATTGCATGGGGTCAGGCAGAACCCGGGCAAGCTGGGAATGATTGCTTTTGGAGGGGCTTTTCATGGAAAAACCATGGGAGCGCAGACAATGACAGGGAAGGAAGCCGCATGGAAATGGATCGGAAATCTGGATCCATGCATTTATCATTTGCCATGTCCAACGGATGCTTTTCGGGAAATGGAGCAAATATATGATGAAGAGGCGGGAAGAAGACAGTTTGCAAGGGATATCAAAAGCTTAGAAGATTCTGGTGTTGACTTGGATACGATCGCCGGTGCTATTTTTGAACCATATCAGGGATGGGCAGCACTGTTTTATCCGATCGGGTATATAAAAGCATTGCGTGAATTCCTGGATGAAAAGAATGCCTTACTGGTTTCGGATGAGGTTCAGGCAGGCTTTGGAAGAACAGGAAAGTTATTTGGCTATGAATATTATGGCATAGATGTGGATATTATCTGCTGCGGAAAAGCGGTGAGCGGGGCTTTACCGTTATCAGCAGTTCTCAGCAGGGCGGAAATACTGGATGTAGACGGGTCACTGAACAGTACGCATGGGGGAAGCCCTTTGCCGTGTGCATCAGCGTTGGCTAATCTAAAATATATTGAGGAACATCATCTCGTAGAAGAGGCTAAAAGGAAAGAAAAAATTATATTGGAGAAATTTAATGAGATGAAAGCTCTGTTTCCTGATAGAATAAGAGCAATTCACGGAATGGGCATGGCATATGCGGCAGTAGTAGTCAAGCCCGGCACAAAAGAATTGGATGTGGAATTGGTTGACAGAGTGATTGAGAGGGCTTTTGAAAAAGGGGTCATGTCGATCAGAACAATGACAGGAACGATCAAGGTGGGGCCGCCGCTGACAATAGCGGACGACGCTTTGGGCGAAGCGATGGATGTTCTCAAAGAGTCAATGACTGAGATTGTAAGGGAGCAGACTTCATTATGAATGGAATCAGACATACGGGCATATATGTGAAAGACCTAAAAGCAATGGTATTTTTTTATAAAGAAGTATTCGGACTCAAAACTGCTGTACATCAAAGGGAAAACGGCATCTATACGGACACTATTTTTCATGAGGAAAACGTTGACATTGAGGTTTATAAGCTGGAATTTGCGAATAAAACAATGCTTGAGTTGATTCATTATCAAGGATTTACCGATTCGCCTGACCGGGAGGAAAAGATATACCGATGCGGTAAAATGCATATTGCAATTACGGTGGATTCGGCATGGGAGATGTATGGAAAATTACGGGAGAGAAATTGTAATATCTTGTCAGAACCATGTGATTCGCCGGATGGAAAAGCGAGAGTATTTTTTGCGAGGGACATAGAGGGGAATTACCTGGAACTGGTAGAAGAATTGTGATTTTTTAGGGGGAGGTAGAAGGACATATGAAATGTCCAATTTGTGGGAACGAAAAACTTGATATTTTGGCAGAGAAATTAAGACGTGGGAACGGAATTGTATATTATTGCTCCGAATGCGATTATGGAATGCTAAAGGCGGGATTTGAGAACGCGTCAGAATATTATGATAAGGAGTACAGAAAAAAATTTAAGGATATATTGACAGAGGATGAGGAGGAAACCCCGGAAGAGATCTACCGGATGCGATATGCATATCAGAAAGACCGGATGGGATTGCTTAAAGATTTTTTTGATAAAAAGAAAAGTTTTATGGAAATAGGCTGTTCAGCAGGACAGTTTGTAAGCCAGGTCAGAGACGAATTTGGTGATGTGGAGGGGATTGAACTCTCCAGGAAGTGCGCGGAGTATGTACGAAATCGTTGGAATATACCGGTTTATTCGGAGGAAATTTCTCAAATTGAGTGGAAGGATAAGAAGTTCGATTATATCGGTTTTTTTCAGGTATTGGAACATATTCAAGATCCGGAACAGTTTTTGATAGAGGTGCATCGAAGGCTGGAGAAGGAAGGAAAAGTGTTTATTGAGGTGCCAAGCCTGGACGATCCGCTGAGAAAGCTTTGGAAGGTTCCGGAATATGAGCAGTTTTATTATCATGAGGCTCATTTAAGTTATTTTTCTGAAAAATCAATCGGCCGTCTTTTGAAGAAATGCGGATATGAAGTGGAAAAGGTATACCATATACAGGATTATAATTTCTTAAATCATTTGTACTGGTATTTTAACCATGGGCCGCAGCAGACTTGTTCTTTTGGCTTGAACGAACCGAACATAGATTTTCAATCGGATCAAGAGAGAGTCCTGGCTGCGGGAGACGAAGTGAATGAAATGCTGGCAGATATGCATAAGAGATATTTTGAGATATTATCAAAATATAAATTAACCTCTAATATGTTTATTATCGCTTCAAAAGGGAAAGAGGATAAAAAAGGATAACAGATCATATGCGGACAGGACTAACTGGAAAAAAAGTTATTATTACGGCTTCTACTAATGGTATCGGCTATGCTTCAGCAAGAATGTTTTTGGAAGAAGGGGCGTCTGTAATCATTAATGGGAGAAATGCCGATATTCTGAACAAAAGATGCGATGCTTTAAAAAGCGAGTTTGGAAATCAGAAGGTATTTGGCTTTTGCGGAGACGCGGCATCAGCAGAGGATATCTTGGCGCTGAAAGAGTATGCGCTGAAAGTGTTTGGAAAAATAGATTGCCTGATAGCAAATGCAGGAAGCGGAAAGCCGGTTGCTTCCCATCGGTTGGAATCTGTCGAGTGGGAAACAGGAATTCAACAAAACTTATTCAGTGCGGTGAAAATCATACATGAATTGGAAGATATGTGGGAGGAGCCGGAAGGAGGAAGCATTGTCATGTTATCCTCTTTGGCTGCCTACGACCGAATCGGAGCGCCATATGCATATGCGGCGGCAAAAGATGGCATCCGGGTTTTTACAAAGTACCTATCGGATGATTACGCGGCGAGAAATATTAGGGTAAACTGCGTAGTGCCAGGAAATGTGTGGTTTCCCGGAGGGCGATGGGAAGAGTTGATGGAGGCGGATCGGGAAGGAACAGAAAAATATATTCAGGATCATGTTCCATTGAAGCGTTTTGCAAGACCGGAGGAGGTAGCGGCGGCAGTTATTTTTCTTGCATCGGATTTGGCGTCTTTTATTACGGGAACTTCATTGCTTGTCGATGGTGGGCAGAAAAGAGGAATTTCATGAAAATAGCTTTGGCACAAACAAATATAATTTGGGAAAATAAAGAAGCCAATGAAGCCTGTGCAATGGAGTATATTGCACAGGCGGCGAATGCAGGGGCCAAAGCCGTTTTTTTTCCGGAGATGAGTTTGACAGGATTTTCCATGAACACGGAAAAAACGGCGGAAAGGGACGGCATGACGGTGAGCAGGTTTGGCGAGGCAGCGGCGAAATATAAGATAGCGGTAGGGATTGGATGGACCGGATGGGGAGAAAGTCTGGCGGAAAATCATTTTTCTGTTCTGAACGAAACAGGAGAAATCATTTCTGATTATATTAAAATACATCCGTTTTCATATGGGAATGAAGATAAATTTTTTACGCCAGGCAATAAAATGACTTATTTTAAATTAGGAAATTATCATTGGAGCAGCTTGATTTGTTATGATTTAAGGTTTCCGGAATTGTTTCAGATCGCATCCCAAACAGCGGAAGTGATCGTAGTGTCGGCAAACTGGCCGAAAAAACGGGAAGAGCATTGGCGGCATCTGTTATGTGCAAGGGCAATAGAGAGCCAGTGTTATATTTTGGGTGTGAATTGTGTAGGGATTATCAACGATACGGAATATAGCGGCGGATCCTGCGTGATTTCTCCTCATGGAAAAATCATGGGAGTATTGGATGGAAAAGCTGGTATTTTAACGGTGGATTTGCAAGATCGCATAGAAGAATTGCGAAAGGATTTTCCGGTAAAAAAGGATAGAAGATGGGACTTTTATATTTCAGAGTACGGGAGGCAAAAATGAGTGCAATAGAGAAGTTTTTTATAGAAAACAGAGTGGTCATTATCACCGGCGGAGCCGGATTGCTGGGAAAGAAGCATGCCGAAGCAGTCATAGAAGGAAAGGGAATTCCAGTGCTGCTGGATGTTTCCAGCGTGGCGATTGAAAATGCGAAGAGAGAATTGAAAGAGATTTATGGTGAAAATTGCAAGGTGGAAGGATGCGTTGTGGATATTACCCAATCTGACGATGTGGAAAAGGCAGCAAAATATTTGCTGGAAAAACATGGGCATATTGATGTCTTGATCAATAATGCGGCAAATAATCCCAAAGTGGAAGGCAATGCGGCCAATATGAAGGCGATCCAATTTGAAAATTTTCCACTGCAAATGTGGATGGATGATTTGGCGGTGGGGCTTACGGGATCATTTATTTGCGCGCAGGTGTTTGGCGGAATTATGGCAAAATTGGGGAAAGGAGTTATATTGAATATTTCTTCTGACTTGGGGATTATTGCTCCGGATCAAAGAATCTATCGGAAAGACGGCTTGAGTGATGATGAGCAGACGATAAAACCGGTGACTTATTCCGTAATTAAACATGGGATTATCGGGCTGACCAAGTATCTTGCGACATATTATGCGAAAAGAGGCATAAGATCCAATGCTTTGTGTCCGGCGGGAGTGTTTCAGGAGCAGGAGGAAGAATTTTTGCATAAGCTGACCGCGTTAATTCCGATGGGAAGGATGGCGGATGTGGAGGAATATAAAAGCACGATATTGTATCTGATTTCCGACGCCAGCAGTTATATGACAGGCAGTACGGTAATTGTGGATGGAGGAAGGACTTGCTGGTAGATAAGGAGAAAGAAAATGGCAAAACTTAGAAGGAACAGGGAATATATTTTAAGCGTTACGCCTCCTTTTCCGCGTAATATGCTTTTGGAGGTCTCCAATATTTGTAATAATGATTGTATATTCTGCGGACATCACAACATGAGGCGTAAACAGGAAAATTGTAATAAGCCCCAGATGCTGGATATCATTCAACAAGCGTATGATGCTGGAACGAGAGAGATTGGCTTTTATTTGCAGGGAGAGCCGTTCTTAAACCCTGATTTGGAAGAATATATTTCTTTTTGCAAAAATGCAGGATTTGAATATATCTATATGACAACAAACGGGGTCGGAGCTACGGCAGAAAAGGTGGAAAAATTAAATAAATTGGGGCTATCTTCCATTAAGTTTTCGATTAACGCGGCTACAAGAGATACTTACAGGATTGTTCACAGAAGGGATCACTTTGACAGCGTAATGAAAAATTTTATGGATATTGTTCATAAAAAAAGAGAGGGGAGTATAACAATTCCGATTTTTGTATCTTATGTAGTTGTTCCTGAAAATGAAGGGGAAATAGAACTGTTTAAAGAAAAAATAGGCGTTTACTGTGATGATGTGGATATTGACGGTGCAAGAAATATGGCGGGCAATATGCCGGAGCTGCCATGCAAAAATGAGGCTCCGTGCATTCAACTGTTTAACCGACTGCATATTACGAAGGAAGGATACTTAAATGCGTGTTGCGGAGATATTGACAATATGCTTGCAGCTGCAGATCTGAGGCAGGTGCCGTTAAAGGAAGCCTGGAATTGCCCTGAGATGATGGAATTACGCAGACAGCATCTTGCCGGAGAAATCGGGAATACGATCTGCTATGATTGCATATATGGCCGATACGATAAGGAAATTGCCCCGATAAACAAAACCTTGTATCATACTGTTTTGTAAAAACGGAGAACTATTATGAGAGCGACAATACCTGAAATTAAACAGTGCATTGAGAAAAAAATTGATGAAGGATTCAGAAAATTTATTATTTTTCCATTTGGAGAAATCGGAATGCACATAAAGAATATATTAAATAATGTTTATGGCATACAGGAAGAATATATATTGGATAATCATCTTTGCCAATATAATGCTCAAATTAAGACGCTGGCATTTTTAGACAACATAGATTGCAAAAATTATTGTGTTATACTGGCGACGGAAAACAGGGGTTATTATGGGAGCATGAAGCAGAGCCTCAGAAAATACTTTGAAGAGGAAAATATAGCGGAACTTCCGTCGATGATGGAAACGGGGGGAACCAGAATTGGAAGATACAGCTATGGCCCCATATGTAGAAATCATCCATATATTGAATCGATAGGTTCTTTTTCAAGCTTTGCTATTGGCACTGATGTTGTAATGAATCACGAAATGAAATATCTTACGACGCATCCGATGTTATATTATGGACCGAATCTTTTGCCACCCAGGGAATATTGTGAGTTCAGAGGCAATGATTCTTATTTTGACGGTGTTTCACCACATAAGGAAAAGGTGGAAAGCGTGAAAAGAATTACCATCGGGAATGATGTGTGGTTAGGCATGAATGTAATTATTACGAATTATGCGAACATAGGAAACGGAGTCATTGCGGGAGCGGGATCTGTTATTACAAGAGATGTTCCTGATTATGCGGTGGTGGCCGGCGTGCCGGCCAGGATTATTAGATATAGATATGAAAAAACTCGGATAGAGGCACTAAATCAGATTGCGTGGTGGGATTGGACGGATGATGAAATCAGGGAACGCTATGATGATTTTTACCTTCCAATCGATGATTTTATTAAAAAATATTTATAAAGAACAGAAGCTTCTGTGCAGAGCCTATTGTCAGCATTGACGGTATGGAAAAGAAATGATATATTAAGAATATTAATTGATGGAGGATGTGAGATGGAACATTTACAGGAAGAAAAAAAAGAGGCATTAAAAGCGGCGGGGGAATATTTGGAGAGGCTGATTCCGGGGATCGGTACTCTTTGTGAGGAATTAAGGGGAGACAGACAGCCGGATACGGATGAATTTCAGAAACAGTGTATTGATGGTTTGAACTGGGTAATAGAAATTTACAATAGGACAACCGATGTGATCAATACGGAAAAGATCCGTACGGATAAACAGGCATTAAATGAAAAATTAAAAGAACTTGGGATGGCGATTAGAGACAAGGAAGACGAAAAAATTGCCCGATTATTGGAGGAAGCCGTAGTTCCGTTTTTGAGCGATTTAAAAGAGGCGGTTCAGGAATAAGGCGAAATGGCATTTTTTCTCTCAATGGCCGGCGTGTAATCGCCGCATTTGTCATAGTATTTGACCGCGTTGCCCATATCTCCCATACATTCATAAATAACGCCAATATTGTAATAAGCTTTATAGCTGTTGACTCCTTCTACAGAATATTTTGTAATAGAAACGGCCTTAAGAAATTCGTGAATGGCTTGGTGGAACATAGCGTTATTCATATAAATAAGTCCCATTAGAAAAACGAAGTCGGCGGTTTTCGAAAAAATATGATATATTCCTTCCAGTTCCAGCGCCCTGGCAGACAGTTGCAAGTTAAGAAGGCAGTACCCATAAGATTCTACCATTGTTTGTACATATTCTTCCTTTTCATTTACGTCCATGGAAAGCGCTTGTTCAAAATAGGGAAGAGCGAGGGAATAATCTGCCAGACCGAAATAAGACTGGCCTAATTGAAAAAGAATATAGGGGTCGGCTCCCTGCTTTTCTAATGAGGCTTCCAGCATGGCAATATTCCTGGAAGCTTTTTTGTGTTTCATATCAGAAGTGCTGTAGCCGACATGATAAAAAGTCAGAGGAACCGAGATAAATTCCAAAGGCTTGCCGCATCGGGAAACAAGCTGTTCATGGATAGTTCCTTCGTAGTGAGTATATTGACGGTGAAAAAAACGGGCAATCTGCTCGTGAGAGACGGAGACGGATTCGCCATATATGTTGTTGTCGGATTCCGTATGTTCTAAGCTGGACAGACTGGCAGAAGGACTGATCCGGTGAAAGAGACCTGCCTGTGAAGGAGTAATCTGTTCCGTAAGATGGGCGATCAGATCTTCTGCGACAGAATCGGCTTGTAAATACTCGTCGCAGTCTACCACCAAAATATAGTTGTTGCTGGCTTTCCGCACAGAATAGTTTCTGGCAGCGCTGAAATCATTGATCCAGTCGAAGTGATAGACGTTGGGCGTATAGGCGCGGGCAATTTCTATGGTACGGTCGGTGGAACCGGTATCTACAACGACAATTTCCCAGTCAAAGTGGGAGAGACGGCGCAGACATTCTTCAATGTATGGTTCTTCATTTTTTGCAATGATGCAGACAGAAATAGGAAGCATAAACGAACTCCTTTAATAGTTTCAGGTTTCAGAGTTTTTATAATTGAACAAGATACTATTATAGTATTATAAAGGCGACATGAAGTCAATGATTGTGATTGCCACACTATATTTATTACAATAAAAACAAGATAAAGTAGTGGAAAGGAAATATTATGACAGAACGGTTAAAAATGGTATATAGCAAATGCAGATTATGCGGGGACGAAGCAGAGCATAAAGTTTTCTATGTAAAAGAAATGTTTTTTGGAACAGGGGAAGAGTTTACATATTTTGAGTGTGATAAATGCCAATGCATACAAATTTGGGAGATACCGGAAAATATAGGCAAATTTTATGGAGAAGGTTATTATAGCTTTGAGAAACCGGATATTGGTAAGCCTGCATCCGAAGATCGGATCGAAACAAGGATACTTGATGTTGGGTGTGGATCGGGCAAATGGCTGGCAGAAAAGTATGAACAAGGACATGTTCATTTACTGGGCTGCGATCCATTTGTGAAAGAAGATATTTTTTATGAGCCGTGTATATCTATAAAAAAATGTACGATACATGAAATCGATGGGACTTTTGATTTGATACGTTTGAGCGACTCTTTTGAACATATGAGCGATCCCCTTGCGGTTTTGCAGAGCGTGAACCGTTTGCTGGATGTAAACGGTATATGTCTGCTGAGCATTCCGGTGATCCCTAATGCGGCATATGATATTTTCCGGGAATATTGGTATGAGTGGGACGCTCCCAGGCATTTGTTCCTGCATTCGGTAAAAAGCATGGAATATCTTTGCGGGAAGGCCGGATTGAAGATAGAAGGCATCAATTATAATTCCCAAATTTCCCAGTTTATATCCAGTCTGTTGTACCAGAGGGGAATACCATATTTGAGGCAGGATGGTGAGGCAATGAAGAGAGAGTTCACCCAAAAGGAAATAGACGGGTTTGCCTCATTAACGGCAGAGTTAAATCAAAAAGGGTACGGCGATCATGCGGTATTTGTGATTGGAAAGCAGTGCAGGTAAATTCTGCCTATCTGTTTTCGTCTAAAATCTGCAGAAAGGATTCGGCCCGGTTTTTCCACTGATGGTATTTTCGGGCTTTTTCATAGCCGTTGATCGTAATGTCCCAAAGGTGTTTTTCGTCAGCCAGCAATGCTTTTACTAATGCAGGAAGAGTATCGAGTTGTCTTAATGAAAAGAGAACCAGATCCTGGCCGTTGACAAAGATATCTTCCAGGATGCCGCTTTTGTCGGATAATACTGCAGATTGAGAGAGCATGGCATTGAGAATGCGCTCTGTCAGCCCGTCTTTGTGCCAGGACATAATGTTAAGGGAAATTTTGGATTGTGCCATAGTTTCTAAGCCCTCCTGTGGGCTGACGGCGGGATGGCAGATCAGGTTTGGACAGGATGTAAAAGGAGCATTTGTCCAGGTATCTCCATATACGTGTATTTGAATGCCGGCATCCAAAAGAGAACGGATAATTTTTTCTCGATAGTAGGTCATAGCGCAAAAACATACCTGCCTCATTTCGTAAAATAGGGTGAGGAAATCTTCGTCGCTGATACTGATTTGATAATATGCCAGCGCCTGTTGAAACGCCTGTTCTGCGGGTTCGTCGGGGTTCTGGCACATAAAGCGCAGAAAACGGGCGGCCAGAAAACGGTGAAAGCGGTCATAGGAGTGGATAAGGGCGAGGCGTTTCCGGTAATCATAATAGGAACCGATAAAGGTAAGGTCAAATTGTTTTTTTACAGGATCGGAGGAAAGGCGCGATAAGGGAGCCCGGTCTGCTGTTGCTGACAGGGATGGATGAGTCTGCGCCGCATCGTTCGGAGATACTCCTCCTGGCGGGAAATAATAACTTTTTTTAACATTTTTATAATAACGTGATACAAAAGAAAGATAGTTCCTGTCATGAATTAGCAAATGATAATCTTTTGGTCCGTTGTCAATGTGTTCTTTCATCCAGGCGGGATGGTCGAGGATCATATTGTACTTTGGCCCGGCGATCAGATCGTGGAGGCATGTTTTTTTATCCTGCATTAAAACAGAGAAAACATGAGTCTGAATACCGATGATAGCTTTAAAACGCCGGCCGATCAGACCAGTCAGCGCCTGGTTCCCCTCTTTTTCCACGTCAAAAATTTCTACCTGCTGATCACAGTCAAGCAATGCTTTTGCCAATTCATCGGTAAAAAGATTCAGAACATTAAAACATACCCCGGCCCCCCGGTAGATAAGGATCGGAAGCGTGTTATCATCAATAGCATAATATTCCGGCTCGCGGGCAATCATTTTTTCGAGCCAGGAAGAAGCATTAAGGGAAGCCGGAAACCGGAACGATGCATGAAGAAGGGTTTCCATAACCGGATTAAAGTAGCCGGAAGAAAGAAGCTCCTGCTGGTACTTTCCGGCAATATAACAGTCGGTACGATAAGAATCCCAGGGGGAATCGGACTGCCTGGAAGTGAAATCAATTAAGGATGCATCGCCGATGGCCATGACGGGATATTTTTTTGCCGCTCGTAGTAAAAATTCGTAGTTTTGCTTGGCAGTAAGTTTATGATTAATGTCGCCGATTTCGGAATGAATGTGTTCGGGATATTCCAGCCTCCCCGCTGCCCAGCGTTCATCAAGGAGAAGCTCCATAAAAGTAATATTTTGTTTGATGCCTTCCGGTAAATGACCGGTGTAACAAATGATTTCTTCCATAAATCCTCCGATAGAAATAAGGTAAGTAAAAACAGGTATCCGTGTGCGGGGCGAGTTTGCTTTGTGTATTCAATTATAAATGATTTTGGAAGATAAGGCAATTTGAATGAAAATGAAATCCCTTTACTTCTTTTTCGTGACAATATATAATTTTTGGAAAAGGTATATTGGAAGAGAGAAGCATAGGATATATAATGCAGGAGGACGATGAGGCAATGGCGAAAGTGTCAATTATTATGCCGGTTTATAATGAAGAACAATATTTGGAACAATGTCTGGACAGCATATGCGGCCAGACATTTAAAGAAACGGAGATTATCTGCGTGGACGATGGTTCGACAGACGCAACGCCGGAGATATTGAATAATTATGCGGAGAGAGATCATAGAATAAAAATAATCACGCAGCAAAACAGGTTTGCCGGAGCCGCCAGAAATCGGGGTATGGAATGTGCGTCCGGAAAATACCTGTTTTTTTTGGATGCGGACGATTATTATGAAAATGATATGGTGGAAAAAATGGTGCGGAGAGCGGAAGAGAAGCAGGCCGATATCGTCATTTGCCGTTATGCGCAGACTTGTGAAGAAGATATTTTGCAAAACGGCTGGGAATTTGAGGATCTTTTTTTTCAGGAGGAAGGGCAGAAGGAGGCATTTGCAGGGGGAGATCTTAACTGTGCAGGGATCTTCCAGATTACAAAGGGATGGGCATGGGATAAGCTGTTCCGGGCGGAGTTTGTGAGAAGCTGCGGCTATGAGTTCCCGGAGTTCCGTTCCTCGGAGGACGGTTTTTTTGTGTATATGCTGCTGGCGCGGGCAAAGAGAATATCTTATATGGATGATATACTGGCGGTACATAGGATAGCTGTTCAGAATTCCTTGTCCAATACGAAAGAGGAAAACTGGCAAAACGGGTTTCGGATGTGGTCTATGATTGCGAACGAATTGAAAAAAATGAATTTGTACGAAGTATATGAGCAAAGTTTTATCAATGAATTGATTTATTTTCTGTTTTGGTATCTGGAATCCATGAAAAGTTTTGAGGCTTTCCGCGATTGTTACGATTATATACAGAATGAGGTGGAGAAGGAGTTCCGAATGTTATCTTATGGGAAAGATTTTTTCTTTCAGGGAGATTTGTGGGCGTGGTATAAAGAGGTGAGAGAAATTTCAGTGGCAGAGTATTTGTTCCGAAGGCGTAGATAGGGGAAAAGAGGTAATGTGGAATTCTACACTAAGAAAGGTGTGAAAAGGACTTTGGCGATATTAAAAAAATAATAATTGAAAGTAAAAAGAAAGTAGGATAAAATAATATTAAATATATTATCAAATAATATTGCCAGGGAAAAAGAGGAATTCCACAAATGGATAAAAATATTGCAGATATACTAAAGATCGCCAGAGGAAAAATAGAGGATGTCAGCAAGATAAGGCTGAGGGAAATAGATACGATAGTCAACGCCGCCAATCCAACGCTTATGGGAAGTGATCAGGGAGTGGACGGAAGCATTCATAATGCAGTCGGAAAATTTTTGGAAGAAGGAGAGACATTTGCGGAGAAAATATGCGAAGAGCTGGACAAAGAATCTTCTCCGGGCAAAAATAGGAATATGATCCGTTGTAACCGCGGCCAGGCGGTAAAGACAAGCGGTTATGGGTTATGCGAAAATATTATCCATGTAGTAGGCAGCCAATATGACGGGAAGAGCAAGAGCGGCATCGATTGTTCCAGTTCGCAGATTAACACGTTGGAGTCTTGTTATTATGAGATGATAGGAATTGTCAGAAAGAATGTTGACATAAAAAATATTGCCATACCGGTTATTGGTGCGGGAAATTATAGTTTTCCATTTAAACTTGCGGTAAAAATAGCTTTGGCCAGCATTGGAAATGCGTTGGTAGAGTGGAAAAATGAAGATGAAGAACTGTTTAAGATGAGCAGCCTGGATACGATTTATCTTTATGTTTATGATAATAATGAGAAAGATTGTAAGGAGAATCTTAAAACGGCAGACCAGATATTAAATCGATATAAGAAGCTGTTTCGAAATGATAAAAAGGTGGTATTCCAGAATTCTTTTACGGCTCATGTGCGTTATCTGATTGAAATTATCAGGTATGACAGAAAAAGAGGATACTTTGCTACGGCAAGGACAATAAGGATATTACTGATGGCTGTACGTTTTCTGTTCATGCCTTTTATGCTTATGAAGGATATCGGGGGAACGATCGATTGGGAGAAACGCAGGAAGGCGGTGGAGAGGCTCGCGCTGTTCAAAGTAATATTACCTGTTTTGCTATGGGTATTTTGGAATTATGGATATTTTCGACAGAATGCAATACTGCATGAGGCTGTTTTCCCGGGAGTGATCATCTACAGTATCGGCGATACCGTTACATATCTTTTGACATTGATCGTAATGGCCGACATTCAGAGACCCTCGGCCAATATCATCCGTTCTATGATTATGCTGCTTGTGAATTATGTAGAAGTGTCTTTGGGAATGGCTTATTTGTATTTTATGCATTATAAAGACGTGGTATTTTTGGAGTTAAACAAGGCAGTGCAGTTCGGGCTTCTGGGCAGGATTTCAGAGAATGTAAAAATGAACGACTGGACAGACGATGCTTTTCTATATACAGGCGTGATCATAAGGTTTTTCTTCGCCTCTTTAGTATTTGGCTACTTTGCAAATCATATGAAGCAGAGGAAGTTTAGGAGTTGAAAGGGTAATGTTTTATAATATTATTAAAATGAAATAATGAAAAAATATTGTGGGAACAGTGAGAAATCGTTATTATAGCAGATAATAAGGAATTATCCTTTAAGGTATAACGAAACTGCATAAATCGTTGTTGATTCAATGTTCGCTATCAAGCATGGATGGTTAGAAAATATGGAGCAAATTTTTTTAGATATACCAGATGATGATGATAAGTTTGTAGATCGGTCAGAAATACGCACTTTCGTTATAAATGAAATAGAACATAAAATCCAGAAAGAAGAGTATTTTAAAATTATATCAATTTATGGAATGGGTGGGATTGGTAAATCATGCCTATTAAATGAGATAGAAAATCAAGTCAGCCAGTTAGACAAAGCATATCGATTTCTGTCCATATCTTTTGAAATTGAAAGTAACAGGCAATACATAGAAAATCTGATAAAAATTTGTGATGCTTATGATAAACCATGCATTCTTTTTTCCTATGCTGCAATGTTATATTGGGAAAAAACCAGCATTTTGCAGTTAAATACGAAATTTATGAAAAAATTGCAGGATTCTTTCCTTACAGATTTCATTGATGCAATAAATCAAGTTGCAGCTGTCGTACTCCCTGCCAATATGGAATTCCCGGCATTGCCCGCTATCAGCGACATATTAAAATGTACAGGGGAGATCATACAGTTGATTAGGAACACCTCTTATTTTTCTATTATGAAAAAATTACGCAAACTTTCATCCTCTGAATTACTTGATAGATTACCTGTATTATTAGGTATGGATATTGATCACAATGAGTATGAAGGGAAGCAGCAGAAACCACTTATCTGTTTGTTTGATTCATACCAGCAAAGCATTCCTTATTCTGAATCCGTTGAATGGCTGCGTCAGTTGATTAGCACGATTCATAAAGGGTTATTTATTGTAACAAGCAGAGAGAAATTGTTATGGACTGATAAAGAAAATGATATATATCCATATGAACTAAAATGCTATCCCGAGGAGGAAGCCAGAAATTATCTTTCAGAATACATTCGGCCTAAGGATGCGGATTTCATTGATTTGATTATTGCCAGTACGCAATGTGTTCCGATTTATATAAAACTGGCGATTGATATCTATCAAAGAGAAATATTGCATAATTTGGAAGATTTGGATAAGTCTTTGTTTCAGGACAGAGAGGCGCTGGCGGTTCGTTTTATTAATCATTTCGTACCAAATTGGCAGGAAGTGATAATGAATTTAGCAGTGATACGCATATTCAATAAAGAAATTTTTTCTTATATAGTTCAAAAGCAAAATTTAAATTGCCCATTACATGAATATCATGATATTGTTAATGTCAGCCTTATACAATATATTGAAAACACAAATTCTTTGGTAAAAATCCATGACGTTTTTTGTAATAATGTTGTTAAAATTCTAAACGGGCAACAGAAAATAGACATTCTAAGTCTATATTTAAATTATGTACTATATAGGCAGCCATATATATTGGGAAGCGATCAGATCGGTATACTCCTGACGCTGTTTATCAATATTTTGCAAATTGAAATAGATTTTAGCCGTCAGTTAATATTGCAGACAGATATTATTGAAAAAACTTTAGATTTATTCTTTTTATTATCAAATGTAAAAGTGACTTTTACTCCTATAGAACCCACAGAAAATAAAGATTCTAATGTAAATCAGATGCTTTGTCTGATTAATGCTATATTCTACAAAAATAAAAGTACACAAAAGGCTATAAAATATCTTGAACATATTAAGAATCCCAAGGAGTTAGGCTACCATGAAAAATCTTTTCATGTCTTTTCCAGATATACCTTTTCTTTAACAGGGGATTATGCTTCATTGAAAAAAAGTTTGAAAAATTATAATGATTCATTAACGGACAAAGACAAACCTTTTTGGTATTATATGCAAATTAAGCTATATAGCTCCGATTTTCTTTTAATGGAAGGGAATTTTATAGACTCCTACCAGATATTAGCTGATTTAGAAAAACAGCTGGATAATACGATTTTTTCAGTTGACACCTTTTTCCAAATTCAGCGTCAAAAAGGGCATGTATTTCGTTTCAATTTATATATGGATAAAGCATTTGAAGAATATGAGAAAGTATTCACCTATTCGGAAACCTCAGATGCTGTTAAAGGATATATATATACTAATATGATAGAAGCCAAATGCTATTTTTCGCCGCAATTTGTTGAAGAGAATTTTGAAACTGCGTTAGCATATGTCGAATCCGAAAAGCAAATAAAGAATAAAGGTAAACTTTATTATGCAAGAGCTATTTCTAACATTGTAAATAAAAAATATGACTTAGCCGCGGATGACATTCAACAAAGTATTGTTCTTAATCGGCAGGACGGATATCAATCAGGTGAATTGTTTGCCCTTATGGCACAAGCATATTTAGAATATGCTTGCCATAATGAATTAACGGAGAACACTTCGGAACGCATTCATAAATTATTAGCAGATAATAAGGTGTACAATTATTTTAACTTGCCTTTATCTATCATGAAAGGTATAGAAAAACAAACAGAACACTACAGGACTGAATATCAATGGGTAGACTTCGATCATACTTTAAAACAATATAATGTTTTTTTCAAAAATATTAGGAATGAGTAATCTCACCAAGTTTTATAATCTGCTTATTATAGGCGGTTGAATTTTTATGAGCAAACGCATCTCCAACATTATGAAATATTCCTAACATGTTGTTGTTGGATTCCGACCAATCATTGTCAATATAGTTGATTGCTGCCTCAATATTCTTACGGCCTCCGTTTCTTAACGGACAAGATGCTTGTAGTTCTTTTTTACATATTGCTTCATAAATGAAGGATGTGTCAAGTCCATAAAGATGGCTCATGATACACAGGGAACCGCCTATGCCGCATATATCCAACGCCGTATACATTCCCTCTATGGAATTACTGCATTCTATAACCAAATCCGGAAAATCAGAATCATTCTTTTGGTAACCGGTTACAGGAAAGTGTTCTAATATTTTATTAAGTCTTGCCTTATTGAATTCGGAAATCTGAATATGTGTACATTTCAGAATTTGTGTGAGATAAAACGTAAATAACATTCCTATGCTGCCTGCACCATTTATCACTATAAATGTTTCTTTATCGAAGGATAATTTTTCACAAGCATGTATAACGCAAGAAAGCGGCTCAATCAGACATGCTTTTGGGAGAAAATCAAACAGCGGTATTTTGTAAAGATAATTCTTATGAATGGTTGCATAGTTTGCAAAGCCGCGGTTAGAAAATTTCTGTATATTATTGTGAACGCATAAATGAGATTTGCCGTTTTTACAGTATTTACAATTATTACAGCGATAATTGAAATCTGAAATAACGATATCACCAACAGAATATTCGGTGCAGTTTATGCCCGACTCAACAATAACTGCTACAAATTCATGACCTAAAGATACTGGATATTCGCTTCTTCGTCCACAATATACTGAATAATCTCCACCACAAATTCCACAAAATAAATATTGTACCATTAAGAATTCGCTTTCCGGAGCAGATAGTAATTGCGTTGACTGTTCAATTTTATAAGGGGCAGTGTGGTAATAAACCGTATTTAATATAGAACCCATTCTCTAACCCTTTACTTTTCTAATAAAATCTAAAGCCTGTTGCTGTAATTGTTCCGAATCACCATATTCATAAGCATTTTTGATTAATGCTGCAAGTTCCGGAATATGTATAGGTTTTAACCCTGACATTGTGGCACCTGACATACCAAGCCGTAAACCATAGCCAATATTATATGGCAGCAAACGATAATTGGCTAATAACCCGAGTTTTTCTAGTGTTAAGTATAACCGAAAGGTCTTATCTTGTCCATCTGGTTTTATCCAACAATGATGCGTAGGTAATTCTTGGTTTTTCAATATTCTTGGTATAACGGGTATATCCCGGTTTGCCAGTTCCCGATCTAATTTCGTTGCGTTTTCGAGCATGGTTTTTGATAATATAGCCAATTCATCCATATAATTTAAAAGCAGACCGGCAGAATATATGGAAAATACATGCATATTTGATACATAAACACTGATGTTTGAACGTAATTTTTGCCACATGTCATCCTCTTTTTTAGTACATACAAATGCCCGCTGTGGTCCCGGAAGATTCTTATGCATGGTTGAGAGGATTAAATCAAATCCCATATCAAACGGATTTTTGTAATCCCGACATATAATGTTTGTCAGGTATTGGGAGGCATCAAAAATCTTATAGCACTGGCAAAATTGGCATAATTCCGTAAAGTCTTCATATACAAGCCCTTCACTGCGATCAATAAACAAAATGTTCGGCTGAAACTCATTATATATTTTTTTAGCGTCATCAAGATTTATCCTATGCTGGTTATTGTCACAAGGAAGTTCCGCTATCTTTAAGCCTAGCCGCTTGAGGATTGCTTTACCAGATGTATGACCACCGGCTTTCTCTGGTAATAAAAGAACTTTATCACCTATATTTGTAATGCTCATAAACAGTACGGTATGTGCATGTAAGCCTGATAATAACCGCATAGACACTCTTTCGCCATGAAGCAATTTTGCCCACTGAGAGTATATGTAATCGATATCGTGAGTAATATTGTCTCTGCCGCTAAATTGTATTTTTGAATTGATTTTCTGCTCTGTATTTCTTGAAGTATCTGTGTTATACAAACCGTGAAGAAAACTCGAACAAGGGGATAATATATCACTAAAGGGGACATTTTCGACAGGATTCAATATTAACGTATCTTTAAATTTTTCTTCCTGTTTTTCGAGAGATTCTAATAAATTAACCTGTCTCATGAACTGTTTTCTCCTAAATAATAGTCTAAAAATTGGAATTTGGAATTAAAGGATAATTCCTTATTATCTATTTAATTTTTGAACCATATCACCATCCATATGTTATCATCAATAGAAAACCCCAAAAAGGAGATAACTACAAATGATAACAAACCAGAACCAACTCCCCCTGTATTTGCACTACTGTCTGAATCAGAAAGAATTGGATCCTAAGACGGTCAAAGCTTACCGCATAGACCTGACCCAGTTTTTTCAATATTTGGCGGAGCGTGGCATGGAAATGGACAAGGACGGCATCAACGGATATTTGTTCCATATTCACAGTTGTTACAGGCAGAGAACCATAAAACGCAAAATAGCCAGCCTGAAAGCTTTTGTCAGCTATCTGGAATATGAAGAAATCATAGTGGAGAATCCATTTCACAAAATAAATACAAGATTTAAAGAAGAGGTAATCCTCCCCAGGACGATTCCGAGGGATGTAGTGGAACTTCTTTTGCGGAAAATGTACGAAGAAAAGGAAAAAGAAATGTCGGATTGCGAAGCAAAGTTTCTGGCCAGGGATATTGCGGTGGTGGAATTTTTATTTGCGACAGGACTTCGCGTATCGGAATTGAGCGCGTTGAAAAGGGCGGATATAGATTTGAATGCAGGAATTTTTCTGATTAAGGGGAAGGGAAATAAAGAACGCTATATGCAGATTGAAAATCGGGAAGTAAGAGAGGCGGTCGGGGAATATTATAATCTTTTTCAGGAGGAAATCGGGCGGCAGGACTATTTTTTCCTGAATAAATGGGGGCAGAGGATGTCGGAACAGGCGGTGCGCCTGATGTTGCGGAAACATGTGGAGAAAGCGGGAATACCTGTGCATTTGACGCCCCATATGTTCCGCCATGCCTTTGCTACGTTATTGCTGGAAGAGGATGTGGATATCCGGTATATACAGAAAATGCTTGGACACTCGTCCATAGTAACGACGCAAATATACACTTATGTGGCGGTAGAGAAACAGAAGGAGATTTTAAGGATGAAGCACCCGCGCAATAAGATGCAGATACAGGAACGTATTGAAAAACAGGCAGCTTCCATTTGATTTATACATATATGAATATCATGGAAGATGTTTATTATAATTTAGCATATTGTCTTGACCAAGAAATGACTTTTTCATAAAATAAGGCTATTCAAGAAGATCGCAGACTTT